>JGI2065J20421_1000756_pt1 | contig 31129 bp, 20 predicted proteins | sample Biomet5_FD_20421 | JGI IMG/M metagenome (IMG submission 20421)
TAATCAGTATTTTATTACCTACTTTGTTGAAGTTTAGCGAAGTGAGTGATTGGGTGGGGATCATAAATCTATCGCTATTTAGTAATCATCTGAATTATTAGTGATTATCTGAGCCTGGTATACAGCTATATTTTACGGATTTTTGGCTATATATTTTCATGGTAGTCATATATTTAAGAAAAATATATATAGCTTTATCCAAGCTCGAATAAATTTTGTGATGCATAGTGTGCGGATTAGATGCAGATAATGCGGATTAGATGCAAATAATATGGTTTCACGGAGAATATGGTATGTAACTGGAATACTATACAACTGGTAAGCAAACGTAACTGAGTTACTTTGAGTTTTGGGGGTATTAATTGAATAAGAAACTGAAAGTATTATTTATAGGAACCTATGTTCCAAAAGAATGTGGGATTGCCACATTCACATCTGATCTTTTAAATTCAGTGTCCGTGGAAGATAATGACGTTTATTGTGAAGTAATTGCTTTGAACGATCCCTCTGAGACCTATAATTATCCTGAAGAAGTCGTTTTTCAAATACAGAGAGACAAAATAGAAGATTACTACCGGGCTGCGGATTATATAAACCAATCTGATATTGATATTGTATGTCTGCAGCACGAATTTGGACTTTTCTGGGGAAGTGCGGGAGACTATATTTTTGCTCTTCTTTCAGGAATCAACAAACCTGTGATAAGCACAATGCATACTGTAATCCGGGAACCTGAACCTGAGTATCGAGCATCCACGGAAAAACTCATCAGGTATTCCGAAAAGCTGATTGTAATGAGCCAGACTGCAGTCGAGATGTTAAAAGATGTTTATAAAGCTCCTGAGAACAAAATAGAATTAGTCTTTCACGGAGTACCGGATTACCCTTTTAATAACTGCAGCAAGTATAAAAAGATATTGAACCTGAATGGAGCTCCACTTGTCTTAACTTTCGGCCTGTTAAGCCAGAATAAAGGTATCGAAAGTATGCTTGATGCTCTTCCTGAAGTTGTAAGCCAGTACCCTGACCTCATTTACCTCATACTTGGTGCTACGCATCCTGTAATTAAAAAGAACTTTGGAGAAACATACAGGCAATACCTCCAGAATAAGGTCTCAGAACTAGGACTTGAAAAAAATGTAATATTCCATGACAAATTTGTCGAGAAAGAAGAACTCTGCAATTATATCCTCGCCAGTGATATTTACGTATCTCCTTACCTTTCCAGAGAGCAGATAGTAAGCGGCGCTCTGACCTATGCAATTGGTATGGGAAAAGCAATAGTTTCCACTCCATACTGGTATGCCCATGAAGTGCTTTCTGACAATCGCGGTCTGCTTGTAGATTTCGGAGACACGGATGGTTTAAGAAAATCTCTTTTGAATTTAATCGAAAATCCAGAAGAGTGTGATAAGATGCGCAAAAAGGCATATGATTTTGGTCGAAAAATGACATGGAAAAACGTAGGTAAACAATATAATAAGGTTTTCACCAGGGCTTTAAAGAATTACAGTGCCTACTCCACCTCGAAGAAGTTTAATTTCCTTCCAAGCCAGCTACCTGAAGTCAAACTTGATTACTTGAAATTATTAACCGACGACGTGGGCATTATTCAGCATACCAATCTTGGTGTACCGGCTCGTCATTACGGGTACAGTACTGATGACGTAGGCCGAGCTCTTGTTGCACTGACACAGTTAATAGACAACCAGAAGAAAGCTGAAGAGCTCTGGAAGTTAATTACCACATATCTGAGTTTTCTTGAACATGCCCAGACCGACACAGGGCACTTCCACAACTTCATGAGCTATAAAAGGGAATTTCTGGATGAGAAGGGAAGTGAGGATACTCTAGGACGTGCTATCTACGGGCTTGGGCATGTGATAAGCTGCCCTTACCTGTCTAAAAATATACGCACGCTTGCTCATACCCTTATGAGCAGAGCCAGGCCTGAGATGGAGAAGCTTAACTATCCAAGGGCAAAAGCCTATACCATGTGTGGCCTGTACGAAATGCTCAGAGCAGATGTGGATACCGATGAATTCGAATCGGTATTTAATTCGCGCAGGGACGCCGTTAAGTCTTTAGACTCCCTTGTAAGTAAAGATACCTTTGAATCCATATTTGTCAGCCACGCGAATTCTCTGGTCGACTTATATGAGGCTAACCATAAAGAAGATTGGAACTGGTTCGAACCTGCAGTAACCTATAGTAATGCAAAACTTAGCGAATCCCTTTTACTGGCATACAATTACACCAAAGATCGAACTTATCGTAAGATCGGCCTTGAAACCCTGGATTTTCTTACTGAGATTCAGTGGAAAGGTGACTTTTTTGACATGGTTGGAAACCAGGGCTGGTACTCTTACAATGGGGAAAAGCCTATTTTTGACCAGCAACCAATCGAAGCAGGTTATCTGACTCAAGCTTATGTTTCAGCTTATGAAATTTTACATGATAGGAAATATCTGGAACTTGCAAGATATGCTTTTGAATACTTCCTTGGAAGAAATCGTTTGCAAACTGTTATGTACGATTATTCAACAGGCGCGGTTTGCGATGGACTCAACCGCGATGGTATGAATTGTAACCAGGGTGCAGAATCCGTAATTTGCTTCCTTATGGCTTTAAGTTCTTTAAATAAGCATATGGATAAAGCTTTCAGTACGATATTGCAGGCTAGGGTAAGCGATGAAGTAGATAACAGAACCCTACAGAAAAGAAGGAGCTTTTTTTCAGCAAATCAGGTTGAGTGAGAGGAAAGTAAAAGGACATACGATATGGAAAGTAAGAGAATATGATCTGGGAATGATAGAATAACATGATCAGGAGAGTAAGAATAATATGATCTGGGGAATGAGAAAATAATATGATCTGGGGGATGAGAGAATAATATGATCTGGGGATGAGAGAATAATATGATCTGGGGATGAGAAAATAATATGATTTGGGGGATGAAAGAATAATATGATCTGGAAAGACCATGGGGAGTTATTTGTAAGATACGATAGGAATCCTATATTAACCGTTGACGATTGGCCTTATAGGGCCCATTCAGTTTTTAATCCTGCGGCTGCTATAGTTGATGGCACTACCCTGTTACTGGTCAGGGTCGAAGATCACAGGGGCTTTTCTCACTTTACAATAGCAAGGAGTAAAAATGGAATTTATGGCTGGGAAATTGATCCTGAACCAACCTTTGCTCCTGATCCTGTAAGCTACCCTGAAGAAATATATGGTATCGAAGACCCACGCATAACTTATATAGATGAGATGGGAAAGTGGGCTGTAGCGTATACAGCTTTTTCGGATTCAGGTCCTTTAACTGCACTTGCCTTTACCGAGGACTTTCGAAATTTTGATCGAATAGGAGCTACCCTGCCTCCTGAAAACAAAGACGCTGCGGTTTTTCCTGTAAGGTTTAACGGCAGGTGGGCAATGTTACACAGGCCTGTATCTTTAATAAGCGGCGCAAAGGCAAATATCTGGATTTCCTTTTCGCCTGATATGAAATACTGGGGAGAGCATGAGGTTCTTCTGTATGCCAGAGAAGGTGGGTGGTGGGACGCGAACAAAATAGGCCTGTCCCCACAACCAATCCGTGTATCCGATGGATGGTTAATTATGTACCACGGAGTACGCCAGACAACGGCTAAGGCAAGTTACCGACTTGGACTTGCTCTTCTTGATCCTGATGATCCTAGGAAAGTGCTCCACAGATCTGAAGGCTGGGTTTTCGGGCCACGTGAAATGTACGAACGAAGCGGAGACGTCAATGACGTTGTTTTCCCCTGCGGATGGGTACTTGCGGGCGATGAAATTCGTATTTATTACGGGAGTGCAGATACCTCAGTATCGTTAGCTACCGCAAAAGTACGCGATGTTCTGAAATATATCCATGAGTGCCCGGAAAAGCAGTGCCCTGATGAGTACTGCCGGTGGTTTGAAGAAGATATAGAAAGTTCTACTGATCCCAAGAGAGGCTATTCAAAATTGAGATAAAGTACATAAAAATGAAAATAAAGTATATAAAAATTAAAGTTAAGAATTAAAATTAAATTTAAAAACTAAAAATTAACCTGCAAAGTTCAAATTAAAGGTTGAAAGTTAAAAATTTGAAAAATAAAAATAAAGGCTGAAAGTTAAAAATTTAAAAAATAAAAATTAAGTTTGGGGATGTGAGTGATTTTGGGGGTATTAATATAAGAATTGCAATGTTGTCTCCGATTGCCTGGAGCACGCCACCTAAAAAGTATGGTCCCTGGGAATCTATTGTATCTTTGTTAACTGAAGGACTGGTAAAAAGAGGTATTGACGTTACACTGTTTGCCACAGCAGATTCTCACACTGCAGCGAAGCTTCATGCTGTATGTCCGAGACCTTATGAAGAAGATAAGGATATGATCAGAAAAGTGTATGAAGGCCTGCATATATCCGAAGTTTTCGAGAGAGCAAAGGAATTCGATATAATCCATAATCATTTCGATTATCTTCCTCTAACCTACAGCGCGCTTGTGGATACGCCTGTTGTAACAACAATCCATGGCATTTCTTCACGGAAAATTTTGCCTGTCTATAAAAAGTACAATAATAGAACTTTTTACGTATCCATAAGTGATGCCTATCGATGCCGTGATCTGGACTATATAGCAACGGTTCGTCACGGAATTGACATAGAAAGCTTTTATTTCAATGAAAAACCGCAGGATTATCTACTTTTTTTATCACGCCTGCATAAAGACAAAGGCGTAAGGGAAGCAATAGAGGTCGCAAAAAAAACTGGCAGAAAACTTAGAATTGCTGGTTTCATTGCAGATCAGGCTTATTTTGAAAAAGAAGTCCAGCCCTATCTGGACAATGAACAGATTATTTATGAGGGACATGTCACACCTGAGTTTAAGAAGGAACTCCTGTCAAATGCCTATGCTTTGCTGCACATGATTAATTATGAAGAGGCTTTCGGGATTGGCATAGTTGAAGCTATGGCCAGCGGTACGCCGGTAATTGCAATGAACAGGGGTTCAATGCCTGAGCTTATCCGGGATGGAGAGACTGGATTTCTCGTCAATAGTGTTGAGGAAGCTGCCGAAGCTGTGCAAAAACTTGGTTCCATATCCCGCAAAAAATGCAGGGAAAACGTAGAAAAACGTTTTTCGGTTGACAGGATGGTAGATGATTATATTAAAGTGTATGAGACCATCCTCGAAAAATGTAAACGTGAGGAAGAAAGGCCCTGGGGCTTTTATGAAGTGCTCGGACAGAGGCCTGGATATAAGATCAAAAGCCTTACCGTTATTCCTCAGGGTGAAATCTCACTCCAGCGCCATTTTCATAGAAGTGAGCACTGGTACATAATCAGTGGAGAGGGTCTCGTAATTAAAAACGAGAACGAAATCAGGGTTATTCCTGGAGATTCGGTTGATCTCCCGGTAAATGAGATTCATCGAATTAAGAATATAGGCAGTCAAAACCTTGTTTTCATTGAGATCGCACAGGGAGACTATATCGGAGAAGACGATATTGAAAGGCTTGAAGATAAATATGGGAGAGCTTGAGCAAGTTTGTGTAGATTGAGAATGTTCTCTTTTTACAATATTTCTATTTTTCACGTTTTTTAAATTTTTTAAAATTAGTAAAAGTTTCCGTTTTACAAGGACCTTCTTTTTCACATTTTTGCCCTAACGAATAAAAAATTCAATCAGGGCATTCTGAATTGTTATAAGAGTCCCTAACCTGACCCGCCATTTCCTCACCCAGCCTTTCAGAGACATTTTCTATGAAAAGCTCGATATACTCAAATGGTACGCAGCCAAGGCTTTCTTCTCCTGATAAGATGAGCCTGACAAGGTATTCAAGGTCATATCGAGATAGTAGTTTTATTCTCCGCAGGAAATCCTGAGCATCTTTTGCATAGTGGTTTGCCAGCGGAGGGAGTATGGAACGATAAGCCATTCCTGAGCCTGAACACAGATATCCCTCACACTCCGGGGCAACGGTTTTCAGAATGCCAATGTCCGTTTCTGAGAGTAGTCTTGCCATGATGATCACCAGTAATTAAAAGTATAAATTTGTATTTCGAAGATGTTTCGGAGGGTAATTGATGCATAAAGATTGTATTTCAGATACAATAGATTGCACAGCTGGGATTTCTACATGATAATATATACAGACTAAACGCATACAGACGGTATTTCAGAGCTTTTCTCTGTATGAGAGTGATTCTGTTTTTCTGATATTTAATTATAAGGCTGCATACTCACCTGATAGAATGCAGTTGGATGATTTGATAAGTAAATTCAGAAATATATAAGTCAAGAATAAAATTCTGAGTTTAGCTTTTTTTCAAAAGGAATGAAGAGTAAAATTTGAGGATTGCCAAAGGATTTGTTATTGTTTGGACTGCCTCTCGTTTTGTCTCTCGTTTTAACAGTATAGCCTTTGTTTACAGCCGGAATTTTACTTTGTACCTCATGGATTACTCTATACCTTATATCTCTCTTCGTGCTTATCATAATTCCAGTTTCATGAGGTCTTCGGCAAGAATCACGTCTCCTTCAAAATGCTCCTTCAGGAGGTACACTGCTTCTCTTTCGTGTCCCCGCATTTCCGGATAGAAATGTGTAAGGCAGATGCTTCCTATTTCGTTATTATATTCCTCCAGGATGTCGGCAAGTGAGCTGGGAGTGGTATGGTTTGTGACTTTCATGTCCGGTGGAAATGAACACTCGTGGATCAGGAGGTCGGCCTCGGCTGCAAGGTCCATTACATCCCTGGAAGGCTCGGTGTCTGCGGAGTAAACGAATTCCCCATCCTCTCCAGTCACGCGGTAAGCCAACGTCGGAACGCTGTGCGCGGCTGCCGTGCAACTGATCTCACAATCGAATCCCTCGGGAGTAAATTCTTTTCCGGGGGCGAGCTCAATAATGTCTACGTCCACTTCTTCCTGAAGATATTCGTAAGCGTCAATCACTTTTGAAAACCATTCTTCGGTTCCTTCAGGCCCGTAGACCCTCATACTTGTGTTTCCGCGGAGCCAGTTTGCCTTGATAAGAGGATGTAGGTCAGCTACATGGTCAAGGTGAAGGTGCGAAAGCAACACTGTGTCCACCTCAGTGTGGGAAACCCCAGCCTCAGGAAACCTGTTCAATACGCCGCTTCCGCAATCAATAAGCAATGGCTTTTCGTCTAGCCTGACAAGTATTCCGGACTGTACCCTATTTTTTTGAGGGATCGCAACTCCAGTGCCAAGAAATGTAATTTCCATAAGTTAAAGAATAAACTTTAAATAATTTAACTTTATTTAAAGCATGTCCGCATAACGAATATTTGCGGCTCAAAAAAAACTTGCTTTTCTTCAAAGAGCGAGGGTTGCCCAGCACGGTCAAAGGCGCCGGACTTAAGATCCGGTATCGAAGGATTTCGTGGGTTCGAATCCCACCCCTCGCACTATTTTTACATCGAACTTTGGTTTTTCCTTTTTTACTTTCTTTTATACAGAAGTACTGCAAGCAAGCTGGCTATTCCGTAATATATCCCAAAACCTGACGTATTCGGATACACAACACAGGTTGTATTCTTTATGAAATCAAACTTTACAGGTTCCCATTTATAACAGTAGCTTGTGAAAGTTCCTTTACTTTGACATTACTTTAAGGTTCAGGGGAATCTCCTCAACCTCCTACACTGTTACTGTGGCTATTTCCCCCACTACTGCCACCGCTCGAACTGCTTTCTTCAACATAGTTATCGCAGCAATTTTCTGTCATGGGAGCGTACCCCTTTATAACATTGCTATTGAAGTCTGCAACAGAGAATACTGGTTATGCTTGAAGAGAACCTATAAACTGCCCGAAGGAATTAGGACCACGTCCTACATTCATAGTTGCTGTAACTTTGTTTGTTGATGTGTCAATTACAGAGACATTATCACTGAGCAAATTAGCCACATATACCTTTGATCCATCTGGTGTGACTGCAACTCCACAAGGATCGTCTCCTACAGGGACTGTGGCTGTAACCTTGTTGGTAGTCGTGTTAATTACAGAGACAAAGCCATTTCCGCCAGCCACATATACCTTTGTTCCTGTCGGATTGACTACAATTCCATAAGGAGAGTTTTCTAGATTCACCGTAGCTGTAACAGTATTTGTAGCTGTATCAATTATAGAGACAGTACTGTCACCGCGGTTCCCCACATATACTTTTTTCCCATCTGGACTTATTGCAACTCCACAAGGATCGTTTCCTACAGGAATTGTGGTTATAACAGTATTTGTTGCCGTGTCAATTACAGAGACAGTTTTGTCACGGAGATTAGTCACATACACCTTTTTCCCGTCCAGTGTAACAGCAACTCCAAAAGGAACTTCGCCTACAAGTACTGTGGCTTCAACCTCGTTGGTAGCTGTGTCTATAATGAGAATAGTGTTGTTGCTGGGATTTCCCACCTCATGATGTGGCACATATACCCTTTTTCCATCAGGGGAAACTGCAACTCCACGAGGAGCGTTGCCTACAGGAATTGTGGCTGTAACTTTGTTTTTTGTTGCGTCAATTACAGATATAGTACGGCCAAAAAAGTTAGTCACATATACCTTTTTTCCATCCAGTGTAACAGCAACTCCCATAGGATAGTTTCCTACAGGAATCATGGCTGTAACCTTGTTAGTAGTCGTGTCAATTACTGAGACATTGTCGTCGCCGGAGTTCGCAATATATGCATATGGACCTACACCGACTAGTTGCATTACTGTCACTGTAGTTAACCTTGAATCTGTGCCATTTTCATTGGTTGCTGTCAGATTAACTGAATAGATTCCTGGATCTACATATTTATGAACTGGATTTCTTTGTGTAGAATTACTTCCATCTCCAAAATCCCAGTTCCATCCAGTTGCATTTTGTGAAAGGTCAGTAAACTGAATTGAGAGAGGAGGATAACCATGGGTAATATTGCTTTTGAAGTTTGCAACTGGAAGTGGATTAGTAACGACTATGTAATTTGGCTTCATTACTTTATTATTACCTGCGTCATTTCCCGCAGTCAGACTAATTGTATAGTTTCCTGGCTTAGTAAATGTGTGCGTTGCATTCATGGCATGTTTTGAGTCAATCCCGTCCCCAAAATCCCAAAGCCAGGAAGTAGGCACTCCGCCAGTGCTGGTATCGGTGAATAACACAACTAGAGGCGCAGCTCCATAGGTTGTGTTTGCAGTAAATTTAGCTACAGGTGGCAAGGTGTTTGTGACAGAAAGATCACAGATATAGATGCCAGTATCATTAACCCCACCATAACTACTACTACTACTGTCTATTCCCCATACAATAGTATCATTGTAGATATCAGGTGTTGTGTGAGTTCCCCTTGGATAAATATAGACTGGAGTGCTTTTTGCTGAAGGAATATCATAAACATATACACCGGCATAACCAAACTGGTCATCACCAGATTTTGAATATACGACTTTGTCCTCGTTTATGTCAATATGAGTGCCTGTGTCATCTCCAGCATCAATAGTATCAGATCCATATAAAGTATTACCTGTATTATCACTGGTAACATCTATAGCCTTTTTAGCGACAAGGTCATACATTTGTATAAATCCATATCTTGTAAAGAAGTTTGACCATATAACTTTATTACCATATATATGCGGATTACTTAGATCGCTAGAAGAATGTACATTTATAGTTTCCTTAGTATTAATATCGTAAACAGCTATGGTTCTCCCATCTGCATCCTCGTAACCATATGTTATTTTGGTATCGTATATATCAGGACTGTTCCCATCTGCGATTTTATTCTGTTTGGAAGTTGATATATCCCGCATATATACTTTGTAATTATAATTTGATTCATTGTAATCTGCACTCCAAACAATCCTATTGCCATAAATGGCAGGTCTGCTGTATTGGTCTACATTCTGTGTGATGTAAGTTTTTGCGGTTGTTGATATATCGTATACTGCAAGCCTTGGTGTCCTGCTGCTTTCGTCATGCCACACGAATATGTTACCGTAAATAGCCGGATAAGATGCTGCAGAAGAATTAACTGTAGTGACTGTTCTGGTGGTCAAATCATAAACCTGGATAACACCCCCACTTGTCCATACTACCTTATTACCATAAATAGCAGGATCAGACCCATTACCAATTTTCGTCACCTGTGCCGCTGACGCCACGGATGAGATTAAAATTGAAAACAAAAAAATAAAAGTTGCTGAAGCTAAAGCTATTGAATACAACTTTTGCTTATTTTTCATTTATTCCCAATACCCCCTAAAATACAAAGAATCTTAATACGGAATACATCCTAATATTCTTCCTACTTATTGTTTTCAAAACAGAACTATACTTAAGATACGTTCTTTGTATTCATAGAACCAATAGAATGAAAGTTACCAATCAACATTATGTAGTCTAAAAATATAATTACCGTTGCTAGTAAACAATTTATCTGAGTTGTCATCTTGCTTCATATAATGTAAAGTATCCTTAGAGAAACCAATTTTTCCAACCGCAACGATATGTGGGTATATAACAAACCAACATGACAATAATTATTTCTGTAATTGATACAGCCATAAAAATTTACCAATTCAATTTGCGAGGGTTGCCCAGCTAGGTCAAAGGCGTCAGACTTTGTTCATGGGTTGCATTCTGACAATACTGGGGGCATTTGCAGAGTTTGAAAGAGACATGTTGCTATCCCCTATTCATCACGGGTTGCATTAGGACAAATATAATATTAAGATTGATGTCAAGGATGCTAGATGTTGCCATCCCCTATTCATCGCGGGTTGCATTCGAACTCCTCGTTCTGGATGAGGGCGATATACTGGCATGTCTGTTGCCATCCCCTATTCATCACGGGTTGCATTAGGACATGGTAGATACTGATGAGGGAGATTTCAGAATAGTGTTGCTATCCCCTATTCACCGCGGGTTGAATTCGAACTTCGAAAGATTGGATGCTGAACAGAACAAGAAACAAGTTGCTATCCCCTATTCATCACGGGTTGCATTCGGACGGCTTCACTCACTCAAGATGAAAAACTGAAAGATCCGTTTCCATCCCCTATTCATCGCGAGTTGCATTCGGACCTGAAGGGTATATAAACGAGGTTGTCTATGAAAACGTTTCCGTCCCCTATTCATCGCGGGTTGCATTCGGACTAAAATTCCCAGGGTGCAGCAACGATGCAAAAGATATGTTTCCATCCCCTATTCATCGCGGGTTGCATTCGGACACTACCAATTTTCCCTGTTTTAGCTGAAAAAAGCTTTAATAAGGCTTCTTTTCACCCTTGTATTTTCTTGTTGGGAATTTATCAGAGCCTTTATAAATACAAGAAAAATTGGTAATAGCATAAAGATCTGTACACTACCTCATAACTTTTGTGATCAAATATTTAATTCAGGAAAGGTTGCTTTATTTAAAAGTTCTCTGGCTTTAACTTTATCTCCAACAATTTCGAGTATTATTGAACTTGTCTTTGAGTCCAGTATTTTGTAATCTTCAGCTACTATTGGGTTTGTTCCGTGAGCGAGAATAGAACGGTTGCGTTTCTCCATTACGCTATCTTTGTTTTTTTCCTGCTTGTTCATTTCTTTATATATGACAGGAATTTTGCTTGAAGAAAGGCTAAGAAGAGTCATTTGAGCTCTAAGGCCAGGTTTCTCGGGAAGCCTATATTTTTCAGCCTCCTCGAAACGTTGGGAAAGAGTTGCAAGGTCCATACCTATATTTTTTGCAAAAGCAGCGTAATCAGGCTGGTTAGGATCTTCCATTCCGTATTTCTGGAGTTCAATACTAGAACACATTTCAAGGCAGCGGTAAAGCCTGGCTGTAGCGTCATCGAACTTCTTCTGCTCAGCTCTTCGGCAGGCATTAGCATAAAGATCGATCAATCGAAAGGGGTCACAAATATTCTTCCTATTGGCCCAGTTTTCCTGAAGCTGTTTCAGGAACTCTATATTTTTTTGTAGAATTTTCTCATCCGATAACGTGTACCCAAAACGCTTAATCTCCTTGAGGTAGAGATTCTCAAGTCTGTCCGCAAGTCTTGTTCTCGCAATTTCTTCTTTTGAAGGGTTCCCCTGAAAATGGGTGCTATGTAAAAAGGAGTCCCAGTCTCTATAAATTTCTATCAACTTTGCTATTTTCTGCAGCTTCAGGCAGAGACTTTCATCACTTACTGTAGCCTCAAGCCTTTCACATAGCTCAAGGGCTGCATCAAAATCGTACCTTTCGAAATGCCTCTTCAGCATTGAAAGCTCTATATCCCCGTAATACTCATATGGATTTGCAATTTCTCGGATTACTCCACTGAAAGGTACTGGAATTGACATCTTTTCTTCGGCATGAAGATAGATCATAGAAATCCGGTAAAAAAAAGCAAAGGTTGCAATTGAGGCTCCCATCACCTTTCTTCCACCGGTAGGGTCTACAAAAACATTGTTTGTACTTTTGACTTTGCTCAAAACCTGATTCTTCAAAATTTGGAAATTTCTGGCTGCATCTATTTCGTCAATTTCAACTTTCTCGAACCTTATTCCTAGAGAAACAATTGTGTGGTCATTAATTACCTTATCAGCAGTCTTTTCTGACTGCGGTGTGTGCAGAAGAATTCCTTTTTTTGGGCGAAGCGCAAGAAATGAAAAAATGATTGGTGCTTCCCTCATTCCGACAGTCGTAATAAGGATATTGCATTTTTTCCCATACAGTTTTATGTATTTTTTTTCGTAAGGAAAAAGGTCGTCAACTATGCAGTTTAGCTCCCTTCTGTCCGAGGACTCTTCAAAAGCGCTAAGCTTTTCACATATAAATTGTCTATCCGCTTCACTACTCACCCTTTTTTCAATCTCAGGAATTCCATTCATCTAATTACCTCTTTTCTATCGCTTCAATAACTCGCAGGTCTTTTAACAACCTATTCTTTATTTGGGAGCTCTCAATTTCTACCTTTAATCTTTGCTCGTCCCAATCTTCCGAAGACTTCCCTTTCCATACCCCATTAACCTCAACATCTCCCATGATAATATGTCCAAAAATAATTGCTGTACAGAAAAGTAACTCAATTAAATTTTTGTAAGTGCAGTTTATCAGGTTTGAGCTCTGCAAAGCCATAGGCGTTTTCATGAAAAGAGTACGGAGTCTATTGCTTTGAGCTCTGGAATTAAAATTATGATCCCCTGTAACAAGTATCAGTTCCACGTCATGGTTTTTTTCATACTTTTTGTATGAATTGATTATTACTGGATCTCCCTTTCCTTCAGCTTCTACCAATTCACAGTTTGGGTTTGATATGATCTGCTTGAATTCCACTGCTCCCAGATAAGCCATTCTGGCATCTTTTGGAGGCTGATTCAAAAAATTCCAAGCAAAATTCATACCAGCTAGTTTTAACTGCTCAATCTCATTTTGCTTATACTTGTGATCAAGAATAGTGTACAGCTCTTCTCTTACAGCTCCACTTAGGCAGTATCCAATCTGTGGCCTGTTCCTCCGATTTTTATAGGAGATAATATTTTCTACGGTCACGTTGATGCGGTTGCTCAGAGCATTCGTATCATAACCAATAAAAAGAGGCTTTTTCCCTTTCAGCAGCTCCCTTGAAACTCCTTCAGCAATTATTTCTTCAAGTTCTGCATAACTCTCAGATTTAAGGATAGATGAAGCGTATAGGCAGGTCCTCAAATTTGTGTCTGAGGGAATTTCCCTATACGGAATCGAGTCTTTGTTTTCATATCGCAGAAAGCCATTTCTCAATTTTTGAAACTCATGTTCAGGCACTATCTCAAGCTCACACTTATCTCCAAAATCCACAGAAAATAACTTCCCAATAAGGGGATATATTACCTGAGTCCTGCCAGGGATGTTGGAAAGTTCATTTAGGACAACATAAAGGTGCTTTTTAGGAATAATCATAATCTTCTTCCCCTGACCTCCCCAATATCGCAGCAAGTTCCGGTCTCTTTCATATCAATTAGTTGCTGTTTCTGAACTGGAATAAGCGGGAAGGGCACATCCTGATACTCAAAATCCTTCAGATGCAAGTAATATACATGTGAAGCCCCTTCCGCAAGCCCGCAATGCATTGCAATGGCAGACATATATTTTCTTCCAGGTGTTATGTCAACAGCTACGAGCCCTCCCTGCGTCAGTCTTGAGATATTACACCTAAAGGTATCTTCAATCTGGCCGAAATCATCCTCTTCAATCTCTCTTTTTTCAAAAATCGGATTCTTTACTCCGTAACTTTTAAGCAACTCTTCAGTCCAGATGTGAACAGTGTCTATATCTTTATCTTTTAAGTTCCTGTTAACTATAAACAAAACTCTTTCAGGAATATATCCCTCAAGCTTGCATGCCGCCCATATTGTATTAATTACAGCAAAAGGGCTTGAGCCAATTATGCTTATCCAAGCTTTCATAATGATCAAAGGTTACTTCAGGTAACCATTTCTTGTGAACTGGCTCATGCTCTTCATTGTGAACTTTACTCTATTTTTAAGTAGGGAAATGTCCCTAGTTCCGTTCCCGCCTGCAACTCGCTTTCCAGTAATCACAGGCTTGCTGTTTAATATCTGATATACTTTATTGAAAACTTTTTCCTCTATATTGTCAAAAGCAATCCACATTGTCAGAGAAGTGCCTTTTGGGATACTGTCGATCTCAGGGAATTCATCTTCAGGATAAGCATCTGAAACAATAATCCTGGAGCGATGACTCTCACTACTTGTTGACCCGAAAATCTCATTAATTTCGTCAGCTGTGTATCCATCTTCAGATCTGAGAAATTCATGCCTTAAGAAACCCTTAATTGTTGACCCTGGAATGACAGGAGTTCCCCTGTCCGTAACTGTAGCTTCATCTACACCGGGCATCTGAAAATCTGAAAGAGTTTCAGCTTTATATTTAATCACAAGGTTTCCTTCAAAAGGTGAGGGATTGTATGCATGATAGTATATATCGAAATCTTTTCTTTGAGTCTCGTTCCCGTCATCAATTCTCTTTAGATAAGCTTTTGCGCCTTTGATAAGTTCTGCTTTGTCCCATTCTTTCTCGTCTACAGTAAAAAGTGATTCCGGGTTCTGCTGAAGGGTTTTTTTGATAACCTTGACTTCCATCACATCTGCAAACCCATTTCCTCGTGATACACTGCCTCCTATGTAGCAGCGTTTAGCATTGAACTCGTCAAGGGCAAGCAGGATAAAACCGACTTCCTCTTCACTTGCATTGTCCAGAACAATGTTCACGTCAAAAGTAGCGTTAGAAGCTACAATTTCGTCACTGCGCATAAATGTTTTTGGTTTTCCCTTAGCATCATATTGCTTTTCATAAAAACCGTATTTTTCTTTAAATACAGTTGCACAGTGTGGGCGCTCTTCAACCATTTCTCCAAAATTCATTTCATCTGAAAGCTGGGAATCTCTGACGTGAATCTTAGGCCCGGCTTCCATTGAGCCAAAAATAGAACAAGTAATGCAGTTAAGGTTTCCACAAAGAGTTTTTACCTCTCTTCTGGAATGTCTTCCAGCTACAGCAATACAAGCCTCGTTTTCATTAAATGTCCTGATAATACGCTCCAGATTACTTCTTAAAACTCCTTTCAGACTGCTCCCAGGAATGTAAGGAAGAGCTTTCTGGGTACTGGCATCGTATGAAAGCAGCACAGGGGTCTGAGATAGAGAGTACTCTCCTGCATTCTGCCCTCCTCCGATTCGGAAAGGTGTAACCAGATTGAGTTTTGCGGAAATTTCCCACTGGTTTTGAAACGTCCCAAAATCACTGCTCTGCATTTTTATCACTCTTAGATGAGTTTACATAGCTTGCCCAGTCAGAAACCGCTTGTTTTTTCAGCTCCTCGTATTCAGGCTCTCCTTTTTGGTAGCGTGTCCCATCATATTTTCCATTAAAATAATCCTCAGCAGAAATCACATTGAAGCTTTTTATATCAATTTCTACTTCTCCAAATCCTCTGGAAGTAGCATGCCCAATGCTACCTGAACAAGAATTAAAAAAGTCAAACAGACTTAGTATGGCCCCAAGCTTTGAGTACTCATACTCTTTAAGTCCCGTATTTTCTATAACAAGCTTGCCTGAGAATAAAGTTCCCTTGGGCACAACCTCAAGGTCAAACTTCCCTCCATCTCTTGCCTTTCTTTTCTGCCGATCAATTGCGACAGAGTCTCTGATGAATGTTTTTTTCTGTAATGCAGTGCTGTCTTTGATCCGGATAGAGGATGCCAGGTCTTTTCCTCCAAAGAGTTGGCATACAGAACACTTATTACAGCCACCACGGCTACTTCTATCAAAAATATCGCAGACTTCTACTCCCAGTCCCCTAAGCAGCCTCTCAGTTTCAGTCCTCAATATTCCCTTCAGGCTGCTGCCTGGAATTATCGGATATCCTTCAGAGTTTTTAATTACTGGGTTATCGACTTCTGCTGGCTCGATTGTACTGTGCCCGCCTACATGTAGATCTGACTTGGTTGTAATGGTATACTCGAGGATTGCTCGGTTATCGAGTTTTTCAAACACGTTAAAGCCTCCTGTTTTCGCCCTTATAATCTCCATTTGCTTTCCATTTCATTATTTTCTCGACAATAGCAGAGACATTCTCCTCGGCACCCACAGTTTTCATTTCTGCTCCAATCATCCTTTGAAGCCTAATTTTTACTTCGTTATCGTTTTCTGTCTCTTTGAAGATGTAACAAACAGCATCCATTCCCCAATTGTTGTAGCCAATAAGATAGCGAATCTTTTCTCTAATTCGTTCAGGGTCTTTTTCAGTTGCCTGAATCTTCTGAACTTTTTCAAGTAGAGTATCCAGAAAATCGGATAACTTACTGTCTGAGCGCGGCAGGAAGTAAGTTGCACTTTTAATAAAATGAGTAACCGATGACTGCGGATCTTCAAACTCCCTGAGGGCTTCAGGAAGATTTTTTATCTTTCCTCTCGATTTTATTTCGTATTTATCTCTCTTAGAGGGGCTCGGAATGCTTAACATGAGGTCATAGGAATCGAGCACCAGTTCTCTTAATTCTTCATTGTTGAACTCTACAGTCATCTATTTCATCTCCTAAAACTTTTATTAAATCCTTGTCTTTCATCATGTTTTACTGGTTTAGCATTCGCCTGAAGCAACGGTTCTAGCATACTGACGATTTTCCATTTATCGCCTACACACTCACAATTCAGAATTTGGTTCAGTTTATCCTTGTTCTTAATACTGTTTTCAATAATTTTGATATCCCACAGAGTATATCGGAGTAGTTTCTGAACATAATTAAAATCACGATTTACAATAACCCGAGCGAGGTACTGTCCAAACTCGGTATTCTTCTGAGCTTTTTCGCGGATCTGCTTTTGTGCCTGGTTTGCATTAATATTCTGCGGAGGAGCAGGTTTGTAGTTCTGGACAACTCTCAAGATTTCCTGATGGAAATCCTTGGAGCCTGCAGAACTCATAATTTTTCGAATCTGGCTTGTAGAGTATGCCTCGAGCTTCCCATTCCTCAAAACCATTGCACTTGCAGCCAGTTCCCAGGCATTCTGGTTAATTTCTGCAATCTCGTTCATACCCGGCCCCCTGTAAAATAGACATCTCCATATCCACTGTTTGTCATTTCCCCAATTCCATATACCTCAAGGGCTGCAAGAGCTTCAGGCCTATCGTAAATTATCTCTGCACAACTTCCAGCTCCAGTGCAGGGTATCACCTCAGATGCTTTATTTCCATCTTTGAGGGACCATCCCCTTGCAGTACCTTCGGAAATCCGTTGCTTTGGGTTTCCGTCAGTGTATCTAATAGCAACAGATCCCGAAAAACCCCTTTGAGCAAGTGTTTTTTTAATAGATTCGGAAAAGAGATTCTCTTCAGCTACTGCTCCAAAGCCAATAAAAGAGAAATTACCTTTTCTAAGAATCAATGGAGAATTGGTAACCAGTAAGGTTTCTTTGATCTCTTCAATCTCTGAAACTCTCTTTTCAATCAGTTCAGTGACTGGAGTTTCTTTAATGCCAGTAAATGCTATAGTTCCATACCCTCTAGATCTGAATCCTCCAAGGCCAGAGAAGATTCCAGAGTCCTTGAGAGACATTTTAACATCGTCTACAAATTCATCTTTAACTACAGCTTTAAATCCAAACTTTGCCTTTGAAGCTATACTCTCAATATGGTAAGGAGAAAGTTCGAAGTCTGCCCCAGGACTCGTATGTCCTTTCCGCGTGATTGGACACTTTGTTTCGATCTGTTTCTCCAGATTCACTTCTTCGAGCCTTCCAATCCTAAAGGAATCCTCTGTAATGAACCCAGAGATCTTCTTACCTTCTTGAAGACATTCAGAGTTACTGCACTCTTTTACTTTGTAACCCATAAGACTTTTACAGCCCTTGCACCAGTGAAAGGCTACTGGAGACGCAACTGTAAATTTATCATAACACAGCGGATGTGCATTTTTGAGAAAGATGTTAGTTTTACTCATATCCGAGTCTTCACTGACAGCTAGTTTGTCAAAGAGCTCTTTGTTGTTGGTATAAAGATAGTAACCGAGCATGCCCCTGAGAGTTCTGCCAGGCACATAATCAAGTGTCTTGAAGAAGGTCCCGGTCTTCTTGCCCGTACCTAAGTGAAGAGGGGTAATCGCGGTCATCACTCCCCTGAGTTCAATCACAGGCACCACATCCTTTTATAGAAGTATTATAAGAATTCACAAAATCCTCGTAAGAAATCTCCTCAATGGGTTCAAGTTGGAAACTTCCAAGTCCCCTTGAGCGCCCTCCTCCAAGCCCATAATCGACCATTGAATAAAGACTTGCTTTCAGAAGTTTTTCTTCGGTTTCGTTAAGCTTTTTCGTGATGATATATCCTGTAAATCTGGAGCCTGATGGTACCAGTTGGACTCTATGGAGTGCTCCACTTTTGCTTGAAAGCATATCTCTATCAATTGAAACGTGCATTCTTGACACTGTTGTAGGCTTTTTGTCTGCTCTAAAATCAGTTACTCTAATCTTCCCTTCCCTGTATTCTTTCCCACCTTTCCCGCTGGGAACCCCAAATATCCTGCATATATCACAGCCGTACCCACCATTTTTAAGAGCTTCACAGGTCTTTACCCTCCGAGGATTTTGATCGGATACCTTATCTTTCTCAATATCAAGGTCCCCAGTTATCCAGCAGTTAATTCCCTGAATGCTGCGAAGTATTCTCTCTGCCTCTGTTCTCATTACGCCTTTTACATGGGTTCCAGGGATGTAGGGGATTTTATTGGCATCTTTTAAGTAATCAAGAGTGGACCCCTTTGAATCCCCATATGTATGGAAATCTGAATCCGCAACAAGTCTAATTTTCCATATTTTCATTCCCGCACCTCCACAGCTTCCTTTCTGAGATGAGGTATGAGCATTTTTGCCGTCTTCAAAACTCCAGAGTTTAGTAGCATATCGGACATCCATTCACAATCTCCAAGTTCAACTCTACCCTTTTTACGAGAAAGGGAAGAATACATGAATTTGATTAAATTCAATTTCTCCAGATTTGAATCTCCGCAAGTAATAATATCCGAAACCATAGCCCGATCTTTGCCTGATAATTCAAAATCAATGATATGATTGATCTTGTCCAGATTCTGGCTGTCAACTTTATTAGAAGCACTGTCAAGGACAAAACAGCTATAATCATTACCAGGCATGGCAGAGCTTATAGCAGTAACCGCTATCGATCCTCTGGGGAGTGGGATTATTCCAAACTCATTAGCTTTGTTTTGTCTGAATGCTGTTTTCGCTTTGGATTCCATTTTTCTGGCAGCTTCTAACAAGAAATATATTGGAAACTTGTAGTCTGCAATTGCAATTCCGCAGGAGACTGTAACAATATTGTTTTTGAAAACAGTCCCGTTATGGAAAACTTTCTCAAAAGAGAATTCCTCTGCAATATTATTAACCAGCATTTGAGAGAACTGAACCGCTCCTCTGGCGTTCATTATCATCAGAATATCGTCCCCACCTGCGTAGAGAACGTCGATCCCGAGGTAACTTTTTCCTTCTTCCTTTTGAACTACAAGCTCTCTTTTTTCTTCATTTTCAAGAAAATTGCTAATAGTGTTTTTCAGAATCACCTCAAATCTGGAATTGAAGATCTGGCTCTTGTAGGTATATTCTGCAGGGGTTGTAGTCTGCTGAAACATTCTCCCCATCATATTTCCATCAATTGCAAGTACAGCAATAGAATCTCCAATCTGACTTACCTGCCCTGGAAGTAATAACCCATAAGTATAATTTATAAACTTTCTACTTGCGTTAGACCTCTGCTGCTTGCCTATTCCCTCTTTTTTTGCACATACCTCACAAGTTCCTCCACTTTTTGCCGGTCTCTTGAAGCAATGCTCACAGATTTTCCCAGGCTCTGTATTGACTGGCCGAGAATAAGTTTCATTCTTTTTAGCCTCAAGAAGATCCTGTGATTTTTCCAGTACGTTATCAAAATTTCTGGCAACCTTGGATAAGGGCTCACTAAAGCATACAACTGCAGCTTGCAGCCCATCTTTGGAGATATCCTTAATCTCCTGCTTTACTTTTTTTTCCAGTTTATTCATCAACGTTTTATTGTCAGGTATGAAGGACAGAAGATTCCCGCCACCAGCAAAAAGTACCGCTTCTCTGCACACTTCCTCTGAAATGATATTTTCTATGCAGTCGAGGACATCATCCACTATGTAGCTCCCACCCCGAAGCATTTTCAGCTCATCGGCTTCGTTGATGAAACCCTGTATCCCCATGGTATCTACAGAAAAAATGCCTATGCTTCCCGGAATACTTGCTTTATTCCCAAGGTATTCGAGAGGTCCTCCCTGTACTATAGAGTCTCTAAAAAGCTGAATACTGGGCTCGTTACTTTTTAGCTGGACAGCTTTTGTTACTGTGAAGCCTTTTCCAATAATTTCAGTATGAGGAGTCTCCAGGCACTTTAAGTCACCGGCATCAAAGTTGATTTCATGGGGAAAAATTCTGTCTTTAGACGTTGCCTCAACCTTTCCATCATGCAGTTCGTAGTCAACTTCATAGATTCTATCTGCGGCCGATGCAATGGTATCAGCTAAACTCATCATTCTTTCAAAAGAGGTTTTAGCGTCCCTGCTGTGATGCCTTGATGCAAGTAAAGGAAGAATCTTTTTTAGCTCAAATTTTTTGACAAGCTCGGAATTTGTTTTTGAGAGGATATTCTCAAGTATCTCCTCAGTTTGTTTTGTATGGAAGTAGAATGGCTGGCCTGTTCGTGAAGTAGAGTACGATCTTGGCTTTCCGATATCATGCAGTAGAGCAGCAATTCTTACAAGCGATATAAAATCCTGCTTCTGATATTCTGCATGGACATCGTATTCTTCAAGAGATTTACTGACAAAGTCCGGACTCTTTTCCATGTTCTGTAGTGAAAGACATACGGCTATTCCAGATGTATTTTTAAGGTGGTGAAAAAGCGAACAAACCGGAAGCCTTGAATCCGAACTGATATTTTTGAGCAAATAATTTTCATTATAGGCTTCAAACAAACCGTCAGCAATTTTACCTAGTTTCGGAGATTTATTAAACACCCGTATTATTTCTTCAATAAGCCTGTCAAGAAGCTCATCACTCTCTTTAGGATATTCAACCTCACTTCTTTTTTTTGTAAACCAATCTATAACACCTATATTTTCACTCATTATTCTCAACCTTCCCTACCGTGACAAAACCCCCTAAACCATATGCTGTACGCTTTCCTATCTGCAGGATTTCACCCATGCCCAGAATGGACCCGGTTTCTATCGGAACGTCTGAAGTATCGTACTCTATCCAACCTTCAACACCAGTAAGCTGTATACATTTTTTATACATGTTGATATGTTCATACTCCACAGTATTGACATCAAAATCCAGAATTTCGGTATCAAAATTTATAGTGCTTTCAGGCACATGAAAGGGATAGCTTTCAGGATCATAGAATTTAGTTACCCTGTTATAGGATCTTATACAGGATCTCAAGACTGTATTAAATGATGGAATAACCTCGAATGTGCTGTTTCTGCTTAGATGAATTGGAGAAGTTGTTACAATTTTAGTTCTGTCTCCGAGTTTAAGGTTCCTGAACTCTGTGTTTTTAGCTTTAATAGACTCTATTCTGTACTCAAGCCCGCCAAAGTGAGTCTCTTTTTCCCGACTTTTAATACTAGAGAGGATTTGAGGCGCAAATTTCCTTCTTTCGCCGTGTAACTTGATAAAACAGCTTACATTACTTTTGTTTTTGAATGCAAGCAGAGAATAGGGTTTAATTTCGTTTTGCTCCTTAAAAACCATAAAGTAGGGGCACTTTGAAGTTTTGTCACATCCAGAACATGAAATCTCTGGACTGCACTTTAGAACAAAACCCAACCAGCCACGAAAGATACTGCCAACAAAATTAGGTTTTAATCCTCCTTCGGTTAATATATCAATCTGAATAACTGTTGATAACATATTATAATGATAATCAATACCTAAGTTATTTAATTTTTCGACATATTAATCCATACAGAAAAATAATTTCAAAATTAATATTTAATTTGAATAAATGAAGTAAAAGCCAATTATCCCTTAACATTATATACTTAGCCAGGAATTATATTTCATGAAAGTGTTCTCTTAAAGAATATAGCTACCATTTTTCTTGTGTTTATAAAGGTTCTGATAAATTCCCAACAAGAAAATACAAGGGTGAAAAGAAGCCTTATTAAAGCTTTTTTCAGCTAAAACAGGGAAAAATAGGTAGTGTTCGAATTCAACCCGTGATGAATAGGGGATAGCAACATATTTGACCAACTATACAAAAGAGAAGAGTTGTTCGAATTCAACCCGTGATGAATAGGGGATAGCAACTTTAAAAACAGGGATCTCAGCTCCTGAACTCCATGAGTTCGAATTCAACCCGTGATGAATAGGGGATAGCAACCTTCTTCATGTTGAAAGACTGCATTAATCCAGAGATGTTCGAATTCAACCCGTGATGAATAGGGGATAGCAACTGTGTATTGATCCGCTTGATATCACACAAGAGGGTGTTCGAATTCAACCCGTGATGAATAGGGGATAGCAACACTAAAAATAAAATTCCTGGGTACTCTATATATTTTGTTAAAATTCAACCCGCGATGAATAGGGGATAGCAACTGTGCATATCGCGCAGTTTCCCGGCTTTTGTGATTGTTCAAATGCAACCCGCGATGAATAGGGGATGGAAACGCTCTATAAGCTGTTATTTTGTCAGCTTCAGCTAAAGATGTTCGAATTCAACCCGCACAATTTGAAAAGGTATTATTATTTGAAGTTGAGTTCGAATTCAACCCGTGATGAATAGGGGATGGCAACCTAAACTTTTCAATTTGTGGATTGAATGCTTTAATAGTCCGAATGCAACCCGTGATGAATAGGGGATAGCAACCACATGTTTACATTTTGCCAGAAAAATCCAATATTGTTCAAATGCAACCCGTGATGAATAGGGGATGGCAACTTGTGCCATTGTACGATTATTTCATCCGCTTCAGATGTCCGAATTCAACCCGTGATGAATAGGGGATGGCAACTCAGGGTTATTGTGCCATTGAATTATGATTTCATCGTCCAAATGCAACCCGTGATGAATAGGGGATAGCAACATTTTTTGAACGGTTTTAAACCCAGTTGGTTACTTGTTCGAATGCAACCCGTGATGAATAGGGGATGGCAACACTAAAAATAAAATTCCTGGGTACTCTATATATTTTGTTAAAATTCAACCCGCGATGAATAGGGAATGGCAACCAGTCAAAACTTCCTCGTTCGCAGTCACAGTCAATAGTCCGAATTCAACCCGCGATGAATAGGGGATGGCAACGCTTTGAACAGGTTTGCTGCTCTTGTTGACTTTGGTTCGAATTCAACCCGCGATGAATAGGGGATGGCAACATGACTTCGACATTTTATAACTGATTGACGTATATTAGTCCGAATGCAACTCGCGATGAATAGGGGATGGCAACACTCACTCAAAACCTTCTCAAGCATCTGTTCTGGAGTTCGAATGCAACCCGTGATGAATAGGGGATGGCAACTAATTTACCGCTGCAACTTCTCCAATCCATGTTAATTTGTCCGAATATAACCCGTGATGAATAGGGGATGGCAACTAAGCTACTTGATAATCTCCCTTTACGTACTTTCAGCGTCCAAATGCGACCCGTGATAAATAGGGGATGGCAACGATGGTAGTTTGTCGTTTGATGTTGCTGTAGCCAGGGTTCGAACGTAACCCGTGATAAATAGGAGATGGCAACAAGACTTCTTCACTTGTTTTAGCGGTGAATATTATTGTCCGAATGCAACCCGTGATGAATAGGGAATGGCAACAACTGGAAATAAACTACAATTTCAGTATTGTAGTTTTGTCCGAATGCAACCCGTGATGAATAGGGGATGGCAACGTATCAATGAAAATGAAGTCATAGTCGTCTTTAATGGTCCTAATGCAACCCGTGATGAATAGGGGATAGCAACTTGGTTCGTCTAAGAACGTACCACCGACTTCCCACAGTTCGAATGCAACCCGTGATGAATAGGGGATAGCAACTTGGTTCGTCTAAGAACGTACCACCGACTTCCCACAGTTCGAATGCAACCCGAGATGAATAGAGGATAGCAACTTCAGGTGATCTCTCACGTTTCAGGAACTCAATACACGTTCGAATGCAACCCGCGATGAATAGGGAATAGCTATCGTATTTCATATATTAGACTCAAGATCTGGTATCGAAGGATTTCGTGGGTTCGAATCCCACCCCTCGCACTAAATTAAAAATTTTTATCCAACACTTACTGTTTTCTATTTCCATTATATAGAAACACATAAAGAAATCCAGTTGTCCCATAAATTATTTCAAACCCTGGATTTCTTTTACTTAATTTTGTCTTTTCGTCATTAATCAGTTGTTTTTCAATCTCACAACTTTACTTTTTCATTTCTAAAAGAGAAGCATTTTTACTGGTTAAGTTAGAACTACGGTTTTTATGGCAGAAAGTGTCATTTTCCATATGGAGCAACTGCAACTTCTCTAGGATAGCTTCCTACTTTAACTGTCGCTATAACAGTATTTGCTGCTGTATCAATTACAGAAACAGTTTTGCCGGAAAGATCGCTACCTAGGTTTGTGACATATACTTTTTTCCCGTCAGGGGTGATTGATACTCCGTAAGGACCATTTCCTGGTATCGTGGCTGTTACGGTATTGGTTGTTGTGTTAATTACAGACGTGGTATTTCCCTTATAGTTCGTCACATATACCTTTGTTCCATCTGGAGTGATCGCAACTCTAACAGGATCATCTCCTACAGGTAACGTAGCTGTAACATTATTTGTTTCTGTATCAATTACAGAGACATTGTCGCTGCCACCATTAGTCACATATATCTTTGTTCCATCCGGACTAACTGCAATTCCATCAGGATACTGTCCGACATTGAGCGTAGCTGTAACCTTGTTTGTTGCCGTATCAATTACAGAGATATCGTAATAATTTGTCACGTATACCTTTGCTCCATCTGGGCTAACTGCAACTCCATGAGGGACGCTGCCTACCTTAACCGTATCCGTAACAGAATTAGTGCCTGTGTCAATTACAGAAACTGTGCCATTTTCAAGGACAGCGCCGCTGTTGTTCGTAACATATGCCTTTTTTCCGTCTGGCGCAATTGCAATTGCATAAGGTGAATTTAATCCGTTAACTGTGGCTATGACCTTGCTTATACTTGTGTCAATTACAGAGACAGTATTGTTGCTTTCGTTTGCAGCATATACCTTTGTCCCAGTCGGATTAACTGCAACCCCCACTAAACCACTTCCTATCTCCATCGTGTCTACAACTTTATCCATAGCTGTATCAATTACAGAGATATTCCTGTCGTTAGTAACATATGCAAATGGTCCCGTGGTTTTGAACACATCGATTACTCTAAACGTTGAATTTGTACTGTTCTCATTACTTGCTGTGAGGAAAACCGTATAGTTTCCTGCTGCAGAATATGTGTGAGTTGGATTCTGTTCGGTTGAAGAATCTCCATCTCCAAAATTCCAGTACCAGGATGTAGGCTTTCCAATGCTTGTATCAGTAAATTCTATTGTCAGTGACTTTGGAACAGACACCTTTTCTGAAGTAAAAGAAGCAAATGGCCTTGTAAGTCCGGTTACAGTAATATAATGATATTTTGTTACCGCAGCTTTGCCACCAACATTGTCTTCATATAAGCTCACGGTATATTGTCCGGGCTCCAGATATGTATGCTCTACTGTTTGGTTCTCACCAACGTATTGTTGAGAACCATCTCCAAAAGTCCAATCATTGGCATATCCGGTTCCTCCATGGAACGTTACTTTCAGTGGTGCATCTCCAGATGTTACACTTGATGAGAAATGTTCTGGAGCAACAGATCCATCACCCAGGCCAACAAGTACATATCCATACTTACTTGTTGTATTACTACCCACAGCGTTCTTAACGGTTAAATTTACGGTATATCCTCCCCCTACATCATACACATGGGTTGGATTTTGCTCTGTTGAGGTATTACCGTCTCCAAAGTCCCAAAGCCAGGAAGTAGGTGAACCTGTACTATTATCGACAAATGATACGGTTTTTGTGGGAACTGACCCTCCATAAGTGTTCGCATGATATACTTCTGGAGAAAAGAAGTCTGCGATAGGAGCTTGTTGAGGAGTGACAGTAATATAATTTGATTTCTTCAGCGTACTATTGCCTGCGAAATTGGTTACTGTAAGACTAACATCATAAGTTTCAGGTTTTTTGAATGTGTGTGTGGCTGTTTGAGCATGTTTTGAGTTTATACCATCTCCAAAATCCCAATACCAGGATGTGGGAGTTCCACCCGTGCTGTTATAAGTAAATAAAACTGTTAACGGCATATTTCTGGATTTAGATGTTATATTAGCAGAAAAAGAAGCAAAGGGCATTGTGGGTTTCGCTGAGAAATCGTACATATATATACTGCAGTAGTACATGTTTTCTCTATCGTTACGATAATCTTCCCACACTATTTTGTCACCGTAAATAGCAGGGTTAAGTTGATCTGCTTCATCATTGGTAATCTGAATTTCTTTATCTTCAGAAAGATCATATATGTATATATCCCAATTTCCATTGCGGCCATCCTGCCACACTATCCTGTCACCATAGATAGCAAGCTTATCCTTTCGTGACCCATTGAAGGTTATCTGAGTCTCTATAGAAGTTGAGAGATTATGCAAGTAGATATTGTTACCTTCCATGTACACAATCCTGTCACCGTAGACTTTAGGGATCGATGCTGATCTATTGGTTGTAACTCGAGTTTTATTGGAAGTTGATAGATTATACACATAGATGTCATGGTATGAACTTCCAAAGCCAAAGCTAGGATCTTCCTGCCATACTATTTTGTCTCCGTAGATAACGGGATCCTTAGTTGATTGGTTAGTTGTTATTCGGGTTTTATTATAAGTGGAGAGATCATACATGTAGATGTCCCGATACCCACCGCTTTGATCTCTCCATACGATTTTGTTACCGTATATAGTTAAAGAATCCCTTGCCCCTTGATTTTCCGATTCAGGAATTGAAAGTAAAGTTTTATTATTTGTAGATATATTGTACAAATAGATGTTTTGTCCTCCAGATCCCCACACTATCTTATCGTTATAAACAGCAAGATATGAGTACCATGGATCTTCAGTTATCTGTATCTCTTTGCCTATAGACAAATCCCGCAGGTGGAGACTTCCATTGATGTACTTGTCCAACCATGCAATTTTATTGTCATAGATAGCAGGATTAAGACCTTTCTCGCCATAAGGTGTAATTTGAATTTCCTGTTCAGCTGATGCGACTATTGTGATCAGTAACAAAAAAGCAAAAGCTAACGAAGTCGAAAAAATCTTACTTCCCATTCATTTCCCCCAGACCCCAAAGTTAAGTAAATATTTCCTATTCTTTTTATATATATTGAAACTTAATATTAATTTCAATATATTTTATTATTTGTTTCAGATCAGTAACTATATTCACTATTAGGTCATTTTTAAAGCTAACTACGTTCAACTACCGTAAATCCAGTACTACCAGCATGTTTACTAGCATACTGAAAAACAAACTAGTGATTGAGATTCTCACAGTAACAAAACAGGAAGTAAATCCAACCAAAAGAATAAAAAGCAAAGAAATGTAAGAATGGGCAAAAGTAAAAATACATTTATCATTGTGCGAGGGTTGCCCAGCCAGGTCAAAGGCGTCAGACTTAAGATCTGATTACGAAGGTATTCGTGGGTTCGAATCCCACCCCTCGCATTAAAATTTGAGGATACAGGTATCTCGAATTTTTTGTACGCTAGTGCAGAGTCTATGCACAACCATCTTTTTTAAAAGTTGCCCTAACAAAAAATTACTTTGTTTTTACAAAGTCGTCTTAGCTAAAAACCTGTTTTCTCATTACCCAGTTTTTCATAAAAATTAAATAGATGTGAGTTACCCAGCTAGCTTGGAAGCTGTCCGACAATTACCACCAGTAGTATACAAATTCCTTTTTTTTCAATTTAAAGGCTTTATATTCCTTATTTTTCATATGTTTTTGCCCTGAAATTGAATTGTCGGACAGCCTGTAAAAGTTAGGTATTTGTGACCCTCTTCGCGCCTGTAGTAAATAAAAGTTATTTTTGATTTCAGTCGAATACCCAGCTAGCTTGCTGCAGAGATGGAAATTTAGAATTTATAACTTAAAGAGATATGCTGTTAATTTGTTGCAGTTGCATACAAAAAACTTAGTTATTTATTTAAACTAGTCTATAAAGTACAAAATTATTCTTAGTAGGCAATTTTATGAAAAAAAATGCTGTCATTATTTTACAGTTGCATAGGAATAATTGGACTTTCTATCAAACAGATACATTGAACTTTCTATCAAACAGATACTATAAAATTGATTGCTTTTAAAGTAATGCTATAATTTGAAAAAAACTAGTTTTTGAACGTATTATAAATTCTAATAACGCATACTGTGAATATTTGGCAGTTGCGTACACTTTTTGATTGCTATATATCCTGCATATTTAACGCTTTTACCAAATTTGGTTGATATCGCGTACCAGAACAGCGCCATATTAATAGTGCCTGCATAAGAGGGCTTGCAGCTCCGGACTCAAAAGTTCCTGCAAGCATTCCTCTTACATTTATACAGATTATCTATAAAAATATATTATATTTTTTCAGGTATTTCTCTACAAGATTCATTCTTTTGCATTCAGTTTGGAATCGATTTTCTTCAGAATACTTATCTCTGTTTTTATGCAGGCTTTATATTCTTTGAGATCCTGTTCGTTAAGAAGATCCGTTGCAGAAGCTTGAATCTCTTCCGCTTTCTCCTTAAGAATTTCATAGTACTCTTCCCCTTTTTCGGTTAAATATATTATAATTTTTCTTCTGTCTTTAACATCTGTCTTTCTATAGACAAGTCCTTTTTTTTCCATGGAATCTATCATTCTTGAAAGGCTACTCCTATCCATATTCATACACAGACCAAGGTATGAAGGAATCATTTCCCCCATCGTGCCAATTATTAGAATAGCATTAGATTGTTGTCTGCCGAGCTTTTCGGGTCCTTTTGATCTGACTTTGGATATCATTTCAGAGTATTTTCTTTCAACCAATTTGTTAAAAAGTACTTCCCTTTCCAGTATCAATAGCCCCATTTCTCTCCTCTCATTAGTATCTGACATGCTTCCTCCAGGATGTTAAACGTGTAACTGCGGATACAGACAAAGAATGTCCAGTAAGATTACATCTTCGGTATATAATGAGGGTTCACTCTAGTTTTGTACAATATGATATACCGATGCAAGACTTTTGGATATTTTATATATCAGTTTTGGGATATTTTGTCATTTTTATAATTGGCACTAATCCAAATACCGCCTGTATTATGCAGTGGCGTAATTTATGATATGCAGTGGCGTAATTTATGATTAGATCATTAAAGGAAGGACTGTAAACCACCTGAAATATATCTAGAAAATAAAGAATGCGAAACATTTGTAGATCATTTACCCAAAAATTTGAATTTTTTTCCCACCGCTTTCTCCCCATTATTTTCCCCTTTTAATAAATCTTTTTTCAAACAGGTTCAATGCACTAGTACTGCGATTCTGAAATAAGTTTATAAAACTTGACTTTTGAATAAATCCAACGATCTCGGATTTTTCCAAGAAGTGAGGAATCGATTTTGAATCTAAGCACTAGTGTCGAGTCAATCATCAGGGATTCAATAATTCCAAATAATTGCAATCGGTTTTATACGATATTTATTGTTGACATGACACTAGTGCATCGATTCTCAAATACGTGCATAATAAGAAAATGATTACAGCTTATGACGCAAATATTATTTTAAAGTCACATGGAATTCTGTAACACGAAAAATGCAGCCGGTCGCAGAGTGATTCGATCTGGTTTTCAAAAAATTCATTTTGGACATATTTTGGAATCAATGCACTAGTAAGCTGCCTGCCTTAATACCCAACTTGCACCTCTGCCTCTAAGTCCTGATTTGTTTCTTTTCCCAAAAGATTTTCTTTGATAGAAAATTTTAGCTTTGCTCTTCCCCACGGACAACCATAACTGGTACCTTTGAACCTCTTACTACTTTCTCTGCAACACTTCCGATTAGAAGCTTATCAAGTCCTGTTTTTCCGAGTGTACCCATCACTATCAAGTCAATATTATTATTCTCGGCGAAATCTATAATTGCATTACTCGGATAACCATCTAAAACAACCTCTTTTACATCCACCCCTGATGCCTCTCCGATCTTCTTAACCTCGAATACTGCTTTCTCCCCTTCACTTCTAATTATTTCATACACATTTTTTTTACCAATAGTCCAATACTCGGAAATTATGGGAGACGTATTTACAACATAAAGAGCATAGACAGCTGCTCCGCTGAGTTTTGCAATCTCGATTCCGTAAGAAATGGCTCTCTGTGTATTCTCAGATCCGTCCGTTGCAATCAATATATTTCGGTAAAAATCTCTCTC
>JGI2065J20421_1000774_pt1 | contig 30304 bp, 26 predicted proteins | sample Biomet5_FD_20421 | JGI IMG/M metagenome (IMG submission 20421)
TACTATAGAGGCTACCCTTTCAAACAATATATCTTTCCAATTCCGGGCACAAGAAAAATTGCATCATGGCTGAGTAAATCGAACATTTTAGGTTGTAAAGCAAGCAATGAGCAAATGTTGGGCAAGCACAATTTGGATTATATTACTGACTACTTTCGGGAATCGAACAACAGTCTAATGAACAATTTAGACGTTTGGGGCCTTAAAGAAAACAACTACCCACTTTAGTATGCAAAATCTTCCACCAATAGTTCACATCGGCTATCCGAAAACGGGGACGACCTGGTTCCAGAAACAGCTTTATCCCAAGATTGAAGATATATACTTTTTTTCACGGGAGGAACTCATTGAACATCTCATTAACATCGACATATTTTCCTTCGACCCCCAAAAAGCAAGGCGCGAACTTGAGACTTTGGCTAACGGAAAGAGAATGGTTATTTGCGAGGAACTTTTGGTGGGTGGCTTAGACATTCCTTTTGGCCTTGGTGAGTTTATTAAAGTAATGGCCGATAGATTGTTCCTGGTATTTCCTGAGGCGCAGATTATAATTTTTGTTAGAAATCAGGTAGACATCATTGCCTCTGCCTATTTTCAGTACATCCGATCGGGTGGAACATATTCAGTTAAAAAATACTTAAGTGCTGAAAAAACCTTCAACGCCTTCTTTAAAAATCACCTGCTCTACTCTTTGAAATTCTTCCAGTTTGATCTTGCCATTGGATACTATGAAAATTTGTTTACAAAAGAAGGGGTAAGTGTTTTTCTCTATGAAGATTTCAAAGCCAACACCGAACAGTTTGTTGAAGAATTTCTTGGTGAATTTAATCTAGGTTTCCCAAAAACAGTTAGCCACAAAACCATTGAAAACTTACGCTTTAGCAAACCGTTGATCGTATCGATGCGCTTCTTCAATCATTTCTACGCAAAAAACACCGCTAGGAAAAGTTACTGGATAAACATTCCTAAATTTTATGCCTTATTCCTACAAACTCATCTCTACTTGAATAGGTGGGCCGTTTTGTCAAGATGGCGCAAAAGCACGTCAATTCTTGGAAAGAATAACATTGAAAAAATCAACAACTTCTATAAGGCAAGCAACCAAAACTTAGCAAAGTACATTGATTTGAAACGACTTCGCAATTCCAACTACCCTTTGTAGTTGGAAAGCTTTTCCCAAAAGGGAATGCCTGCAACAATATCACCATAAATCTGGTTACCGGTAGTATATGAGCTACGAATAATTTTTCTGAAAGAACCGCTATATCTTAGTAAGAGGTAGCGTATTCGTTGGGGAAACGGTGTGAATATTAGGTAAAGCAATTGTTGAAAAAAATTACCATTCTGAAGCCTTGTCATTGCCAACTCCCTATCGACCCTAGAAATTGGAATTCGAAATCCCGAACCATGATGATAGATGATACCTCCATATACGCCAAACCAAAGCGGATGAGAGGGGGTACTATGGCTTCGTAAAATTGGTAACCAACTTACTCCTCCACTTTTCAATTGCTGTAAAAGATTTCCACCCACATCGGTTATGGCACCTGACGGGGTTTCCCAAGTAGCTCCCTCTTTCCAGTCGCCTTTAATGGATTTCCAAAATCCAACAGTGGTTACACAAAAAGATGGATGTGGCTGTTGGTCCACAATATTCTCATCCCTTCGAATGGCAGCAAGTGGATGGTATAATAAGCATTCGGAAAGAAAACTATCTATTGGCTTAATGGGAAATGCATCCCCGTCAAGAAATATGAGCGTATCGTTAAGGTCCTGTGCAGAAAAAGTGATTAGATCGGCAAGTATATTTAACTTTACAGCATGCGAAGCAACATTTTCTTTGCACGCATAAAAATATTTGGAGGAATGGCTTGCAAGATTTTCACTCAAAAAGGCATATACACGGTAAGGCTGACTGAGGTTCTGAGCCAAATATTTTAGTTGGACGTCTATCCACCTGTCAGTTTGCCAATGTACCGTTGCAATATGAAGCATTTCAAATTGGTTAAATGAAAACAATACTCATCTCATACGTCAATAGATCGGGTTCCACCTTTCTGCTTAACGAGCTGAGCAAATTTACAATATTTGGCTGCTTACCAGAAGCAGACCAGCTAGTTAAGCTCACGTTGTCAAGCAAAATAAATCCAGCCAGAAATCTAAATAAATTCATAACGCAGCTTACAAAAACCCGCAAAGATCCAAAACTTGCAAAGGCTAAATTAACAACAAACTTTGCATTCACAACACCAAAAGCCAGCGATAGCAAAGGGGATATTTTTCTCCAGTGCCTAAACGACCTAACAAAACACATTTGGCCTGAAGCAACAATTGCAGTATTTAAAAACACATTTTGTCATCACGTTTACACAAAGTTTTTTGTAAACAATCCAGATGTTGCATTGATACTGCTAACCCGAGATCCCAGAGCAATCTTCTATTCACAAAAAAACACCCAAGGATCATGGAGCAAGCCGATGTCTAACAGCGCAATCCAAACCGCTCTGGAATGGAACAGTTTTGTGGATTATAAAAACAAAATTATTAAGAATCAGCCAGCCAGAGTGATAGAAGTAAATTTCGAAAATCTAATATTGAATATCGATAGGGAGACAAATAGAATATTAGCACTTTTAAACTCTTCAGATCACACTTCTACCACACGAATAAAAGGTTATTCAAAGCTCATTCCCGAGGAGTTAAAAAAAATCCATCAGAATATAAATTTAGAAGCCCAACCAACTTTCATTAGTAAATGGCAAGAGGGATTAACAAAAAGTGAAATTGAGAAAATTGAGACACTTTGCAGGACTAGAATGGTTGATGAAGGATATTTTCCTACGACAAAACATGTCAAAAAAGTTAATTTCTTAACTCAACTGCAAAGCTTAAAATGGAGATTTACGCACCTCATCAGGAGAGGGCAAGGAGTAGCTATTCCCCCACAAAATATTTAATAATGAAAATTACAATATATACAGTTGAGCAATTTCCAACCACTGCCGGTGATTCTCGAAGCGCATTCCATTTTGCCACAGCGCTGAGCAGCAAAGGTGTTGATGCCAATATTGCTTATCTAAAAAAAAATAAGAGTAATGATAAAATCAACCTCAAACAGACAAAACTAGCCTTCTACAGCCAAAGTTACTTCTCCAAAATCCTTTATCACTTTTCCCTTCCCATTATTTTAATTGCGAGATTTTGCCACTCCAGCGTTTGGCTAGTTTATGGAAGTATGGCTGGTCATAAAACCATCATTCTCATTGGCCGATTACTCGGTAAAAAGGTGGTGTTTCGCTCAACCCTCATTGGATATGACGATCTTGAAACGCTAACATATTATAGTATTTGCCCAAGTTTAAATCGGCTAATCTACAGTTCCCTGTGGGGTTACTGGGCTCTTACAAACGAGTTTAGCGATAGAGCAAAAAAGAACTTCCCTGCCCTTAATTCAATAACTTTTCCTCAGGGTGTAATTGATCGCTATTTCCAGAATAATCAAAAAAAAGTTGGCCCACCAAAAATCGTTGGGATAGTAGGGCACGTGATCAAACGCAAAGGATTTCCAGATATTTTCGAATGGTTCCAGCATCTTGATGAATCCTGTACGCTTCTTGTTATCGGCGATACATCCAAAGAGAGCCACCTGGTTAAAGTTGGGAAGGAACTACTCGGTAATCGTGTTTCATTTACAGGAATTGTGGATGATGTACAAACATATCTGCAAAAAGTCGATATTTTTCTCCACTCTTCCACCAAGGAAGGATTTCCAAACTCTCTTGCAGAAGCAATGGCAATGGGATTGCCCTGCGTTGTAAAAAAATTTGTCGGAGCCGACACCTACTTACAGCATAATATAAACTGCCTTATTTTTGAAACAAAGTTAGAGTTTATAAGGTCTATTCGGCAACTACTGCATTCTGAACCAGAATGTTTACGCCTTGGAGAAAATGCCAAAATGGATGCTGGAAAATTTTTTAGAATTGATCAATTAGCTGAGGTATTTCTAGCGTTTATCCAACCCTAAATACTATGTCTAAATATTTTTGCTAAACCCTCAAAAACCACCCCCTGCATATTACGAACTTTTAACCTTGCATCCTCAGCAAGTTTCTCGTTAAGGTCTCTATCGATAATCAACACCTCAATTGCCTTGGCAATAGTAATGGGTTCGTTATCATCAATAAAAAGAAGATCTTTCCCATCCTCAAAATAGCAACCAATATTTTCCTTCCCCGTCGTTATCACAGGAACCCCAGCAAGCATCGCCTCCAAAATAACCAAAGGAAAATACTCACTTCCCGATGGCAGCACAAAGATATCAGCATTATAATAAAGAGAGTTGCGCTGCTCCCTTTCGATACCACCAATATAGGTTACACGCCCTTCCATGTTCAACGACTTGGCTAAATCATAAATTTTCTGTGGAATCGAAGAGTCAGGAGAATAGCCGGCTATAGTTAGTTTCAAATCTGGAAACTTATTAGCAACCAAAGCAAAAGCTTCTATCAACTTAAAAAAACCCTTATGAGGATAGAGGTTTGATAAGAAAAGAATATTGATTGCCTTCTCCCTGATTGGTCTTTGAATGGGCTCAAAGTCAACTGTATTGGGAAATGAAAACAAATTTTCCGGATTCAGTCCCAACGGAATCAACTCTCGCTCAACAAGCTGTGGCGATAGATGAACAACCTTACACCCTCTAAAAAGATTTTTATAAACAAACCTGTTTAACCTAGTTGGTTTTACGCGATGAAGGCCTGGTCGGTGCAAATGAGCTACTGGAGCTGCACCAAAAATTCGAATAAGAATAAGATACAGACCATCCCTAAAAAGAATTGGTCCAAAAGGAACCATCGAGAAGTAAACAATTCTTGGTCGATAAGTAATGAGGTCAAACAGTAGTTGAAAGAAAATTCCAAATGCCTTAAAGACCTTGATTATAGAGAAATGTTGCAGCTGCGAAAGTTTGGTAGAAAAATTTAGCGGAATAACTCGCTTTTCAAACCCTTCGTTTACCACCTCGCTGTCGAATACCATCCTGTTCATTTCACTTGCCCCATGAATAGGCGGTGGAAGCTGAACAAGGTAAAGAATACGAGGCTTAACCATTTGCTAAAGCCTGATTGATTTCATTTTAAATCCGCGCTCTTTCAGTCCTTCCAGCACTCGGGGCAAAGCATATCGCAAATTTTTCTCCGCCTTTTTCGAATCATGAAAAACAATAATAGAGCCAGGACGAACCACCTTAAGAACATTCTTTACGCACCCCTTACCAGATAATGTCCAACTGTAGTCACGACTCAGCACATCCCAGAGAATAAACCGATACCGTTCCTTAAGAACATGAACTTGCGAAGGTTTTATACGTCCATATGGAGGACGATAAAGATTAGTAGAGATAAGTGATTCTGCCAAATCCACGTCATGCACATATTCAGCCGAATCGGTTCCCCACCCCTTAATATGGCTGTAGCTGTGATTGCCAACTGCATGTCCTCTTGCAAGAAGTTGCTCAAACACCTCAGGATGCATCTCCACATTTTTGCCTAGGCAAAAGAAGGTAGCTTTGGCATCATACTTATCCAACTCATCCAGAACCCAGGGGGTAATTTCCGGAATTGGGCCATCGTCAAAAGTTAGAAACACCGAGTCGATCTCCTCTGGGAAACTCCATATAAACTCAGGAAATATTCGCTTAATCCATCCCGGTGGTCGAAAATACGCCATGACTTCAATTAATTTTCACTACAACAATTATTTGATTGTTCTCTTTTCCGAATAATCACTTTGCAAAGAAACTGCTTTTTTTAAAACCTGCGTTGCTCTCTGCAAATCATACTGAACATATGGCTTCATTGCAGGGTTAATCGTGTTATAGTAGTTGATTTCTTTCTTCTTTCTGGCAATCAAACTATCAATAAGACAACTACCAGAATTCAACCTCCCTGCATTGAGGTAACTTGAAGCAAATTCAATTGCAACATCGCCCCACTCCAAACTCCAATCACCAAAATAACTTTTACAACTATCCAAGACAGAGGCTGCCTTTTTAAATTGGCCATAAGCAATAAGGCTATCGGCTAATTGATCATATACACCATAGTAGTAATGGATGTATTTACGACAGGTTTCGTCCATGTATCCCCCAACACCACGTCTAAAACTAGACATCTCAACCAGATTGCTAAAAGCCTTATTAGAATTATTTTTTTCAAGATGGCTACAATCGACCGGATTTAGACGAACCACAAGACCCTCATTAACGGCCAATTCAGAAAGGTTTAGAGTTGAAGACAACGGCACCGATGCCGTAAAGTAAATTGGTCTATCGTGTCCGTTAGCCGCAATAATATCGAGCAAGGCTAAATCCCAACTTCGAAGAGAATTTTGTTTTAAGTTGGCCACAATACAACCATTTCTATTTCCATCAACGGTGTCGTAAAGAGGAAGTAAAAAAGATTTTGACTGCAACACAGTAGGCATAGAGGATTTACTCTCTCCCACCTGGTTAAGATTAAATCCCATACGAATGAGGCTATCAAGCGGTATCGGTGTTTCGGTACCAGACAGCACAGGAATTAGTTTCGTTAAGTTTGTCTGATAAAAATTGTCACACCCAATTAGTTTAATAGGAGCTGAAATATTCACTGCACGCTGAATTTGTTCAACCGCCCATCCTGTTTTCAGATAATTTAGGTTAATAACACGAATATCGGTTCTATAACCCTCCGCTTCCTGCAAATACCACAATGGAAATGTATCGTTATCTCCATAAGTAAATAGAATAGCGTTTGGCTCACAGCCAGAAAGATAATCGTAGGCTAACTGCCTTGCAAAATAACGATGTTCCCTACTATGGTCATCAAAATTCTGACCTAACATCCATCCCGGAATTGCAAGAAAAAGGATCGACAACATCACCACCGCTACGCCTTTTGAACGAAAAAGATTACTCATTACCGATACAAAAAAGCCAACGCCAATCCCAATCCAGATAGACCATACATAAAAAGAGCCCACGTAAGCATAATCTCTCTCGCGCGCTTGAAATGGGGTTTGATTAAGAAACAGTGCAATGGCAATGCCCGTGAAAAAAAACAAGAGCAATGTTGGCCAAAAGTTTTTTCCTCCATTAATAGACTGAACAACCAAACCTAAAACCCCAAATAACAGCGGGAATAAATAGTAGATGTTACGGCCCTTGTTATTTGAAAAATTTAACGGCATCGATTCAATATTCCCCTCTCTAATAGTGTCAATTGCATTAATGCCAGTAATCCAGCCGCCATGCATTAAATCACCATGACCTTGCATATCGTTCTGCCGTCCAACAAAATTCCACAGAAAATATCGAGCATACATAAATCCCATTTGGTAGTTCACCAGAAATTTAAGATTATAAAAATAATTTGGTGGCACGGACCTTCCTCTTGAATCCACAAGTTCACTGGAAGGAATCGAAGCCCAACTCTTGTAGGCATCTTGATAGCTGGACGACGTACCATACATTCGTGGCAAAAGCGTACAATAACGAGAATTGTAAATCACTTTTCCAGAAGAGTAAGCAACAGAATATCGACCATTTTTAAAAATATAATGTTTATTCCCTATGCCTATTTTTTCAATGGGAGCATTAAAATTGGGCCCATAAAATAGTGGGGAATCACCATATTGATCACGGTCAACATAATTCCAGAAAGCAATTATATTATTGGGGTTACCAGTATTTAAAGGAACATTTGCAGACGATCGAATTGGTATAATTGCATATACAGACAGACCAACTATATAAAGCAAAGTTGAAGTCCATATTGCTTCGAAAAAAGGCTTCTCCAATAGTTTTGCTCGGTAAATACCAAAGGCCAAACTACCAAATACAAATAGGTAACAAAAAAAAACTCCGCTCCACTTATATAATCCCATGCCATTTACAAAGAGAAGTTCCATCATCCACCCAAGTTGAAGCAAAAGGTAAGGAATGAAGGTAAATGCAAACAGAAAAATCACACCACCCAGTAAAGAACCTTTAACCACACTAATAAAGTTGAGCCGATGACCAACAAGCCATGCAACAAGAACAACCGAAGGGATAACAAGCAGATTAAGTTGATGAACACCTACACTCAGACCGAGCAAAAGAGCGATCAAGTAAATCAAGCGTCCTCGACTATCTGCTGTTCGAATTTCAGAAAGGAGCAAAGTCAGATAAAAGATAAGTGCAGTAAAGAAAATTGAAAGTGCATAAACCTCTCCCTCTACCGCCGAAAACCAAAACGAATCGGTAACGGCAAAGCAAAATGCCCCAATAAGACTTGCACCATGAACAATAATGTTAGACGTAGACTTATAAAGTCTTAAGACCAAATGCTGCAACAGCTTAACAAGCGTAAGATAAAGCAACATTACAGTCAACGCTGAGGCCACAGCAGAGAGAACATTTACAGCTAAAGCTGCATTATTTTCTCCAAAGACAATCACAAATAGACGGCCAAGCAAAGCATGTAACGGCGCACCAGGAGGATGACTAACCTCCAACTTTGCGGCGCAGCCAATAAATTCCCCACAATCCCAAAAGCTCACCGATGGTTCGAGTGTAATGAGATATAATAAAAGTGAAACGCCAAATACGCAACTTGAAACGACTACCTGTATACGTTTTCTAAACATATGACCGTCCGTTTGGAAAAGTTTCAATAGCGTGTAAAGGTAAAACAATTGGTTGTATATTGTCCGCAAATTAAAGCCCACATGAACCTTCGTTGCTGTCGCCTACTTATTTCATCTATAGGACTAATAGCTGTACTTACAAATTCCGCAGTAATTAGTGCACAAGAAACAAAACCAACAAGCCAACCTGATTCTGGGAGAGTTTTTTTCGAAATTCGTGCACTTGGATTTTTTCAAAATTACGAATACTTCAACCCAATAAAACAAGGTGAAACCCTCCCTGGTATTTGGTTACAACCCACCATCAGCTATAGACCTTTCGACGGATTTAATTTCAGAGCAGGTATACATATATTAAACTACTCAGGTAAAAGTACATTAGCAAAAGTTCAGCCGTTACTGTCCATGGAAACTGATCTCTACCAAAATTTAAAACTAATTCTAGGCAGTTTTTATATGCAAGACCATCATCGGCTAGAAATTCCTCTCTACAGGGATGATTTCTACTACAAAAAACCGGTGGAAAATGGAGTCGAACTAAGGTTAAACAGCAAAAAAGTCTGGATCAACGTTTGGATTTCGTGGGAATCGTTTATTCTTCCCCATGATCCCTTCCAGGAAAGATTGTTTGCAGGACAGTCAGTTCAAGCTAAACTGTTCTCATCCAAAAATTTTCAAATCACCTTACCATTTCAACAAACATTTGCCCACAGGGGTGGTCAAAATATTGCCATTGACACTACCATAATGACACTCTACAACGTTGCATCAGGACTAACCTTTAATTACAAAAGAATTGGATTAACCGCAATGTATATGGGCTATAAAGACCTTTCGCCAGAAAAACAGCAAGCCTACAAACAGGGAAGCGCAGTGTGGGTAAATTTCTTTTATAATTCTAAAATATTACAATTATCTGGTGGGTATTGGAATGCACATCAATTTATGTCGCCAAAAGGAGAAGAACTTCTCATGTCCGCTCTTACCGAATCAAATTCGATGCGATATCCAAATCTTGAAGTTTGCTTTGGCAATGTAAAAATATCTAAAGAACTTAAAAATGTTGGATCATTAGTTTTCACCGCTGGACTATTTCAAAATCTAAGACTCAGCAAGCCTGACTATTTTTATGGCATCAGTATACATGTCAATCAAGAGTTTTTCCTTGGAAAAGTTAAAGCATCACAGTTAGTAACAAAATAGCGCCAAGGAATCGACTTCCAATAATCGCCAGCATAATCTACACCAATTCTTGGCCCCTCCTCAAAGGGCAACCTCTTACCACGTTCAAACCACAACCGCGAGGAGCAAGTAAGATCCTCCCCATAATAATCACCACCAATACCAAGCATCTTGGTAAGCCTACCTGGACCACTACAGTCGTGCAAACTACGAATTAAAATTGCCTGAGGATTACCCACCTCACCAGTAACAATATTTAAAAGCCAATGCATACCATAAACCAAATAAACATAGACTAGGCCACCTTCTTGAAACATAACCGACGTGCGTGGTGTTTTGCCTTTGCTGGCATGGCAGGCCAAGTCCTCAACACCTCTATAAAGTTCAAGTTCTGTAACAATATGACGGCTCTCAATTCCATCCAAACTTTTATGCACGAGAATGGATCCTATTAAATCAGGTCCAACTTGGAGCACATCCCTGTTATAAAAGTCACGACTTAATTTTGTCATCATTGGGTAATTCTGCAAGATGGGTATTTCTGGCGAGTATGAGAATCGCATAGAAAAAAGCTACGAACGACACCCCAACATGAACCTCAAGGGTGTCTTCGTCGAGCATTGAAACTAGAGCTATGAGCATAAAAGCATTAGCCAACAAATTATTACCCGATTTAGTTAGAAAAAAAGGATAAAATAAAGCAACTAAAAATAACAAACCACCTAAAATACCATCACTTACAAACATGGTAAGATATTGGTTATGCGCTCTAAGTCGAAATTCCGGCTTTAATTCGGGAAGATGAGTAGCATAGTAATCAGCATACGCTTGCTTAATATCACCGGTTCCAACGCCAGTTAACCAATGGCTTGAAAATATTTCAGCAGCGGCCTTCCAAAAAATAAACCGTTGTGCAAAACTAAATCCTCCTACATTATTATCCTTCTTATAGGAATCAAGTTCCCAAATCGTTCGATATATTTTCCACTTAAGGCTATAATGATTCATCTCCATCACATTGGCAACACCATTATTTATGGCCATAATCTCTTTCTTACTAAGCGACCAAACCCCAACAGAATCTTTTCGAAGGCCCTTCGATGTCAGGAACCTTTTTAATACTAGATTTACCGGATAACCAGTTGACACAAGACTGTCATATCCAATGCTACTTCGTCGCGACCATTCTTTACGAAGTTCCGGTTCACATATATATACATTAACAAAGTGTCCATTCTCAACAGCAGTTGATTCTAATAAGTTGGTATACAATCGACCATTTAAAGTTTTGCTGGAAGATAAATCATCGGGCAACGACTCCACCGAATAATAAAAAGAGATAGTATTGGTAATATAAGAAGCAAAAAGGAATATGGCTGCCACAAAAAAAGTAATAGCCCAAAAGCGATAAACTACATTCCTTATTTTTACAATTTGCCATACTAAAAACCACACCGTAAGCAACGCAAGTATCACAACGCCTGTTAATGATTGCAAAATTAATATGAATACATAAAGCCACACTATCAACAAAAGTGCTCCACCCTTTGCCCAACGTGGAAGTTCATGAGAAAAGCAACGAAACAGATAGACCGAAACAGACAATGCCAAATTTACGAGTAAGGAAAACCGAATATGTGATATAAACAAGGAGATATCCCTACTCGAATGAATTGGCCTTGGTATTATTTGAAAAACCACCAACATGCTAACAAACGATCCTACTAGAACTCCAGCAATTAATCCAAAAAGAACTATCACCAATTCCTTACGGGTAAACGGAATGGTAGAGCTGTAAACTAATGGTAAAAAGAGAATAGGTAACTTGATACGGAGATCATGAATTGCCCAACCAAAATCAGAAGTAAAGGCAAGTCCTGCAACACTTAAAAAGTATATGACCAAAAACCATAGAAGTGCCTTGTTGTCTTTTATCGTCGTTAACTTATCATTAAAACCACCCTCTAAAATCCAATTAACTATAATGGAAATAATTCCCACACTTAAAGCAAATTCACTTATCGGAAGCGAAAAAGCAATAGCGGTAGAAAAAAATACCAGAAAAAAACGGTGAATATATTTGGGAAACATGAGCCTAGTATAATTGAGTTTTCAAGAGGTTCCAAAACTAAACAATAGTAACGATTACACAAGCAGTATTAGTGTAATGGCCTATGAAATAAATTGTTGATAAGTTGGTTAAATTGTTAAAATAATTGTATTTTTGCATCCCGCAAATTGTGCGGAATTGGATCATTTAAGTATCAGGTATTAACTAAAAACAACAGAGTAAAGTGGACACTTTAAGCTACAAGACTGTGTCGGTAAACAGCGCCACTGCTAAAAAAGAGTGGGTTGTAATAGATGCCACAGACGAAGTTCTTGGTCGTCTTGCTTCCAAAGTTGCGAAACTCCTCAGAGGCAAGTACAAACCGAGTTTTACTCCGCAAACCGATTGCGGGGATAATGTAATTATCATTAACGCTGAAAAGGTGCGGCTTACAGGAAAAAAGCTCACCGACAAGGTGTACGTTCGCCACACGGGCTACCCAGGTGGTCAACGGTTTACTACCCCCAAGGATTTGCTTAGCAAGAAACCAAATGCCGTTATAGAAATGGCAGTAAGAGGTATGCTTCCTAAGACAAGACTTGGCAGAGAACTCTTTAGAAATCTATTTGTGTATGCTGGTGGAGAACATCCTCATCAAGCTCAGCAGCCAAAGGAAATCCAAATTAACAATCTTAAATAAAGAGCATGGACGTTATCAACACTACCGGAAGGAGAAAAGCAGCGATTGCTCGTGTTTACCTTGCAGATGGTAAGGGTGAAATTACTGTAAATGATAAACCGATGGATGTTTACTTTCCATCAAAAGTATTACAGTATATTGTTAAACAGCCTTTACTGCTTACCAGCAATGAAAGCAAATACGACATCAAGGTAAACCTTGTAGGCGGAGGAGTTAAGGGACAAGCAGAAGCGCTTCGTCTTGGTATCTCTAGAGCCTTGGTTGAAATTAACGCAGAATTTCGTCCCGTTCTCAAGCAGCACGGTCTTATGACTCGTGACCCTCGCGAAGTAGAACGTAAGAAACCTGGACAACCAAAGGCAAGAAAGAGATTCCAGTTCTCTAAACGTTAATATCTTTTCTTTTTATCCTTTCAAGCAGAGCAAAACTTTCAGGACTGCTTTAGAAGCACTACCGGAAGGTTGCAAATGGGAATAAAATCATTGGGACCAAGACTGCTTGCTACCTGGTGATTGAACTTAAAAAAAATAAAAAATGCCACGTACAAATTTCCAAGAATTACTCGATGCCGGCGTTCACTTCGGCCACTTAAAAAGGAAATGGAATCCCAAAATGGCTCCGTATATTTTCATGGAGCGCAATGGTATTCACATTATCGATTTACACAAAACTGCCGTTAAAATTGACGATGCAGCCAATGCTCTTAAGCAAATAGCAAAATCAGGTCGAAAGATTTTGTTTGTTGCGACCAAAAAACAGGCTAAAGAAATTGTATCCGAGAAGATTAAACAGGTAAACATGCCTTACGTTACCGAGCGCTGGCCCGGTGGTATGCTTACAAACTTTCCCACCATCCGTAAGGCTGTTAAAAAAATGGCCAATATTGACAAACTTTTTAGCGATGGTACCTTCAACAACCTCTCCAAAAGAGAGAGACTTCAGGTTGCTCGTCAGCGTGCTAAATTAGAAAAGAACTTAGGTTCGATTTCTGACTTAACCCGCCTTCCTGCAGCGCTTTTCATAGTTGACGTACAGAAAGAATACATTGCTGTTAGGGAAGCTAAAAGGCTCAATATCCCAGTATTTGCAATGGTTGATACCTGCTGTGATCCAACTCAGATCGACTATGTGATTCCTGCTAATGATGATGCATCTAAGTCTATTTCTCTTATTATAGGTCTTGTTGCACAGGCCATTCAAGAAGGTCTCGACGAAAGAAAAGTTGAAAAAGACAAGGAAAAAGACGATCAGCCAAAGGAGAAAAAGGCTGAAGGTGTAAAAACCAGAGCTCGTAAAAATGCTCCTAAAACTGAGGAGATAGAAGAAACCGAACACGTTGCTGAAGAGGAAGAAAATTCGGTTGACGAGGAAAAAGAAGAAAAATAATCTAAATTAAAACGAAATAACATGGCTCATATAAGTGCCGCCGATGTTGCAAAATTAAGAAAAATGACCGGTGCCGGAATGATGGACTGCAAGAAGGCGCTGGAAGAAGCAAACGGCGATTATGAAAGAGCGCAGGAAATAATTCGTGAAAAGGGCAAGCTCATTGCCAGCAAACGTGCCGACAGAGAAGCAACCGAAGGGGTTGTATTCGCCAAGGTATCTGCTGATCACAAAAAGGGTGTTGTTATCTGCCTGGCTTGCGAAACCGATTTCGTTGCTAAAAACGCCGATTTTATTGCGTTAGCAAACCAAATTATTGACGTTGCTCTTACCAACTGTCCAGCCGACCTTAATGGCCTTTTAACCCTTAATCTCGGTGGGAAAAATGTAGGAGATTTAGTAACAGAAAAATCTGGTATTACCGGCGAGAAATTCACTCTCGCCTACTACGAAAAGGTGGAGGCTGCATTCTGCGTTCCCTATATCCACATGAACAACAAGTTGGCCACCTTGGTAGCCTTCTCGAAAGTTATACCTATTGAGGTTGGAAAGGATGTAGCCATGCAGGTAGCAGCAATGAATCCTGTGTCTATCGACAAGAATAGTTGCCCCGCAGAAGTAGTTGAAAAAGAACTACACATTGCTCGTGAGCAAATTCGTCTAGAAGGTAAACCAGAGAACATGATTGAGAAAATTGCTCAAGGAAAACTTGGTAAGTTCTTCAAGGAAAGTACTCTTTTGTCTCAAGATTTCATCAAGGACAATAAAATGTCTGTTGAGACATATCTAAAGGGTATCGACCCAGAAGTTAAGGTTTCTGGATTCAAAAGATTCTCTCTCAACGACTAACCTATTTCGCTTAAATATAAAGAGGGCTTATTGCCCTCTTTTTTTACGCACTATAAAACAATTTTTTCAATATCTTTAAGCAAAAATGTTGAAATACAAGCGGGTATTACTCAAGTTGAGTGGCGAATCGCTGCAAGGTGATCAGGGCTATGGCATTAGTACTGATATGCTAAATACTTACTCTAAAGAAATTGCAGCAGCAGTAAGCCAAGGCGCACAGATTGCCATAGTAATCGGCGGTGGAAATATTTTTCGTGGACTTTCTGGTATCTCCAAAGGTTTTGATCGGGTAAAAGGTGACCAAATGGGTATGCTCGCCACGGTTATAAATAGTTTGGCTTTAGAATCAGCCCTAACCAACCAAGGTATAAAAACAACCGTATTAACCTCAATCAGAATGGAGCCCATTGGTGAATACTATAGCGCTCATAAAGCACGCGAACTTCTCAGCAACGGAGTTGTTGCCATTCTTGCAGGAGGAACTAGTAATCCCTATTTTACCACCGATACCGCAGCAGCGTTACGTGGTGTTGAGATCAATGCAGAAGTATTGCTTAAAGGTACCCGCGTTGATGGTGTTTACACTGCCGATCCTGAAAAAGATCCCTCCGCAACACGCTACAACAACATCACCTTTGAAGAGGCCTATAGCAGGCAATTAAAGGTAATGGATCTTACGGCATTTACCATGTGCGGAGAAAACAACCTACCCATTGTTGTATTCGACATGAATAAGCATGGTAATCTCACCAAAATAATTTTAGGTGAAAATATTGGGACATTAATTAAAAAATAAATATTTTTAGCCAACCTTCTGAAATCCATAGCTTATGATTGATGTAAAGGATATTCTAAACCAGACAGGGCAAAAAATGGAAAAAGCCGTTACTCACTTAGAAAACGAGCTTGTTACCATTAGAGCCGGCAAGGCTAGTCCCCATGTTCTCGACAATGTGATGGTTGACTACTATGGAAGTATGACCCCGTTAAGCCAAATAGCAAGTGTGATTGCCCCCGATGCAAGGACTATCACCATTACTCCTTGGGAGAAAAAAATGATTGACCCCATAGAAAAGGCTATTTTGACCGCGAACCTAAACCTTACTCCTCAGAATAACGGTGAGGTGGTACGCATCACAGTACCAGCCCTAACAGAAGATCGGCGTAAAGAGTTAGTAAAAATGGTAAAACACGAAGGTGAAAATGCCAGGGTTAGCATCCGGAATGCACGTAGAGAAGGCAACGAAGCAATTAAAAAGGCACAAAAGGAAGGAGTTGCCGAAGACATTGCCAAAGATGCTGAAACAGAAATGCAAAAACTGACCGATCAACATGGAAAGCACGTTGATGAAATTCTTGACAAAAAGGAGAAGGAAATTCTAACAGTATAAAAAAGCGGCTAATGCCGCTTTTTTTAATATTCAAACTACAAGTTACCATAAAATGTAGTTGGTGCGATTTGTCACTTCAAAGGGTCGGCTTCACCTATTTTAAAAAATTATAAAGCTTCTACCACATTCATTTTTAAAGTTTTCGCAGCTAACAAAAGACGTTGTGTATAATCACCCGGTAAAATTAAATGGTGATTACCAAAAGGATTATTGCGGAAATAATTAACTGCATTATTCGATAGGACTAATTCAACTTGTGTACGGCAAGCAGACTTCATTTTAGGTATCCGCTTTACCAATGCTTTGGTAATAAAAATATGGCTAAGAGCACTGTTAATTCGAAACAAAGTGACCTCTTTTGCACTAATATTTCCACGCACGGCTAAACCTTCGTTTGTTTCAAAATGGGAATCCAACTCAAAATCACTTAAGAGATTCAATGGCACAGCACAATGAGCAAAAATGCCAACACTACCGCTAACACTCACCGTATTAGCCATCCATGGAACCACGCCACATATCTCACGAGAAATCATCATTCCAGCAGCACTACAAAGATCTCCCTCACATCCGGCAGTAAATAAATCGGCATTAAATTTTGACAACGCCAAACAGGCAGATATCTTGCACTCATTTACCATAGGAAAACACTCCACTGTAATGGCATCGAGATTAAATTTTGAAACAGTTAAAGCAAGCTGTTCATATACTTTACCCGAATCAAGAATCTTATCCTTACTCACACCTTGGCTGCTGGTGTTGTATGTATCTGCAAAGTAACCCGGTACCGACAAATTATCCCTAATTGGAATCTCGTTCCAATCGAGTTTAACCAGCTCTACCCCCAGCTTGGTGCTCAATACAAATGGAGAAACATTGCTTGCCACAAGCCAATCCGAAACGTTGCCAATTAACCCTAATCGTTGTCCTTTAAGTTTATGAATACCATTTTTAACATGGAATAAATCATCAACAATGCTCTGCAGTTCTGGCTGTTCTAAATCACAAAGCATAGACGATATTTGATTCTGATTACACCAAGCCTTTACCTCGGTAGCCGAAGCATACGAGTTGTCATCCTTTGATGCAATGAGCAGATAAAACAAATAATCCTCCATTTGTGAAACAGCAGCACGCTCTGAACCACCACTAAGAAATAAAAGAATATCAGGCCGTTCAGCAACAAATTCTACTTTATCCTTATTAAGAATGTTTAAAAATCTCTTTTTACCTCGTGTATAAACACTCTCCTCTGCATTGGCAAAGGCAAGAAGCTTAACTCGGAGTTTTTCCATTGGATTTCTCTGGTTTACTATTTATTAATACAAATGCGGCCTCAAGATAAATAAAAATATCATTAGGATGGTGCCCTATACGCAGTTTACTCCGACGATGTCCCAACCTCACCACTACCATATTTTCGGAAGGAATAACAAAAACATATTGGCCTAGAATACCTCGAGCATAATATACTTCCCTCCCGTTGTATTTCAGAAGCCACCATTGATAGCCATAAAAATCTACTACATTATGGTGTTCATCCACAAGCGAGCTATCCGGCTCGACCATCCGGGCAAGATAAGAGGAGTCAACCAAGATTCTACCATTTAACGACTTACCACCATTCAATACAAGCAAACCAATCCTTGCAAGATCACGCGCTCGAGCATAAAAACAGCAGTAAGCTTTCGGCATACCACCCTCAGTATCTAAACTCCAGTATGCACTTTGAACAGCACCAATAGGTTGCCAGAGTTTTTGTGAAGCATACTCGGCAAGAGGCTGCTGTGTCGCACTCTCGAGCACCATAGCAAGCAACTGCGTATTACAACTTTGGTATTCGAATTTCTTTCCAGGAACCGTTTTCATTTTGAGCGCGAGCATCTGTCCACGTAAGTTGTTGCCATAATAAGACCGTGTTACCGGATCAAACAAAGAGCTATAGTTCTCATCCCACTTAATTCCAGAACTCATGGTTAGCAAGTCCAAAATACGGACAGCACCCAACGAATTACCTGTAAGTTCAGGCAAATAAGTGGCTATTGGATCATCAATGGAATGTATTGCTCCATCCGAAATGGCACTGCCAATGAGTAACCCAATAATACTTTTGGTTGCAGAAAAAGCATTTGAGATTGAATCACGCGCACCATCAAGGCCATAACGTTCATAACGTATGCAGGAATCCTTAACCACCAAGAATGCAGTGGTCCTATATTCATCCAATTGCTGCATCAATGAATCAGGTAATTGCACGGCTGTTGAACTGCTAATGGGTAAATCCCCCACCCAATCGGAAGTTCTAACTATTGCTTTTGGAAAAATATCCCAATCATATATATCTGGCTTTTGATATACCAATGCTTTAAAAAGATACCGAGTGGAAGGCATTATCGCTAAAACTGCCAACAATAAAATTGAAGCCGCACCAAGGAGAATAATAATTTTTCGCATGATATAAATTTTGGTGTTTAGCAATATAAGGAATAGTTGAAAAATTCATAAAAAAACAGCAAGTCTAGGATNAATCGGATTTACCACTATCGAGCCACCATTACAATAAAGTATAAACCACATTTAGGTTTNAATTAATAGAACANCGGAACGATATTTTTATCTTTTATTAATGAATATGCAATAATTAAAACTAACCTTTTTTGCCAATACAATTAATTGGTATAATTTAGTATATGATTTTACAATATAAACCTAAACAATCCCTATCTATGGTCAAAAACATATGGAGAATTAGCATCCTCTTAGCTGTAATATTTAACGTTTATAACGCTAAAGCAGAAGAAATTAAAAAAGAACGATATGGAAAGGTGTCAATGGAGGAGATGACCATGACACAATATGAAAAAGATACTTCAGCCGATGCCGTAGTACTTTACTCTTTGGGAGAATTTGATCCAACCCATTTCAAATTCAGTCAATTCATAAGAGTAAAAATCTTGCGGACAACAGGAACCAACCAAGCCAATATGGCTTTCTTCGGAAAACTTAAAAACTTAATTAGAGGTTGCACCTACAATATTGAAAACGGCAATATTGTAAAATCTCCATTAAAGTCGGAATCAGTATTTGAAGAAAGATTGGTAAATGATGTTTATCAAACACGAATAGCCTTACCAAACGTTAAGGTAGGATCTGTTATTGAGGTTGAGGTCACTCAAGATGGTGTGCCACTATCTTTTGAATTCCAAAAGGATATTCCGGTAGCTTATGCCGCATTAGATTTCACACAAAACGACAACATTTCGATCAAGATACAGCAATTTGGACTTCTTGGCTTTTCTTTCCACGACCAAAGCAGCTGGATTGCAAAAGATCTTCCGGCCTTTAAAAAAGAGCCTTTTATGCTTTCTACAAATGACTATAAACTTCGTTTTGAATTTGAGCTATTATCGGTAACCTTTCCATGGTTTACTAAATCGTTTTGTACTAACTGGGATATGGCAACCTCAATGTATCTGGACAATCCCGACTTCGGAAGCCTTCTAAACAACGCAAACTTGTGTGTAAATGATTTTGCGGATAGCATCAAAGCAAGTTCTACCAACGATAAGGAGAAACTACAATTTGCCTACAACTTAATCCAGAAAAAAATAAAATGGAATAACCAAGATGCATGTTTTGGGTCGCAAACACTCAAAAAAACGATGGATACAAAAAGTGGCAACTCCGCCGACATAAATTTTCTTTTTATAGAGATGCTTCGCAAAGCAGGAATAACAGTAAACCCAATTTTATTTAGCACTAGAGATAATGGACGAATATCTCCATTTTCGCCAACAATCAGAAAATTCAACTATATGATTGCCGGTGCAACGGTTGAGGGCAAAACATACTATTTAGATGCAAGCCAAGAATACCTTCCGTTTGGAATGATTCCTGAAAAATTATTAGGTTGCAATGGTCACGAGGTGAGCAATAAAGCGTTAACCCCACCCTGTTCAATAACATTAAAGCCTACCCTAAAAGATAAAGTAACAACATCCACTAACCTACAAATGGATTCAACAGGATCGATAATCGGAAAAATATCGATCATTCGGGAAGATTACAACGCTATCGATTTTAAAAACATGCTAAAGGAGTATACCGATCAAGATGCTTATATAGAAAAATTAGAAGCACAAAACACCTCCGTGCACATCAATTCTTTCAACTGTTCTAATGTTAATAACCTTGACGAGCCCCTTAAGGAGGAGATGAAGATAACGCTAAACAACAATAGTGCAAATAATGAGGTAGTAGTAATTAACCCTAATTTTTTCCCGGACATTAAAGACAATCCATTTGTTTCTGAAAAGCGAAACGCACCTATTTCATTTTCTGAACCACTTGAGTACATTTCAATTGCAAACATTTTACTACCACAAAACTTTCATATCATTGAAATCCCCAAAAGCATAACCATCTCAAGTCCAGACAAAAACATTACCCTTGTATACAATGTTTACGCCAATGAAACCGTAGTGAGTATTAGAATGAAATTTACCGTAGATAAGCTAAACTTTGACCTTTCAGAGTATGGCGTTGTTCGCCAATTGTTTGAGATGCTCATTCAAAAGCAATCCGAATCAATTGTATTAAAAAAAATATAGTTAGCCATGCGAATCCTTGCCTTAATAATTTCTGCAGTAATTCTTTCATCCACTTCATTTTCGGCAGAGAAACCAGAATATGCCATCGATAAAATTCCTGATGCGCTAAAGTCAAAAGCCAACGCCGTAATCAGAAATAGAGTATTAGTCATTACTGTTTTAGCCAATGGAACGGCCGAAGAAAATTGCCATACGGTTATATCCATCTTGAATAAAAACGGTGAAGACTATGGTGTTTTTACAGAGTTTTACAACAAGTTTTCTTCCATTTCAAATCTTGAAGGTGCGGTATATGATGAAAAGGGAAAACGCATCGAAAAATTATCAGACGATTTTAACGATTTCAGTGCCATTTCCGGTTTTTCGCTATATGAAGACAATAGAGTAAAGTTCTGTCGAACAAAAATTGTTAATTATCCCATTACAATTGAGTACAGCTACAAAAGACGTTACAAAGGTTTCTTTGTATTACCAGGATTCCTGCCCTACCCCGGCTATAACGTTGCCGTTGAATCATCATCCTATACCATTATCGAGCCAAATATGGGAAATGAAGAAGCTATAAAAGTTTCGCCTAACAAATACTTTAAAGCCGTTCCCACTGAAACAAAAGCCGATAACAACACTACAAAAACATGGCAATTTGAGATGTTACCGGCCATTGAAGAAGAAGAATTTTCGGCTGGTTTTCTTGAGTCGTCACCTTATTTAATGGTTGCCCCCAACAACTTTAATATGGGGGAAACCGCTGGATCTAACAATTCCTGGAACAATATTGCGGCATGGGCTGGCAAGCTATGTGTCGGCCTTGATTCGCTCAACCAAGCAACTATTGATACCATAAAAAGTATAGCCTCCAAAGGCGAAACCAATTTTGACAAAGCAAAATTACTATATGAGTATATGCAGCAAAAAGTAAGATATGTAAGCATTCAAGTTGGACTCGGAGGTTGGCAACCATTTTCAGCAGAGACGGTTGACCACCTCTCTTACGGCGACTGCAAGGCACTTTCTAACTACATGAAATCGTTACTTGAAATTGCAGGAGTTCCAGCTTACTACGTACTTGCAAAAGCAGGTCAAGATGCAGGAAACATCAACAAAGATTTTATATGCAGCCAATTCAACCATGCAATTGTCATGGTTCCCTTTGAAAAAGACACCCTATTTCTGGAATGTACTAGCCAACTAAATCCTTTTGGATACAATGGCTCTTTTACAGACGACAGAGATGTCTTGGTTGTTGAGGGTCCTAAAGGAGGATACCTAAAGCACACCAACGTGTATGATGAAACAAAAAATAATACCAAAACCACAACATCAATTAATCTTGACTGGAATTTGAAAGCAATATTCTCTCAAAAAACTATATACACAGGAGTTGCAACAGATCCAATTCGGTTCCTGATGCAGATGAAAACAGATAAACAGAAAGTATATCTACAAAGAAAAAATAATATACCTCAACTTAAAATTGATCAATTTGACTTCCTCGAAAGCAAAAGTGTATTACCAGAGATACAGGAAACTATTACCGGAGAAACAAATGAATTTACTCAAGATGCCAACAAGAGTGCACTATCCATCCCTTTTAATCAAGTAGCAACGCTCGATTTAAAATTAAAACGAACAACCAATCGGAGAAGCGATATAGTAATACATCGTGATGAATTAACTGCCGACACTATTAGCATTTCGATCCCTGCCAACTTTAAAGTTCTCAACAAACCGGGGACGGCTACTGTTAATTCAAAATTTGGAAGTTACAACTTACAAGTAAGAGAAAATGGTAAAACCCTCATCTTTGTCAGAACTTTTAAATGGAAGAAAGGAACATTTTCTCCCACTGAATATCAAGAATTTTATGACTTCATAAGCAAGATAAATGACGCCGACCGTCAAATTATATTGCTAAGTCATGTATAACATCAAAAAGCGCTCAGAACACTCTGAGCGCTTTTTTACAAATCACAACTCTTACAAAGCGGAAGGCCATACCTGTCATTTATTGAATCTCGCCGCAGCAACTGAAAACCATCTGCGGTCCATTCAACATTCAAGTTTGAACCTAATTGTGTATTCAGCACCTCTACCTCCTTATCCATACAACAGAGAGCAAGCTCACCATTCCACGACAACACCGCCGTGCTCCAAAGTCGAAAGCATGGAAAATTAAAACAAGGCTTTCGTCGCTTCTCGGCGTAGCGAGAATATTGTTGAATAGTTGGCAACAGATGCAAGCTATCGACCCCATGATGAAGATGCAATGTTTTAAATTCGACCACATCGGCACCCATTGAAAGTGCACGCTGCCGAACTATTACCAAACCATTTTCGTTAGCGGAAGTTACCAGACACTGAACAACAATTCGAGGAAACATAGCACGTTTACTTTTCCGTACAGCCACCATAGTAGCAACGGCACTCCATGCTCCCTCGATGCTTCCACCTCGACGGTAAGTCAAATACTCCTTCTCAGTAGATCCATCGATGGAAAAAATAATCTCCTTTAATCCAGAATTCATGAGATTATTGGCAAGTTCCTCCGTAAGCAATAAGCCATTTGTTGACATGGAGGTAAATACCCTCCGAGCCGAAAGTATTTGAACCAATTCCGGCAAATTTGAGTTCAATAACGGTTCACCTTGAAAATAAAGATTTGCCCAAATGGCTCTCTTTGCAATGGATTTAAGAATTGACTTTAGCATTTCCGCTTTCATCCTACCCCTTTGTCGCCACAATTCGCCTGTACCAACAGGGCATTCTGGACAGGCGAGATTACACCCACATACTGGTTCAATGGTTATAAAGGAGGGGGTCGAAAGCACTATGGGACGTCGAATAACACCTGAAACCGCATAGCCAACATAAACCCCCAAAAGGTTAATCAACCTCATGGGGGTTATGGTTAGTGCTATGCCCAAAAAACGTCGCACACAAAATGCCATCTAATTATTATCTAATATCTCTAACAATTCGTCAAGCTTTGGAGTTAAAATAATTTCGGTTCGACGATTTTTCTGCCTTGATTCGGCCGTTTTTGCTGGATCTACAGGTAAATATTCACTTCTACCGCTAGCTAATACGCGTTTAGGATCCAATTTTTTATTCTGAAGAAGAATTTTTACAATGGCCGTAGCTCGCATCACGCTTAAATCCCAGTTATCAGCAATCTGCCCTTTTCCATGATAGGGCACATCGTCAGTATGGCCTTCAATATTCACATTAATGTCTGGGTTAACAACCAACACATCCGACAGTTTCTTAATAGCTTCAGCACCCTTGGGATCAACATCCCAACTACCCGATTTAAAAAGCAACTTTTCTTCCAATGAAACATATACCTTCCCATTCTGAATGTGAACGGTAAGTCCTTTACCCTCGAAACCTAGCAGTGCGTCAGAAACCTTACGTTTGAGTGCCGCCACAACGGAATCTTTGCGATGCAGCACTTTTTCAAGTTCTAGTAGTCTTGCATTTCGAACTTCCAAATCCTTCTGTAATGAAGTTAAGTTTACCTGCATTTTATCTAGGTCGCTCTTACGCTGATTTAGTTTACGCTCCAACTCCCGCAGTGCATCTTCTCGACGTTGCAGCTCAACTTGATTTTCTTGTAGTTGGTTAAGTAATTTTTTAGTTTCAACCGAATTACTGCTCAACAAGCCATTTTGAGCAGTTTCCAAATCGGTGTAACGCTTCTTTAAGTTCTCATTATCCTGTTTAAGCATAATACTCTCCTGTGCCAATCTAGAAGAGTCCGCAACCAGATGATCTACTTCCTTTTGAAGCACATCAACTTTGCTCTGCAATTCTTGGTTTTTCACATTTATAGATTGATTCTCAACAGAAAATCGTTCCCTCTCCTCTTCACATTTTTGATTCTTTTCCTGAATTGCCTGAAACTCCTTTGCAGGAACACACGAAAATACAACAATGCTGGTTAAACCAACAGCCAAAATGCCAAGCGACTTCCTCATATAACTGTTTTTCAATGATAACAACTCAACTTTGATCCGAATACAAATCAAAACTATTTTCTAAAATTACGCAAAACCATTGAATATGGAAACGCCTTCGAAGCATATTCCTTTTTTGTTATTTATATTTATTTTTCAGAAGGTAATTTTATGCACGATTCGCTTATTGCTAATTATGTGTAAATTTGCCCCGTTGAACAAAGCAGATAAATCATGGTTAATGGTTGCTATATGGATTGCAATATTACAACAACCGGTTAGGTTAGCCGTTTAACCTTATGTTGACTCTGCACCAACTATAAAATAATGTCAAGGCATTATCCACTTCTGGAAAAAATAAATTCTCCCTCTGATCTAAAAAAATTAGAGGAGGATAACCTCGTGCAAGTCTGTTCTGAACTTAGAGAATTTATTATTGATTCTGTCTCGATAAATCCAGGCCACTTTGGTGCAAGTTTAGGTGTAGTTGAGCTTACTGTGGCCCTTCACTACGTTTTCAACACACCCTACGATAGGCTTATTTGGGATGTTGGTCATCAAGCATACGCACATAAAATACTTACAGGTCGCCGTCAACAGTTCAATACTAACAGAAAATACAAAGGCCTCAGTGGATTTCCAAAACGTGCCGAAAGTATATATGATGCTTTTGGTGTAGGGCATTCATCCACATCTATTTCAGCAGCCTTGGGCATGGCTGTTGCAGCACAAAGAAAAGGAGAAAACCGACAGGTAGTTGCCATCATTGGCGATGGCTCTATGACCGGAGGTATGGCATTTGAGGCACTCAACAATGCAGGAATCAGCAATGCCAACTTATTAGTTATCCTCAACGACAACAACATGGCCATCGATCAAAACGTTGGAGCGTTGAAGGAGTATCTACTTGACATTACCACCTCAAAAACATACAACAAGTTTAAAACAGATGTTTGGAATGCGCTTGGCAAGTTAAACAACCTTGGTCCTAAGGCACGTAGAGTTGTACAGAAGGTTGAAGGCTCCATAAAATCGGCACTCCTTCACAGAAGCAACCTTTTTGAATCATTTAACTTCCGCTATTTTGGACCAGTAGATGGGCACAATGTTGAATATCTTGTTAATATTCTAAACGATCTCAAAGATATTCCTGGACCAAAATTACTGCACTGTGTAACGGTAAAGGGAAAAGGCTATAAGCCCGCCGAAGAGAATCAAACCGCATTTCATGCTCCAGGTGTATTCGACATATTAACAGGAAAGTCGGTAGCCACTAAGCCATCTACACCCATTCCGCCAAAATATCAAGAAGTTTTTGGCGAAACGTTGGTTGAACTGGCACAAGCAAATCCAAAAATAGTTGGCATAACACCGGCAATGCCCAGTGGTTGCTCCATGAATATTTTAATGGAAAAAATGCCCGACCGTGCATTCGATGTTGGAATTGCAGAGCAACATGCCGCAACCTTTGCAGCGGGTTTGGCAGCAGAAGGGCTTGTTCCATTTTGCAACATCTATTCCTCCTTTTCCCAGAGAGCATATGACCAAATAATTCACGACATTGCCCTTCAAAAACTACACGTAGTATTGTGTCTCGACAGAGCGGGAATTGTTGGCGAAGATGGCGCAACCCACCATGGCGCTTTCGACCTTGTATTTCTTAGGACCATTCCCAACCTCACCATTGTCTCTCCGCTAAACGAGGAGGAGTTGCGAAATATGATGTACACGGCGCAACTCAACGACCAAGGCTCATGGGTTATTCGTTACCCTAGAGGAAGAGGCGAAATGATCGACTGGAAAAAACCTCTACGAAGAATAGATATTGGTAAAGGTAAGTTAATAAGAGACGGCCATGATTTAGCCATTATTTGCATAGGACCAATGGGAAATATCGCCAGAAAGGCAGCAGAGGAACTTTCGTTAATGGACATAGAGGCTGCAGTTTACAATATGCGATTTGTAAAACCTATTGACGAAGAGATGCTGGAGGAGATAAGGTTGCGCTTTCAAAGTGTTATTACAATTGAAGATGGTTCGCTTGCTGGAGGTTTTGGTAGTGCAATCCTCGAGTATTTCAGTACAAAAGAATCAATGCCACGGGTAGTCCGGATTGGAATTCCAGACCGATTTATCGAGCAAGGAACACCCGCTGAACTTTACCATGAATGTGGTCTTGATGTTAATGGCATAAAAAAAACAGTGTTAGAACTTTTAGAACAAAATAAAAGAGGGAAAGCTGAGAGCGTGAAGAAAAATATATTTTGATGAATTAAAACAATTAATTATCTTCGCACTCCCAATGTTCTTAATGTAATGCCCGGATGGCGGAATTGGTAGACGCGTTGGTCTCAAACACCAATGGTAGCAATATCGTGCCGGTTCGATCCCGGCTCCGGGTACATTTAGAAGCCTAAACCCTCATTTTATGAGGGTTTTTTTGTACCCAATTGAAGAAAAATGGAAGAAACAAATCTTCTCCCTATTAGGGAAAAACAGGTAAAGTTGGATATGCGCTATCTAGAAATGGCGCAAATTTGGGCTACGAACTCATACTGCACTCGCAGACAAGTTGGCGCTCTTATTGTAAAAGAGAAAATGATAATCTCCGATGGGTATAATGGTACCCCTTCCGGTTTTGAGAATGTTTGTGAAGACGAAGATGGAAAAACTAAACCGTATGTTTTACACGCAGAGGCCAATGCCATTACCAAAGTAGCAAAAAGCAACAACAGCAGCAATGGCGCCACTCTCTACGTTACTGCTTCTCCTTGCCTTGAATGCGCAAAATTAATTATTCAGGCAGGAATCAAGCGGGTTGTATTTATCGAAAAGTATCACAACACCGATGGGCTCTCTTTGCTTGAGCGCGCAGGTGTAATTGTTGACCAAATAATACTTTAAAACCACCACCGATGGATTACCAAAATTCGAAGCGTCAAATTTGGCTCCCGTTACTACTTGCTGCAGCTGTAGTGTTGGGAGTATTTCTTGGTTTTGCAATTAAGAAAAGCCAGACACCCACAACTCTCTTTTTCCCTAATTCGGGCTCCAATAAGGTTGAGGACGTTATAAAACTTATACACGACGAGTATGTCGACACCGTTTCCACTGCCAAATTGGAGGAAAAAGCAATTGAGGCAATTGCCAAAGATCTCGACCCTCATACGGTATACATCCCAGCCGACAAGCTAGCAGAAATTAACGAGCCACTTGATGGTGAATTCAGCGGGATAGGGGTTCACTTTAGCGTTAATAGCGATACGGTGGTGGTAATATCAACTGTTCCCAGTGGCCCGTCCGAAAAGGTCGGCATTATGGCCGGTGATCGTATTGTAAAGGTAAATGGAATAACCATTGCTGGGGTTAAGATGGATCAGGATAGCATTGTGAAAAAACTGCGTGGTCCCAATGGAAGCAAAGTTAAAGTTGGTATTAAACGAAGCGAAGTTAAGGAACTCATCGACTTCACAATTACTCGCGATAAAATACCAATCTACAGCATTGATGCCAGCTACATGATAAACAGCAAAATTGGGTACATAAAGGTTGCTCGATTTGCCAGGAATACCTATCAGGAATTTATGGAGGCCACCACCAAGCTACATAAAAAGGGTATGAAGGAAATGATACTTGACCTTAGAGGCAATAGCGGTGGTTACCTCGACCAAGCAGTCCAGATGGCCAACGAATTTCTGCCTGCTGGAAAATTAATTGTATATACGCAAGGAAAAGCACGACCTAGACAGAATCAGTATTCCGATGAGAAATCGAGTTGTATGAACGACAAACTCATAATTCTCATCGATGAATTTTCGGCCTCAGCCAGCGAAATTCTAGCGGGTGCACTCCAAGACAACGACAAAGGAACGATCGTTGGCCGTAGAAGTTTTGGCAAGGGTCTTGTTCAGGAGCAAATTCCTCTTTCCGACAACTCAGCGCTAAGGCTTACCGTAGCACGATACTACACACCAACTGGCAGAAGTATTCAGAAGCACTACACCTATGGATCTGAAGATGAATACTACATGGATATCAACAATCGCTACCTTCACGGTGAATTTGAGCAGGTTGACTCCATTAAATTTGCAGATTCACTCAAGTATAAGACACCTGGTGGCAAGATAGTTTATGGTGGAGGAGGAATCATGCCAGACGTATTTGTGCCACTCGATACCGTTGGCATAAACCGGTATTTTAGAATTGTTTCGGCTAAGAACCTAATTTATCGATACGCCTTCAGTGTTACAGATGCAAAGCGAGCCACGCTACAAAAATTCAAGACAGTGAAAACCCTTGAAGCCTACCTTAACACCCTTGGCCTACTTAATGGATTTGAAGCTTATGCACGTAAAAACAACGTTGTACCAAAATCTGGTGAACTAAAGACCAGTGGCAACATCATAGTAACACAGCTTAAGGCCTATATAGCACGCGATATTCTCGACAACGACGGATTCTACCCAATCATTAGCGAAATTGATAATACGCTGCAAAAAGCCATCAAAATACTCGAAAAAGGAACTGCTGATCTCGGCCCAGTTGGGTCGAGCAGTAAGCTAAACGCATTTGCATTGCTAAAAACCGTTCCAAAAAAACAGTGTATTGCTACAAACAAAGGGTAAGGTAACATATAACGGAAAGCGAAACATCCAAAAACACCATAGCATAGAAGCTATGATATCGTGAGTTGAAAACAAAACAATTTAAGATTCATCCTAACGAGAAATCAATTTCTGCAAAATTCACAAGAAGTTCAGAAGATTCTTTCAAAAAATGTTATTACCATATTTTAGAAAACGCCCTGAATAATTGGGGCGTTTTTTGCTACTAATAAGATTAACATTCATTTCTCTTTTAAAGGGAAAAATAAGACTTAAAAATTTATTGCTACCATCATTATAATTGTAACCCTCCATATTCCTTAACTAAAAAAACAATGTATTAATACATGAAAAATATTAATCGATTTATCAAGGTTTCAGAAAAAAGCAAAAACCACTAAACCCAATTTACTATTCCCAATAATCTCTTAATAATCAATAAATACCGAGAATAAAAAAGAGGGAATGCTGAAGCACCCCCTCTAAAACAACTGTTGAGCAACAAACGCTACCTAACTATTTGAACTTTTCTCAGAACAAATCCATATTGAGTTGCTATTCTTACTAAATAGGAACCGGAAGGAATAGCGCTAACATCAACCCTTCCTTCATATTTAGCACTCAGGATTAACTTACCCGACATGTCGAATATTTGAAGATTTGAACCATCGGCATTGGTAAGGTATAATTCGTTGGAGGCTGGATTCGGGTAAACCGTAACGTTCTGAATATTGTTGTCAGCAATACCGGTAGCCACAACCACAACCGTAAAGTCTTGCTCCACATTTACCTTGCCGTCGGAAACCTGAATTTTCACATCAAAGCTACCAAAAGTAGCTGGAGTGCCGGAGAGCGAAGCCGTTCCGTTGCCATTGTCGGTTAGCGTTAACCAGGTTGGAACCTCAA
>JGI2065J20421_1000776_pt1 | contig 30246 bp, 26 predicted proteins | sample Biomet5_FD_20421 | JGI IMG/M metagenome (IMG submission 20421)
AGGCGGTATGCTGATGGAAAGCTCATGGGAAGAAGCAACAACCATCATTGCCAAAGTGTATAAAAAAATCATCGATAACGATGGTGCGGACGAAATCTCGCATAAAACCTTTGACCACGGTGGCGGTGGCGGTGGCTTTGAAAACACATGGGGAACGGGCAAGCTCTTTCACTCTGCTATTGGCACCGCATCGGCTTCGATTCACAATCGCCCTGCGTATAACTCTGAAGTGCATTCAAGCCGTGAAATGGGCGTGGGTGAGCTTAACAGCAGTTATTATGACACGAGCATCTCCGATACGATGCTTGTCATTGGGTGTAATCCTTATGAGTGTCAAACGAACCTTTTCAACATTCACATGCAAGCCAATCTTGATGGCAGTACGCTTGAAGATAAAAAGAGAGAGTATGACAAAGGCGAGAGTCTGAGCAAGGGTAAGATTATTTTTATTGACCCTAGACGTACAGCGTCCATTACGAACTCTATTGCGATTGCAGGCAAAGAGAACGTACTTCATCTTCAGATCAAACCAGGTCAAGATATTACGCTCATGAACGCATTGGTGAGTTACATCATCGAGCAAGGTTGGGAAGCTAAAGAGTTCATCAAAAACCATACGGAGAACTTTGATGCGATGTACAAGGTCAATAAAGTCTCCCTAGAATACGCATCTTCTATCACAAATATAAGCGTCGCTGACATCAAAAAAGCGGCGGAATGGATTGCCAAACCCAAACCCAGCGGTCATCGTCCTCGTAATGCAATTTACTATGAAAAAGGCATTATTTGGGGTATTAAAAACTACGAAAATGTCGCTTCTATCGTCAATCTTGGACTTGTAACGCACAGTGTGGGTCGTGTGGGAACAGGAATATGTCGCGCAGGTGGTCACCAAGAAGGGTATACGCGACCTGAATACAATGGACCAAGTAGGCAAAACCTTGCGGTCATCGACACCGACATCATCGAAGGCAAATATCTTGTCTACTCGATCTGGGGAACTAACCCCTTTGGGCAATCTATTGCGACACAAAGGCTTAGAAATGCCGTAACAAAACGCAGTCAAATCGTCAAAGATGCGATCAATGGGTATCATGGAAATAACCTTGACGAACTCGCTGATATTATCTACAGAGCATGTAAATCAGGTGGTCTCTTTGTGGTTGATGTGGACATTTACCCAACCCAATCCAGTGAGCGAGCCCATATTGTATTGCCAGCGGCAACAACGATGGAAATGAACCTTACGTCAATGAATGGTGAGCGACGAATACGTTTGTCTGAAAAAGTGATGGACGCTCCAGGCAGTGCTAAGCCAGACTGCCTCATTGCAGCGGACATTGCCAATGCACTTAAAGCTGAATACCTCAAATCTGACAATAAAGAGATGGCAAAACGCTTTGAAGGTTTTGAGTGGAAAAATGAAGAAGATGCTTTCAAAGATGGCTTTGCAGGTCAAGGTTCGAAAATGGCAAGTCAAGGAGGCCCGAGTGGAACGCTTGCTACCTATAAACTTCTGCGTGATGCGGGAAATAATGGCGTTCAACTCCCTATCGTCAAAGTGGATAATGGCAAACTTCTTGGCACACGCCTTCACTACACTGATGGTAAATTTGGTACGAAATCAGGTCGCGCAACGTTCTTACCAACACCACAACCTGCTATGCCAAAACAGGTGGCGAAACAGGTCAAACGCTATAAATATTGGGTCAATACCGGTCGTATCAACGAAGTATGGCAGTCAAACTACCACACAGGTCGCCTTGAATTTACCGCCAAACGCTGGCCGATGGCTCCGCTTGAAATTCACCCTAATGATGCTAAAGAGCTCGGTATTACCAGTGGTGACATTGTTCAACTGAATAACGACTATGGCTCCACACGAGCGATCGCGATTGTGACGGATGCGGTGCGCAAAGGCGAAGTCTTTGGAGCGTTTGGTTTCCAAAACTCCATCATCAATGATCTCTGTACCGATTATGTCGATCCCGATACCAAAATTCCTTTCTATAAAGGAACCGCGGCAAATATCGTTAAAGTAGGACGAAGTGAGGGACTTATCAAAGATATGACGTTTTTGGAGCGCGCTTAAACATAGGAGGTAGCTTACGCTACCTCTTTACTTTTCCTCTTCTGTTTCATAAATCCCAAACTCTTTTAACTGTTTTTTGAGTGTATTACGTGAAATGTTCAGGAGTGTCGAGAGTTGCGTAATGTTAGGGCAGAGCATAAAACTTACATGTAAAAAAGTTTTTTGTAATGTCTGCTCTAGCTCATGGGCTTTTTCAACCCCCTCTTTCTGCAAATACGCTAGGCAAAATTTATGAAGCTGTTGTTGTATATCTTCTGTCTCTTCAAACTCTTTGATGTCATCCGCTTTGATCATGTCATCACTGGCATTTAAGCAGGCACTGTAGATGGTATTGCGTAGCTCCCTAATGTTTCCTCGCCAATGATGACGTGCAAGTTTAACCAACGCCTCTTCAGAAATGGATGTTATGGTCGTTTTAAGATCACGGTTAGCTTTAGCGATGAAATGCTCACACAAAATAGGAATATCTTGAATGCGTTCTTTTAAAGATGGCATCGTAATCGTGAGCATCGAGAGACGAAAATAAAGATCTTCCCTAAACGTTGACTTTTGAATATGCGCTTTAAGATTAGCATTGGTTGCACTGATAATACGGCCTTCAAAATTAAGCTCTTTGGATCCCCCAACACGTCTAAACTTTTTTGTCTCCAAAAAACGCAGCAGTTTGCTTTGAAGCTCAATGTCGAGTTCTCCAATCTCATCTAAAAAAAGTGTCCCCACCCCTGCAAGTTCAGCAAAACCGATGTGCTGTTTATCGGCGCTCGTAAAAGAGCCTTTCTCATGCCCAAAAAGCTGACTCTCAAAAAGCTCCTTAGGGATGGAAGCGCAATTCACGGCAATAAAGGGATGTTCACTATGAGTCGAGTTGGTATGAATCAGATTGGCGATAAGCTCTTTTCCTGTACCCGTTTCTCCGTAAATAAGCACAGAGAGGTCATTATTGGCGGCGATGCCAATCTTTTTATAAATTTCTTTCATCGTCTCATACGAACCTACAAACGCCTCTTCCCCTTGTTTTATAGGCTTTTTAGCACTCTTCTCTTTGCTTGAAGTGTGCATGTATTTTCCAACCAACTCTAAAAGTTGCGCTTCATCAAAAGGCTTTTGCAAAATGTCTTTAATACCAATTTTAGATGCTTCAATCATATTCGTAGGCGTCGTATACGCTGTCATCAAGATAATGGGAAGGTTGAGTCCTGCTTTTTTAAACTGTTTAATCAAATCAATGCCCGTAAGATTATCTCCAAGCATGACATCGACGATTAAAAGCTCAACACCTTGTTCTTCAATGATTAAAGGAAGTTCAAACTCTTCTCCATTAAACTGCAACGGTGTGTGTTGATTGCGCTGTAAAATTTTAGCAACCGAGTAGCGAATCTCTTGTTGGTCATCAATAATGGCAATTTTCATACTTGTTCCTGACTGGGGATATAAAGGCAAAACTTTGTCTGCTCTTCTTCGCTTTCAAACTCGATGTAACCATTGGAGAGATAGACAATTTTATAGATACTAAAAAGCCCCAAACCAGAGCCCTCTTTTTTTGTGGTAAAAAACGGTTTAAAAAGATTGGCTTTGGTTTTTTCATCCATCGTTTCACCACTGTTTTTTACACACAAGATAGAAAATCCTGCTTGATCTGCCTTCCTCCATGTGATTTCAATAGTCGTAAGTTGAAATGCTGCATCAATGGCATTGTTAAGTAAGTTTATCAAAATTATTTCAATGGCATTTGCCCCCATTTTAACGCTTAAATCCTCTTCAACAATACTCTGAATCATTAAATGTTTTTCACTCAAAGAAGAACGCAATAACGCAATAGATTCTTCAACAAACAGCTTTACATGTAAAGGTTTTTCACATTTAAAATCAGCTGGTTTTGCAAGCGCTAAAAAGTCCACTACTTGATGATCGATGCGCGCTAATGCTCCATGAATGATGGGCATATCCTCTTTATCAGGAAGTTGTGTGGGAGAAAGAAGTAACTTTAAAGGCTGTAACAAATTCTTCACTTCATGTGCAAAAGAGGAGCCAATTTCACCTAAAATGATAAGCGAGTCAGAAATACGTGCATTCTTTTCCTCTTTTTCAATGGAATCTCTTAGTTCATGCATCAACTGTGTCGTTTTTTCAATAATGCGTGTGATTTCATCGTTTTCTTTCCCTTGATAAATTGTAATGTCATCCCAACGCTTCTCAATAATTGCTTGGGCATTGTTTGAGAGTAAATGAAGCCTCCCAAGCAGTCTTCCCATAAAAATATTGGCAATAACTAAGGAAAGTAACGCCACCATCACTAGGAGAACAAACTGTGCTAAAAAGGTATCTTGTAACATACTAAAAAGTGTTTGATTTTTAACTTTGAGGACAAAAGAGCCAAAGGTTACGCCATCTTGGGTAAAAGGGACAACATTGTAAGTATCAAATTCTTTAAAGATGTCTCCAATACGATAGTTATCCGTGTCAGTATGAGCCACAATGACATTTTGATTGTCTACAAATCCAGAACTTTCGATCAAGCTGCTGGAACTGAGCGTTTTAAGAAATTTGTAAAGTTCCCACTGATTGTGTGTAAGAATAAACTCGCTTACGAAGGCTTTATTAGAGTTGATGTTGGTCTTAATAAGCTCATCAATGATCTGATTAGTATGGTTTTTATGAATATCAATGTTGATGATAATAGAAACGGAAGAAATTGCGAAAACAACCCAAAAAATTAATGTTGCAAGTTTGACTTGAACAGAAAGAGCTAAGAGATAGTCAAACAGCCTTTTCATTGTCGTTTTTCAATTGCTTCAAGCATTTTTGCAACATTGGAAAAATCTTGACCTGAGGGAATATCAAAACGATCAAGTGAGAGTTTTTCCAAAATACTTTTCCCATAAGGATCTAAATGCATTGTTGTGAAGGCATGTTGCAGCATATCAAACTGCTTTTGAGGCAATGAACTTCTTGCAACAATGGGAGAATTAGTATAAGGTCCTAAAACTTGTATCACTTTAAGCTGATCAATTTGAGAAGGATGTTTTTGAGCAAAACGGGTATAAACTATGCTATCAACACTGGCACCATCCACAAAGCCGTCAATCACCGCTTTAATCGATTCTCCATGCTCATAGGTATAGATATAAGATTTAAAAAATGTTTTAGGATCCATGTCATGGCTTATCATATAATAACTTGGAGCTGTTGACCCCGAGTTACTCTCAGGATCAGTAAAAGCAAAAATTGCCCCTTTTAAATCAGCCAATGAATCAAAACGACTATTTTTCCGTGTGATAATATAGGAATAATACTGATCACTTCCGTCAAAAATTGGAATCGCCAAAATCTTTCCCGTTCCATCTTTATCTAATTTAGTATAACTAGAATTACACACATACGCAATATCAACTTTATGCTCTTTAATAAGTGTATTCATCTCTGCATAGGTTCTTGAAAAACGGATTTGTATGTCAAAATCACTATTTTTACTCTCCAAATATTTTTCCCAATCCATAAAATTTTTAAGATCATCTTTTAAGACAGTTCCTGTAAGGCCAAGGACAATTTTTTCTTTGGCATAAAGTGAAAAAGGTAACAAGAGTAGCAAAAAAAGCATGGTAAATTTTTGAAAGGTACTGGTCAAAATTTGATCGTTTTTCATCTTCTGAAGGCTCCTTTTTTCTCTCAAAGTCCCTATTTTAGGGATTTTTGAAGTTGGCATAATAATTGCAGTTAGTGCATTGTACTTGAAGAAAAGTTCAAAAAACTTTAAAGGAGTCCATGATGCATTTGTTGTGGGATATACGGGTCTCGCTCGATCTGTTTTTAGGTGGTTTAGGGGTAGGTGCCTTCCTTGTGGGGGTTGTACTTTACTATGTGGATGCAAAAATTTACGATGGTTTTGTTAAAAAATCATTTGTTGTTGCACCGCTTTTGGTAATAGCAGGATTGCTTTTGCTTCTCACAGAACTTGGTCGTCCGTTGAACGTTATTAAAACGATCTATGCGATTAATCCAACCTCATTTATGTCAATTGGCATCTTTTTGCAAAGTGCATTTGTAGTAGTTGCTCTATTTATCGCCTTTAAGGTATTGACAAGCGGTGTTTCATCCCTTAGCTCAAAAATTGTCTATGCAGGTGCCATTCTTGCTGGCTTGGTTGGTTTTTATCATGGATTTTTACTTTCAGGCATCGCAAAAGAGCCTTGGAACAATGCCATTCCTGTGATTTTCTTTGTCTCTTCTATTCTTTCAGGCGCATCATTAATGATTCTGCTGAATTTAGAAAGATTAGAAAATCTTGTAACACGCTTTAAACTCCCACTTATTATTAATATGGTTTTAACACTAGAGTTAGCAGCTGTCTTTGCATGGGTTTACAATTTGGCTCTTACAACGGCATCTTCAAAACGTGCTTATGATGTCCTCATTAGTAGTTTTAGTATGGAATTTTGGGTGTTGAGTATCTTACTAGGGTTAATCGCACCTTTAGCCATTTTTACATTGGTTATTTTAAACAAACTTTCACTCAAAGCCGTAGCGATTCCAACCTTCGCAATCATCGTTTTGGGAAGTTTTTTTCTCAAAAACCTAGTTGTTTATCTTGGTCAAGTGGCATAAGGAGTCAATGATGAGTATTAACAGAAGAGATTTTCTCAAAACAACAGCAGGCACAGCAGCAGTAGCTTCAACACTATCTATTTTTCCCGAAGTTGTCGAAGCAAAAACAGGTGAACTGGGTTATGAAGGCGAAGCAGGTAAATGGGTAGCTTCAACCTGTCAAGGATGCACAAGTTGGTGTAGCATTCAAGGGCTTGTGGTTGATGGCAAGGTCATTAAAGTCAGAGGTAATCCAAACTCTCCAAGTGGTGGACGCATCTGCCCACGCCCACACTTAGCGTTGCAACAAGTATACGATCCTGATCGTGTTAAAACACCTCTAAAACGTACCAATCCTAAAAAAGGAAGAGGTATTGATCCTAAATTTGTGCCTATTTCATGGGATGAAGCGATCAATACCATCGCCGATAAAATTATGGAACTTATTAATGCAGGCGAAACACACAAATTCCTTTTGACACGTGGTCGTTACACAGGAATGAATGAAATCATGTATGGAACATTTCCAAAACTCATTGGTAGCCCAAATAACATTTCACACAGTGCTTTATGTGCAGATGCGGAAGAGTTCGGGCGAGAGCAATCTGAGGGCTATCCTGCGTATGCTGACTTTGATCTTCAAAATACTCGTTATATTTTGGGTTGGAGTTCAGACATGGTTGCCTCTAACCGTCAAACACCTTGGTTTATCAACCAATTTGGAAATGTTAAAGATAGAGCTAAAATCACGACGATAGATCCTCGTTTATCCGCTACTGGGGCTAAATCGCATCGTTGGCTACCGATTATCCCAGGTACAGATGGCGCATTAGCTATTGCCATTGCACATGTTATTCTTGCCGAAGGCAAATGGAATAAAGACTTTGTAGGCGATTTTGCTGATAAAGTAAATTACTTCATTGTTGGACAAGAAGTTCCAACAGAGATTATTGTTGAAGATAAAAAAATTCCTATTGTCTTTAATGAAATACATACCAATGGTGTTGTTGCATGGTGGAACTTAGAGTTAAAAGATCGTACTCCCGAATGGGCGGAGCCAATTACAGGGATTAGTGCTAAAGAGATTCGTGAAGTAGCCCGTGAATTTGCAGAAGCTGGCAATAGAGCCATTTCATGGACAAGTCCAGGCGCTTCTATGCAAATTAGAGGTGGTATTTCCGCTTTTGCTTGCCATGCGCTCAATGGACTTGTAGGCTCCGTTGATTCCGTTGGCGGTATCTTACAACAAGGTTCAGCACCTAATGCCAAAACACCTGATGTGAAGCCTTATATTGACCCTCGTTTTGCGGACAGTTTGAAAAAACCAAAAATTGATCAGCGAGGAACCAAAGGATTTCCAGCACTTGAGCACATGAAATCGGGTGGATTTGTGTGTACCTCAAGGGTTGCACAAGCCATGCTTGATCAAGATCCGTATGACATTAAAATGGCGATTGGTTATTGGAACAACTGGGTCTTCTCTTCTATGGGAACAAAACAATGGGAAGAGGCAATGTCAAAATTACCATTCTTTGCCCATATTACAACCAATATTGCAGAGATGACAATGTTTGCAGATATTGTACTACCAGCTAAAATGCATATGCTTGAGCGTTATGGGTTTGCTAAAAATAAACAAAACTTGACAGCCTATCTTTCCATCCACCAACCGCTTATCAAACCTTATGGTGAAGCTAAAACGGATGAGACAGAAGTGCCATTTATGCTCGCCCAAGCACTTGCAAAAAAAGGATTTGATTTACCTCTGAAATATTATCAAGAGAATTTCAAAGATCCTGAAACGGGTAAAACACCAGAGACACCTGAAGAGTTTGACCTCTTTGCAATGAAATTCTTTACTAAACCTTGTTGGGATGGTAGCAGTAATAGCAAAGGCGATACGATAAATAGCTGGGCTGAGTTACTTGAAAAAGGCATTTGGAAAACAAAACGCTACAAAATTGGCGAAAAAATCGGTCATTTTCATACAGCAACCCATAAATTTGAGTTTTTCAGTGAGACACTTAAAGCGGGAATGCAAAATCATGCCGATAAGCATAAAATGACGCTTGATGAAGCTATTGAAGCGGCAAATTATACCGTTAAAGGTGAGCAATTCTTTGTACCACACTATGAACCAGCGGTACGGTATGGTGATGAGGCAACGTATCCATTCATCTTTATCGACCACCGTTCACGCCTTAATCGTGAAGGAAGAAGTCAAAATACTCCTTGGTATTACAGTACCAAAAGTGTTGATCCAGGTGATGAAAATGAAAAAGATGTTACAAAACTCAATCCGCTTGATGGTAAAAAATTAGGACTTAAAAACGGCGATAGAGTTCGTGTTATCTCTATGTTTGGAACCATTGAAAGTGAAATCAAACTTTGGGAAGGTATCCGTCCTGGAACCGTCGCTAAATGTTATGGCCAAGGTCACTGGGCGTATGGTCGCGTAGGGTCAAAAATCTTTGGATCAAAACCTCGTGGTGGGAATAACAACGATTTATATTGTTATGACTGGGAACGCCTTAGTGGTTCAAACCCACGACATGGTGGACATACTCGCGTAAAAATTGAAAAGATATAGGTGAAGGATAAACAATGGCAAAAAAATATGGAATGATTATTGACCTCCATCGTTGCGTGGGATGCGGTGCATGTGATCTTGCATGTAAAAGTGAAAACAACACACCTGTTGGAATTGATTGGGCGAGTCATAAGATCGAAACGTATGGCGTATTTCCAAAAGTTACCTATACCCATACGCCAACGCTTTGTAACCACTGTGAAGATGCTCCTTGTGTAAGAGTTTGTCCAACACAAGCCATGCATAAAACAGACGAAGGATTTGTAGTCCACGATCCAAGCCTTTGTATTGGTTGTAAAAGCTGTATGTTGGCTGATCCTTATGGTGTTATCTTTTTCAATAAAGAGCATGCATTCTTGGATTATGCAACGGATGATAGCAGTATTATCAAAGGTGGAACGTTCTCGAAAAAAGAACTTAGCGATAAATCAAAAGCACCATTTCCTAACTTCAATGCAGCACGTGGGACTGGCGGTTATGAGGCCATACGTCGCAAAGGTGCGGTTGAAAAATGTACTTTCTGTAACCACAGGGTTGCACAAGGGCTTGCACCTGCTTGTGTGGTAGCGTGTCCTGCTGATGCACGTATATTTGGCGATCTCAATGATGAGAAAAGCCAAATTGCAACAACGTTGAAAGCGAATAAACCAACGGTATTGCTCCCTGAAAAAGGCACAAAACCAAAAGTGTTCTATATAAGAAGTTACAACTAAAAGCATTAGACTCTCAATTGAGGGTCTAATGCCTTTCCCTTACTTGGCAAGGTAGTTATAAGGTTCATAACTTCTTCAAAATATTGATTGGTGATGACCGAAAATTAATAGATACAATCTAATTCTACGAAACCTATCATCTTTCTTTCTGATGCAATTTTTTTGATTATTGAGTAAATGAAAAACAACTTGATTCATATAATATTTTCTCATAGATATTATATGAAATGCAAGTTTTAGCCATATAAAATTCTTTTAAAAGCCTCAAGTAAGAGCTTGTCTTCAAAATATATGCCTATTGTCAACCGAGGTGTACTTTTGGCATGTCTAGTTTTGCTAGAAGCCTAAATAATGGAAATATCTTAAAAGATATCTGCTCATTTTATCCTTTCACCTGGCACAATGTGTCTAACGTTGTGCATAAAACTTGTCATTATGACAGTCTTATGCAAAAGAAACAGCTATTAATAATGTTAAATAAAATACTAAAGAAGCTCTATTTTAAGGGGATTTCAGCACTGACAAATAACGCTAATATCCACTAATTTACTTATTTTTGGTGACACTTTAGATGACACCCTACTCTATGATTAATGACTTTATACTTTTGATTTATTATGCCATTTATGGCACAATTTTATAAAGGATATATCATGATGAGAAATCAACTAATCGAAAGAATTGAACAGCGACGTAAACAGCTCAAAATCAGCTTAGAAAACCTTGCTAAGCTAAGTCAACTAGGTATGAGAACACTCAATCGTTTCTTTGCAGGCGATGATGTGAAGTTAAGTACAGTAGAAAGTATTACCAATATTTTAGGACTTGATTTTGCAGGTAATGAAGTTGTCCCTTTCGAACTGCTACAAAAAAACAGAGCTCATCAAAAAGCACAATTCATGGCATCACTCGTTCAAAGTACCTCTGCACTTGAAATGCAAGGTGTAGATAAAGAAATCCTTGAGAAGATGATTGCTGGGTTTGAACAAGCCTTTTTGAGTGGTGAATATAAAAAAAGATTGTGGGTAGCTTAATGATTGATAGTACAAAACCCATTGATGATGCAACACCCTATCATGATCTCTCAGGATTAAAGCTCCCCAAAAATAAAACGTATATGTTAAGCGATATTTATATCAGAGAGGCTGAGAATATTGCTATTGCAATCCTGAAGTATTTATCAGCGCCACCTTCCAAAAAAGAAGCCTCATTTTCTTATGATTGGCTATTAAAACTCCATGAGGAGATGTTTGATAATGTATGGGATTGGGCAGGTAAACTTCGTCATAATGATCTTTCCATTGGTATCAAAGCTTATCTTGTGCCAATGGAACTTAAAAAGTTAGTGGATGATTTAGTCTTTTGGGTCAAGCATAAAACGTATGATCATTACGAAATTGCTGCACGTATTCATCACAGAGCTGTTTTCATTCACCCTTTCTCGAATGGAAATGGTAGATGGAGTCGTATGCTTGCTAATATCTATTTACGTCAAAATGGACTTATGCCTGTTAAATGGCAAGAGGATTTATTGGCGAAAGAGAATCCAAAACGTAGTGACTATATAAATGCACTCAAAAAAGCTGATCAGAGTGATTTTGTAGATCTAATATCCATGCATCGAAAAACATATTAATCAGCTCATTGAATGACGATACAGAATAAATATACTTATTCCTACATTTCGTTTCATAACCTCTAAGAAACGAGTCTCACCCTTTTATAACTCTCTTTTTTTCAAGAATATATTGGGTGAGGCGTTAAACTTGTAATACAATTTTAAAAACCATAATATGCTAACACCGAATTTTGAGTACTTCAGGATCTTGTTAAAACCCGCTTCTTCGTAATTACCTATTTATCTTTTAACATCCAATAATGATTGTGAACACTCAATGTTTGGTACACAAATAGTTCCTCTTCATCAACTTTTTCATTTAGAGCCATTGGAGTTTCTTTTCTCTCCACTTTAGTTATGATTGGTTGTTTGTCTTTTGTACCGTCAAAAAATACTACATCGTAGTCCAATAAATATCCGTTACCATCTTTTTTAATATTGACAGAGCCTTTACATTTATCTGCTACTTCTGTAACATTTGGACACAAATTGAAGTCAGCTTTGTAAGGAAGTTCAGGAATATTGATTGTTAGATTTTTAACAGGCACTCCATCTGCTGTTTCAATATAGTTTAAGACATACGCCTTTTTACCATTTGGGTTGACAACATGATTTAAATTATCATATTTTGTAATTTGTTCAGATGCATTTAAGGCACCACCTATGATAGCCAATAGTGCAACACTACGAACAAGAAGATTAAGCGTTTTATTCATCGTAAATTCCTTTAAATTAAAATTTTATCAATATGATTGTAGATAAAAAAACTAACCAAGTTCTCTTCTTAATATTAAAATTAGCTTAAATTATAAAAAATTATAAAAAAATCAGTTTTTAATCTTAAACTGCTAAAAAATGAACAAAAAATCGCAAAGAAGTTGAAATGCTAGTTTAGAGGGAAACGTGATAAATAGCTTACATGTAAGCGTTCTTTTAATTTTTTAGACGAGTGTAGATATACTTGTGTATCCATTAATTACTTCTTTTTAATTTCCGCAGGAAGAGTATCAGACGAAGTGAACAATTCTATATAGATTTATAAGGTGAAGTACGCATTTGGGTGACTAAAATTGTACCTCGTTTGTCCCAACATTAATTCCATTTTTCTATGGCTTTATACCATTGTTAAACATAGAATTAATTATATAAATATGGTTTTTATAAATAGACTAATTTTCAAAATTATGCATAACTTCAGTTGATAATTTTATTTGGTAAAGATACATCAATTTCTTCTATTTTTGCTTCTACTTGTCCAACCGTTGTAAACTGAATTTCTTCATTGTCTTTAATTGCTTTTTTAAAATCTTTAATGCCTTGCCCTATACCTTTTGCCAATTCTGGTATTTTTTTTGCTCCAAATAATAGAACAACTACTGCTAAAATAACTATCCAATGTGTAACTAAATGAACCTATCTTATATCCTTTCTTACAGCCAATTATTAAAATGTCTATATAAACTCAAAAGTTCAATAATACCGCTCATAGATTCAAAGCCTTTATTTCCAGTCTTACTACCTGCGCTCTATCGCTTGTTCAATGCTATCAACAGTCAATATACCTAATGTGACTGACTTACCATGCTTTAGAGCAGTATTGGCTACACCTTTGGTTACTTCAGCAGACACAAAATCAAAATGAGGAGTAGAACCACGTATAACAGCACCTACACAATGGATTGCATTATATTTTTTTGAAATAAGTATACATTTAAGCACCATTGGAATTTCAAACGCACCAGGAACCAATATAAGATCTAAATTTTGCTCTTTTCCGCCATAGTGAAGGAAAATGCATCACGAGCTCCTTCTACTAATCTATCCGTAATAATATGATTAAATCGAGCATTGATGATGGCAATTTTTTCACTCCCCTCAAGTGAAAGTTTTCCTTCAATAATATTCATTTATTTCCTCGTTTTATGAATCAATTTTCTAGTTTAATATAAGCAATTATCTCTAAATTAAATCCACTAATACCTATAAATTCTTTTGTACTATTATCACTTATTAACTCAATTTCTTTAATACCAAGATATTTAAGGATTTGCGCACCAATACCATATTCACGGACATTATCCATTGTATCAGCATAACTATTCATAAAGACAATAATACCGTTATAGATTTTTAGATAATCAATACTCTTCATTAAATGGGTATATTTTTTTGTATCACTTAATAATTCATTATCGGGTAAAATATTATGGAATTTAACACAGGCTTTTTCTTTTATATCTCCAAAAACATACACACTATGTTGTTGATGATTATGGTCACTAAAAAGATATTTTTGCACACTTGATCCCATAAAATCAACTGTTGAAACACTATCAAGCTCAATCAGTAATTCATTAATCATACGGTATTCAACAAGATCTGAAATATACACCATATTCATTGTATGCTTTTCACAAAAGATATCAAGATCTACACGTCTTGCCATCGTTCCATCTTCTTTCATAATTTCACAAATGACAGCAGATTCTGGTAATTCTGCTAAAAGACAAAGATCTACGGAACCTTCCGTATGACCAGTCCGCGTTAAAACACCACCATCTTTTGCAATAAGAGGAAATATATGACCTGGTTTTACAAAATCTGTAGGCTTCGAAGTATAGTCAGATAAAAGCTTAATGGTCATATCTCTTTCAAGAGCAGATATACCAGTCGTTGCATTTTTTGCATCAACTGAAACGGTAAATGCTGTTTCATAGGAAGAATTATTGGTATTAACCATCGGTTGTAAATGAAGTCTACCCGCGATTTCCTTTGTAAGAGAAACACAAATAAGTCCTTTTGCATGGCTTGCCATGAAATTGACTTTTGCAGGAGTTGACAAAGAAGCTGCGTAAACAATATCTCCTTCATTTTCCCTATCTTCATCATCAACCATTACGACCATTTTTCCTTGTTTGATATCTTCAATGGCTTGGTTAACGCGCTTAATTGCTTGTAATGTTTTTTGATCATTTAGTATTGCATTCATTTGATGATTCCTTTAGAGGAGATGTCCCATTAACTCTTTTTTTATTTTTAAATACTCTTTATTATATTTATTTGATGCCATAACAATTGGCCAACGCTCAATAATATCTATATGAGGAAGAGATTCAATTTTATTTGGATTATTCGTTAAAAGACGAATTTTTTGAATATTGAAATATGCCAAAATAAATTCAACGATTTCATAACTCCGTTCATCCTCTTGAAACCCTAAACGAAGATTAGCTTCAATGGTATTTAATCCTTTATCTTGCAATGCATAGGCATTAATTTTATTGAGTAAGCCAATATTCCGTCCTTCTTGCCTTAGGTAAATTACCATACCACCCAACGAATTAATTTTATCAAGAGCTTGTACTAACTGTTCACCACAATCACACTTTAATGATCCTAATACATCTCCTGTCAGACATTCACTATGAATTCTCACTAAAGGTATATCATTTAAAGGTTCTTTGAAGATCACCAAATGCTCTTTAATACCTTCTTGAAAAGCTTGTATTTTAAAATTCCCAAATCGAGAAGGGAGGTTGGCAACATTTGAAATATTAATTATCATAGGAATCCAATCATTGATATAACTTTATTATCCCAAGAGTTGACTCTCAGCTAATACGCATATTCAGTATTTGTGATAACGTGCCTGAAAATACGCCATTTTTTATAATAATCGAGATGCAAAAGAAAAAAATCTTGATTTTTAAATGTGCTAATACTTGTTTTATTCTTAGTTTAAATCTTTTTTATCCTACTTGTATGAGCATATGCGTATGCTCATTTTGGTGACATAATATGAACTTCATCTAACTTAAATAAAAGATCAAAAGTCACACCATGAAATATATTAAAATAAATATTTTTAATTTTATTTTTACCAATAGCTGGTTCACTATATGGTGTTATAAATACAGAATCACGATGCTATAAACTCATTATATTATCAATATTAGAGCTATTAATTGCACACTCATATTTATGAATTTGTTTTGTAACTATATTTATTTTCTTATCCTCAGCTATTGCTAACAATGGGAGAAAAATTAATATAAAAAAGCTATAAATTTTATTCATAAATAAATTAAATTCTTTTCTAGTGATTTCATATAACAATCTAAAAGGTCTGCTTATATAAACAGACCTTTTGGATAACTTATAATGTCATTTTTGTTTTGACATCATCAAAACTTTTACCAGCCGCTTTTAAGCCAGCAAGACGACCAAATGTCATACAACGACCATGTCCGATACCTGGACAGATTGTCGGGTAATCACCTGCAAAGAAGTTACCTTGAGTTGCGCCAACAACATATAAGTTTTCAATTGGTTTATCATCTTTATCAAGAACAAGTAGCCTAGCATCAGTACTAAGACCACCACACATCGTGAGAAGTGTTGCTAATAATTTACCAGCATAAAATGGTGCTTTTTCAATTGGATAAAGAGTTTCTGAACGTTTACCATAATCTGTATCATTTTTTGCCTTAACCATTTCATTATAACGTTTGACCGTTTTAACGAATTCCGCTGCTGGAACATTCATTTTTTGGGCAAGCTCTTCCAATGTATTGGCAAAAACAACTTTGCCTTCTGAAATATGTTTTTCAAGCATATGTTTTTCATCATCTAGACTCCACTCATTAACGCCAACAACTTTGTCTTGTTGTCCAAAGAATAGACCACCTCCGATTTTTTTCTTCATCATTTCTTGAGCATAGTTAAGACCATTTGCATCATATATTGACCATGCGATACCGTCTTTTTGGTATAATTTACCACAACTCATTGACTGTGTATTGATATCTTCGTTTTTAAAACGTTTACCATATGCATTTACATGAAGGAAGTTATAACTTTTTGCACCTGCTTCAAGGTGAATAACTGCTGCATGATTTGCATCTCGTTGCATTGCACCGCCAATTGCTTCCGCCATCATATGACCATCACCCGTATTGGTTTTACTTGGAAAATAAATTTGAGCGTCTGATAATGAAGCAGTTTGTGAATAATACGAAACCATATCATGATTTGAGGCATAGTCACCTGTTGCTAAAATAATTCCTTTTTTAGCAACATATTGAGTATAACCTTGTTTAGTTTTTGCAATAACTGCACTAACCTTATTACCATCTTTCACAAGCTTAAGTGCTCTAGCTTCAAAAATGACATTTATCCCTTTTTCTTTTGCAATTTCAACAAGCGCATCCAACATTGGAGCATTGCCAGGTACGCCATTTTTATCTCTGAAAAGATGCGTTACAGGGTGTTCATAATAGAATGGATCTTTACATCCCTCAAACCATTGACCATTTTGAAAACCTTTTGGAGTCAATGTGTTTTCAAGCCAATCCATACATGCACCACTTTTTTCAATGAACATTCTAAGAAGATCTTCATCAACACGACCTTGTCCCCATCTCTCAAGTTCTTTAGCAATTTGTCTGGCATGAATATCTTTTGTAATACCATGTTTGTCTTGAAAATTTGAACCAAATGCTGTAATATGACCACCACGTGCACCTGGCTTTTTATATTTTTCAAGCACAACAACTTTAGCGCCTACTTCTGCAGCAGAAATAGCTGCACACATACCAGCAAGACCTGCACCAACAACAACGACATCTGCTTCAACTGTCTCTTTAACTTGGCTAGCATCTACTTTTGGTAATGTATTTGGATAAGCAGGATTTTTGGATGGCGCAATACCTCTTTCCGTCTGAAAAGGTTGTACCACTGCTTTATCTAAATCAGGACCTTTTTCTGCTGCATTCAACGCTGAACCTACACCTGTTGCACCTAGAGCTATCGCCCCTGTACCCATTGCACTGAGTTTAAAAAAGTCACGTCTTGATTGATTTTCCATCATTTTTTCCTTATATGATTTAAATGTCTGTATTGGCTTTTAAAAGCACCTCATTCAATTTGACCCGTCGTTTTTTTATTTCATCTCCTGTCGAATTAATATTATTTCCCATATAGTTTTTCATCTATTTTTTGTTTCTCTCTAGCTGAACCTTGTTCATACAGCTTATGTTCAGGCTTATAGAAATTGAGCATGTTATTAAGCCCTTTATGACCTATCTCGGCATGACAACTAGCACAACCAATTTGTTTATCTGTATTGAGTAAAGCGTTATAATGTTTATGCATTTCAAGTGCTTTTGGTTTCAATTTTTCATTCATTGCATAGTTTGTATGACATTTAATACACCCTTCGTCATAAACAAACTCCGCTCTTTTTTCTCTATTCTTTTGCCAATCAATAGTACCGACAGTTCCAAAGAAATGAAGACCTACTTCAGAGACACCATTTTTGGCCTTGGTAAAGACATAATTAAACAGGTTATTATGCGGTAAATGGCACTCAACGCAATTTACTCTGATACCTGTTTTACCAGCTCCTCCATGAATATCTTGATCATAAGATGCTCTCATTGGTGCCATTTCATGACACACTACACAAAAATCTGGTGTTGCTGTTCTCGTAATCGCTTCATACGATGCATAAGATATAATCAAACCTATTACTATTCCTACCAATAAGAGCAAAGGAATTTTTTTCTTTATACTTGAAAATAGAGCTTGTATCATAGTGTTACCTTTTTCATCCAATTTGGAACCTCTTTTTCGTGACACTCCACGCACCTATTTTGAGAAGGCTGATGTTCTTTATGACACTCATCACATGATAATGTTGGACCATCATGGTATGAATTATGCGGATTTGTATGGAACAAGTCCATATACCCTGTCCTAGCAGCAATCTTCTTTTTACTACCATGACATGAAAGACAGCCTTCATCACCTATTGCTTCAAGTTGTTCAGGATTATCACCTTGTCCCTTATGGCAATGAATACAATTCAGACTAAGCTGTTGATGATGTGGTTTAATAGGATATTTATTCTTGAGCTCAGGCGTCTCATTGATAACTTGAGCTACTTCACTATTATTTGCATCAGAGTTAGCGACTTTATCGTTTGCCCATAGAAAAACTAGTGATAAGAAAAAAACACCTATAAATGCAAAGATTCTTTTCACTTAACAACCTCTCTTTTTATATCTTTTACTAATACTTAAAGATATATCTTAATTTTTATATAGAAGTATAAAATAATATACTATCCAAGGTCTCTGATGAAACTAAAAATAAACTTACAGATAAATAAGAGATGTTGTTGTTTTTGCAGATAAGGAGAAAAGATCAATAACGGCTGGGAATGTATAAGATTAAGATAGATGTGTTTTACTTAAACAGTTTGTGCACAATCAAAGTATCATTTGAAGATATAAATTATAGAGAGGAAGGCAAGCCCTAATTTACTAGTGAAATTTTATGAGATTTTTGTAATTTTTAAAATATATCCCTGATTAGGAATATTCTCTATGTCTATAGTATTTAGTTGTTTTTTAATTCGTGTAATCGCATTATGAAGTTTACTTTTATTGACACTTTCTCCCTCATAAACATAATCTTCAAACATATCATATGAAACCAAATGCCCAATGTTATAGCACAAGAGCCAAAATATTTTATTGCAATTGCACGATAAAAGAATAGGCTCATTATCCATAGAAATGCACTCTTTTTGATAATCAATAAAGACATTCTCACTAAGAGCCTTGGTCGTATATTTTAGTCTTCCTAACGTCATTAAAAGAGCCTTCTGAAGCTCTTCAATATCTAAAGGTTTACGTAAAAAACTACACGCACCATCTTCTATACTTTGAATAATATTTTGATCTGTATTGTAGGATGTCATGACAATAAAAAGCTGTTCTGGTTTTAATTTTAAGATCTCTTCTATCATATCAAACCCATTAATCTCTGGCATACAAATATCTGTAATAATAACATCAATTTGATTTTTTTTAAAAAGTTCTAACCCAGCTAAACCATTGCCAGCTTCATACAAATTTTTACAATAAGGTTTAATATCTTGCTTGATTGTCATTCTTGCAATTTCGTCATCTTCAACAATCATAACGGAAAGTTTATTAAGTAAATTAAGCGTTTGAACATGCATTATTATGAGCCTTTTTTGTCAAATGATTCTTAAATGAAAATCTAAAAGTTGTAGGAGAAAAAGATTGTACTAATATAAGATCACCTTCCAGTTTTTCTCGTGCTACTTTTCTAGCAAAATAAAGACCGATACCACTACCCAAATCTTTCTTAGAACTTTTTATATTGTCAAAGAGTTTTGTTTTAACCTGTTTACTGATTCCTTCTCCCCAATCAGAAATATCAATAATTACTAAATCTCCTTTAAGTAAAACAGAAATTTGTATTTTTTCATAATATTTTTTATGAGTTGTGAGCAAAGCATCTTTCGCATTTTGCAGCAGTACGAGCAAAATTTGTTGAATGAAATTATCAACAGAGATTACATAAAAATCATCATCAATAGTATATTTAATACTAATATTTTTCCTATTAAAATCAACATTAAGAACCTGAATAACACTTTCTATGCATTTATTAAGAGAAAATTGACTTATATTGTCGTCAAATCTATAAAAATTTCGAAACATACCAATAGTGGTTGACATAAGCATCATTGTATGTTGAGACATTTTCAAATTTTGTTCTAAAATATCATCCGTTAATGTTTTATTTTTAAGTTTTGACAGAGTAGAGGTTAAAAGAAGGCTTAAAGAATTGAGTGGTTGGTTCAATTGATGATTAATACCTGATATAAGTTCACCTATCTCACTCAAGCGTGAACGATGAGCTAAAATAAATTCATAATTATCATTTTTCTTTTCAACTTGACCTCTCCAAAAATCATGAAACGCATTGATAGCAAGTATAAAAAGTGTACTTAGAATAAAAAAGCTTATACTGATCATTAATAGTTTTTTTGTCTGCGCATTGGCACGCGCGAATGCAACATCTTTTTCAAAGTTAATAACAACTTTCCATCCTGTCGCCGCTATAGTATCAAAAACAGTGATGTAAGCTTGACCATTTTGAGTATATTCACTTAATCCAGACTTTTGAGCAAAGCTTTTATCTTCTAGCCATTTTAACTCAGGTATGTTTTCTGAAAGCATTTTCCCTTGAAACTTTGGGTCAGGATGCACAAGAATCTTTTTATCCGCATCAACCAAAATAGCATAAGCACCTTCAAACTTTGTTTTGGCTACTTTTTCTTCAATATCTTTAATCTCAACAACAAGAGTTGCTAGGCTATCATAATTAAAGGGAGCTATGATAACAATCATATTATCAATTTTATTAATTGGGCTTTTAAAAATTTTACTGATGGCAGGGTGAAAATTATTTGCTAATGCCATCTGATAAGGCATATTTTTTTCTTCTTCTTCTGATGTAAGATTCCAATTTGTATCGGTATGTATAAGATTTTTCCCTTTATAATAAACCATAGCAGCATCTACTTTAGCCACATCAATGGCAAAATGTAAGTATCTTCTAACATTATCAGGAGATTGATCATCAAGGGCTTGAACTTGCTTTTTTAACGATTCGGTAATGAGCTGTTTTGTTTCTAACCATTCCTCAATATTATTGGCCAAATCAGATGTTTTAACTTTGAGTTTATCATTAATTTCTGCTGTTGCAGTTTCTTGCATCATTGTATGATTGATTCCCAAAAATGCACTAAAACCTACAAGCATTCCACCCATAATAGAAAAGATGATTTTTTTTTGAAGCTTCATAAAGTAACCTTTTTGAATGATCTCAAAACTGTAATAGTGGTTTAGTCCTTGTCATAGAATCAAGCCACTTTGTTAATGCAATAAGCTCTATTTCAACCTGATCATTATCTATTTTGTCGTTTTTCCATGAAATCCATAAATGTTCAAATAACTGCCTTATATTTTCAGGATAGATGATCTTATCGTACGATAGCATATTTTCGATTGTGATAGCACCTTCCCATACACAAATATCTTTCTCCAAACTTTTACATGTAATGGATTGAGACTCAGGATAAAGAATAGAGAAAGACTCTTTTGAAATAACAAAATCATAAGCTACCATTTCATTCCACTGTGGGCTAAAAATCATGCAAGTGAGTGTTAAATTTTTTTTTGTGTTATAGCATTTATAGATTAAAGTATCATTTTTTTCATCATAATACTCAATAACTTTAGCAGTAAGAGCACACTCTTGAATCATTTTATACATAACATCTGTTTGAAAGGTATATGCTACTGCTGCTTCTTCACTGTCAAAAAAGATTTCATTGACAATTGGTTTAAATCCATAGCTTACACCAAAAGCACCACCAAACGCTGGATTGGTATCTCTCTCTGGATGGGCATACTCCAGATTTTCTTTGATCTCTTTTTTCAATTCTTGAACTGTTAAGATTCTAATTTCTTCCATATTTTTTGCTCTTTATATTTTAAATTGATTTAATTCTTGATCTAATTGAGTAGTCATTATAGACAAATGGTCAGAAGCACTCGCAACTTCCTCAATGCTTCTAGCATTTGTACTAGCTATTGTGTCAACTTGTTGAAATTTTGCAATCATTTTTACAATAGATTCATTAACATGAACAAAATCATCGACACTTTGATGATTACGATAGATATTGTTTTGTAAGATTTTTGCGTTATCTTTAACCGTAGATTCAAGAGAAGAAGAGATATCTGAAAGTTTTAAAATCTCTTTAGAATTATAATCCATCTCCACACTTGCATTGGCTACTGCTTGAACTACAACATTGATGGTAGTATTAATTTCACTCAATGATTTTTGAGTTCTTTCTGCTAGTTTTCTGACTTCATCAGCAACAACGGCAAAGCCACGTCCATGCTCTCCTGCACGTGCAGCTTCTATAGCAGCGTTGAGGGCTAAAAGGTTTGTTTGATCTGCAATATCGGCAATTACTGTTAAAACATTTTTAACTTCTTCCGTATTTTCAGATGTTCTTTTAAGTTTAGAAGCAAGTTCAAGTTCTTTTTGAGAACCGAATTGTAGTTTGGTATTAAGACTATCTATCTCTTTTTGTATATCACTAAAATTACTATTGGCTAAGTCTAATTCTTCACTATTATGCTTAATAACAGAAACAGACCTTGTTACTTCTTCTAAAACATGATGACCTTCTTCGACACTATTAGAGACAATAGCGCTTTCCTCTTCAGAACGTTTACCAACTGTTAAAGAAGTCGCAGACAGTTCATGCGCTATAGATGCATTTTCACTACTTGTATTTTTTGCACTGATTAACAGTTCTTGAATTTTTTCAATAAAAGCATTCACCGATAAAGCAATTTCACCTAACTCATCTTTGGTATTAATGCTCAAACGTTGTGTTAAATCTCCATCTCCACTGCTTAAGTCTTTCACCATAGTATTTAAAGCCTGCAATGGTTTAAGCAGCCACTGCAACAAACTATAAATTCCAAAAAAACCTAAAATAAAGAATATGAAACTTACCAATAAGAGTTTCTTTGTTTGCATATTAAGCTTCGCAAAAGCAACATCTTTTTCGAGTAAAGCAACGACCTTCCACCTTGTATCTTTAATTGTATCAAATACGATAATGTAATCTTGTCCATTTAAAGTATAGGAAGATAGCCCTGATTCTTTGGAAAAGATATCATCTTCTAACCATTTTAGTTGGGGTAGATTTTCAGAGAGTTTTTTCCCTATAAATTCACTCTTTGGATCAACCAAAATATTTTTATTAGTATCAATTAAAATAGTATATCCACCTTCAAATTTCATCTTCATTACTTTTTCTTCAACATCCTTGATTTCAACAACTAGTGTCGCTAAACTATTACCATTAAAAGGAGCTATAACTGCAATCATGTTATCAATTTTATTGATGGGACTTTTAAAAACTTGACTAATAGTAGGTTGAAAATTATTAGATTGTGCCGTTTGATATGGCATATTTTTTTCTTCCTCTTCAGGAGGAAGATTCCATAATATGTCCGTATGAATGAGATTTTTCCCTTTAAAATAAATCATCGAAGCATTAATATTAGCAGCCTCATTTGCAAGATTCAGATAGTTACGCACATTTTGAGGTGATTTATCTTCAAGTTTTTGCATCTGCTGGCTTAATGCATATGTTATTCGCTGTTTGATTTCTATCCACTCTTCAATATTTCGTGTCAAATCGGAGGCTTTACCTTTGAGTTTGTCATAAATCTCGGAGGTAGTGGTCTCTTGCATCATCGAATGGTTAATACCAAGAAAGGCAATAACCCCTATTAACATTCCTCCCATAATGGAAAAAGTAATCTTTTGTTGTAATTTCATTTTTGAATCCTCTTTCCCTATAATGCAAGATTTTACTTGCAAGTAGAGCTACCCTAAACTTAAGCTCTACATGTAAATAAAACGAGGACTTTACACTTTTATATGTAAAGCCCTTTTAACTTTCCGCAAGTCTAATAGTGTTAAACTACAAATTAGCCGTTACTATTAAAACTTATAGCTACCTCTAAACCACAATTCTTTTTTATCATTAGCATTCACATCATGGTTTTCATCTTCATATGCAATCGTTGCACCTAATCCTTTTAACACACCTGCGAATGTTGTACCAGCATATACACTTGTAATATCTGCCTTATCACCAACTATTGCTGAATGCCCTTTGTAATCAACATTAACATAGCGAGCTCCAACCACAAGGTCTATAGGTTTAATCATATAATTTGCATCAAAAGCATATTGATCTGACTCATCATAAACACCCGCAAAGACAACCGTTGATGTGTAAAGAAGAGGTTTTGTGCCAGAACCAGCAACGCCCCACCAAGCATTACCATCTTCAATACGATCATATGCAGCATATACATTGAACCCAGCATAACCAAACCCTGCTTTTGCACCATAAAAATTAGCATCTGATGTAGCACTACTGTCATAATTAACATTACCATATTGAGCTGCTACATTATATGTAAAAGCATTTGCCTTACCTTCATAAAGAGCATCAACATAAAACATACCATACCCACTGTTACTGCTTGCGTCAACCGCGCCATAGGCTGCTGTGAATGTTGTATTGGTAAGAGATTTATTAATGACAGATAAAGCATATGCATGATCAAATGTCATACCATTCATGCTATCTCCAAAATCAGCTATCTTTCCATTACCATCAGTCCATCCTTGGAATTTATCAACATAAGCCGCTGCGATAGTTGTATTTGGGATATCTTTACTAACGATATTAATACCTTCAAAAGACTCAACAATTAAACGTGATGGTGCACTCCCTATGAGTGGCATATCAATATACTGACGACCTATTTTAATATTAGTTTTACCTACATCATATGAAATATATGCCTGAGAGAGAACTGCTCCAGGTCCCCACATATCCATTGCTCCTGCACCAGGCGTTGTACCATAAGCTGTTTTTCCATCTTCATTAGCCCATGGTGAATTAGAGCTTTGAAAACCAACACCAACTTTGAAATTATAAAAAGCAGCTGTTTCATAATCTAGTTTTAAACCAAGATCAATGATATTTCCCTTGATAGCTGTTCCTGTAGCAGTTGTGCCACTTGCCCAATCACGATCATAATAGTACGCCTTAAGCTCACCTTGTATTTTTCCTTCTTTGAATGCATCTGATAAAGAATCAGCAGCATACGATACCGTTCCCATTGCTACGATGGTAGCTAGTGAAAGTTTTAGCAATTTCATTTTTTCTCCTTGAATTTATATTCTTCTTTATATGTAAGCCTTCAATACAGAAGGCACCACAAATGTCTATTTTTCTTTACTTGGATGAATGATCATTAGGAGTATCGTAAAAATTTACACTCCTACGATCATATACGGATTACTAATGATATTGACTAAAGTGCCAACCATGATGGCACTACCTCCTTCTTAGAATGTAAATATATATTTATTCTTAAATAAATATCTTAATTTTTATAAAGAAGTATAAATAAATAAACTATCCAAAGTCTCTATTGAAACTAAAAATAAACTTATATATAAATAATATATCTAGAAGAAAAAATATTGCTATTCTGTTATGTTTTTTTGAAAAAAACAAAATGTAATTGTCAATGCATAATCCATGATATTACATACCATAAGGTTCACATTTTGGGCATATTATCGAAACAAAGTTCATCAAGAGAAAAAAAGAAGAAGCGAAAGAGGTGTTATTTGGTATTTATGAGTTTTAAGAAAATGACATATCCATCCATAGAACGCGAATTTGATTCTAGAAGATTAGAAAAGCTTATGGGGAGTTATGGGAGTAATATCTGAAGTTAAATTAGTACTTATGATGAAAGACTTGACGCCAACCATCTCTCAATACTTTTTATTACAAAGTTACAAAGCTTTTATACCTGAATACCATTGAAAATCATTTTGAAAACAAATTACTTTTAGAGCTGTTCTACATCGCTTTACAACCCAAAGACATAAGAGGTTTTCGATAAAAAACCACTATACTATTATAAACATAATAGTATAGTTTACTACGCAATTAGGGTAGCAAATGGCATCCTGCTTTAGACCTATGGCTTAAGTGGGTATATTTTTAAACTATATGGCTATCTTTGCACTTCACTTGACAATCAACTGCGTTTGAAACTTGGCGATGCCAAAAAAGCCTTGTTGTTTAACTAGGTATTTGAGGTTATCGAACAAAGTGTAGTTTTAGTTACCCTCAAATTCAATTCAAGGCTAAAATACGATCTTCAACCTAAAAATCTCTTTATAATTCTGCACTTTGGCTGATACTTGAAACCTATTGGTACTATTATCTTCAGAATATCAACTATTGGGTAAATTATATAATCAATAATATTAGTGACCATTTTGTGTACGAAAGGATTGGAGCATCGTTTTTAGATGGTCACTTTTTTGAGCTTGTTCACGAGAAATAGACTGAAACATCAGTGAAGTTTCTTTGGTCTCTTCAGCAACATCTACCATTGTATGGGCTATTTCTACCAAACTTTCTATATGATGCATCGCTTGGCTACTCTTATGCATAGTTTTTTCTGCATTCTGAACTGCAAAAGAGAGTTTTTCATCGGACTTGCGAGCTTCATCAATCAATGCTTGGGAATTGGATGAAATCGTAATTGCATTTTCAGCACTCTTTTGAATTTCACTACTAATTTCTAAAATTCCTGAGGTTATTGCATGCACTACAGAGCTAATCTCTTCAAGGCTTGTCTGAGTTTTTTCAGCCAGCTTTCGCACTTCATCCGCTACCACAGCAAAGCCGCGTCCATGTTCTCCCGCACGAGCCGCTTCGATGGCGGCATTTAAAGAGAGAAGATTTGTTTGCGATGCAATATCTTCAATCGCTTCTAAAACAATTTTGATCTGTTTCGCATGAGCGGTAAGATTTGAGGTTTTGATGGCTAGTTCTCTTTCATGTTGACTATCCTTTTGAATGTTTCCAACAGAGGTCTCAAGTTCTAAAAATAACTTATTTAAAGACACCCTCGCCTCTTGGAGGTTCAAAGAGCTGGTTTTCGAGAGAGCATAAGACTCACTGGTTTCCGTACGTATTGCCATAATAGAGCTATGTACATGCGCAATTGCTTCTATTTGTGAGGCAATTTTCCCAACAAGTGATGCAGCAATTTGGGTGAGTTCTTCTGCTGATTCTAAATTCAAAGAAGAGCTTTTTTTAACAGCATGTAGTGTCTCTTGGATTTTGGATAAGAACTCATTAATAAGAGAGGAGACCGTGCCAAGTTCATCATACTGCTTTATTTCAAGGCGCCTTGTCAAATCACGATCACCTTTGGCTACGTTATAAACCATTATACGAAGCTTTTCAATAACACCAAAAATCTCTTTTTTAAAAAATAGTAAAAAGATTACTAAAATAAGCGCTACGGCTAAAGCCATAAAAAAAACAATACGCATTTTGGCATAGGTAATATTTTCCTTGGATGTTTGTGTTGAGATAATCAACTCACTCACACCTAATACATCACCTTCTTTGACATTTGCATGGCAACGTAAACAAGATATTTCCGCTTTTAAAGGCAGTGCAATACGAATATACTCTTGATTTTTCTCATTAAATTCTTCAAAAATCTCTGTTTGTTGTTCCAAAAGAGGCTCTAATTTTGGAGGAATCGGCTCATCCTTTGGGCTTGCAAAAAGCTCTTTAACCGATGGACTCTTATAGACTTTAAGCTGCGTCACACCAGCTATAGAGGAAGCCTCTTGAATTGTGCTAGCGATCAATTGTGGATCTCCAGAGCTCATACTTCCTTTAATTGTTTGGAAAATAGAAGATGATAGCATCGTTGAAGATGCCTTAAACTGGCTTTTTGCAAGCTTCTCATAATCATTTGATATAAAAAAAAACAAAAGAATAAATGTTCCTCCAATGGAGATAAACAATGTAAAAAGTGTTTTTGATTTTAGTGTTTTTAACATTCAACAACCTTTCATATCAATTTTCAATTACTATTAGAAGTTTTACATGTAATGGTTCCTATTTCTTGTGGTATCCCCAAATAAAACCCTTGCGCGTAATCTATACCGATGGCTTGGACTTTCTGTAAAACGGCTTTGGAATGGACATATTCAGCGACTGTCGCAATGCCCAATTTATGCGCTAAGTGGTGAATATTTTCAACAATATCATAGTGCATCGTATTATGGTCAATATCTTTAATCAATGAACCATCTATTTTTAAACTATTGGGGGATAAAGATAAAATATGATCGAAATTGGAAAATCCTGTTCCAAAATCATCAATTGCGATCTGACACCCATACGATCTCACCATCACAATAAATTCTTCAAGTGCTTTTGTATTATCAAAGGATTGAGATTCTAAAATTTCAAAGGTAATGCGGCTTGGTCTAGTAAATGTACTTAATCGCTTTTCTAAAAAATCTTTCGTCACATATTCATTAACATCTTCAAAACTGAGGTTAATATTAAATGCTTCTTCCCGCTCTGAAAAAAAGTCCAATACTTTACTCATCATCAATCGACTAAGGTCGCAATAAAGACCTGTTTTCTGAGCTATTTCAATAAATTTGAACGGCAAGATGATTTCGTTTATATCTTTAATTCGCATCAAACATTCATACTTATCTAGCTGTAAAGTACGGGCATTAAAAATTGGCTGAACATAGGGAATAACCCCTTTCCCCTCTTTATGAAGGGATTGATGGATAGTCTTAATCGTTTTAAGAATATCTGTTTGTTCAGTAGCATTATAAATTCCACTCAGTGCATCAATATGCATATCAATCAACTTGTCCACACTTTTTAAGGCATCAATACGCTGATGTGAAATGAGCATTTCTCGTAAAAAAGAGCGTACAACATGCAACGCTGCATTGACATAATGGTTTGGTAAGGCAATACGTACATGTGTTTGACTGATTCGATGGAGCATCTCAAAGTAAGCTTCATCGTAAATGCCATTAAACAACCTCAAAAACCATGCTCTAATTTTTCTACGATGACGTTGGATAATGGTGTCATTCGATAAGAAATGAGAAGCATGCTCAAATGTAAAAATACGTTTATAAAAGAGGATCAAAAAATCATCAACGTTAGTACGAGCTAAAGGAGAAAGCTCTTTTAGAATACGTACGTCATTCTCATTAAAAGCATAATTATGCAATAACAATTGGAAATTATACATAGCTTTCCTCTTTGTAATAATATTTTTAAGTTAGACTATATAGGCATAAATGGATCATAAAACAAGACTATTACTTAACCATATATCTTTTTTTATATTCCAGTTGGCATCAAATTTTCTCGCTTAATATAAGCCATGAGTCCAGCGGAACTCACATTCACTTTACCTTCTCTATTAATTTCTTTTGCAATAAAAGGCACACTACTTTTATAACTTAACATTTCAATAATTTGATCTTTATAGACATCAAAGACACTTGCTCTTTTCTTCCTTGGATTGGAGGGTTGTATGCAACTAGCCATTATTCACTCCCTTTAGTAAGGTTTCATATTACCTTCATATATTTTGTAATATCAAGTTTACAAATCACCTTATAATCTTCAAAAATACATATCTCTTTCTGCGCTACTTTTGATCATAAAATCACTTATACGAAAAATTTTCACGAAGAGATAAGAGCATCAAAGACGACCACTCTTAGTAGGATATGAATTAATTAAGACATGTGAAAATTGTTGATCAGAGATATTGGTTATAATTTTTTGTTTTTGAAGTAATCCTTCAATAATCTTTCCAAAAAGTATTGGATAGTGCACTATTCTTTCTTTAAAATAATCAAATTGAATGACTAAAATTTGCCCAGCTGAAAGAAATTTGACAGTTTCAGGATAACAAATATTGGCAAAATTAGCATGTGCCCCTATAAATTCACCAACGGAACAGTGCATCATTTGTTGTGTTTTGTTCAATATTTTCAACTGTCCAGAAATAAAGATATAAAGGTTAAAGGGCACATCACCTTGTTGATAAAGCACTTCATTCGTGGTATAGTGTTTTATAAAGGCATATTGATTCATATTATCGCAGAATACGCTTTTAAGATTTAAAAAGTATGGACTAGCTTTAGTAGACATGTAAGCATCCCTTAAACAAGTAAAAACACCACCTTCATAGATACCCGGGAAGGTGGCGTTACATGTAATAAAAAGTTCTAGTGAACCTCTCTCCATATTTTGACTTTCCAAAGATAAGCGAGT
>JGI2065J20421_1000783_pt1 | contig 29900 bp, 30 predicted proteins | sample Biomet5_FD_20421 | JGI IMG/M metagenome (IMG submission 20421)
GGATCTTTCATCATCAATTTTGGTTGGCCGCTACGCTTCGCATTCCGGCCGTTGGCCTCCGCATTTGTGACCGCTTAGCTTCGCCGTATGCATTGGTATCTGCAATTACGCGAAAACACCTTTCCTCAAATTGGTTGATATTCCCATTTTTCTGTTTCCCACACCCACTACGGACCACCCTGCGCATTTTCTTTGCAAGATACCGATTCTGTGCGTGCTTGAAACACTATATGGCATGATCGCCAAGCAGATGGGCGAAACATCCGACAAAGCAATCATGCAAACAAGAAATCTTGTTCAGAACGATTCCGTATGACGTTTTTTTGTGGCCTGCCAAAACGAGAACACGACACTGGCGCAAGAAGCGATGATGAAGCAACATGAAATCGGAGATGTGAAAAACGGCACCAGACTGTTATCGCTGTACATAAGGCTCCGCCGGAAATACAATTCTGCGTAAGGTCCGATTATGTAGCCGATGATGAACGGGGGAAAACTGAAATCCCATTTTTTCATGAAATATCCCAAGATTCCAAAGACAAATATCGTCATGATGTCAAATACTCTGTGGCTCAATCCATAGGCACCCAAGATACAGAGCAAAGAAATTGAAGGGATAAGAATCTTCTGAGGGATTTTCAGAAGTTTTACGAATCCTTTTATTGAAAAGAATTCAAGAAACAGCATGGCACAATTTGCTACAAGCAATGTAAGAAAAATATAATACATCAGGTCAGGTTTATTGCTAAACAAAAGAGGTCCCGGAGCTATACCTTGCATGGTCATGGCTCCCAACAGCAATGCGGTCACGGCATCCCCGGGAATTCCCAAGGAAAGCAAGGGAATCATGGCACCTCCTATGGATGCGTTGTTTGCTGTCTCGGAAGCCACCACTCCGTCAGGACAACCAGTGCCAAAAGATTCTGCATGGGCAGACGTTTTTTTCGCCAAATCATAGGACAAGATACTTGCCAAAGCTCCACCAATACCAGGAAGGATACCGATGAGGATACCAATGGCCGAAGAACGGAGCACGTTCACCGTTTGGCTGACCCATTCTTTCATGGTGATGCCAAATCCTTTCACCTTACAACGGATGATTGTCCCCTGCTGTGCGTTTTCACCTCGGTAAGCAAGCTGGAACAATTCAGACACGGCGAACACACCGATCAGCACAGCGACAAGATTGAAGCCTCCGTTCAGTTGACGGAACCCACCAGTCAACCGAGGAAGCCCATCTATCGGCGCTCCGCCGACCATTGCGAAGAGCATTCCCAAAACGCCACTCATCGTTCCGCGGAGAATATTTTTCGAAGACATGGTGATAATCATCGTCAACGCGAACAACATAAGGGAAAAGTACTCGTAACTGCCGAATTTTATCGCAATCTTCGCAAGACCGGGAGATATGAAAATCAAAGCCACGATACTGATGAGTCCTCCGGTAAACGAAGCCACTATACCATAGCCCAGCGCTTTGTCCGCTTTTCCCTGACAAGCCATGGGATACCCATCAAAGGTTGTGGCGACGGAAGCAGCCGTTCCAGGCACATTCAGAAGAATCGCCGAGACCAAACCTCCTGATATGCCGCCTATATAAATGCCGAGAAGCAATGCCAAACCACTTTCCGTCTCCATGCTGAACGTGAGAGGGAGGCACAAAGAAATCGCCATGGTTGTTGAAAGTCCGGGAATCACACCAAATACCAAGCCTATCGCCACGCCAAACAACACAAGCAAGAAATGCATGGGGGTAAACAATGCCGTTGCAGCGATACTGAATTCAGTCCACATGTTTCAACCTCCTAGAATTTCAGGATTCCTTTTGGAATTTGCAACTTGAATCCATAGTTGAAAATCAGGTAAGCGATGATGGTGATGCCTAACGATTGAAGCACAATCCCCGCTATGTCCTTCCTGCCGACTTTCACAGAGCAAAGACAAATCTGCGAAATCATGAACGCCATGCCGACTACCAGAAATCCCAATCGCTTAAACAAGACTGCGCACAAAAAAAAGACAATCATGGAAAGAAGCATCTTGGGCAAACCCTTTCTGTCTGCTTCCTGTCGGGAATGACAAGAACAAGATGCACAATTTGCCTTGACCTCATCCAAGATAGCCAAAACAAACAATACGAGGCAGGCGCATCGAGGAAATGCTGCCGGTCCCACAGATAAGCTCTTATTCGTTTTCACAATGGAAAAACTCATGACCAATCCGCAGACAGACAAAACCATGAGGAAAACCGACGAAGGCAAAACCCGGATTTTTTTCATGCTAACCTCACTCACCTAATACCTCTCTGCAACAACATATCACGTCCCTGGAACAATTTGTTGCCATCTTGAAGGGACGCGTAGAAGGCATAATCTTTTGCAGGATAACCGACAAGGAGACCATTCTTCAAAACCGACAAATCACTCCCATACAAATTCTCAATGAGGAGACCTGTCAACTCGTCCCGTATCCCTTGATAAGCGACATCGTCCGCAAGGTCATGCATTTCATGGGGATCGTTAACCAAATCAAACAACTGGAACGTGTTTCCGACAAGGTAATACACCAATTTGAAGTCTTTCGTCATGATCATTCTGGTTGCACGATCATCTTCCCAAAGTTCACCGTAACTATATTCCCTTGTGCTTTTCTTTCCCACCATTGAATGCCCTTCGACATGTTCCGGAACGGGAATCCCAACCATCTCCAGAAGCGTAGGCATCACATCCTTCAACTCAACAAGCCTGTCATCAGTGACTCCGCAAGCGATGCCACTGTCGGTGGTCGGCACCAAAATCATCGGAATGCGCACAGAATTCTCATACATGAGGAATTTTCCCCAAAGATGCTGCGATCCCAACATTTCTCCATGATCAGCGAAGAACAAAATGATGGTATCCTCAAGAATTCCCTCTTCTCGGAGCGTCCCTATCACAAGCCGCAACTGATGATCTATTTGTGTACAGAGCGCATAATAAGCCCGTTTCGCATTTTCAAACGTCCGCTTGGTGTCAATATGATATAGATTGCGATAGTACTGGTAACCGAATGGCAAGTTTTTCCTGTTTGTCCAATCCCCTTCCCAAGGTCCTTCAAACGGCACATCACGGTACATATCCAAATAATCCTTCAGCGGAGCATAAGGCGGATGAGGAGCCGTAAAGGAAAGATACCAAAACGAAGGTTTGCCAGGATCCCTCCGTTTAATCTGTTCACACATGTCTCTGGTAGCCCATGTGGTCGGATGACAATCTTCGGGAAGATGAAAAGGCCGATAAAAATAATTGTTGTTGCACATTCCATGGGCAAATTCCAATCCAGCATAACCTCGTTGCGCAAGATACCTTTCATAGTCATCTTGTCTCAATGAACCCAAATGACGGCCTTCTTCCATCAAATGCACATCATCAAACCCGCAACGATCCCTCTGAGGGTACACGTGAAGCTTGCCTGTGCAAAATGCCTGATACCCATTATCCCGCAAGACTTGGGCTAAGGTCGGAATATCACGGGGCATCGGTAGTTTCGTATTGAAACAACGATCGCCATGGGTCTTGCTGGAAACCCCCAAGAGAAATTCCCTTCGCGCAGGGATGCACACCGGCGTGTTGCTGACTGCATTGGTAAAACGTATCCCGTAATGCGCGAGTTCATCAATCGAAGGAGTCAATATCTCTTGGTTTCCGGCACATCCCAGATATCCTGCCGACCATTGGTCGGCAGAAATGATCATGATGTTTTTTTTCTTGTTGTCCATAATCCCTCTCCGTCTCATTTCAAGAGATCAGCGAATGATTCGTAGTTCTTTTCCTTGTTTTTCACAAAGTCCAATGATTCGGCTGGTGTCATGAATTTTGCACTGACGAAAAACTTTGCCAAGTCTTCCTGCATCTTTGGGTTCTCACAACATTTCTTGATGGCCGAAGAAAGCGCTGTTACGACATATTCAGGTGTCTTGGGAGGACAGGCGACATAGAAGAACTTCGGCATTGAGATATCCACACCTTGTTCCTTTAATGTCGGAACTTCGGGAAAATTCTTGTTCCTTTCGTCCGCCATAACACCAAGACTGAGGAAATCCCCTTTCTGGATATATTGTTTGATGGTTCCGTATTGAGTGTAAAAAATATCAATCCGTCCGGCGAGAAGATCGGCGATCCTGTCTGCCGCACTGGTTGAATCCACATATTTGAACGTACAGCCTAAAGCTTTCTGCAATTCAAGAGGAGCCAAGGCTGCAAGAGAACCTGCGGCTACACTTGCAATGATCTTCTCCCCGCCTTTCGCACGTGCAAAAAAATCTTTTGGAGAAGAGAATTTCTTGGCGCTGACCACCAAGGTTGATGTGGTATCCAAGACCGGCACACAAACAATGGTATAGTTTGACAACTGTAAATCCGTCACACCGCTGATTTTGCTGAGAATCGCCGCATCATGGAAGAACAGGAGAGTGTTGCCATCCGGTTTCGCATCATACACCTGACGGGCACCCACAGTTCCAGACGCACCGTCCACATTCTCCACGGTCACATTCACCCCTAATTCCTGGGTCATGTATTTGCACAAAATCCTTGCGTAAGAATCGGTGTCACCTCCAGCTTTCACCGGCACCAACATCGTGATGTCGCCATTGGGATATTTCGGTTGCTGGATTGTTTTCGTCTCGTTCGCCACCGGTGTGGCTTTTGGTGTGTTACTTGACGATTTCCCACATGATGCTATCAGGCAAACCGTAAGCATCACCATCAACATCCATATCACTTTTTTCATATGCTGTTTCTCCTTTACACGTTTCATTTCATTTTGGTCCATGTCTTGGTATAAAGGCGAAACCTGCTTCCGGCAACGAAAATGTTATATCTGTTTTTTCGAACTTTGTTCGATGGACTCAAAAACCAACGTCATATCCGTTCCGGCAGTGAAGCAGGATCAATGCCATGCATCAGGAGCGTCTCATCACACTCGGAAAAATACCGTTTCGTGAAAAACAATTCCTTGGGGGAGACAGGAAACGGCAAAGCCTTATCCGCCGCCAATGTTTCCAAGGGATAGGGACCGTTGACTTTCCAGCCATTGAGAAGCCCCAAGGAGATGGCATTTTGAGGACAATCCAAGGAACAACGAAGGCAAATGCAACAGGCGCTGGAAAAATGAATCCTCTTGTTTTTGACGCTGATGCCATGCATCGGGCAACGTGCGACACAGGCTTTGCACAACGTGCATGTGTGTGGATCGGCATGCATCATCAAGCCTTCAATCCTGCAGAACGGCCATTCGATACGGAACAGAAAGGACAAAACGCGTTCCCAAAGCGGGTAACGCAGGGTTTCCTTGTTCTCCTTCAAGACGTCACTGGCATGCAAAGGAACCAACGCCTTGGCATACAAGACCATCTGCCTGACCATCGCATCAGAATGACGGAAGATGATGTTGTACGGCATGACATAATGCCGTACCGAAAGGACACGATAACCTTTCTTCTCCAAAATCCGTGCCGGCAATCGTGTGGAGACGTCGTTGAGCCTCACCCCTTCCCCGCTTGTGGTGAATAAGAAACAGGGCTTTTTTGAGGCAGGAAGGACTTTTGCGAACCGCACGACGATTTCGGGAGCATTGAAGGCATGCACGGGAAACCCCAAAGCGACCAAGTCATACGGTTGGGGATTCGGCATATGCCCGCCATCAACCGTGATGGCGACTCTTTCCGTCTGGAACGTGGAGGACAACGCTTTCTGATAATACCCCGCTACCGCCCATGTGTTTCCTGTACCGGAAAACACATACAAGATCGCTTGCTTCATATGCGGAAAACGATATGACAAACAAGAAAAAAAGGAAATGGTCAGGTCATCAACCTGAGGACGGCTCCCATGGCGAGCCCCAGAAAATTCCCCAATGCGGAGCCAAGAATCCCCATCAGCACAGCGACGGCTGCATAATGCGGGTCATACGCACTGGCGACCAGCGATGCCGAAGCCGGACCTCCGATATTCGCCATTGATGCGGTGGCGACGATACCCAAGTCCCAATGAAACCATTTGGAGAGCAACGCCATACAGAGGGCATGGAAAGACAAGACGGAAACCCCAAAGACAATCCAGAGCGGTGCGGAAAGCAAGTCTCCGAGTCTTGCTTCCGAGGCAACCAGCGAAACAATCAAGTACAAATACACCGTTCCCAGTTCATCGATGGCGGGCAACCGTCCCAAACAGGTCATGGCGCACAAAAGACCAGACACTGTGGCGACGAGTGTCGCGCCAACGCCTTTGCCAAACGGAAACAACCCGCCAAGCTTTTGTGAAAGCACGGATACACCCAAAGAAAGCCCCAGGAGGAACAACCAATCCCCAGCGACAGGAATGGCCTGCTTTGTCGGTTTCTCTTCCACTTCCATCGCAGCTGAGTCCATGACCGAAGTGTCCGCTTTGGTTATGGCATTCCACGTTTTTGAAAAACGTGTCGCAAAAAAGACCACCGCCATCCAGAGAGAGTAACATACCGTGTCCAATGCAACGGCACAAGAATACGCTCCGGGCTCGATGGGAAGGGCGGCCTGCATGGATGCGAGGTTGGTGTTTCCGCCTGTCCAAGAGGCGAAAAGCGCGGCAACCGCACCCCATGTATCCGAACCAAGTCCTTTGCGCATCAAGGGATAAAAACATAAGAAACCAGATGCAAGCGTACCGGTGCAAGATACGTAAACCGCCAACAAACGTCCGCTCACTTTGACAAGTTTATGCAAATCACAGTGAAGCGCCAAAACAAAAATCATGGCATACAGAAGATTGTCCTTCAACGCATCAGAAGCGAGTCCGCAGGCGCGTCCGTCGTACATCCCCAATGTGCCGAAGATCATGTTGAGCACATACACCCAAACCAAGGAAGGCACGAGGGAAAACACCTTCCCGTGGGTGTGTTGCTCAATGAAGAGGATTAATCCCGCAAGCAACACCAGGAAGGCGATGTAGGTGAATCCATCCGTGATGGAAACCATTGTGTTTCCCCCCCTAACCGTTCGGGGACGAAAGCCTATCCCCGGAAGGCTCCGTACCGTTCGAGCAATTCCTTGCCGCAAAGGGAAGCCGAATCCTGATCGATGAACAAGGTGAAATCCTTGTGGGTCTTCAGCAAAGTGCTCGGAATGAGATTCGTCGTCTCTTTGGCTTCAAGCACCGCCTTGATGGCATCGGCCTTCACCTTCCTCGGAACCGCCGAAACGATGCATTTGCACTGCATGATCTGGTACGGCGTCATGGATATGGCCTGTTTGGGCACATCATCCACTGTCGCGAACCACCCCTCATGAACCTGTTGCCGTTTGCATTTGTCGTTGAGGTTGACGACGATGTACGCTTCCTTCGTCTTGAAGTCTGCCGGCGGATCGTTGAACGCGATGTGGGCGTTCTCCCCGATGCCGACGACACCGACATCGATCACATCCTCACGAAGCCGTCTGGTCAGGTATCCGATGTTCTTCTCCACATCCCCTTCTCCGTCCACGAACACCGCTTCCTTGGGATGCACAATATCCACAAACCGTTCTGTCAGGTATTTTCTGAACGAGGCCGCATGCGTGATGGGCAACGCAACATATTCATCAAGGTGGAACATGGTCACCTTTGACCAGTCGATATCCTTTTTCACCAAAGAAGCCAGTGTCTCAAATTGGGACGCTCCCGTGGACAGTACAATCCGTGCATGTCCTTTTTCCTTGATCGCTTCGTTGAGTTTCTGTGCGATAAGCTCAGCGGCTTTGCTTCCAAGTTCCTCTTTGTTCGGGGAAAACACTACCTTCATACCGATGCTCCTTCCGGGTAAAACACCCGTGTACGATATACTCGAAGCACCCGAAAAAAGCAATTCCCGCTTCTCCCAAGAAATCCGTTTCAAACACTGTTCCCGCCGCCACACCCTTCAGAATGGCATAAGGCGCGATGGCCATCCAACATCTTCGCAACCCTTTTGCAAAGACTGTAGAGGACCGCCACCCGAAGATGATTCGGAGAGGATTGGATCGGAAACGGGTGCGTCGATTGCGGATTCCTCAGGCTGGATGTTCTCGAAATGGAACAAGACCGTCCGCGAAAATCCTTTCGCAAGTCTTGGAAAAGCGTAACGAACCTGAATCCATACCCGGAAAAGAAGGATGAAGACTTTCCTCTGAAGTTTTGAGACATGCATGGTTTCACAAAAAAAACTCGCAAGAGAATGCCCTGTATCCATCCATAAAGCGTATGCGAGGGACAGGCCCGGGGACCACGCGCCAACCTGCGTACGCAAGGCCGTGAAATCCGACTCATGAAGAAAAGAAAACGACCAAAGGAAACAAGCGGAGATCGGGTAGGAATTCAGAAAAACAACCCAAAACCAGGAAAGAAACAGTTGAAGCAAGCTTGTCCTGCGAAAGAAACTCATGGCAGACGCAAAAAAAGAAAAGATGCTCAAATGGTATAGGCAATGAGTATGAAGGAACAATGAAACGAAGGAAAGACGGTCAGCGAGATGGCAAAGGCAATACCATCCGAAGGACAAACGACGCATTCTTGCACCCGCCAAACGGTTCCAAGGACATTCCGTTCAAAAGGAAAATCATATCGCTTCATGTGGTGAGATAGGCGTACAGATTGTCATCCACAGGATCGGAAAGGGCGAAATCGAAGGTGACGACGGGAAGGGTATTTCCTTGGTCATCATCGATGGTCAGCTGTTTCCAAGCGACAGGAGTCAGATCGCCGAGATAGTAGAAATCAGAAGATTCGCCGTCGCTCTTCTTGACGAACAGGCAGATACGGAGCCGGTCCTTTTCCGCATTGATGATGGCCTGCGCTTCGGGAGAATCCAAGGTGACGCGGTTACGGGTCATCCAGTGGAACCGTCTCCGGTCGGGATACAGGTAATCATCATACATGGTGCTCTTCGCGATGTCCTCACGCTTCTTGTAGGTCACGAAAATGGGACATGAACCGTTTTTTATCCTGTAGCCGTACAGTGTCGAGGACTCATCCTTCGGCCAGTCCAGGATACGGCACGCGTCCTTTCGGGAATACTTCTCGTTGATCAGGAAACCTCCCCTGCTCTTTGTCTTGGCGAACACCTTCTCATAATGGTCAATCCCATAGGCTATCATATCTTCCGTCTGTTCCCTGAAGAGCCGGCCTTCTTTCCATTTTCCAAACGCAGAGGTTGCGGCGATCGAGCCTTCACCGACCATGCAAACCGGTTCGAACCCATACTTTTGGGCATCCTGCTGTTTGAAAAACGTACCATTGAGCACATTGACGGCCGAATTGATGGTCTTCTCATCATCCGAATCGTANGGGGACAATTCCTGTTTCAGTTCCGNTAGGGGCACGGAGGGCTTTTCCAGAAGATCCTTCAACAACTGCAATTCTGCGATTCTCTTGCCTCCACCCAGTTCCACCGACAAGAATTCCAGATGTCCGAGATCCTCGGCTGAAGCGGGGGGACAGGCCTGTGGCTCCACACGCTGGAGGAACGCATAATAGGAGCCGCACGAAGGATTCTTTACAAACGCATAGGGGTCACGCGCTCCGTAATTGACGAAATCCATCATCGTAGGGATCCTGCCGATTTTATACTTAAGCAGACGATAATCGGTCTTTAAATCCTGGAGTTGGCTGACATTCGCGCTGTTGATGGACTTATAGATCCGTTCCTTGGCGATGACATCGAAATCGATGGTAGACGAACCTGGAATCAAAGCGCTGCCGGCGCTGACCAGTTTACGTATCGTATCCTTGTTGAATGATCTGTCTCCGTACAGGGCGATCGGAACAAGATAGTTGTTGGCGTAATTCCCGATGAAATCGATGACGGTGAGGTACTCTTTGCCTTCATTTTTCCGCAAACCACGTCCCAATTGCTGGACGAATACGATGGCGGACATGGTCGGGCGGAGCATCAATATCTGGTTGACGCACGGGATGTCTATACCTTCATTGAAGATGTCTCTGGTCAGAATATAGTCCAGACTATCCTCTCCATCTTCCTGCTCAAGCCGTTCGATGGAAGCTTCCCGTGCTTCTTCCGTGCTTTCCCCATCCAAAGCCACGGTACGCAAACCTTCCCTATTGAGCAGTTCGGACAAGGTCTTCGCCTCATCGACACGACTGCAGAAGATGAGGCCTTTTGTCCTGCCGTGGTCACAGCCGTAGATACGGGTATAGGCGAGTATGTTCTTCACCCGTTCCGGACAGGTGAGTTTGCTGAAAGCGGCATCTTCTTCCAAAAGTTTTCCGCCAACACTGATATCCGTCACACCGTAATAGTGGAACGGACAGAGCATATCGCTCTCCAATGCTTCATGGAGGCGTATCTCATAAGCGATGTTGTAATGGAACGTCTTGAAAATGTCGTAACCGTCTGTCCTTTCCGGTGTGGCGGTCATGCCAAGCAGGAAACGAGGATGGAAATAATCGATCAGACGCTGGTAGGACTGGGCTCCGGATCGATGGACTTCATCGATGACGATGTACTCGAAATAATCCGGAGAAAACTGTCGGTAGTTTTCCGGTTTCGACAGGGTCTGCACGGTAGCGAACAGATAGTCAGCAGAAAGGCCATGCTCATGTCCCGTATAGAGTCCCATCGTTTTCGAGCCATCAAACACCTTTTGGAACGAACACATCGCCGCCCGTGCTATGTTTTCCCGATGGACCACAAACAAAAACCGTTTGGGACAAACTTTCTTCACATCAAACGCGGAGAGATAGGTCTTTCCCGTACCTGTCGCAGAGATGATCAAAGCGCGGTCCTTCCGCTCATTCCTCAACGCTTCCAATTGTGCCAAGGCTGCGATCTGCATCTTATTCGGTGACGGCCGGTCCAGACGATAGGAAAGCGGGAAATGTATCTGGGACGACACATAAATCTTCTCGTATTCGGCAATCCATACATCATCCACCACGGTCGCCGCATGGAACTGCCGGTCGAACTCACCGCAGAGCTGTGTGGCGATGGAACCATCTTCCAGCGAAGAGACTTTCAGGTTCCATTCCCCGTTCAGACAAAGCGCGTTTCCCGTCAGGTTGCTGCTGCCTACAATCAGGGAATACTCAGAACCATGGCGGAACAGATAGCCCTTTGCGTGGAAGTTGTGTTCCGTCATGATCCGCATTTCGATGTTCTTCAAAGAACTCAGGCGGCTCAGCGCCCGTGGTTCGGTGAAGTTTTGGTATTGGGAAGTGAGTATCCTGCCGCGCACGCCTTTCGATTCCAATTCCCTCAAGGTTTCGATCAATGTAGCCACGCCGCTGTTGGTGATGAAAGCGACGGAAAAACAGAAGGAATCACACTGCTGCAGTTCCTGGATCAGGCTCGTCAAAACTTTGGTTTGGCGCTCAGGATCGTTGATGAGGAGTTTCGGACGGTAATCTTCGACGGAAAGGTGATCCCGGTCGATGTGCCCGGTGACCAATGACTGTCTCAGCTCCTCCGCCAACGCTTCAGGCATGCTCTTTCCCTTCCCCTGCAAAAAGCAACATCACTTCCCTCATCACGGGGATGTCTGCGGCGGCCCAGTCCAAGGTATCGAGCTTTTCCGGTTCCAACCATACGCTGGAAATATGTTCCTTGCGGACGAAACGGTCCGTCAGGGGTTTGCAGAGGTAGCAACGCATCGTGATGGCAAAATCGGGATATTGGTAAAAGACGGAGGTGACGTAATCTTTCTCGCTGATGGATACCTCCATCGCCATTTCTTCGCGCAACTCACGCATCAAGGCGGAGGGTCCGTCCTCGCCCTCTTCCACTTTCCCTCCGGGAAACTCAAACTTGTACGATGTATAGGAGTACTTTCCTTTGTTGCGTTGCATGCAGAGGATTTTCCCTTGGTATTCGATAATGGCTCCGACGACTTGCAACTGTTTCATATCCAGCATCACTCCCTGCTGCCGCGTATTGTATCCGATCGCGGCAAGGTTTGCCAGGGTGGCAGTGAAGTCGGGATACGGTAAAGGAACCGCTATGTTGTTTTGGGGGAAGAACAGGCCGCAACCCTTTGTTCATCAATATACGCACCGCTTTCTCATGCCAGTTTCAAGCCGACGATACCGGCCACGATCATCGCCAGGAATACGAAACGGATCGGACCGATGCTTTCCTGAAACAACAGGTCGCCGGCGATGACGGTACCTACCGTACCGATTCCCGTCCATACCGCATATGCGGTGCCAAGCGGGAGCCGTTTGGTCGCCAACGCCAGAAACACGAAACTCACCACAAGCCCGCAGATCGTCACCACGGAAGGGACCAACCGGGTGAAACCTTCCGAACTCTTCATCGCCACAGCCCATACCACTTCAAACAAACCGGCAATGCACACCTCAATCCACGCCATATTGCGTTTCCTTCCGGCCCGGACAAATAAAAAAACCGGGCCGATGCTGATTTCCATCTCCCGGGCTTTTATCCTTCCGTGTCACGGCAAAGCCGTGTGTCCCCTCTAGGTCGCAGTCCACACATGTGCGGAACCCTAGGGAACGAATGTCTGTTTCTTATCCCAAAGGCTCCTCCCCTGTCAAGACCCGAATATTTCAGCTTAAATAGGGTATCAATTCCGGAGAAACAAAGTATAATTGGTACCCAAAGGGAGAAAGATACATCCATGAAACGTATGACATCCATTGAATTCCTGCGTATATATGCCGCATTGTCTATTGCCTTCTTGCATTTTGACCAATTTTTGGGAACCAAAAACCCTTTGTCCTCAAAAGCCTATATATGGGTTGAGTTTTTCCTGATGGTCACGGGATTCTTCATGATGAAAGGGATCCTTGAAAACAACGGTGACAAACCTCTGAAAAACCCTTTGGCCTATACCCTTGGGAAGGCCAAGGCGATCTGGGGCATCTATGCATTCTCATTCTTCTTCACGTTTGCCATCAGAGAAATCACCAGCGGGAAAGCCACGCTCAAGGTTGTGCTCTCTGAACTCTGGCACTTCAAATGGGAATTCCTCATGCTGCACATGGCGGGTTTCACCCCGAATCCACAGTTCAATACCGATTACTTGAATCCTTCGGCCTGGTATCTGTCATCCCTGTTGCTTGGCGTCCTTTTGGTATACCCGCTCGCGGTCCGCCTGAGGGAAAAGTTCTGCACCACGGTGGCTCCGCTTTTCATGCTTGCGGTCTATTGCTTCTTCATGCAATCCTACAAAACAATGGATGCGGGAAACCAAATCGTCCTTTGCACGATGGCCGGAAACCTCAGAGCCGTCGCAGGGCTTTGCGGAGGCGCGCTTTCGTACCATTGCTTCACCGTAGCGAAAAACCGCAAGACCAACAAAACGACGCAAGACATCCTCAATATCGCATCTTGGTTGTCCATCCCCTGCCTGACCATCTTCTGCAGGCACATACCGGAACCTGACATGCTCGTCTACGTCGTCGTGTTCCTGCTCATTCTCATCCAGTGCGCCGCTAACGAGGGACCGATCAGCAGATTCCTGAATTCCCACGGAAACACCGTGTTGGCCTCCTGCGGTTCATACAGCATCGCTGTGTACCTGCTCCATTTCGGCATTATCCTCATCTGGAGGAAATGGCTGCCGTCTTTCATCGGAAAAGCAGGCCACATCACCTATCTTGTCGTCCTCATTGCCTTCAGCGTCCTCGTGTTGCGATTAGGTCAGGCGATCAAGAAAAAGATCCTGCGCCAAGCCTCTTGAGCTGGGAATGCCATGGGGTTTTGATTCCAAACGTGGCATGCATCGATGATTTGGCCATCACACGTCCGCATGGTGCATTCCCCGCCCGTGAAGACACGCAACGGCTGGGCATCAGTTCCTCAACAGGACAAGGGTCACCTTCCCACGCATGAACCCAACGTATGTTCCATGCGTTTCGCAGAGTCATGCGAAGGGTTTTCGCCGACAGGCATCATCCATTGATGGGGAAAACGTGACGGAAAGGCAGAGGCGCATCGCTCTTTCGCCACCCTGTCATCCCTCCATCGGTCGAGAACCTGTTTCGTGATGTCGACTCCGCCATCGGTGGCCATCGCAGTCAGGAAAACAAACAAGTTTCCCAAAACAACCGTTCGCTACAGAGACAATCCTTCACCAGGTCTTTCCGTTTCGCCTCAGAGAAAGACCATCTGCGGCAACCACATCCACGAAAGAATTCCCGATAGGGAGCCTTACGGACTGTTTTGCCCCAAAAGCCACACTACACGTGCAGGGATACCATGCATGCAGTCTCTGCCTTTTCCTAACCTACAAACAAGTTATCATCCTGCTATAGTTCTTATATAACACTATATATAGTGTACTTAAAAAAAATAATACTATTGCTGGTAGACAATAGTGAGTATTTGGAGTATGCTGGATTCGTGCCGAAGAGAAGAAGGGTGTAATTCCCGCACTGGTCCGCAACCGTAACAGCCGGGTCGCTTCAGCAAGGATCAATCATCTTACGAGACTAGGAGACCAATATGCACATTCAATCCATTTCCCCGTAATCCGCCCTTTGCTGTCCGTTCACACGACATTCCAAGGGGGATAACCATGTACAACGTCATCAAAAGAACCGGGAACACGGTGCCTTTCGACATCATGAAAATCGAGAAAGCCATCGAAAAAGCGTTCATCGCCACCAAAAAACAGTATAACCAAGACATCATCAGCCTGCTTGCGTTGAAAGCGACTTCAGATTTTGAACCGAAGGTCAATAAAGGAATCATCACGGTGGAGGACATCCAGGACAGCGTGGAGACCGTACTCGCGCTCTCCGGCTACAGTGATGTCGCGAAAGCGTACATCCTCTACCGCAAACAGCACGAAAACGCCCGAAATGCCGAGCGGACCATGCTTGACTACAAAAAACTGGTTGACAACTACCTGCTCGCCGATGACTGGCGTGTCAAGGAAAACAGCACCGTCAACTACAGCATCGGCGGATTGATCCTCTCCAACAGCGGAGCCATCACAGCCAACTATTGGCTCAGTGAAATCTATGACCAAGAAATAGCAGATGCCCATCGGAACGCAGACCTGCATCTCCATGACCTGTCAATGCTTTCCGGGTATTGCGCAGGCTGGAGCCTGAAACAACTCATCACGGAAGGATTGGGCGGAGTGCAGGGCAAAATTTCCTCGGCACCCGCAAAACACCTGTCCACTTTGTGCAACCAAATGGTCAATTTCATCGGCATCATGCAGAACGAATGGGCCGGAGCCCAGGCGTTCAGCAGTTTTGACACCTATCTCGCTTCGTTTGTCAAAGCCGATCATCTCGGTTACGGCGAAACCAAACAATGCATCGAAAGCTTCGTCTACGGAGTGAACACACCTTCACGCTGGGGTACCCAAGCCCCATTCTCCAACATCACGTTGGACTGGACCGTACCAGACGACCTGAAGAACCTTCCGGCCATCATCGGAGGCAAACCCCAGGACTTCACTTATGGGGATTGCGGGAAAGAGATGGATATGGTCAACAAGGCATTTCTTGAAACCATGATCGCCGGAGACGCCAACGGAAGGGGCTTCCAATATCCGATACCCACCTATTCCCTGACCAAAGCCTTCGATTGGTCCGATACGGAAAACAACCGGTTGCTGTTCACCATGACCATGAAATATGGTACGCCCTATTTCTCCAACTATATAGGGAACACAGACATGCAGCCGAGTGATGTCCGTTCGATGTGTTGCCGTCTGAGGCTTGACCTGAGGGAACTGCGGAAAAAAAGCGGAGGTTTTTTCGGCAGCGGCGAATCCACAGGTTCCATCGGGGTGGTGACATTGAACATGCCCCGGCTCGCCTACCTCGCCACCGATGAACTTGATTTCTTCAAACGCCTTGACCATCTGATGGACATCGCCGCGCGAAGCCTGAAAGTCAAGCGGACAACCATCACCAAGTTTTTGGAAAATGGACTCTATCCCTATACCAAACGGTATCTCGGCACCTTCACCAACCATTTCAGCACTATCGGACTGGTCGGAATGAACGAGGCCTGCCGGAACGCACGATGGATTAGGGAAGACCTCACCTCTGACCAAGCACAGGCTTTCACCGCCAAAACGCTTGACCACATGCGCGAAAGGCTGAAGGATTACCAGCAGTTGTACGGAGACCTGTACAATCTTGAGGCGACACCTGCGGAATCGACCGCCTACCGGTTGGCAAAACACGACAAGGAAAGATATCCCGACATCCTCACCGCCGGAAACGACGCGAATCCTTACTATACAAACAGTTCGAATCTGCCCGTCGGATACACGGACGACGTATTCAAGGCGATGGACATCCAAGACAAACTCCAAGTGAAATACACCAGCGGAACCGTATTCCATGTGTTTTTGGGAGAAAAAGTCAGTGATTGGAAGAGTACGGCGAATCTGGTGCGCATGATCGCCAAGGGATATCGCCTCCCCTACTTCACGATCAGTCCGACCTATTCGGTCTGCCCAGAACACGGATATATCGCTGGCGAAGTATGGGAATGCCCTATATGCCACAAAAAGACTGAAGTCTATTCAAGGATCACCGGGTATTACCGTCCGGTACAGAACTGGAATGACGGGAAAGCGCAGGAATTCAAAGACCGCAAAACCTATGCGGTCGAAACGGATCACCCACATTCCGTTCCAGGCGACAGGACGGCGGAAAAACCAGTTCTGACGGACACGGGGAGAAAACCAGTCCAACTGTATTCCAAACCCCGTTTGTTCACGACAAAGAAATGTCCGAACTGCAAAATCATCAAACCGCAACTTGATGCCGCGCAGGTGGCATATGAACTTGTCGATGCCGAAGAGAACGCATGCGAAGCACAAAAACTCGGCATACTGCAGGTCCCGACACTGGTGTTTCCTGACGGGAAGCAACTCTCTGGCGCATCGCAGATTCTCGGCTGGCTCAAGGCCAACGGTTTTCAGCAAAATGGGACTTTTCCGGATGCAAGGGCCACGGCCAGACAACTGGCGGATTGAAACAGCAAAGCATTCAAGGAGCATCACATGCGTTTCGGTGGTTTCAGCCGTATGGATCTGGTGAATTATCCTTCCCTTGTCGCGGCAACGGTATTTGTCAATGGCTGCAATTTCCGTTGCCCTTATTGCCATAATGCGCCGCTGGTGCGGGGCCAAGCGGATGATTTCAGCGATGAAGAAGTGCTTTCGTATCTCTCTCTCAGACAGAAAATGCTGGAGGGCGTCGTCGTCACAGGCGGGGAACCGACCTTATACGAAGAATTACCCGCCTTCATCAAAAAGGTGAAGGCAATGGGATTCGCCGTCAAGCTCGACACGAATGGCGGCAATCCGGAGATGCTGAAAGCACTCATTGCGCGACATCTGGTCGATTATGTGGCTATGGACATCAAGACAAGCAAGGAACAGTACAGGAACAAAGTCGGACGGGACAGTCTGTTTGTGGAAGAATCCGTGCAGGTGTTGAAGAAAAGCGGCATCCTGCATGAATTCCGCACAACGGCGGTCAAAGAAGTGGTGACCGTCAACGATTTTCTGGCCATCGGACAATGGATCGAAGGTTCTGACACCTACTATCTGCAACCATTTAATCCCACAGTCACCCTCGACGAGAGCTTCCATGAAGCCCATGGATACACCCGCACGGAAATGGAAGAGATCAGAAAGAAACTGCTTCCTGTCCTTCCCAACACGTTGGTACGTTGACGAGAGTCTGTACAAGAAGCGGATCGGTCGTCGTCCATCGGGTTTGCCAGAAGGCAACAACCGGATGGAGAAGGGAAATCATGCCGTGGCACACGGCGGAAGTCCGTTGATCCTTGCAGGAACATCCTTTTTTCACGTACAATCACCCCATGCGTATCGTTGTGATAGACGGACAAGGCGGTGGAGTCGGCAAGGCGATCGTATCCGCCATAAAAACATCATTTCCCACCCAACAAGTGCTTGCGGTCGGCACCAACAGCATTGCGGCATCGACCATGCTGAAAGCCGGTGCCGATGAAGCGGCTACCGGTGAAAACGCCATTCTGGTAGCCACCAGAAAAGCCGATGTCATCATCGGCCCGATAGGCATCGTCATCGCGGATTCCCTTTGCGGGGAGATTTCCCCCGCCATGGCTGTGGCCATCGGACAAAGCAGGGCTAAACGCATCCTGCTTCCGGTGAGCGGCCACTGCGACAACATGGTGGTCGGCACCCAGAACGCGAACCTGAAAACCAACATCTCCCTCGCAGTTTCCCTGTTGCAGGAAATCCTGCAATCTGCTACATTCTGAAAACCGGCGTCCAGAAGGCGCTTCCAACCCAGAAGGGCGTTTTTCTCCTCATCCCTTAGAGCATTGTCAGGAAGACAACACGTTTCCAGAACGGAAAACGAAGGGAGTTACATGTCTGTCGCCATCCATGGACGGCACCTCAGTTTCAGCTATGACGGCATCCACAATGTATGGGAAGATGTCAGTTTCTCCGTTGAAGAAGGCCAATGGGTCGCCATTTTGGGAACGAACGGCAGCGGAAAATCCACATTGGTGCGTGTGATGGATGCCCTGCTTCCCATCGCACAAGGAGAACTCTCCGTCCTCGGCATGGATGTCAGGGACAAAGCGAACCATCCGTCACTGCGGAGACAAGTCGGCATCGTCTTCCAGAATCCCCAGGAACAATGTGTCGCTTCCTTTGTGGAAGACGACATCGCCTTCGGTTTGGAAAACTACCGGATTCCGGAAACAGAGATTGCATCGCGCATCGGGCAGGCTTTGCATCAGGTCGGACTCGACGGATACGGGCAAAGGGACATTTCGTCTCTTTCCGGAGGACAGATGCAAAAAGTCGCGCTCGCCGGCGCCCTTGCCTTGCGGCCGAAAATCCTGATTCTTGACGAAGCGACCTCGATGCTCGATCCGATGGGACGCTCAGCGTTGCTCCGGGATATCTCAAGACTCCACAACAACGGAATGACGATCATAATGGTCACCCACATGGCCGAAGAAGCCGTAAATGCGGACCGCATCATCGTACTTGGGGACAAAACCATCAAAGCGGAAGGCACACCGGCAGAAGTGTTCCGGGACGAAGCGCTGTTGGAGCGATGCGGGCTCATGCCCCCGCTTCCTGTACGGCTTTGGACGCATCTCGGGATCAAAGGGACGGTTCCACTCACCGGCCAAGCATTTGTGGAGGCGATATGCGGCTTACGCTGAATTCCTGTACCGTCCGCTATCCGTCCACAGAAGCCCTCAAGGACATTACCCTATCCATTCAGCAAGGCGTCTTTCTTGCCATTATGGGAAAGACCGGCAGCGGGAAAACCACACTTCTGGAAGTTTTGGCTGGATTGGCCAAGCCCACAAGCGGAACCGTCTCCCCCACCGGTTTTTCCCAGAGCGTCGGTATCGTCCTGCAACGTCCGGAAGACCAGCTCTTCGCCTCAACGGTTGAAGAAGATGTCGGTTTCGCGTTGAAAAATCTCTCCCTTTCCCCAGAAGAGAAAAGCAAACGCATCGGCGAAGCGTTGGAGGCGGTAGGATTTACCGATAGGAAAGCCTGTCCATTGCTCCTCTCCGGAGGACAAAAACGGAAAGTCGCCATCGCTGGAGTCCTGGTCTTTCATCCATCAGTGTTGCTTTTGGATGAACCTACTTCAGGCTTGGACCCTACCGGCAGGAAAGCGATGCTGCAGTTGCTTACCAGTCTGAACAAACAGAATGTCACCATCGTCATGGCAAGCCATGATGCGGATGCCGTCGCCGAATGCGCCACCCGTCTTATCATCCTCGATGACGGGAGAATCGCTCAAGACGGGAACCCCCATGAAGTGTTTGCGGATGTTTCCAACATGAAAAACCTGCAGGTGGGTGTCAGCCATGCCAGAGAAATCGCTTATCTCTTCGAACAGAAAGGGTATCGGCTCCCTGAAGGGATCATCAAGGAAGAGGAATTGGAAAAAGCGTTGGAGGCGGCACCATGGATGGATGCATGACCAACCCGATCAAGCATGCCGATCCCAGGACGAAAACGCTCGGCTTCCTCCTGTTGGTCAGCGCCGTTCTTGTCTCCCATTCCGTCGTTGCGTTCCTGACAATCACAGGCATGGTTGTCTGGTTGGGGAAAACCGCTCGTCTTTCCGTACGGCTCTTGACCAAAGCCGTTTGTTCACTTTGGCATTTTTTCCTGTTGGTCTGGCTTATGAACGCTTTCTTTTCCGAGACAGGCGAGTCCCTCTGGCGATGGGGTATCTTCAACCTGACCAGAGACGGAATGTACCAAGGGCTTCTCGTGGTGGTACGGGTGGCGTTCGTCATTGTCCTCGGAACCTTGTACAACCACATCGCGACGGCACAGGATGGCATCAACGCCATCAATTGGATGCTCACCCCCCTGTCCTTCCTGTTTCTCCCTGTCGGACAAATCTCCCTGATCCTCGGCACAGCCTTGCAGTTTGTACCCCTGTTGCGGCAAGAAACGGCACGCATACAAAAGGCCCAAAAGGCCCGGGGCGCGAGCTTTGGCAAGGGGAATTTCCTCACCAAGGGGAAAAACCTGCTCCCGCTTTTGCTACCGGTATTCCTGTGCGCTTTTTCCCATGCCGACGCGCTTGCCACCGCCATGGAAGCACGCGGGTACCAAAACGGCGCCAAGCGCACGAAACGGCATGCTTCCCCTCTTCGTCGCGTCGACATGCTCGCCCTTTCGGGCGGGATATTTTTGGTTCTGTTCTGCCGTGTGGCATGAACAAGAAGGAGTCACCATGCAAACAATGTCTTCCGTTAAGAAATCCCTGCTCAATGCCATGTGCATTGCCCTGTGCGTCGTCCTCCCCATGGCATTTCATGGAGTGAAAGACGCGGGGGCGGTTTTCTGTCCGATGCATCTGCCCGTCTATATCTGCGGTTTGGTCTGCGGATGGCCTTACGGATTGCTCTGTGGTCTTTCCGGACCGTTATTCTCCAGCCTTTTGACCGGTATGCCGCCGGCGAATTATCTTCCCCTGATGATGGTCGAACTTGCCGTCTATGGGCTTGCTTCCGGACTTCTGATGTCGCTGACACATACCAAAAACCTGTATGCCGACCTGTACATCAGCCTTGTCGGGGCAATGTTTTGCGGGCGCGTCATCGCAGGCATCACTCGTGCCTTGATCTTCGCGCATGGCACATATTCGATGCATGCATGGATAATGGGATATGGGATCACCAGTCTGCCGGGCACCCTTATCCAGCTTGCCATCATTCCGGTCATCATCGCGACCCTGATGAGAGCGCGGCTCATCCCATCCCGATATGCCGATTGACCGCTATCCCATCCTGCATCCATGAACATCCGTCATACCGTATCGTCCTGAGACGGGAAGCACCAATGGACAGCAAACAGGAGTTTCGCGTACAATCAAGGCTCAAGAAAGAGGCAAACCATGCCAGATGACCCAAAGCTCAAGATACGGTGCGCGTCAGGAGATGACACCGATGCGCTGCTTGATATTTATGCGCCGTATGTGGAAAAAACAGCGATCACGTTCGAATACTCGGTTCCTTCCCATGCGGAATTCGCACAAAGGATATCCCATGTGTTGCAACGCTACCCATATCTTGTCGCTTTGTCCGGTGGAGAGATTGTCGCTTACGCCTATGTCGGCCCTTTCAAGGAACGGGCCGCCTATGATTGGGCGGTGGAGACATCCATCTACGTGAAACAGGACCACAAGCGGATGGGAATCGGTTCCAGGATGTATCGGGCATTGGAGGATATCCTGAAAATCCAAGGCATCCTCAACATGAACGCCTGCATCGCGTATCCCCCCGAAGAAGACGCGTTCCTCACCAAAGACAGTGTGACGTTTCATACCCGTATGGGTTTCCGGATGGTTGGTGAGTTTCATGACTGCGGCTACAAATTCGGACGTTGGTACGACATGGTCTGGATGGAAAAGGAAATCGGAAAGCATCTCGCCTGCCAGATGCCGGTGAAGACGTTTGCCGCGGTCCTTCCGGAGGTGGCCGACAAGCTCATCCTTTCCTGAACAGCGTCTCTGAGACACGCTTCACGGACGTACCCAAAGATGCAGTATTGCCGAAAGTGTCAGTTTTCCGTCAGGCATGACCATCCCCTCGCTTCTTGCGGCAACTGCCCGCAAAGGGACAACAACCGCAACCGGCGCCACAGCTGTGGGAATGATGGCGTGACTTCCGCACGATCAGAACCACCACCGCCACAAGGGCGATGGTGATGAGTATGGTGGCAGCCATCAGACGGCCGCCTTCAATCGTCCGCTCTCTTTGTACGGACGGAAAAGCATATACAGGAAGCATGCGATGTTTGCGAATCCGACGAGTGTGCCGAAGCCGAACCGACCGTGTCCGAGCATCCCCACTTGGTAGAGGGAAAGGCTCACCATATAGGCGAACGCACATTGGTACGTGATGGCGAACCACGTCCAACGCGGATTGTTCATTTCCCGCTTTATGGCTCCTATCGCGGCAAAGCAAGGAGCGCAAAGCAAGTTGAAGACAAGAAACGAATAGGCTGACAACGGTGTGAATGCGGACTGCAACGCACCCCATACCTCAGCGCCGTCCTCCGCAACCTCGCTGAAGCCATAGAGGATGCCAAAGGTGCCCACAACGTTTTCCTTTGCGATCAGACCGGTGATGGTCGCTACCGCAGCCTTCCAGTTTCCCCAGCCAAGCGGACGGAACAGCCAAGCGAACACGCTTCCGATGGCGGCAAGGATGCTGTGATCCATTTGGGAATCCTCCAGCATGGTCCATTTCCCGTTGATCCAGCCGAAATACGAAGCGAACCAGACCAGCATGGTGGCGATGAGGATGACGGTACCCGCTTTCCTGATGAAACTTGATGCCCGTTCCCATGTGGAACGCAACACACCGCTGACCGTCGGCCAATGGTAGGCGGGAAGTTCCATGACAAACGGAGAAGGATCACCACGGAAAATGTCCGTCTTTTTCAGCATGATGCCGCTGGTGATGATGGCCGCGATGCCTACGAAATATGCGCTCGGAGCGACCCACCCCGCACCCCCGAACAACGCTCCGGCGATGAGCGCGATGATAGGCAGTTTCGCACCACAGGGAATAAAGGTAGTCGTCATGATGGTCATCTTCCGGTCACGATCGCTTTCAATGGTACGGGACGCCATGATTCCCGGAACACCGCAACCGGTGCCGATCAACATCGGGATGAACGATTTTCCGGACAACCCGAATTTCCTGAACACCCTGTCAAGGATGAAGGCAATGCGCGCCATATAGCCGCATTCCTCAAGAAACGCCAGAAACAGGAAAAGGACAATCATCTGCGGTACGAATCCAAGCACTGCGCCGACTCCGCTGACGATGCCATCCACCAACAACCCTTTGAGCCATGGCGCGACGCCGAACCTTTCAAGCCACCAACCGAAGCCGGGAATGATCCATGCACCGAACAACGTATCGTTCACCCAATCCGTAGCCATGCCGCCGATTGAGGAGATGGAAACAGCATACACACCCCACATGACCAATGCGAAAATGGGCAGGGCCAACCAACGGTTGGTGAGCACACGATCTATCTTGTCACTGGTGGAAAGGCTGGGTTTGTGCCTCTTCAGGAAGCATCCCCCGATGATTTTCGCCACAACGGCATATCGTTCGTTGGTTATGATGCTTTTCGCATCATCATCCAATTCCCGTTCACACGATGTGATGTCCTTTTCGATATTGCTGAGGATGGAAGGATCCAGTTTCAGGTTTTCCATCACCTTCTCGTCCCGTTCGAACAATTTGACGGCATACCACCGTTGTTGGTTTTCCGGCAACGCATGCACCGCAGATTCCTCAATATGAGCGACCGCATGTTCCACGCTTTTCGAAAAGGTATGTGCGGGAACGGGAAGTTTTCCGGATTCCGCCATTTTGACCGCTTCATCCACGACCTCGTTGATGCCCGTCTCCTTCAAAGCTGACAGGGAGACGACGGGGCACCCCAAGTCCATGGACAGGCGTCTGATGTCAATCTCATCGCCTTGTTTTTCCACAAGATCCGCCATATTGAGGGCGCAGACCATCGGAATACCCAATTCCAGAAGTTGTGTGGTGAGAAACAGGTTCCTCTCCAGGTTCGTCCCGTCAATGATGTTGATGATCCCATCAGGCCTCTCTCCGATCAGGTAGTTCCGCGCCACGACTTCTTCCAAGGTGTAGGGGGAAAGTGAATAAATGCCGGGCAAATCGGTGATGGTCACCTCTTTCCTTCCTTTCAAACCACCTTCTTTCTTCTCCACCGTCACTCCCGGCCAGTTTCCCACGTATTGATTCGAACCTGTCAGTATGTTGAACAGGGTCGTTTTCCCTGAATTCGGATTTCCAGCCAGCGCTATGCGTATCTGTTTCATTGCATGCTCCTATTGTATCTCGATGCTCTCGGCATCTTTCTTCCTGAGCGAAAGCTCATATCCGCGGACCGTCAGCTCCACAGGATCCCCCAACGGGGCGACCTTGCGGATAGAGAGTACCGCCCCTTTCACAATCCCCATATCCATGATGCGTTGCTTCAAAGCGCCTTCGCCATGGATTTTCACCACTATCACCGTCTCCCCGACCTTTGCATCACGCAATGTCCTCATATACGCTCCTTCACACCAAAATCTTCGCGGCCAGTTCCTTGTCGATGGCCACCCGCGAGTCCTTCACTTTCACGATCAGGTTGCCCGCATTCTCTGAGACAACCGTCACCACGTTACCCGGCACGAACCCCAATTCACCCAGAAATGCGCGAATCTTCGCCTTCCCTCCCACCACCAGGATGGGTGCTTCCTTCCCTGCTTCGGCCAAAATCAATGGCATCATATGACCTCCATAGTTAGATAACCCTAACTTCTTGCGCATGAAAAACACGATTCTTTCCGATCGGAACGGCAAAGACTGGTCACCGTGTATCCGAGGTTTTCCACACACAGGCGCAAAGAAAGCTCATCCACATGCTTTTTTCCCCGGATGTCAGCCTCACCCCGTTTCCAATCCACCTCCGCCCAAATCCCATCAATCCCATCCAACGTCCACGCGATCCGCATTGCACAATCCCCACATGTCATTCCCCTTATTCCCATCAGCCACCGATAGGGATAATGCGATGCGTCCTTGTCTTCTACCCGTACTGTTCGTGCTTTTCCCCCACCGCCGCAACACCCCCAAGCGATCCGTTTGAGAATGCTGGCGACGGCAATAATGGTTACGACACCAAGAATCCCCACGATCACCAGAGTGGACATACAACATCCTTCCTTGCATCTTCCATCAGCGGTTCCGATCCTGTCTTCAATCCGCCCAATACCTTTTTCGGTTCCATCAGTTCCCCTTTGGTCAGGCCCATTCGATTAGTACAGCCTAACCAAAACAAGGTTAGTATTTACTAACTGATAGTGTCAAGGGGGTTCTCATCAAAAACCGCAATTGTCGAAATCATCCTTTTACCCTATACTTCATGAGAGGTATATATATGGTCATCAAGGAAGCTGTCGAGATGTATCTGGAAACAATCTTGGTTTTGGGTAAGGAATTGGAACATGTGCGCTCTCTGGATGTCGCAAACCGTATGGGATACTCCAAACCGACCATCAGCGAACAGATGAAAGTCCTGAAAGAAAACGACTTGGTGCGGATGGATGAAAACAATTACCTGTTTCTCACCCCGAAAGGGTTGGAAATCGCCGACAAGACGTATGAACGGCATGTCCTGATCACCCGGATGCTCAAAGCCATCGGCGTCAGTCCCGTCACCGCGGAACAGGATGCCTGCCGCATAGAACACTACATCAGTGACGAAACCTTTTTCTGCATGAAACGTCACTTCAGCGAAGAAGAACCTGCGGGAAACGGCACGACTTGAACAGGTTGCCATCACCGCAAAAACGCTATTTCTCCATATTGTTCACACAAAGATACACGCAGTCTTTAAAAAACACAGGTAATTTCATCAGTGAGCACTGTGGGGAATCCGCTCGTTTCTCAAATCAAGACCCCAAACGACAAGGAGTCTCCTTATGAACAAAAAAGTGATGTTGGTTCTTTTGGCCGTATCGGCCCTGCTCGCTTCATGCAAGACAGTCACCACAAGCAACACGTCGACCACCCCTGTACCTTCCGTCAGCGCCACCGCTGGTCCGAGACAAGGCGGAACGGGTGTAGACAAAAGCGGCGATGCCGTTTTGAAGGAAATGGCGTCCACCGTCGCCCCCCTGTTCCAGACCTTCACCTATCACGACGAACAAACCGGACGTGACATGCAGTACGCATTGTTCACTCCGATGGGCTATGACCCGTCCGTCTCCTATCCGCTCGTCTTGTTCATGCCTGACGCAAGTCTCGTGGGCAAAGGCGTGACGGCAACCTTGACGCAAGGCTGGGGCGGTCTCATCTGGGCGACAGAAGAAAGCCAGAAGGAACATCCGTGTTTTGTTTTGGTTCCCACCTACACGGGTCCTGACGCGGCCACTAATGATGATTACCAAGTAAGCGACGAAGCGGATGTTACCTACAGGATGCTCAAGAGCGTCATCGCCTCCCATGCCGTTGACGAGAAGCGCGTCTATACCACAGGACAGTCAATGGGTTGCATGCTGAGTTTTTACCTGAACATCACCTACCCCGATCTGTTTGCAGCTTCCCTGTTCGTCTCCGGCCATTGGGATCCTGTGGGGATCGGCACGCTGGCAGGCAAGAATTTCTTCTACATCTCCTCTGAAGCCGACACCAAATTCGCCGCGAAGATTGATGCGGTGAAGACCAATCTCCTTGCCAACGGCGCGACCATCGCCGAAAACACCTGGTCCGCAAAACTTTCCGCGGATGAACAGGATGCCCTGGTGGAGGAGATGCTCAAGAAAGGATGCAACGTCAATTTGGTCGAATTCACCAAAGGCACCGTCGCACCTGAGGGTTTGGCGAGCACAAACGCCGACTTCGTCGAACACATGTACGCTTTCGACCATGCCTACATGATCCCCGCAGTCAGAAACTGGCTCTTCTCCCAATCAAAATAAAGGCTGGGATGGTGTAGCGGTCAGCCACGCCATCCTGAGTGACATACTCCACCGTCAACCCGGAATGCTCTTCAGGAGCATTGAGTTATCCGGGTGACGGCAGGAATGGTCCGCTTTCGTAGCCGAACTTCGCAACATCATGAAGGTTTTATCCGCCGTCGTTGGTTGCGGCGTCCGTGGAAAGATGATGTCATTCTTTTCCTGTATCACCGAAAGGGACAACAACCGCCGTTTCCATCCATCACACAAAGCATGAGGCAGATTCTCCATGCCGCCGCTTCATTTCCGGCGGCAATACAAGCACCACTCCTTTCCGCATATGCGTAAAAGGATTCCCCTGCAAGGAAAACCTGTCCGTTTGCATAACGACTTGCGCTTTCCAAGCTTCATTTTCCAATTGGAGTGGCTTTGAACCAAGAAGAGACGATGAATCAAGCAAAGAACTGGCTACATGAAAACGATACATGCCATACGCTTCGCATGAAGTATACGGAAACGACAACTCCTATGACGGAAAGAATCAAACCCACCACAGCATAAACGCCAAATTCTTGATTTCTTCGTCCCAAGAATCCCATAACGGTACCCACACATCCAATGATTACCCCAAACAGGACCGCAGACGCCCCAGAACAGCCTAATATCATAGAGACGCATCCTAGAATCAACGATAGGATTCCCCACATAAAGTATCTTTCCATCCACCTCTTCAAAAGGATGTACAAATGATAACATAAAAATACACAAATACACTATACTCTTTTTTTGTTTTCAGAACAAAAAGAACATAAAAACTGGCTATTTTCCTTCATATGAAGCCAAACGGGCAAAACACAGCATGCCGATGAAGGCGGTGATGCCTGTGGCGACCCATAACCACTGGAAGGAGGAACGCACGATGACAAACCCGCCGATCAGTGGTCCAGCCATACGTCCGGCACTCTGAAACAGTTTCAATACCGCGGAAAAACGTCCACGGTAGTTGATCGGTGTGTTTGCGAACCGATAGGCCCTGTCGTTGTTGTTCATCAACAGCTCCCCTGTGGTATACCCAATGGTGAGCGCATAGAACTGCCACACCACCGTGGAAAATCCGAACAAGGTGAAGGAAAGCGCATACAACAGTGAAGCCACTACAAGGTTTGAGACAATGGCATGCTTTCGGCTCACCTTCAACATGACAGGATTGCAGAAGACGACAAGAACGGAATTCAACGAAATGATCGTACTGTACAGGTTGGTCCCGCCCGTTCCGAACAACGATGTCACTTGAAGCGGCAAGGAGAACGTGACTTGCCGGTACGAAAACGCACAGAACGCCACTCCCAGAGAAAACCAGAGAAGCTGGGGACGGGAAGCCAATACGTTCAGGGTGGAACCTTCGCCTGCCCGTTCGCCACCCGTTTTACTCTTTTCGACCATTTCCTGTGACGGCAGGGATTCCTTGACCTTCACTGCGACGATGACTACGACAACCAGTTGCATGACGCCGCTTCCCAAAAACAACAGGCGCGGATGGCTGTTGTAGAGAAGACCTGCGAGCAGCGGGCCGATGGCGAAAGCCATGTTGAAACTCTGATAGATCATGCTGAAGGTGGCTTGCCGTTGCTCAGGTCTGGTGATGTCCGTCTCCAGCGCTTCTCTGGCAGGATCGGTGATGCCGTCGAAGAATTTTCCGAGAATAATCAAAAACGGCGCGTATTCCCACCGCAGAAACCAACCGCAGGCAAGATAACAAATGCCCATGGAAGATTGGCTGAAAAGCATGACCTTTTTTCTTCCGAGCCTGTCAGCAAGCTTTCCGCCTACCAGAGAACCGGGTATATGGACCAACTCCAAAAGAGCGATCATTATCCCGGCCTTTGCAACGCTGTAGCCCAGTACCTGGGTCAGATATAACGAAAAAAACAGGACGACAAACTCAGCAAAACAATTGATGAATGCGGTAACAGCCATCACATACACTTGCCGGTCAAGGTCTTTGTACTCTGAGAAAAAATTCCACCTACTCATTCGCTTTACCAGATTTTCACCCTGTCCTCAGGCTTCACATACATCCCATCCCCTTCCTTCAGGTACGGATAGGCAAGTCCTATCAAACCAAGAAAGCAAACGATATCACCAAAATTTGATCCACTTCAAACACCTTTTGGGTTTCATCTTTTGTAACTACCCAGGAGGTTTAGCCCAAGAAATCCAACAAAAGAGTATTTGAGAAGAGTTGTGATAGGGATTTGAAAGCTTAGATGGCGTTCTTCCGGGCGGTATCGATTGCTGATAATATCTTGCAGAAGTTGAATCCTCCATCCATGGATCGGAAGGAACCAGCAACTTTCATCTTCAATTTGGATAGACGATAGGATTTTTCTGCGATATCGTCCGAGAAAGGAACAGCAAAGTTCGTGAAGAATCTCATCACATCATCCTTGAACTTCCCAAGCCTTTCCATCAAACTGAGAACCTTGCCCTTCTTAGGCTTACTTCGCTTTGTTTCCTTTGGTGTGCTCGCCACGGATTCCTGGCTCTTGCCTTCTCCAGAATTCTGGAATAGCGATTGCTGAATTCCTTGATCATCTCGGAAGGCGCTTCTTTGGAACCAGCATCCAATAGCTTCGACTTGGCAATGTACATGTCTTCAAGAAGTTTCTGAAAGGACTTGGCCCATCTCTGATGAGTATTCTCGGGTACTCCCTTGGGCTCTCTATCGACATGAGCATCGCATACAGCATGAGTCGCTTTGGCAAAATCAGAATTCTGACAGGAATCTCCACAATCATGTACTGCAATTCCCTGATAGTTAGACAGAACCCCAGCTGCCAGGATACCATCCTTTCTTCTTTTGGAATGGGCGGATAGTAAGGTAATCTTGTCAGTGGATGAGGTATGTCCCCAGGCCACTTTGCCTAC
>JGI2065J20421_1000803_pt1 | contig 29388 bp, 28 predicted proteins | sample Biomet5_FD_20421 | JGI IMG/M metagenome (IMG submission 20421)
ATTTATATATTAATCCAACTGCTATGCAGCAGCTGTATCTGCCATAAATTGGTGGGCGATAGAAGAATTGAACTTCTGACCTCTTCCGTGTCAAGGAAGCGAGTTATTCCTGGACTCAGTACGCCTATAAAACGCTGTCACAGCCTGCTTCCTGCTTTTACCCTTTTGCTTTTTTGCGCTTTAAGACCGCTTCCCTACTGATCGCACTACAATGTACCCAATATTTACTTTTATTGTCAAGGTTCGGTAATTGTAAACAATCCTACGATTAAAAAGGTATCTCTTGCAATATACACCTCACACAGCCAAAAAGCCATACTGCCGAACTAGCAATGTGTTTTTTTGGCTGCAACGCATTTTTGAATGACAATACTAAAGCATAAATAAAATATGTGCATAACTGCCATAGTATGTGTATAAAAATAGGAGAAAGTCTATTAAGATAATACGTTTTTCGTGCTAAAATTATATTATTGGGGCAGTTTGAATTATAACATAAAAGAAAGGAGGTGGCTTAAATGACAAAAATACGAGTGCTACGAATCGAAAATGACCTGACAGCCAAAGACCTAGCACGGAATCTCAAAATCAACGCAAGCGCATTAAGTTTTGTTGAGAATCAAAAGTCCAGAGCTTCAGACCGAATCAGATATAAGTTGTCAAGTTTTTTCGGAGTCCCGGAACAGGAGTTATTCAGCGATGACAGGTTTGCAGTTTGACAAAATTAAAAGCCGTCTCATGCAAGACGGCAGAAAAGGAGAGTTATTATGCAGAATAGTTTAGTTTATAATGATATTATACCACAAATTGACCCTAAAACACAAGAAGTTATTGATAATCTCAAGTCCAAAATGCAAGAAATTCAAAACAGTGAAACGATGAAGCAAGCTAGAGATATGGCAGAGCAATGCAATGCCAAAATATCTGAAATTAAGGGTTATTCAGAGATGGTCAAGCAAGCTAAAACTATCTCGGAGGCATTGAACGGAGTACAAGTTAGCACCGTCTCACAGGCAATACAGGAAAAGCTGGGTTGTGTCTGGCAAGTTAGCTCTGTCTCACAGGCATTAAAAGAAAAGCTGGGTAGTGTCTTTAGTCCAGAATTACAGGACACACTTGAACAGTTTAGGCGTAACGCAGAGATAATGAGCGAACAAGTTAAAGCTATGATGGAAACAGCCGTAGTTATAGTTAAAAAGACAGTTGTTAATCTCTACAAAAAGATAGTTTCTTGTAGCCGTGCAGTACGTAGTCATAAAAAAACAAGTGTTTTCTCTAAATCAAGCTCGGGCGATTCCGGAGACCCTGACCCTGCCCGACCTGAACCACCTCATCTAACAAAACCCCAAACATTCATAAAACTGAATAGTTTTCTTTTCTCGTGGCAAATAACCCCGGGCTATTGCTCTATGGTCAGAGGCGGCAAGATATGACCTCCCTGACCGCAACCCAAAGGTTTTTTAATTGCCACGGTCAAGCCTACGCAAGCCTTACAAACGGCACGCTGATTAAAAACGAAAAAGAAAGGGACAGGCTCAGGATCCTAAACAGACAGGGATACGCCGTTGACGTTTCTCTTCTGAGTGAAGCACTCGAAGCCGGAGCGACAGCACTAGAGATCAAAGAAAAAACTGTTACAGGAGCTCAGCGAATATACAGAACCCAATTAACCGACCTGAAGCAATATTCAAGGGTAGTAACCCTTGCAGGCGTAACCCGATATGCTTTCAGCCTAGCGATATTCAACCTTATCTCAGGAACTCCCGAACCGTGGCAGATAGCAGAACACGCAAGATGGTTAGCCTCTCAGAGAGAAGCACTTACATTCCCGGAAGAACAGCCAACACCGGAGCAGAAGCAAGGCACCCTTTTTGATCTGACGGAGCTTCAAGCGGTCGCACAAGCAGGGCGGTGGCAAATATGAACTTGAACGACATGCAAAATTGGGTAACCTCCACCTTCCCGAGCGGCAAGTGGGAGAACCCACAACGCACAAATTGGCTTGTCAGAAGCCCGCTCCGGGAGGACAGACACCCATCTTTTTCAATTGACATTGATAAAAGAGTTTGCTACGATAGGGCAACAACAGAGACTTTTTTACTCTCGGAAGTTTGCCAGAAGCTCGGACTTGATGAACCCTCCCACGAGAAGGGAAATTATTCCCCTCGGGGGCAAGCCCCGGCAACGGTGAACCCCAATGCCCTGATTGCCTCAGACCGATGGAAGAAGGCACTTCCTGCAGATGGCAGCTTCCCGTACCTCTTGAGGAAGGGCGTACCCTCCTATGGGCTCAGAACGGACACAGACCGCACAATGAGGCAAGTTATACTGATCCCGGCACTCGATGCCAACGGTCAGATTGTCGGACTCGAACGGATCAACGGAGAAGGGCAAAAACAGCACCTCGGAGAAAAGAAAAATACTTTTTTTTTAATAGGCGAACCTCGACACGGCGAACAGGTTTATATTGCTGAAGGTTACGCCACAGCTTGCAGTATCAATGCAATAACAGCTCAACCTGTTGCCGTCAGCTTCTCAGCCTTTAACCTCGGCAACGTGGCACGTATTCTCGAAGGAACGGGATTCCATACGGCAATCTGTTTAGACTCCGGAGGCTCGGAGGTTACAGGCTTCCGAAATATAACGATGCCTGACGGAACGCCTGATAAGCAAGACTGGAATGACATTCATCAGGAGCAGGGACTAGACAGGGCAAGGGAGCTCTTCACGGAAGCTGAAGCCAAGAGCACAATAGTTAAGGCAGAAGGCAACAGCAAAAAAAATCTTCTGCTTGAAGCGATAGAATCACCCAATCCACAATCAGCCTCGATCCCTGAAAAGGTATGGCACTTCCCACGGAAGCACTTAAACCTATTGGCTGCAGATTCCGGGATGGGAAAATCAATCTTGATAACAAAAATAGCAGCAGATCTTTCTCTCGGAGTCCCGGTACTTGAAGGCAGGTACGAACCAAGGCGAAAAACTTTATACCTGAACGGCGAAGTCGGCAAAGATTATTTTAACTGGAGGTTTAAGGCTTCCGGTTGGAGCTTCTCAGAAGATTATTTCAAGGTTGTCCATCAAGAAACATTGTCTGAGAAGGGGATAACCCTAGACTTTGATACTCCTGCAGGAAGAAACTTCATGGAGCAGTTAATCAACGCAGAAAAGCCCGACCTGCTCATAATCGACAGTTGCCCTGCTTTCTCTGACTCGGATCAGAATGACGGACAAAAACAAAACGAGATTGCTAAGTATTTAAAAGGACTTGCGGTGCAGCACAATATGGCACTAGTCCTAATAACACACCTACGAAAGCGCAGGCTGCAGGATGAAGAATCAGAACCCTGCTTGTCTGAAATTCAAGGATCAAATGCCCCAGTAAAGATTGCGAATATTGTCCTAGTGCTCTACGAAAAGAACGCCGAGATTGACGGACAATTCAAAAAAATCAAGGTGTGCAAGTCTGTTAAAAGTTGGGGCGTACCTGTAAAGCCTTTCGGGTACGAGATGCCGGACTATGGAGAAAACAGGCTCGTAATGATTCCGGTTGAAATACCAAAAAGCAAAAAGACAAAAAATTCATGGGAGATTGCAAGCGAAGCACTAAGCGATAGCGAATTTACCCGGCAGGATCTCGAAGAGCTTCTGAGTATATCCCAAAAAACAGCCAAGGGTATGCTTACTGAATGGCAACAACAAGGTAAAATTATTCGCAACGGAAGTGGCAAAAATACCGTTTATATGGTCAGTAAAGGTCAAACCACCCCCACCCTCTCTATTACTACCCCGAATAGGGAAAATCCTAGTAGTAGCAAAGAACCATTCGGGGTACCCCCTTTTACCCCGAATCAATCACCTCTAAAAGAGAATCATTCGGGGTATTTACCACTACCCCGAATAGATTCAGTAATACCAATAGATTATAAGGATTCGGGGTATTATATAGAGGGTGGGGTACCGAATCAGGGTACAGAGAAAAAAACAGAAGCTGAAGTTATTAACGACAGGCAAAAAGCATACAACTGGATAGCTGACAAGCCTGAGCTTCAAGAGAGGTTGATGGCTGAAGCTGCCGAAGAAGAAGATAATCCGATAATGCCGATCAGCCAAGGAACCCAATATTCAATGAAAGTTATAACGGAGTATAGAAAAGCCTCGCAAGAATACTCAGAAGCCGAAGCTCAAAATTGGCTCGACAGCGAAGCACCCCCGGAAGCAAAAAAGCTCTACCAAGAAAAATATCAAAATATGATCAATAACAAATTGAGCGAACAGACAGCAATCAGATTAGCAACTCAAAGAACGTGGGAGCAATACCACAGAAGGGAGGTGGCGTGATGGAAACAAAAAAACTTGAATACAACTGGCTTCGAGAGTGCGATCCTCGATATACTGAACACACTTGTATTTTTAAAGATGTCCCTTGTCTAATGAAATTTTGCCCGGCATGGTACAGCAGTGGCGATAGGGGGGGCAGGTGTTTGATGGTACCGGGATTCAGGGAAGATGAATAATTTCTTACTTTTGCGGAGATGATATTAAATTCCCTGATACAGGGAAGAAAAGAGAGGTGCAATAAAATGAGGAAAATACTACCAGATGAAGTTAGCAATCTTATTGACATGTTCAACTTGTTCTTAAAATATTACGGGACAGGGCTATCTTGTTTTTTTAATGAGACAGTCCCGTTCCCGTGTACATTTGACCTAGCTGCTTTAATAGCCGCGCCTTATAAATCTGATGATCTGGGCGTACGCATTGATAAAAGCTTAAGCAACCCTGAAGCCCAGTCGATGGTAGAGAGAACGGAGCCGATACTGAATTTGCTAAAAAAATACGGAGGGATTGAATCGTTCAGAAAGGCATTCAAGGAATATCAACAATATCAGCCGGAGAGGGCAAGCATATTGCGGGATCTATCCCTTGTTGGCAGCACGCGTTTTGAAAACCTTGAACAGGTAGCTGATAAACATTGTATGGGCGCAAGAAATCTTCATAATATTAAATATGCCGCAATGAGACAGATAGCAACCGATATATATATCAATTCTGTAAATAAAGCATAGCGTTTATCTTGTATCACTCTAAAAATTATTTTAGTTGCAATACCTCCCTGCGGTAGCTAACGTGGGGAGTTTTCCATTTTGGGAATAACCACAAGGTATCATCTTGTTGACGTCACCGAAGGGGGAGGGCGCCCTCAGAAGTCCAGGAGTTACAACACCCAGACCCTCGGATGGAACTATCGCGTGAGCCCTCGGGTTTCAGGCAAGGGGGGTAACTTAGTTATAAGATGTACAATGTTACCTTTTTTTGGCTGAAATAAGGGCTAATACGATAGGAGTCCATCTATCGGTCGTGCAATAAGAGATAACTTGCGATTGTTTGTACCCCCCCCTTACCCCGGCTGTCAGGAATATTTCATCTAAAGGAGATACTTTTTTCCGAGACTCTCCGGCTTGCTGTACTAAACCGACCGCATTAGTACATGATATGATATGATACAAAAAGAATATTATATGCTTGACAATGATACAGTAACGATGTAATATATACTTAGATAATCAAGGGAGGCGGAGGGACATGGCAAAGAGGACAACGGCAAACGACAGAACAGCAGTTATTTATCTCAGAGTTTCAACGGCTGATCAGGCAGAACATGGCGTTAGCCTCGATGCTCAGAAAGAACGCCTCGAAGCCTACGCAATAGCCAACGGTCTTGCAGTAGCAGGGATACTGAGAGAAGAAGCAATCTCCGGGACTATTCCCCTCAACGCACGCCCCGAAGGTGAGAAGCTCACAGAGATGGTAAACTCCGGACAAGTACGCCACGTTATAGCCCTTAAACTTGACAGGCTTTTCAGAAGTGCGGTTGATGCTCTCTCCACAACGGCAGAATGGGACAAGCAGGGCATAGCACTTCACCTCGTTGACATGGGAGGGCAATCTCTCAATACAGGCTCAGCTATGGGGCGGATGATATTTACCATGCTGGCAGGCTTTGCTCAGTTTGAGAGAGACCTTACAGCGGAGCGAACAACATCAGCATTGAGCCATAAGAAGGCAAATGGAACGGCATACAGCCCTACACCTTACGGCAAAGACAGAAACGGCGATATGTTGACAGACAACGCAGCAGAGCAGGGAGTTATCAGGCAGATGAGGATTCTCCGGGATGAAAGCCTTTCCTTTCGTGGGATAGCAGAGTATCTGAACTCAAACGGCATCAGCAGCAAGCAGGGCAAGGGATGGCACGCTTCAACGGTACGTTACGTTATCAATAACGCAATCTGATTATATATATCCGCAAAGGAAAAGAGGTGATGTAACTTGACAGTAGAAAGGCTTTACACGGTTGATGAACTGTCAAAGGCATTAGGAGTATCTCCTTTAACAATCGGCAGATGGCTGAGAGCAAAAAAACTAATTGGTACGAAGCTCGGCAAACAATGGCGGATAACAGAGACGGACTTGCAGGACTTCATCAATAAAAACAGACAGATATAGAGGAGGAATTGACATGACAAGTATTATTTTTCCCGGGGCAGAGGTAAAAAGCGGAGATTTGGCTCAAGTTGAACTCTTTGGTGCACGGCTGGTAACTCATTTAGATTTTAGAAAAAACGGATCAATAAAACTTTATACTTCAGACAGAAAAAGCCCTGGCATTATTGTAGAAAAGGAAGATGCAGCAAGCCCCACGTTTAAGATTTTAGGCAGAGTCCTTGAAGGCATGGATCCCAAGAGAGCATTTTAACCCTTCCTCAAAGCAGAAGATCAGCCCTTCCACACCGGAGGGGCTTTTTTTTGTGGCATAGCTTCAAGAAAGCCGGGCTGTGAGTCCGACAGCGGTCAACGTACCCCTCTACAATCAACGCAGAGGGGCATATCTTTTTTAAGGCAGTAAACTATGCCTCTTTAATAAAACATGGGGCTTGTAGTGGCTCTAAACGTTAGATTTATATCTCTTGAAAACTCAGTGACAAGTATGAAAATCCTATTGATTCACACTCGTCAATCTTTCGACAAAGACAATCACTCATTCCGCACAATTTCCTTTCAACTCTTTTTCTTGTGTTCGGCGATAATTCAATGTAGCAGTAGTCGCTGTCGAATTTAATTATTTTTGCAATTGCGGTGGCTTCCGTGTTGTGAAAATTATTCCGGAAAATTACTTTGATTCTTTGACCTGTTTTGCACTCTGACATATTAACCGCTCCTTTAGGTTGTAGGTTGTGTGGGGCTATATCTTTCTGATTCTCTTGTTTCCAAGTACCGAACCGATAACACCCGCTCTGCTGTGTGCGCTCTGCAGATCCTCAAAATTAAGATGTTCATAAAAATCAGATGTTGTCTTTATATTGCTGTGTCCCAATAGCTGAGCAGTCAATGCGATGTTCCCTGTCGCTCGTAGAAATTCATTTGCGCATAGATGGCGAAGTCCGTGTATCTTTAACGGGATCCCTGATTTTTCGGAGGCTCTTCTCATTTGCCTGCCGAAGTTTTCAGGCGATAGTTTGCTGCCGTTATTAGAAGGGAACAACCAACGGCTCCTCCACTCTTGCGGGATCAGAGAAGCGAACTTTTTAATTTCCCGGTAGACCTGAGGTGATAGCGGAACGAGTCGGGACTTCCGGACTTTAGAAGTTTCAGCTTGAACGGTCAGGATCAGATCGGTATGATTTATATCACTAAGCATGATCCCGCATAATTCACCCCGCCGAAGTCCTGTATCAAGGGCAACAAGCAGCATGACCCGTAACCTCTTGTCGGCGAACGTGTCATTGTCCAGTGCGCTTATAAACTGCCGGGCTTGCTCAAAGTCTGGAATGTCGGCACGTTTACCGGGCATAGCACTTTTAACACCCTTGAGCGGGTCTTTAGCAAGCACTTCCTCTTCAACCAAGAACTTGCAAAACACCTTCATGACTTTGACCCGTGAAAAGCGTGTCCATTGATTTTCTGGCTGTGAGACATAAGACAGGACACTTGCCCTCGGATTGCTGAGGAACTCGGGATAATCCCGCAAAAAAGGAATTATAACAGACTTGTAATTGCTGATTGTCTCAGGTGAAAAGCCCTCGGCTTTTCTTATTGCAAGAAGTGTCTCGAATGAGTCATGCGCACTTTTAAGAGGCGTACATATTTGTAAAGGAACTGCCATTTGTAAAACCCTCCCTTTTTACCTTACATTCAGGGAAGCAGCAGAAAAGGCAATACAGCATTTTAGTAAAGTAGAGACCTCTTCCCTAATGGTAAAAATAGAAGAGGTCTAAAAAATCAGGCTATTAAAATAATCCGATGATAGCAATGCTTTTTAATTATTGGTGGGCGATAGAAGAATTGAACTTCTGACCTCTTCCGTGTCAAGGAAGCGTTCTACCTCTGAACTAACCGCCCAACGAGAAAGAATTTTACTATCTATGCATCTTTATGTCAATATGGATTAGCTTTTTTTACTTTATTCGGCGCAGTAATTCGGCGCTTCTTTGGTTATGACAACATCATGAGGATGGCTTTCCTTCATGGATGCCGATGTAACCTGTACAAATCTTGAATCCTCCTGAAGCTTTTTGATGTTTCTGGCACCGACGTAACCCATACCCGAACGTATACCTCCGACCATTTGATATACAACGTTTGAAAGCGCACCTTTGTGCGCAACCATACCCTCGATTCCTTCAGGGACCAGTTTATCCTCCGATGTACCTTCCTGGAAATATCGGTCTTTGCTGCAGCCGCCCTTCATGGCTCCAAGTGATCCCATCCCCCTGTAGCTTTTGAATGAGCGTCCCCTGTATATTACCGGCTCACCTGGGCTCTCTTCTGTACCTGCAAACAATGAGCCGATCATTACCACATCAGCACCTGCAGCTATAGCTTTGACTATATCGCCGGAATATCTGACCCCGCCATCGGCAATTACTGTTTTTCCACGCCGGTGAGCCGCTTCGGAGACATTCATAACTGCGGCGACCTGAGGTACGCCTATTCCTGCCACTATCCTTGTCGTGCATATAGATCCAGGACCAATGCCCACCTTTACTCCGTCCGCGCCTGCGTCGATGATGGCATCTGCAGCTTCGGCCGTAGCTATATTTCCGCCTATCAAAGGAAGTTCTGGATAAATATTATGTATCTTTTTGATAACGTCAAGCACCATTTTTGAGTGGCCGTGCGCTGTATCGACAATTATCGTATCTACACCGGCTTTTACAAGAGCTTCCGCTCTTTCAAGGGAATCGGATCCGACACCTATAGCCGCACCTACCCGCAGACGACCATGCGAATCCTTTGTTGAATTAGGGAACGCTTCTGCCTTTAATATATCCTTTATAGTTATCAGCCCTTTAAGTTTACCGTCCTTGTCAACAATGGGCAGTTTTTCAACTTTTGTGCCCATCAGGATTTTCTTTGCATCCTCAAGAGTTGTGCCTATACAGGCCGTTATCAAATTTTCCTTTGTCATTATGTTTGAAATCGGCTGATCAAGATTTGTGACAAAACGCAGGTCCCGGTTGGTTATTATGCCTACCAGGCGCATATCATTATCAACCACAGGAACACCTGAAATATGGTAATGCTCCATAAGGGCAACAGCTTCTCTCACCATATCTTCAGGGTGACGGTAAAAAGGATCAACTATGACACCGGATTCGGAACGCTTAACTTTGTCTACCTCGCTTGCCTGCTTTTTTATAGACATGTTCCTGTGCAAAATCCCTATTCCGCCCTCTCTTGCCAGTGCAATTGCAAGCCTGGCCTCTGTAACAGTATCCATTGCCGCGCTGCATATCGGAATATTAAGAGGTATTTGCGGAGTAAGCGATGTTGAAACATCAACCTTTGAGGGCAATACTTCACTGTATCCGGGAACCAGTAATACATCATCGAAGGTAAAGCCCTGATATTCTACAAATTTTTCGCTAGTTTTTTTCCTCGCCATAATAAAATGCCTCCAAATTATATTTATTTCTTGTCAAAGTAGCTACACCATGACATACCATACATTCACCGCGTCCCACACTTCCGCATCCCTCACCGGATTTGACCTTCATATTAAAATTAGGTATCTCTCCGGGTTCTGCCAAATACCCTGAAAGGTTAGAAATAAAACTTTGGACCAGATGACCAAGTTTTGGTGTCTGGGCTTCCAAAGTAACATCAACCCACTTTATTTTCCACCCCTTGGAGCGAATTCTGTCAACAACACTTACAAGCATGTCTGTGCTTGCCGCATCCTTCCATCTTTCGTCACTGGCAGGGAAAATAGTTCCTATATCGGGTTCTCCCGCAGCGCCGAGTATCGCATCCATAACGGTGTGTGTCACGATGTCGGCATCAGAATGTCCCTGAAGCCCTGAATCTGAGGTGATTTCTTTTCCGGCCAAAATAAGTCTGCGCCCTGGAACAAGCCTGTGTATATCGTATCCGTGTCCCGTGCGGATTTCTTCTGCAGATGATACAAGCGCTTCTGCAGCTTTCCAGTCAAAAGGAGTTGTAATTTTCATATTGGAATCCTCCCCTTCGACCGTATAAAGATTATAACCAGCTGAAACCCATGCAGCGGCTTCATCCGTTCCGTTAAGGCCATACTTCTGCATCGCATAGCAAAGATGGTTTTTCTCAAATGCCTGCGGTGTCTGCGTCCTGAAATAATATTTTCTATCAGCACATACTATTTTTTTATTTTCAATTTTTTTAAGCGAATCTGCAGAAGGTATAACAGGAATGGCCGATCCAGACATATCCGCCTTGGCAATCAAATCCGAACAAAGCTTCTCTGTTAGAAAAGGGCGGGCCCCATCGTGCACAAGCACGTGTGACCCGCTGCAGATTCTTAAACCATTCATTACAGATTCAGAACGCGTTTTTCCTCCGCCGACGACATGCATCGGAATTTTAAAATCACTGTTGTTTTTTAAAACTTCACAATATTCTTCCGGGACCACAAGGACAAGCTCAGAAATTTTCCCAGCCGTCCATAGCTTCTCGGCGATACCGGCAGACCATTTCCAAAGAGGGTTATCGCCAAGTATGCGGAACTGCTTCGGTTTTCCTCCGATACGCGAGCCATAGCCCGCAGCAACTATTATAAACGACCATGAATGTATATTCATATCAGGATCGTATACGGCCGAATACCATTCTGCCGGCGGAGGTCTGGAGCATCGATGTCACTACTACTTTTACACGTTCGCCTATGTGTTTGTATCCATCTTCAACAACAAGCATCGTTCCGTCATCAAGGTAGCCTACTCCCTGATGGTTTTCTTTCCCTATCCGTATTATATCGATTTCAACATTTTCACCCGGCAGCAGCATAGGTTTAAGTGAATTCGCCAGATCATTTACGTTTAGTACCGAAACACCTTCTATCTGAGCAACCCTGTTAAGATTGTAATCAGTTGTTACAACCTTGCCGTTGATGCGGCGGGCAAGTACAACCAGCGCTTCATCAACCTTATCCCGTCCCAGATCCTTAAGGGTGGTTTCTGGTATTTCTATATTAAGTGTCGTTATCTTCTGCAATTCAGTGACGACCGTAAGTCCCCGTCTTCCGCGCGTGCGTCTGAGAGGATCGGTGGAATCTGCTACGCCCTGGAGTTCTGTAAGTATAAACCTTGGAAGGACTATCGCGCCTTCAAGGAATCCGCTCTGGGCTACATCAAGTATCCTTCCGTCAATGATAGCGCTTGTATCAAGTATTTTAGGCATTGAAAAATAATAATCCGGTGGCGAAATATCTTCATCTGCCTTATCTCCGGAAGAGAAACCCTTTTTTTTACGTTTAGGCAGATGGAGCCTTATATCACCTATGTTAGTTATCAGGCCCCATATATCATCTTTCCTTTTCGCAAAAAAACGAAGGCCGAGGTATCCAAGTGCTATGTTAAGCAGTACAGCAATATAAACGCCTATTCCTCCGGGAATCCTTGACATCGGCAGCGCAATCAGGTTCGCAAGCAGAAGTCCGAGTATTAAACCTACGAGGCTGACTATCAGATCAGAAAAACTTATACTCTGTAGCTTTGATTCTGAAAACTGCCCGAATTTTCTAAGTCCAAACCAAAAAAGAGGAGCGATAATAAAGCCAAGGCAGGCAGAAAATATTATTATCAATATAGTCGTAGCAATAGGATGAAGCAGAGTAACCGACGGCCACCAATTTTCTTCCAACATTACTTTTGATACCTGATAGCCCGCTGCCGCGCATATAAATACCATCACTGCACGGACAAGCTTTCTCATAACGCTTGAAAGGCTTGATTCAGAGGTCATTCAACATTCTCCTTTCTGTTTTTATTTTATAACTCTGTAAAATTCAGTGAATTTATTAAACCGTGCCGACAAAAAAGCATCAGTACGATTTTACTGTCCGTTCGGCATTTCCGTCCGCATTTCAAGTGCCATATGCAGTGTAACTCTGTCTGCAAAGCCAATACTTCCTCCTACCGGAAGCCCGTAGGAGAGCCTGGATATTTTAACATCAAAATCCTTAACTGCATCCTGTATAGCAAACGCAGTGAGATCCCCCTCTATTCTCGGGGCTGTAGCAAGGATAAGTTCCTGCACACCAAGATCGGCAATACGGCGTTTAAGACGTTTTATACTTTCTTCCGGGATATCCTGATCGTCAAGCGGCGAAATGCGTCCGCCCAGAATATGATAAAGACCATTGAATATTCCCGCCTGTTCAATTGCAACACAGTCCTCATCATTTTCGACGACACATATAATTTTTCTGTTTCTCATCTGGTCCCTGCAGATACTGCACGGATCTGTATCTGTTATGTTGCCGCATTCACTGCAGTGATGGATTTCTTCTGACATATGCTTTATAGCCGAAGAAAATTCTTTCACCCATTCAGGATCCTGCCTCAGAACATAAAAAACCATCCTTCTGGCTGATTTTTCGCCGACTCCAGGCAGTTTGCTCCAAAGCTTTATGAGTTTATGAACTGAATCAGGTAAAGCCACTTGCTGCCTTATCCTTTACATAAGACCCGGGAAACCGCCGAACCCGCCTGTAAGCGAATTCATTCTTTTGGCTGATGCTTCCCGGCTGAGTCTCATTGCTTCTTTTATAGCCGATATGATCATGTCTTCAAGCATTTCCACGTCATTCGGGTCAACAACCTCAGGCGAAACGGAGACGGCCAGCACATCGCCCTGTCCGTTTACTTTTGCTTTGACCATCCCGCCGCCTGATGCGCCTTCAAATACTGTCTTTTCAAGTTCTTCCTGTGCAAGCGTCAGTTCAGCCTGCATTCTCTGAGCTTGTTTATATAGCTTATCCATCTTCATAGTAAAGTATTCATCCTTTCAAATAGCTCCGCCGAATTGAATTAAATAACTGATGTTTAAGTCTACATCCATATTATGCATTATGCTAGATATATTTGCCGATAAATTTAGCGTTTTTCATAAATCAGGGATATTTTTCTTTATAAATAGTAAACATACTGCCGAAGCAACCGCTTTTTGTGCTGCAAATGCGGTAAACGCTTATTATAACAGTTTAATGGAATATATTGCCAAGCCTGCAAAAAATTTTATATAAGTACCGTAAAACTATCGCAAATACGTGCCTTCATTCATAACTATCAGATGAATCGCCAGGATCGAAATTATCGATATGCAGGGCTGTTAATAATACATAAAAAACAAAAAGCGGTAATTTTGCAATGCGTTTCCATCGCCATGGTTCCTGGATCGTCCGATAAAGCCATTCAAGGTATAATTTCTGCCATATTCTGGGAGCTCTTGCCAGATTGCCTGAAAGTACATCCATGCTCCCGCCGATGCCCATGCCTACTATCACACCTGTTTTCTTTAAATTTTCATCAAGCCAGTACTCCTGTTTCGGAACTCCGAGACCGGCAAACAATATCTTTGCACCGCTTGAAGCTATATCATTGCATATGCCGTCTGACTGATCCGCTGCAAAATATCCGTCATTGGTTCCGGCTATGATCAAACCCGGATATTTGGATTTTAAAACTTCAGCCGCTGTTTCCGCAACACCCGGTTTTCCGCCGATCAGCCAAATACTCCAGCCTTCATATGCTGCACGCTTGCATAGATGTTCAGTAAATTCAACTCCAGGGATTCTTTCCTGTATCGGTGTCTTCAGCAGCCTCAATGCACCTATAAGCCCTGCTCCGTCAGGCAGGACAAGGCCGGCGTTCTTAACTATTTTTCTGTATTTTCCGTCAGTTCTGCTTCTAAGGGCTGCAAGTGCGTCAGGGGTAACGATAATATGCGGTTTATTTTCTACGTTAATCCAATGCTGGACTTGTGTAACAGCATAATTGAGGGAAATATTATCCACACGTATACCCCATAATCCAGGCCTCCTTGAATCAGGTCTTATGTCTGCCGCGCCGTATCTGAAAAAAATCCACGCAACCCCGAAAATAAACAGGGTAGCAGCAATCAGGGCAAAAAAGCTTGCTGCACTTACCTGAATAAATGCAGCTATGCATCCGAAAAGCGCACATGCGAAAACAACAGTATACACTGCGCTGGCGTGGTCCATGCCATGTGCAATAAGTTTCCTGTAAACAATGAGATTGCCCGTAGGCTGCGGAGAAAAAGCCGCGCTTATAACGCTAACGGAAGTTTCTATCAAAGGCAGCATAAAAAGGCCAAGAGGCAGCACGGCAAGCGTATAAAATGCTATCCCCTTGCTTACGCCGAATATCGAAAGTCCGGCAAAAAGCGTTCCCCAAAGTGCCGTAAGCGGCTCGGTAAGCCTCCGGTAAGCGTGAATATGCCTGCTCCAGAAAACCATAAGCATAATTATCCCTGTTATGCAAAGTTGTGATGCTTCATGAAGATTCTGCGAAGAAGAAAGAATGACGACTGACACAAGTACCCAGCTTGCAGTGAGAAGCAGCCCGCACATTCCTGGAACTTCGTCTATTTCCTGAAAGAAAATCGGGAATATGCCCAGCCATAGCGTACTTATAGCGATTGATGCAAAATATGACAGATAATAATACTCGCCATGCGAGAATTCAATAAATGCTATTCTCGGGCCGAACAGTGAAAATCCCAGACCTACAAGAAAATATAAAAACCGCAGGTTTTTCCCTTTAGTCACCTTTTGGCAAAAACCTATTCCCGCAGCTACCACACCTGCCGCGATAGTGATACGCAGCGGACGGTCAGGGGCCCATATCCCGCATAAAGCCCATGCCGCAACCAGAGTTATATCCTTGAGATAGTAATACTGGTCACTTTCAAGGTATTTCTTAAAAAAATTCTGGATGAATATACACAAGACCGCAACAAACACTACGATAAGAGCTGTTGAGGTATATGTACCGTTTAGCATATGAAGCCGGACCCCCGTCTCTGCATGAAAAGCTTAGTTTCAATTTAACTATCCTACCATGTTTGATCGTATAAAAAAAGGAAGCCGATATGATATCGGCCTCCGTAATTTAGCTGCCTTTTTATGATTTTCTATCTTATTGCCTCTAACCCGCCGACGTAGGGACGCAGTGCTTCCGGCACGGTAATGCTTCCGTCCTCGTTCTGGTAATTTTCCATAAGGGCAATGAGGCAGCGCCCTATTGCTATTCCGGAACCGTTAAGTGTATGTATGAAACGCGGTTTCCCTCCGCCTGCAGGACGATATTTAGTCCCCATTCTACGGGCCTGGAAATCCTCGCAGTTGCTGCATGAGCTTATTTCACGGTAGCAGTCCTGACTCGGCAGCCAAACTTCTATGTCATAGGTCTTGGCTGCACTGAACCCCATATCTCCTGTGCAAAGACATATAACACGGTATGGAATGCCGAGAAGCTGAAGAACTTTTTCAGCACAGTTGGTCATATGTTCAAGCTCGTTATAGCTATTCTCTGGAGTACAGAGCTTTACCATTTCTACCTTGTCGAACTGGTGCTGGCGAAGCATCCCCCTCATATCACGTCCGTAACTCCCTGCTTCCCTTCGGAAACACGGTGTGAATGCGCAATAATATTTCGGGAGATCTGATTCATTAATTATCTCTCCGGCATGCAGGTTTGTAAGCGGGACTTCTGCAGTAGGAATCATCCACAGATCATCATTTACACAGCGGTAGAGATCTTCGGCAAATTTAGGGAGCTGTCCTGTGCCTTTCATTGTGTTCGTGTTTACAAGTATAGGCGGTGCCACCTCGGTAAAGCCATGCCCGACAGTATGAAGATCCAGCATAAAATTCATAAGACCGCGTTCAAGCCTTGCACCTGCCGCTTTTAATACCGTAAAACGGCTTTCTGCCAGCTGTACGCCTTTCTCAAAATCCATTATTCCGAGAGCTTCGCCAAGATCCCAGTGCGGTTTCGGCGCAAAATCAAATTCTTTGGGCGTTCCCCATTTCCTTATTTCAACATTCTCATTTTCATCTGCCCCTATCGGAACAGAATCATGAGGTTTGTTGGGAATGCTCATAGCAAGCTCATCAAGTTCATGCTGTATGGCATCGGCTTTTTCGTCAAGCTCCCTGACTTTTTCGCCGATACGCCGCATTTCATCCATAAGCTGCTCAGCGTCCTGCCCTGCTTTTTTCATATTTCCGACCTGTTTTGCACCGGCATTACGCTGCTCTTTAAGGGATTCGACCTCAAGAAGAGTCTCACGGCGCATAGCATCAAGCTGCATAAATCTTTCAAGAGGGAAATTATTGTTCCTGTTTGCAAGCATCGCAGCTACTTCGCCGCTATGCTCCCTTATCCATTTTGTATCAAGCATTATTGATCTGCTCCTCTGTCGCTGCGAACCTGTTTGAGAAGGTTTGCCGTCTCCAGTGCTGCAAGAGCCGCGTCAGCACCCTTGTTGCCCGCTTTGCTGCCTGCCCGCATAAGTGCCTGTTCCAGGTTATCGCACGTGAGTATGCCGAACGCAACAGGTACGCGGTGCTCAAGCCCCACCATGGCAAGTCCCTTAGCTGTCTCGCCTGCAACATATTCGTGGTGGGTCGTGTCCCCTCTTATTACGGCTCCCAGCGCTATTATTGCATCATACTTGCCGCTCATCGCTATTTCCTTTGCTATTACGGGCTGTTCCCACGCTCCCGGCGTCCAGTAAATATCTATATCCTGATGGCGCACATCATGACGTGAAAGCGCGTCTTTTGCCCCGTCTATCAGTTTCGACGTGATAAGCTCATTGAATCTTGATGCTATTACAGCAAAGCGGAGACCGCTTCCTATCATGTTCCCCTGAATTATCCTCATATACAAAATCCCCTTCCCTGTATATTTTTACTTATTGGAAGCCTTGCATTCCACACATTCGATTTCAGGCGCATTGTGCAGAACATGTCCCATTTTACATACCTTTGTGTTCAGATACTTTGCATTGTAAGGATTCGGCGGTATCTCTATAGGTACTCTTTCCGATATTTCGAGCCCGTAGCCTGCAAGTCCGGTTATTTTTACAGGATTGTTAGTCATTAGCCTGAACCTCTTAAGTCCCAGATCTACAAGTATCTGCGCCCCGACACCGTAATCCCTCAGATCGGCAGCATAACCCAGAGCTACATTTGCTTCAACCGTATCCAAGCCTTTTTCCTGAAGTTCGTAAGCCTTGAGTTTGGCCAGAAGTCCTATGCCGCGTCCTTCCTGCCTCATGTAAAGCAGCACGCCGCATCCTTCCTTCTCTATCATTTCCATTGCCTTGTGCAGCTGCGGCCCGCAGTCGCAGCGGAGCGAGCCTAAAAGATCTCCTGTAAAGCATTCGGAGTGTACTCTGACAAGAACATTATCAACACCCCTTATTTCGCCTTTTACAAGCGCAAGATGGACAGCCCCTGCATTGTCGCCGTAGGGGCTTGTATATGCATGGCAGGTGAAATCGCCCCATACTGTCGGAAGATGTATACTGGCCTCTCTCCTGACAAATTTCTCACGGATTATACGATAGCGGATAAGGTTCTCTACAGAAATGATCTTCATTCCGTGCTTTTGCGCAAATTCAAGGAGCTGAGGCAAACGAGCCATACTGCCGTCTTCATTCATGATCTCGCATATTACCCCGCCCTCGTTAAAACCGGCAAGACGCGACAGGTCAACAGCAGCTTCTGTATGTCCTGCGCGCTTAAGTACTCCTCCGTGGCGTGCTATAAGCGGGAAAATATGGCCAGGCCTGTGGAAATCATCGGCTCTTGAAAGCGGATCCGCAAGCGCTCTTGCGGTACCGGCCCTTTCTGCAGCTGAAATACCTGTTGTGGTATTGTTGTGGTCAACTGTAACAGTAAAAGCAGTCCCGTGAGAATCTGTATTATGCTCGACCATCGGAGCAAGTGAGAGCCGTTTTGCCTGCTCTGCGCCGATAGGTACGCAAACCAGGCCTCTAGCATTTTTTATCATGAAATTAAGGTCCTCAGTACGGCAGCATTCGGCAGCCATAACAAGATCCCCTTCATTCTCACGGTTCTCGTCGTCAACTACGATGATCATTTTGCCCTGTTTAATGTCTGCAATAGCCTCTTCAATTGTGTTGAACATCTCTAAACAGTCCCCCTAAGACCAGCCGTATTCTGCAAGTTTATCCCATGTCAGGGAATTTTTCACCCCACCTGGATTATCTTCTCCGGAAAATCTCGTTTCCAGAAATTTTAATATATATTTGCCTACCATATCTGTTTCAATATTGACTTTATCTCTTTTTTTAAGCTCATTTATAGTAGTATCAGCAAGGGTTGAAGGTATGACCCCGACTGAAAAGGATTTATCATCCGCACCTATCACTGTAAGGCTTACGCCGTCAATGGTAACGGAACCTTTCGGCACAATTCCTGAAAGTATATCCGGCGGGGCGGAGAAAACGTATTTTCTCGTGTTTGGCTGGAATTCAACATTTATTACTTCGGCAACACCATCAACATGACCGGCTACCATATGCCCGTCAAGTCTGGAATCAAGACGCATCGCACGTTCAAGGTTCACATGGGAGCCGTTTTTCAGGCTGCCGAGTTTCGTTCTGCTGCGAGTTTCCTCCATCATTTCCACGCTGAAAGAATCAGAGTTAAAGTCAACAACAGTATTGCAAGCACCGGAAATCGATACTGAATCGCCAAGGTGAAGTCCGGACGCTATTTTTTCAGCGCGTATATCGAGCTGCCATACATCCCCTCTTGGTATAACTGCGATAATGGTGCCTATAGTTTCTACAAGTCCTGTGAACAAGAAAACACACCTCTGATCCACAAATCCCCGCCGCAGAAAGAACTTTTCACATTTTCCACTGTGATGGAGCTATCCATATCAGGCAGGTCAATGTATTGCGTACAATGCAGCCCCGCCCCCATAAATTTAGGAGCTGTGAATAACGATAATTCATCAGCATACCCACAAGACAGGAAAGAGCTTGTAACTTTTGCTCCAGCCTCGACCATCAGATAGTTTACACCTTTTTGACACAATTTATCCAAAACAAATTCCAGCTGTTTTTCACGTGAAGCGTCAATAACTTCCACCTCGGCACCAAGATCGGTGAAACGCTTTATTTTACCATGCGGAGCACCTGGACTTACAAAAAATATTACATTGCCGTTTTTTAATATTTTAGAGCTTTCGGGTGTCTGCAGCATTGAATCCAAAACTGCCCTTATCGGAGTTTTCCCCGGTGCATTCCTCACTGTCAGCTCGGGGTCGTCGGCAAGTATAGTTCCTATACCTGTTAAAACAGCATCGCTGGAAGCTCTAAGCATATGTACCTTTTCCCTCGATTCGGCACCTGTTATCCATTTGCCGGAACCGTCTCCAAGCGCTATATCGCCGTCAAGTGACGCAGCAATTTTCAGCGTTACCCACGGACGATGGGATTTTATTCTGCGTATGAATCCGCGGTTGATCCATCTGCACTCATTTTCAAGAATCCCTGTAACAACTTCTATCCCTGAGCTTTTTAGCAGTTCCAGACCTTTGCAGTCAACGACAGGATTCGGATCAGTAATTCCAGCGACTACCCTGGAAATGCCGGATTGAATAAGCATGTCAGCGCAGGGTGGCGTCTTACCGTAATGACAGCACGGCTCAAGGCTGACATATGCTGTTGCGCCTGATACATCACCGCCCGCATCACGCACTGCATTGACCTCTGCATGAGGTCCGCCGTATATTCGGTGCCAGCCTTTTCCTAAAATGCGTCCGTCTCTGACAATTACGCACCCTACCCTTGGATTCGGACTGGTAAATCCGGTCCCGCGCATAGCAAGGCTGAGTGCCATTTTCATGTAATATTCGTCAGTTTTTAAGCGTGAAGCAGATTTCAATATTTTCTGCCCCCTTTATAATTATTGCATCTTTAAATATTAGCAGATTTTTCATTGCCATGTTCTGCAAAATGATCCAATATGCGTTTAGCCAGTACAGCCCCTATACCGGGAGTCGAAGCCAGTATCTCCTGAGGTGTTTCCAATACAGCCCTGGTGCTCCCGTATTTGGTTATCAGCTGCGCAGCCTTGGCTTTTCCTATCCCCGGTATGTCCTCAAGCTTGCTTCTTCTGAAATTTTTATCTCTGGCCGCCCTGTGCGATGTAATTGCATAGCGGTGCGCTTCATCTCTTATATGCTGCAGCAGCCGAAGCGCATGGTCAGTGTGATCAAGCCGTACAGGATCCTTACTATCTGACGTATAAACTTCTTCGAACTCCTTTGCAAGCGAAAGGACTGGAATATTTGTCAGATTCAGCTCTTCAAGCGCGGCAGATGCAAATTCAAGCTGAACAGGTCCTCCGTCTATCAGTATAAGCTGAGGAAGAGGCTCCTGTCCTTCTATGCACCGCTTATAACGCCTCAGCAAGGTTTCCTTCATAGAACGGAAGTCGTCGATCCCTTCCACTGTCCGTATCTTAAATCGTCTGTAGAGCGAGGTATTCGGATACCCCTGCTCAAAAACCACTACCACCCCGAAAGTATCGTTTCCAGCAGTATGCGAAATATCAAAACCGTCAATCCTCCAGGGCAGGACCGGCAGGTTAAAGGTTTTTTGGAGCAGGTTGAGGGTTTCCCAGAAATTATCCCCTCCTGCAGCGATTTCAGGTATATTGTTCCGCTGTCTGCTTACCCTCCATATGGCCCTTATAGTATCACGAAGCACGGCCGCTTCTTCAAAGGCCGTATTTGCTGCTGCCCTGTCCATTCTTCCGCGAAGTTTTTCAACCAGTTCAACACAGCGTCCCTGGAGAAGAAGTATTACATCTGCAACTCTGTCCTTGTACTCATTTTCAGTACAAAAACCTGCACACGGTGCTATACAGCGTCCTAAAGAGTATCTCATGCACGGACGCCGCCCCTTCTGCGGCTCATTTATTTCTGCGGTGCAGCAGCGCAGCGGCAGATAGCGCTCTATGAGACGCAGGAGTTCCCTGACTTCGGCTACCCTTACGTATGGACCTATATATACAGCACCGTCATTTTGTTTATTCCTTGTTACAACTATGCGGGGAAATTTTTCCGACGTAATTTTTATATATGCATAACGCTCGTTCATCTTGAGATCTATATTGAAAAATGGCTGGTAAAGTTTTATCAGCCTGTTTTCAAGAATAAGTGCTTCCATCTCGGTTGCAGTCCTTATTGTGGATATGTCGCATATAGTCTCTACAAGTTTCCTAAGTCTGGGAGAAGCGAAATTGCTGTGTCTGAAATAAGACAGCACCCTTTTTTTAAGGGATTTGGCTTTGCCGACATATATTATCTTGCCGTCCGGATCATGCATAAGATAGACACCGGGCTTGTCGGGAAATGATTTTATATGCAGCAGCAGTTCTTCTCTTTTCAAAAAAAATTTCCTCTCTGAGATTGCTCATGTTCTGTTCATGGTATAGGATATCATAGTATGCGACAAGAAGCATTCAGGAGGTGCCATTTTTATGTCTTTGGTAGTTTACAATGATCTGACAAGGAAAAAAGAGCCTTTCCGCACTATAGAAAAGGATAAAGTAAGTTTTTATGTTTGCGGGCCTACTGTATATGACTATTTCCACATAGGGAATGCAAGGCCATTCGTCCTTTTCGATGTATTCAGGAGGTATCTTGAAAGCTGCGGGTACGAAGTAACTTATGTCCAGAACTTTACAGATATCGATGACAAAATGATCAAAAGGGCAAATGAGATGGGAATAACCGTATCACAGCTTGCAGAACGTTTTATAGCTGAATATTATGACGATGCGGATGCTTTGGGCATTAAAAGGGCAACAGTGAATCCTCGTGCGACGCATGAAATCCCGGATATAATAAAAATGGTCGGCACACTGATCAAAAATGGAAATGCATATGAAGTTGACGGAGATGTTTACTTTGATGTGCTCAGTTTCCCCGAGTATGGTAAACTCTCAAAACAGAGCATAGACGAACTGCAGTCAGGTGCCCGCATAGACATTGATGAAAGAAAAAAACAGCCTCTTGATTTTGCTCTATGGAAAGCAAGCAAACCAGGTGAACCATCATGGGAAAGCCCCTGGGGACCAGGGCGTCCGGGCTGGCATATCGAATGCAGCGCGATGTCGACAAAATATCTTGGAAAAACCATAGACATCCACGGAGGAGGAAGCGACCTCATCTTTCCGCATCATGAAAATGAAATTGCACAATCGGAATGCGCATCGGGGTGCCAGTTTGTAAAATACTGGCTGCATAATGCATATCTGATGATAGACAAGGAAAAGATGTCAAAATCGCTTGGCAATTTTATGACTGTGCACGATGTACGTAAAAAATACAACCCTATCGTCGTACGTTTTTTCCTTCTGAGCGCACATTACCGCTCGCCGATCAATTTTTCGGATGAAAGCCTGGAACAGGCTCAAAATGCTCTGGAAAGGATTAACAATTGCTTCGCTGAACTTAACTTTGCCGCTGATAACCGTGCCGCCGGTAAATACGACGAAACCCTCAGGAATGAGATAGAAGAAGCACAGCGCGGCTTTACGGATTCCATGGATGACGACTTTAATACTGCAGGTGCGATAGGATCGGTATTTGACGTTGTAAGGGCAGTAAACGTCCACCTGTCGGAACATGCTGAACCTGACATGGAAGGACTGCAGAAGGCAAAAGAGTTCCTTGATAAGGCAAACGTTGTTATGGGTTTTTTTGCACAGGATTCTCCAGAATCCGACAGCAGTGAAATAGACGCTCTGATCGCTGAACGAAATGAAGCACGGAAAGCCAAAAATTTTAAACGCTCCGATGAGATAAGGGATATATTAAGCAGCCGCGGGATTATTATCGAGGATACGCCTCAGGGGACACGCATTAAAAAACAGATGTAGCGGACAGCATATATTTCACCTGTAAAATTTATAGAATGGCAGACAAAACCCGGTGTTCCATACGAACGCCGGGTTTTGCTGAGTGTTCACAAAAGACAGGAAAATGATCTAGCCTCCTGCGATAACAGGAAATATCCTTACGTCATCGCCGTCTTTCAGCTCGGTATCATCCTGGGCAAGGTGCAGCATGTGGTGTCCGTTGACAAGAATATTGACCCTGCGGGATATATGATCACCATCCATACATAAGTCTGTGAAAGACTTGCCATATTTCAGGCACAGATCATGCATCAGCAGGATCAATGAAGGTCTGGTGGGCATCATGATCTCCTTTGTCCCGACCATTGCTCTTATGTCGGCAAAAAAACCAACCTTAATCATATGGGAACCCCCTCATGCACGGACTGTGAACTTGTAGGGATGCACCTCTCACTGACCGGTACAGACTGTCACGGATAAAATTATGCTGCGGACAGACATTATTTTTTTATCAGATAACCTAGGGACAGCGATTCCAGTTTCTCCTGTTTCGGGATTCCGTTCTTGTCCCAGCCTCTAGCTTCATAATAATGCGGCATCATTTCAGGAACCCGGCTGACTTTGCCTTTCATAGGGCCTGCTTTCACAGGTTCGCTGAGCATCCTTTCAGGAAGGGTGTCATCAGCTGCAGTAAAGCCCACGTAAATATTATACATGCGCTCCATGTTATATATCCTCTCGCCCGCTGTAACTATATCATCAGCTGTGAAATCAATGCCAGAGGCCCCTGATATCTGCGCCGCAATAGGAGCTGCCCCAAGAGCGAACGTTGAGAAAAGACACATACCGGCTGAATCCACAGCTGCAGTAAGATCCTGGAAACCTTTAACCCATCCTGGCTTCTCTTCAATGGACTGCTGATCGAGCTTTTCAGGCAAACCCAGCACTTCCGGTGATATTGTATAGCCGCGTACATGGCAGCCTCCCCTGTTTGATGTCGCATAGTTCAGACCTATGCCCTGGATGCCTCTCGGGTCATATGCGGGCATCTCCTGTTTTTTGCATGTCATCGACACTTCAGGGTGGCCGTATTTGGTGCCGAGCCGGAAAGAACCTTCGGCAAGCTCGTTGCCGAATCCGCGGCGGTACGCTGTATCCTCGACAAGAGCAATTACGGCGTCTTCACTGCCGAATTTCAGCTCCATACCTGTTTCTTTCTTTGAAATTGCACCTTTCTCATATAGCTCCATAGCTGCGGCTATTGTTGCACCCATTGATATGGTATCTATGCCTAATTCATTGCACAGGAAATTTGCTTTGTTAACAAGGTCAAGATTATCTATACCGCAGTCTGAACCGAAACACCATGCCGTTTCATATTCAGGTCCCTCTCCCTCACCGGCAAATTTTCCCTCGCTCCATGCAACACGCCCGCATCCTATTACGCAGGAGGCGCATGCCTTGTTTCGGTGAAGCCTTGTTGCTGCAAGTGTTTCTCCTCCTATTTTGTCAGCATTTTCAAAGCAGGATTCGATGTAATTTTTAGTAGGCAGCGATCCAACCGAGTTTAAAATGTTGACAAGGACGTTTGTGCCGTAAGCCGGAAGTCCCCCGCTCGTTACCGCGTTTTCACTAAGGAGTCTGCGGCTTTCCCTTACCGCCTCCATAAATTTTTGTCTGTCGGCGATCCTGATTCCTTTTGTTCCCCTGACAACTACAGCCTTAAGGTTTTTAGAACCCATCACCGCACCAACGCCGCTTCTTCCTGCAGCCCTGTGCTCATCGTTCATTATGCTTGCTATCAGCACCTTGTTTTCCCCGGCCGGACCTATGCAGGCGACCTTGGCATCAGGGTCAGTCTCTGCAAGCAATCCGGCTGTAGATTCGGATACGTTCATGCCCCAGAAATGCGAAGCATCTCTCAGAACCGCCTTTTCATTGTAAATGTCAAGATAAACAGGTCTCGGCGAGTTTCCTTCAAATATTATCATGTCATATCCGGCATACTTCAGCTCCGGCCCCCAGTAGCCGCCTGAATTTGAAGCAGCCAGTGCCCCTGTGAGAGGTGACCTTGTAACAACCTCATAACGGCCTGAGTTGGTCGCCAAAGTTCCGGTGAGAACTCCGGTTGCGAATATAAGGTTATTTTTAGGGGAAAATGCGTCTATGCCGGGTTTGACTTCCTTCATATAATAGTAAACACCCAGTCCCCTGCAGCCCAGGTATTTCTTTGCAGCATCCATGTCCAGATCTTCTTTCCTGATCGAACCTTCCGTAAGATTGACCCGTAGTACGGTACCAGTCCAGCCGAACATGCTACTTCACCTCCTCAAGAGCCTGTTTCATTTTGGCCGAAAATGCTTTTTTCCTGTTAATGACAGCTGTGTCAGCGTGCAGATATTCTATTGCTTTAGTTGGACAAAACTCGGCACACAGCGGTTCTCCTTTGCAATGGTCACATTTTATTGCCGTTTTAGCCGTGCGGCTGAACGCAATGTTTCCGAAAGGACATGCCATAACGCACATTTTACAGCCGATGCATTTTTCGGGATCAATGTTCACTACGCCTGTATTTCCAGGCCTGTTGAGAGCTCCTGTCTTACAGACCGACATACATGCCGCATCTTCGCACTGGAAGCACAGCATCGGAATATTGCTCCCCTTCTCGAACCTGAAAACATTCACTCTCGCTGTAGCTGGCCTGCACTCCCCGTCATTGCCGAGTGAGCATGCCAGCTCGCATATTCCGCATCCCGTGCATTTTTCAGGAGATGTTATTAGTTCCATTTCCATAGCGCATTCCTCCCTGTATTATCTGAAGTGTCCCGGTACAATAAGCAACGGGGTGTTACAACGCAAAAGGAGACTCATCACGAGTCTCCTTCTTTGCAAAATGGCAGGCGGCAGAATCACTTCTGCTGCCCATTGCCCTGCGCATCTCAGTAAGACCCGCAGGGTCGAAGGCTTTATTCAGTTATAAATCTTTAACTGCGGCTGCTTTCAGTGTTCTGTTTTGAGTTTGTACAGAAATTTCGCACTTTCTCCGTATTTTGCGCAGTGGTCGCAGTAATCACGGTCGTCTTCCGCTCTTCCAGCCCAATCAAGCATCTCTTTTGTGGCAAAATATTCACCGCATCTTTTACAGCGAAGAACCTCAAAATCCCTGTTCCAGATTTTTCTTTTGCCAGGAGATTCCTCTGCAGTGATTTTACCTGTCGGACATACCTGCATGCATGAAAGACAGCCAATACACGTATCAGGTGCAAGTTCATACGGCGGTGCAACACGTCTCTCAAAACCACGTCCGACAAGCTCTATTGCTTTGGTTCCGTTAACTTCACACGCTCTGACACAAAGACCGCATCTGATGCACAGGTCAGGATCTGAGGCAAAGCGCGGTTCGTATGAGACCCCGTATTTTGAACATAACTGCTGAATTACAGGAGATTTCGGATTCCTGTTTATCAGAAGCTGCAGCACAGTCTTTCTTGCTCTTATTACGCGCTCGCTCCCGGTATTTACCGATAAATTACCTGTGACAAGAAACATACATGAAGCTACTATTTTTTTATGTCCCCTGTCTTCCACCTCAACGGAACACAGACGGCAGTTTCCATCAGCAACAAGGCCTTCATGGCTGCATAGCGTAGGGATATCGAAGCCGTTATCCTTAGCGGCTTTCAGTATTGTTATCCCTTTTTCAACATTAAACGTCTGACCGTCTATCGTTAATTCAACCATTGTGTGCAGCCTCCTTTACAGCCTCAATAGAAGCAAACGGGCAGGCTTCTATGCATATCCCGCATTTAATGCATTTATCAAGGATAATTTCAAATTTGCCGCTCTCAAGTTTGCTTACAGCATCAGCCGGGCATTTTTTTTCGCACAAACCGCAGCTGCGGCATTTATCTGGGATAATTTGATAATCAAACATTTCGGAACAAACCCCGGCCCTGCAAAAATGCTCCTTTTCGTGTTCTTCATACTCTTTAGGAAAATATTTAATTGTAGATAGTACTGGATTTGCAGAAGACTGCCCTAATGCACATAATGCCGTATCAGATACAGCTTCCGCAAGTTCTTTTAACGCTGCAGTATCCCCTTCTTTGCCTTTTCCGTTAGTAAGATCATGCAGCAGAACCTGCATTTTTTTAAGTCCTTCGCGGCACGGCGTGCATTTTCCGCAAGATTCTTCAGCAAGAAAATCGATAAAGTAACGGGCCACTTCAACCATGCATGTCCTGTCATCCATAACTATCATGCCGCCTGACCCCATCATTGACCCTGCGGAATCCAGGCTGTCAAAATCGACAGGCGTGTCGAGCATGCTCTCAGGCAGACATCCGCCGGACGGTCCTCCGGTCTGTACGGCTTTAAACGGACGTTTTTTTGCTATACCGCCGCCTATGTCATATATCATCTGTCTCAGTGTAAGCCCCATTGGTATTTCTACCAAACCGGTATTCATGACCTTGCCGACAAGTGCGAAAACTTTGGTCCCAGGGCTTTTTTCTGTGCCTATATTTTTGTACCATTCAACGCCGTTATTGATTATTACAGGTACGTTTGCCCATGTTTCAACATTATTCAGGACCGTAGGCGAATCCCATATCCCCTTTTCCGTGGAACGGATATATTTGACACGCGGAATTCCTGGACGCCCTTCGACAGATGCCATAAGCGCAGTGGATTCGCCGCAGACAAAAGCTCCGCCGCCCTGACAAATTTCAGCATTGAAAGAAAAGCCCGTACCAAGTATGTTCTCTCCGAGAAGACCTGCTTCGTATAGCTTATTTATTGCATTTTTAAGATTAACAACGGCCAGAGGATACTCATGGCGCACATATATGATCCCTGTATCTGAACCTATTGCATATCCGCCTATGGTCAGGCCTTCCAAAACCGAATAAGGGTCTCCCTCCATTAACGCCCTGTCCATAAATGCGCCTGGGTCGCCTTCATCCCCGTTTACAAGAACATATCTCTTTTTTGCACTGGATTTACGGCAGGCCTCCCATTTGCGTCCTGTAGGGAAACCGCCGCCGCCTCTTCCTCTAAGGCCAGAATCGGTTATCATTGAGCACACTACTTCAGGTGGAATATCTTCAAGTGCTTTTATAAGCGCAGAGTAGCCTCCATGTTTTATATAACCGTCGAGATCAAGCGGAGAAGTATTCTTCATACGACCAAGGATTATTTTCCGCTGTCCTGCAAGGAACGGGATATTTTTTTCTGTAGGCACAAGTACCGGCTTGCCGGTAATATCCTTCGGCAGTGTTTTTTCATACACTTCTCCATTACTCAAAGTCCTGAGGATCATCTCTGCATCATCTGGCGAAACATTCTGATAATACCAGCCTTCAGGCTCAATATATATCACCGGGCCATGTTCACATGGTCCCATACAGCCGGTGAGTCCTGTTTTGAATCCATTCGTATTTTTCTCATGTTCAGGCATCAAAGATGCCTTTATATTCTGCCAGAAATTATTTTTAGTATCATTTGCCTTCTTTGAAATAATGCTATTGAATAGTTCTAAGAGCTCAAGACTGCCGTTGGCAGCACAGCCAGGCCCTCCGCATACCCATATAGTACGGACATTGCAGTTTTCCGGCTTCAATTTCTCTTTATATAGTTTTAATTCAGCTACGGAATCAAATTTCAAAGCAATTCCTCCCCTGCCAGCAAATCGGCAACACCGGAGGGCATTACCCTGGTAAAAGTTTTTTGTTCGGTTGTTATTACAGGTGCAAGGGCACATGCTCCAACACAATTTACGGTTTCGAGTGTATATTTGCCGTCATCGGTCGTACCCTTGTTTTTGATTCCAAGCAGTCTTTCAAATTCAGAGAGCGCAGATGCCGAACCGCGGAGATGGCAGGCTGTGCCCATGCATACACGCACGATCACACGGCCTTTTTTCTTCAGGCTCAGCGTACTGTAAAACGTTGCAACAGCATAGACACGGCTGTCAGGCACACCAAGATACTCTGCAGTCATATGCATTGCACTCTTCGAAAGATATTTTTCCTGTTCCTGGATATCAAGAAGAATAGCTAGAAGATACCTTGGATTTTGCGGATAACCATGCAAAATCCCTGCGATAAGATCGATCTCCCCCAAAAAGA
>JGI2065J20421_1000836_pt1 | contig 28419 bp, 24 predicted proteins | sample Biomet5_FD_20421 | JGI IMG/M metagenome (IMG submission 20421)
TCCCGATAGTTACGGTAATAGGGCTGAATTTCGGTGTGCTTCTGGGAGGTTCTGTGCTGACAGAATCTATCTTCTCCTGGCCCGGTGTAGGACGGTTCGTTAAAGACGGTTTATTCCAAGTGGCAAGTCCAAGTTTTTTAGATATGGAACGGATCTCATCCTTTATCAACCCTGCATCCTTCAATGTGGTTAATATGCCAAGTTCGGATATAGCCTTAAGCCCGGGGCGATAATCGGACATGTCGTCATTGTTTGAACCATCTGCAATAAACCTGTAGCCTTCTTCTGCGGCAATTCGCTTTATCTTGCTGAAAAGCTCAAATTTGCATAAATAACATCTGTTAATTGGGTTCACTGAAAAACCTTTTACGGCAAGTTCCTCTGATAAAATGGCCCTATGGCGGATTTTATATACGGCAGCAAAATCTACGGCTTCCCTGTATTCCCTTTCAGGATAAGTCGAAGATCTGGCTGTGACCGCAAGCACTTTATCACCAAGCACATCATAAGCCACCTTCAGTAACAGAGACGAATCAACCCCTCCTGAAAAGGCAACGACAAGATTTTCCATTTTTTACAAACCTATAAACTCTGAAAAAACTGATTTAGCCTGATTCGCATCTTTTACGCCCTGTATTATTGCCCTTCCGTCGCTGAAAAGTTTAAACGACACCAAGCCGTTATCAAATTTCAGCATATATTCATTGAAAACTGTATTCCCCAGCAAACGCAGTCTTAAGTCCATATCGGCAAAATTAATTGATGCTGATTTTCCTGGAACAACCTGATATGAATCCTTCCCGCAAAGGTGTACGGCGTATGAACCATTCACAGTACCATAATACTCATAATCATGTTTCATGCATACTTTGCAGTCGTCCCGTCTGTTTACAGGAAGGGAAAGCAATCTGTTTTCCCATACATCAATATAAAAAAGGCTTCTGCGTAATGAATCAAAAGCGCCTACAATAAATTTAACTGCTTCCGCACATTGAATTGATGCCACGATGCCTGTAACCATGTTGAGCACACCGGCACTGCTGCAGGTAGGATAAGAACCAGCGGCAGGAATATCACTGCCTGAAAGGCAGCAGAAACAAGGGCCGTTATCCGGGATTATATTCATACTCATACCTTCAGCACCGATTGCCCCACCGTATATCTAAGGAATAGAATTAGCATGGCATGCCTCGTTCAGAAGCATTCTCGTCTCGAAATTGTCAGTAGCATCTATCACAACGTCAACATCTTTGATGAATCCTGTTATATTCGAAGAATTAATATCAGCCGCTATCGGCTCCAATTTGATGGCTGAATTTACAGAGGAAAGGTGTCTGTATGCAGCCGCAGCTTTTGGAAGCTCTTCTTCCGCATCCTTTTCATCAAACAGAATCTGCCTCTGAAGGTTGCTTACTTCAACAAAATCACGGTCTATAAGACGTATAAACCCTACTCCGGCCCTTGCAAGGTTATTTGCGGATACTGTGCCAAGCGCTCCCATCCCCATTACTGCTACCCTGGATCCCATAAGTTTTTTCTGCCCAGCCTCTCCTATCCCGGAAAATACAGACTGTCTCGAGTATCGTTCAATCATTGCTGTGCACTATCCTATCCAGGGCATTTATAAAAACATCTATTTCATTGAATCCGGTAAAATAATTTGGACTTACCCGTACTGTACCGCAAAGACATAAAGTCCCGATAGTTTTATGTGCGTCAGGAGCGCAATGTAATCCTGAACGTACGGCAATATCAAATTCTGTGTCAAGGATACACGCAACCTCCTGAGGGTCACGTCCATTTACGTTGAACGAAACTACGGAACCTCTTGGCCTTCCTCTATCCGGCGCATAGATGGAAACACCTTCAAGATGTGATATGCCTTCGATTAAGCAATCAGTTATCTTAGCTTCCTTCTCCTGTATTTTGTTTATTCCGGTATCAATAATGAAACGTACGCCTGCGCCAAGCCCTGCAATACCAGGGACATTAAGTGTACCGCTCTCATACCCGTCGGGCATGCTTCGGGGCTGTTCCAGCGACTCTGATCTGCTGCCGGTTCCGCCTTCTTTTAACGGTTTCATATCAACACCTGTTCTAACATACAGACCTCCCGTCCCCTGCGGACCCAGCAGTGATTTATGTCCGGGAAAAGCAAGCATATCTATATTCATATTCTGCACGTCTATGTATCTGGAACCAGCAGACTGGGCAGCATCTACAAGAAAAATGATCCCATGCTTCCTGCATAGCATACCTATGCCTGCTATATCGTTTACCGTACCGGTTACATTAGATACGTGAGCTGCAACAACAAGGGCGGTATTATGTTTAAATGCTTTTTCAAGCTCATGCAAATTTACTCCTGAATTCAGGCTGCATGGTACCTTTGTTATTTCTACGCCGTTTTTTCTGAGAGACTCAAGCGGACGGGCCACTGAATTATGCTCAAGAGATGTAGTTACGACATGTTCGCCTGTACGTACAATTCCCTTGATTGCAAGGTTAAGCGCATCTGTCGCATTTGAACAGAAAATTATCCTCTCGGCGCTTTCTGCATTAATAAAGGATGAACACAACATCCGTGTTTTCCTTACGATATCATTGGCACACATAGCAGCTTTATGCCCAGACCTTCCTGGGTTGCCGGAACAATTTCTTAATGCATAATCAACCGCAGCATATACGTTTTCAGGTTTATGGTAAGATGTTGCTGCGTTATCAAGATATAGCAATTTTAAATACCTCCTTGGCTGTCTGATCCTTCAGGATGCTGAATGATAATTTTGCCGGCCGGGGCAAAATCCCCTCTTGAAACCACGACCTCGTAACCAATATTTTTCATTCGTCTTTCCATACAAAAACGGCATTCCGCAGCATCGTCTCCAGTGCAAATTTTATTGTCGTACAGCAAATATTTTGCCCTCACGTCAACAGGCGACAGATTAGGCATGACCACATTGGCGCCAGCCAGTATACCCAGTTCACGGCCATGTCCATCCACGGTGCCAAGTGCAGTGGTTGCAGGGATCAGTGCATTGGGAAGCATGATCCTTATAAGGGATATCATGAACAATGTCAGTCCGGCTGTTCCTGGAAGATGACCGGCAAATGGCGTATCATGATGTGGGATGAATGGGCCTATGCCTACCATCTCGGGCTTAAGCAAAGAAAGGAAGATCATATCGTCTGCAAGGCATTCAGCAGTTTGGAACGGGGAGCCAACCATAAATCCGGTCCCGACCTGATAACCTATTTTTCTGAGATCCCAGAGGCATCTTTTCCTGTTTTCAAGGGAAAGTTCCGACGGGTGAAGCATGGCATAATGTGCCGGATTTGCGGTTTCATGGCGCAGGAGGTAACGATCAGCACCGGCACTGAAATATGCGAGGTAGCTGTCACGGCTTTTTTCGCCTATCGAGAGTGTAAGAGCACAATCCGGATACTTGTTTTTTATATTTTTTATAATATCTATTATTCTGTTGTCTGAAAAATAAGGATCCTCTCCACCCTGCAGTACAAATGTTCTGAAACCGAGCTTATGCCCTGTCTCACATGCCTGCATTATCTGTTCTTCTGTAAGGCGGTAGCGGGAAGCGCTGGCATTGCTTTTCCGTATGCCGCAGTAATAACAGTCATTTCTGCAATAGCTTGTAAATTCGATCAGGCCTCTGATATATACCCCTATGCCGTAATAGCGATGTCTTAAAATTCGCGCCTTTTCAGATACGTATTCGTTTAATTCACCGCATTGAGCGGATATAAGCCGGATAAACTCATCTCTGTCAAGACTACCGTTACTTTCCAGCTTGTACACAAGTTTTTTAGCCTCAGCAGTCACACCGGAAGAAGATACATGGCAATTGCTCAGGAATGGCGATGCCTGCTGCGCAGAGTCATCCTTTCCCGATGGATTCACCGCTTCCGGTAGCTGATTTCGAATGTCCATTAAAAAACCCACCTCTATTTTAATTGCGCTGCTTTCTTTAATGAACTTGCAAAATAAATTTATAAATCGCCTGCGCCACTATTGAACAATCTTAGAAATTACAATCATTTCTGCGCCATCCAGCGTTTTAGTATATGCGCTCTATATAACATACTATTCCCATCTATGTACTAGATATTATATAAGACAAAAGGCAACTTGTAAATTTCTAATACTCGTCATACTAAATTTCAAAAAAATGATTGACAAATGAAAGGAGTATGATTATATTTCATTCATATTAATTCTATAGGAATTATACACAAGGAGGGAAATCAATGAATTTGAATATTATTTCAAAGGCAAGGAAACACATGTCAACCAGGCGAATGTGCAGCTGTAAAAATTCAGCAGAACTTATCTTCTGCAGACAAAAGCCCGAAGTTATCCCTCTTGGAAGATACTGTAGAAAATTAAGGAAGAAGGTAAAAATATGAGTATTAATAATAAATATAGATTTGAAACTATACAGATCCACGCAGGACAGGAAAAACCTGACCCCGTAACAGATGCGAGAGCGGTACCGATATACCAGACTGCATCATATGTTTTTCACAACAGCGAGCATGCTGCTGACCGTTTTGGACTAAGAGATCCGGGCAATATTTACGGAAGGCTGACTAACCCCACACAGAGTGTATTTGAGGAGAGAATAGCTGCGCTCGAAGGCGGAGTTGCCGCGCTTGCCCTTGCAAGCGGCGCGGCCGCGGTAACTTATGCAATACAGGCAATTGCACATGCCGGTGATCACATTGTTTCAGAAAAGACTATATATGGAGGTACATATAATCTTCTATCCAATACCCTCCCACTTTACGGAATCAGCAGCACTTTTGTAAATCCTAATGATACAGATGGTTATGAAAAAGCAATAAAACCGGAAACAAAAGCTATTTTTATTGAGAGCCTGGGCAATCCGAACAGCGACGTAACAGATATTGAAAAAATTTCTGGAATAGCTCACAGGCATGGCATCCCGCTTATTGTGGACAATACTTTTGCAACCCCGTATCTTCTGCGCCCTTTTGAACACGGCGCAGATATAGTCGTACATTCTGCAACAAAATTCATAGGCGGACATGGAACTGCTATCGGCGGTGTAATTGTGGACGGGGGCAAATTTAACTGGGAAGCTTCCGGCAAATTTTCCTTCCTGACAGAACCGAACCCGAGCTACCACGGAATAAGTTTCACAAAAGCAGTTGGATCCGCCGCTTACGTCACAAGCATAAGGGCAATTCTTTTAAGAGATACGGGAGCAACGATATCCCCGTTTCACTCCTTCCTATTCCTGCAAGGGCTTGAAACCCTTTCACTGCGTGTTGAAAGGCACATTGGAAACTCTTTGAAGGTGGTGGAATATCTTTCACGGCATCCGAAAGTCGAACAAGTGAATCATCCATCAATTCAAGGTACGGTGAGCCATGAACTCTACAAGAAATATTTTCCTAAAGGCGCCGGTTCGATTTTTACATTCGAAATAAAAGGCGGGGCAGCTAGCGCAAAAAAATTTATAGATAATCTAAAGCTTTTTTCTCTTCTCGCCAATGTCGCAGATGTCAAGTCGCTGGCAATACACCCGGCAAGCACCACACATTCCCAGCTTAATGATGATGAACTTGCCGAATCCGGGATAAAACCCAATACTATAAGGCTGTCCATCGGAACGGAACATATAGACGACATCATAGAAGACCTTGAACATGCCTTTAATAACTTAGGAGGTAAAAAACAAAATGAGTAAAATAGCAAGAAAAATTACAGATCTTATAGGGCACACCCCGCTGCTGGAACTTACAAACACTGAAGAAAAACTCAATCTGCAGGCAAAAATCCTCGCAAAGCTGGAATATTTTAATCCGGCCGGCAGCGTTAAAGACAGGATAGCCAAAGCTATGATCGACGATGCAGAAGCAGACGGCAGACTTAAAAATGGGTCCGTGATAATAGAACCTACCAGCGGTAATACTGGAATAGGCCTGGCCGCCGTGGCGGCATCGCGCGGATACAGGATAATACTGACCATGCCGGAAACAATGAGCATTGAACGCAGGACCCTGCTTAAAGCATACGGTGCGGAAGTAGTCCTTACCGACGGAAGTAAAGGAATGAAAGGAGCAATAGATAAAGCCGATGAATTGGCTGCATCTATACCCGAAAGCTTTATTCCAAGACAATTTGACAATCCCGTTAATCCGGATATACACAGAAAGACAACAGGTGTTGAAATCTGGGACGATACGGACGGTAAGATTGATATATTTGTAGCCGGAATAGGAACCGGAGGGACTATTACTGGAGTAGGCGAATATTTGAAATCAAAAAACAATAACATAAAGGTTGTCGCCGTTGAGCCAAGTTCTTCTCCTTTTCTGTCAAAGGGAGTTGCCGGAGCACACAAGATACAGGGAATAGGCGCAGGTTTTGCCCCGAAGATACTTAACACATCTGTGTACGACGAAATAATCACTGTCGATAATGAGGATGCTTTAAAAACAGGGAATTCAACAGGAAAAACAGAAGGGCTGCTGGTTGGAATATCATCAGGGGCCGCTGTTTGGGCCGCAGTACAGCTGGCAAAACGTCCTGAAAACAAAGGTAAAATAATTGTTGCCTTACTGGCTGACACAGGAGAACGTTACTTGTCTACTGCAGAATTTGCCGGTTAACAGGTACCATCGAAACTGCATCATAATTTTCATAAGAACAGACAGGGACTCTAAGGGGTAAAACTTTCAGGGTTCTTTTCTGTTTTTATGCCGGAAACACAATATGACTGCTGAATAATAACTGCATATTCAATACAAATACATTGTAATGAAAATTGTCGTATTCACAGACGGTATCTGTCTCTAAGAGGGAGAATTTGAAATGATAAAAGTCATGGCAGCAATGAGCGGCGGAGTGGACAGCTCGGTTGCAGCTTATATGCTCAAAGCTCAGGGTTATGAGGTAACAGGCGTTACAATGAAGCTTTTCAGCAACGAAGATATAGGCATTGAAAAAGAACGTTCCTGCTGTTCTCTTGATGATATATCAGATGCAAGGTCCGTCGCCGCAAAAATGGATATTCCGCATTATGTGTTCGACTTTTCAGCTGAATTTAAAAATGACGTAATAGAGCGTTTTGTAGGAACGTATGTCTGCGGCGCCACTCCAAATCCATGCATAGACTGCAACAGATATATTAAATTTGACAAAATGGCCCGGAGGGCGGAACAATTAGGATTCAATAAAATAGCGACAGGCCATTATGCGGTAATTCAGAAGGGTTCCTGCGGCAGGTATCTTCTTCGCAAAGGTTTCGACAGGGCAAAGGACCAGAGTTATGTTTTATATTCTCTAACACAAAGGCAGCTTGCCCGCACACTCCTTCCACTTGGTATGATTACAAAAGACACGGTACGGGATATCGCAAAGATGGAAGGATTTATTAACGCACGCAAGAAGGACAGCCAGGATATATGTTTTGTAAAGAGCGGCAATTATGCCGAATTTATAGAAAAATACAGAGGAGTCCAATCCGAGCAAGGCGATTTCATAGATAAAGAAGGAAATTTTATCGGACATCATAAAGGCATAATAAGATACACCATAGGCCAGCACAAAAAGCTCGGAGCTGTACCTTCGCAGCAAGGCTTGCGGGTAATCAGCAAAGACCCTGTTGGAAACACCATTACGCTGGATACGGAAGAAAATATGTACTGCAGAACAGTATATATAAAGGACCTGAATCTCATCCCATTCGACATTATTAAATCCCCGCTGCGTATAAGCGCAAAGGTACGTTACAGGCAGGAAGAACAGCCGGCAATTGCTGAACAGACGGAGAAGGACATGATAAGGATAGATTTTGAAAAACCGCAGCGGGCTCCAGCAAAAGGCCAGGCAGCAGTCATGTATGACGGAGATATAGTTATAGGCGGCGGAACCATCGAATGAAAATTAAAATAATATACTGCAATGATGCGCTAACAATGCTGAAAAGCGTCTTTGACTCAGTTTGTTATCGCGAATAAAGCGGATAACCTGATATGCATAATAAAAACGGGCATAATACATTATTATTCATATAAGTATTGTATTATATAATTCATAAAAAGTCTGAGAGGATGCATAGCTGTGGAGATAGATGTACAAGGGAATATATACAGGCATATTCTAACTGAAATAGGGGCAGGGCACAGAAGCGTACTTGTTACAAAGGCATCCGCCGATCCTGCCTGCGCAGGCGGAACTGAAAAATCGTTTTTTAAAGAAGACGGAATATATGCTGCTGAGGACGCGGACAGTTTCATACAAGATATCGTCGGCAAAGCTTTAAAAAGCGGAACACTGCAATATACACATGACGCAAATGGCACTGTTTACATAGCTGAACCCTACTATCCATGTCCAAGGCTTATCATTTTAGGCGGCGGTCACATTTCCAAGCCTCTGGCTGAATTCAGCGCAAAGTGCGGATTTGAGGTTACGGTAGTTGATGACCGCCCAGCATTCGCAAATAAAAAAAGGTTCCCTTATGCAAAAAATATTATCTGCGAAAGTTTTGACAAATGCTTCTCACTGCTCGACATCAATAACTCCGCCTTTATTGTTATCATAACAAGAGGCCATCGACATGACATCGACTGCCTTAAGCAGTTGCTTGAATATGAGACGGCATACACAGGGATGATAGGTTCCGCAAGGCGCGTGCTGGCGGTAAGAGAAGAGCTCGAAACAGATGGGTTTGCAAAGGAGAAAATTGATGCTGTAAGGGCTCCGATAGGGCTTGGAATAGGAGCTCTGACACCGGAGGAAATAGCAATCTCAATATTGTCAGAACTTATAAAATACAAAAGAATCATTACAAAGTTCAACTGGGCCGAACTGGACGAAGACGTTTTAAAAAACCTTGCGGAGAAGGACGAATATCCAAGAGCCGTAGTTACAATTATAGGAACAAAAGGTTCCGTGCCGAGGAACACAGGGGCAAAAATGATCGTATGGCCTTTCGGGAAAACACTGGGCAGCATAGGCGGCGGCTGCAGCGAAGCTGCAATAATACAGACCGCGCACGAAATCGCGGCAAAAGGCGGGTTTATAATAAAAGAAATCGATATGACAGGGGATTTGTCCGAGAAAGAAGTAATGGCCTGCGGCGGAAAAATGAAAGTTGCAATTGAAAATTATGTTTATTGATAAATTCACTAAAAATTACGGCAGATACGTGAAAGCAGGGTATATATGATATTAATTCCACTTGTGCAATTTTATTCATTCTATCAGTAAATAAACCAATGAAAGGATGAGTATCTATGAAAATATCAACACGCGGACGCTATGCATTGCGCCTGATGCTGGATCTGGCATTAAACGACAAGGATCAGTGTGTAACAATAAAAAGCATTTCTACACGTCAGGAAATTTCGAGTAAATATCTGGAGCAGATAATATCTGCTCTTGGCCGAGCCGGGTATGTAAAAAGCATACGCGGCTCACAGGGCGGTTATAGACTTACACGTCCGGCCGAAGAATACACAGTAGGCATGATCCTAAGGGCGATAGAGGGCAGCCTTGCTCCTGTAGCCTGCATGGATGATGTCCCCAACCAGTGTCCCAGATGTGATAAATGCGTGACCCTGGATGTTTGGAAGCAGATAAGCGATGCAGTAAACAATGTAGTAGATAACATCACCCTGGCCGACCTAGTTAAAAAACAGCATGAAATAAAACGGAATTTTACACACAGCCCCGAGTATAGTATTTAAATATGAGTCTGTGAAAAAATCTCTGTAAATTGAGACCTTCTATGTTAAAGGATAGGCTGATGGGGATATCATAATACTTCTCCTTCAGCCTTTATTAATAACTCAAAGAAAATCTCAAATCAAGGGCAGACAATGCCGACTGCCATATATTGCAATTTATGCGTAAAGAAATTTAATAAACTATTCTTGCAATCGGACTTCGTATGTTACTGTAAGCTCTCCAAACACTTAGTCCAAAGTTACGAATCTGGATGGATTTTTAATTGTATCAAAAAAAATAATAGCCGTACTACATTATTTAAAGTGCCGTCCAGCTTAGAAATACGCTCAACCTATAGTTAAGCCTGCAATAGGGGATGTCAATGGTTCTATATTATTTTTATGTAGATAACTCTGAGCTGCCGTCTTAATTAATGTGAAAATAGACGTATCCGGTCCGTTATTCTTTTTCCTTTTCCTTCTTTAATTCGCGGACTTCTTCCTTCAATTCCTGTAATTCCTTTAAAATTTCGTCTTTACCATCACTGAATCTGCGGTCTTCATATGATGAATTATTCCTGCGGTTGAAGGAATAAAACAGCACAGCGATTATTATCAGAAAAAACAGTGGCATCATAAACATCCCATATGGCATGCCGTATCCGTTTCCGGCTGTTCCCCACCACATTAATATCACACTCCCGTATTAAGTTATTTTAAGTTTAATATTAATAATAATATATAATTTAAATAGTTTATCAGTCAATATGTACAAATACTTAAAAATTGTTACTAAAAACTAGTCTGTAACTAAGTTTAAGTACCTATTTCTTTACTAATTCCCCAATTTACATAGTTTTTAAAACAAATATTGATTTAAACATGAAGAATCTTCATATATTCTATGAAACCTATAATTATGTTTTACAGTATGAATCAGTATTATTGAAAATATCGAAATAGAAATTCGTCTATTGGGATCTCTTTGTTAGTACCTTAATCATTCTTAGTTACTCAGGATTGCTAACACTACTTGCTTAATCCTTATAATTGTTAATTTAAAAATATTTGTTTTGTACATTTATTTTTGTATTTACAGTGCATGCATTGATATATTATTATTTATGTAATATTATATTAGACAATATCGAATATCAGAGGTGATCTAATATAATGGATAAGTGCGCATGCAGGGGGTCATTTTTAGAAAGATTTTTACAGCCGTCTATATTGATGTTACTTGTAAAAGAGGACCTCCATGGCTTTTCAATTTTAAAGAGACTTTATAAGAATGAAGTCATGGATTACAGCAGCCTTGATCCTACTGGATTATATCGAACCTTGAAGAAAATGGAGGAATCCAGGCTACTTACATCTGAAATTGATACCGAAAATTTAATCCAGCCGAAGCGTATATATAAAATTACAGAAGAAGGCAAAATCTGTCTTATTTTCTGGAAAGATACACTTATTGATTACAGAAAACGCATAGATTCCCTTGTATTTGCAGTTACGGATGCCGTAAAAGATCTCACTGAATTTTATGATAACACATTGTAGTAATGTGTAATAATAAGTTTGAGCAGGAGAAGGATAACGCTCATAAGGTCAAATATTGCCTATAAAAACATCATATTTGTTAGTACCAATGATAACAGTTGTAAATAATATATTATTTTTTATATTACACAACATTAATTTTATATTACTGTTGTTGTTTATAAATTTATTGTATTGATAATAAATAAAAAAGGGGAAAAAAGAATGGAACAAAATAAATGTGAAGTCTTTCTGATATCTGGGTTTCTAGGTAGCGGGAAAACCACTTTGCTTAAATATCTTCTTGAAACAGTACCAGATGGCAAAAAAGTAGCAGTCCTAATGAATGAATTTGGCAAAGCAGGTGTAGATGGAGATGTTGTTCGTAAAAACGGCCTTGAGATAATTGAAATCAGCCGAGGATCAATATTCTGTGCATGTGCTAAAGGAGATTTTCTCCGTGGACTTTACACGATATTTCACGACTATAAACCGTCTATACTATTGATAGAGGCAAGCGGTGTCGCTGATACAACAGATATGGAACTTGATCTTAAGCATGGAATGCTTCATAATTTTTATAGACTATGTGGCAATATATGTGTTATTGATGCCCAGCATTTTGAGGATTGGGCAGATCTGTTTTGTGCAGTGACAAAACAGATAGAAGCCGCTTCATATATAATAATGAATAAAATTGATTTAGTCCCACCAAATACACTTGACTCCATAGAAAAACATGTAAGGGAGCTTAACTCTTCAGCAATAATAACTCGTGCTATATACTCTAAAGTTCCTTGGAATAAATTTGCATATTGCATGCAGATTCCTGAAAAAGCGCCATCTTTGCCATGTTTGGACGAATGGGAAGCATTCATAGAAAATACCCTTAAAGACCTGACCGCACATCTTGCCCCTCCAGACAAACTTGCTTCGCTCAGCATTTTCTGGGAAGGTGATCCGATTTTTTTTAAAGAGATACTCCAGAATCTTCCTGACGATATTATCAGATCTAAGGGGTATTTTACAGATATTGATGGGAAATGGAAAATTTTTGACATAGTTGGGAATTCGCGCCCTGTTTATTCTGATGCCGATGAAAGTTTTGAAATGCCGAGAAACCTTGCTATCTTCATACGGAAAAAGAAAGCGCGCAGGGAAATACCAGGGATGTTTGAATCTAAGGGGCTCAAAATGCTTGAAGTAAGATTTGGGTGATAGTCAAAGAGGTGTTATAGATAAAATGGAGGGTGCAGCAATGAATGATAGGAGTTTTGATACTGTTACGAAGAAATGTATGGATTTTATAGAAATGTGCGGAGAAATATCCCCATGCCGCATGGCTTTATCGATTATGGAAGATACGAATATCCCAATGCATAACTTTGTGCATCATTATCTGGTGCCCGCTGTTCTAATGACGTCTATTTGCCGCATTAAGAAAACAGACAAGAATGTATATATAGAAAAAATTGCAGAAATTGAGAATAGATCGAAAAATATTCTTCCTGGTTTCTGTGGTTTCTACGGTGCATGCGGTGCTGCCATTGGAGCAGGAATCTTCATGAGTGTTTATACTGAAACTACACCTGTTTCAAAGGAGACATGGGGTTTGTGCAACGGAATAACTGCACTTACTATGAAAAAAATGGCAGAAATAGGAGGGCCCAGGTGCTGCAAACGCAATACTTTAATTGCATTGCAGGAGGGCGCCGGATATATTTTTGAGATGACGGGGGTTAATCTCAGTAGCGAAGAAAAAGTGGAATGTACTTTTAGTAAGTTTAACCTTGAGTGTCTAAAAAATAACTGTCCCTTTTATGTCAATAGAGAGAAAGAGGTATAATCAGACTAAAAATTGAATTAAATTTGAGACATAATATTTACCTCTGCTATAATCTTTGAGTATTGACTTACAGAAAGAGAGGCAATGCTCATGGATTATAAGGCATATCTGTTGGGGATGCCTGAGCTTTTTGTTGACGGCGCTAAGGTTATTTTCCCTTTTCAAAAGGCTAAACTTCTAACATTTATGCTTATTGAGGCTAAAAATATACGCAGGGATAAATTGTGCGAATACCTCTGGCCGGATAAAGAAATAGAAAAGGGTAGACGCAACCTGAGCAATGCACTGAGCTATGTAAGAACGGTAATTCCGGTGCAGATGAACGATAGAGAATTGGTATCAATAAACCCATCATTTGATATAACAAGGGACATAGATATTCTCTCTTCCATGGACAAAGCATCTATGAGCGAGATCATAAAAGTTGGTGGATTATTCATGGATCTGCCAGAAGCAGAGGATATGGAATCTTTCTGCTGTTGGCTGTTCCCGAAAAGAAAAATTTATCATGATTTGTTTATAAATGGGCTCAGGAAAAGGGCGAAGATATTTCTTGAGAATCAGACAGAGGATTCCTACGAAAAAGCTCTTGAATGTTATGAGTTACTGGGAGAAAAAGAACCTTACAATGAAAAAATACATGGAGAACTTGTTAGGCTCTACATTAAAACAGGACAGAAGGTCAAGGCTGTTGACGCAGCTCATGCATTTTCAAAAAGGATAGAGAACGACCTGGGAATCAGCAGCGATCTTTCAGATATTTCTTCAGTTATGAAGAAGAAATCTACCCTTGTAGATATTCAGAACAAACAGTTTGACGACACTCCTCTTTCGAGGAGTTCCGAAATCCTTAAGATGCTTGACTTTATGATAAGGACTGAAAGCTCAGGGATCTCTTCCTGTGGGCTTGTATGGGGAGAAAACGGCATTGGCAAGACTGAATTTATAGAAGAACTGGTCTCATGTCTGAATCAAAAAGGCTGGGAAAGCTGCTATGTGAGATGCACGCAGGAAGAAAAAGACAGACCAATGGTCCCTTTTATACAGTTGCTGCAGCGGCAAAAATGTTCGATGCCCAAATTTAAAGATATCTCATCTTTGACCGAACTTAACTATTCTAGTATAGCTGAACTAGTTAGATTACAAGTCACGGCTTGTGCCGAAGAAAATAAAAAGAAACTTCTTGTCGTGGAAAATATTCATTGGATGGATGATGCCTCGTGGATGATACTTGAAACTATAATGTGGGACTATTCTACCCCGTTGCATCTTATAATATCCGGGTTCGAGGAAATACGGACGACATTTATGCTTAGAACTTCTTTTGAGACAGAACCATTTGAAAAACTTGAGATAACGCTTAAAAGATTTAATCTTGAGGAGACAGGACAAATATGCCGTGCAATGGAGCCGGAAAGTGCATGGACAGATATTGATATACGAAATATCTATTCACAGACGGAAGGCAATCCATTTTTCATAAGAGAACTGCTAAGAACAGGTACCCCTATAAAAGACGGGATTGGGACTATATCAAATAACCCATTTGTATCGGTTATAGAATTCTCAGGAAAAGAAGAGAGGCTTTTTCTGGAAGCTATTGCGGTGGAACCTGATCATGCATCAATGCTCAATATCAGCAAGGTTTTGGATATTTCTCCTCTTATACTCTCAAAGATTTGTGAAAACATAAAAAATAATGCACTTATCAATGAAAAAAATAACGATGATGGTGATGTGATATATTACTTTACGCATGTAAAAATCAGAGAAGCTCTTTTGGCGAATATGTCTGCTACACTAAAACAGGCCCTACATCTAAAAAATATCGAAGTTCTTGAAACTGGTATATCTCCATATAAATACAACAAAAAAGAAGTATATTCACGCCTCTGTTTTCATGCACATGCGGCAGGTCTTGAAGAAAAAGAGCTGTACTGGCATGTAATGGAACTGAAACAACATTTTAGGGCGGCACATGAAGTATTCCCTACTTTGACCGATCATGATCTTATGAAATATGTACCGACCATGGAAGATATGGATTATACAAAAACCGCACTGTCTGAGGCGGACAAACTCATGTACAGGATTGTTCGGTGTTCAGGTCAGAAGCCTGAACTTCTGAGGATGGAGAGGGATATTCTTATACTAAAAGGGGCTTTGCTTTGGTGGAGCGGGGCATATGAGGACGCTGGGGGAATCCTTAAAGAAGGACTTGGAAAGGCGTTGAAAATAGGTGATGCTGAAGCTATAGTCGAGGCATGTGTTCAGATTTGCTATTTGGCAATTCAAAATGACGATGCTGAACGACTTTCTGTTTTTGCAAATCAAGTCTATGTTCTTTCAAAAAAAGAACACTTACACAAGTGGATTGGAGTAGCTCTTCGTTTTAAAGGCATATCCGCGATACTTAAGGGTGATCATCAAAGAGCTCGCAGAATGCTTCAAATGTCAACACTTATTTTTGAAAAACTTGAAAATGAAGGTGAAAGCTATACAGTCTGTATCGTAGCTGCAGAGCATTTTAGAGGTGACTCTTGTCTGGCAGAAGGCAAAGTTAAAGAAGCTTTGGCTTACTATGTTACGTGTATCAGCATAGGTGAATCGATCGGCATATATCGTGGCCTTGGCCTTTCGCTTGCCAAGGCGGCATTTTGTAATATTCTCATTGGACAACATAATGATGCGGAGAGGCTACTTTTAAGAATGGAAAAGTTATATGCAATAATACATTCTGAAAAGTGTGGCGGGCTTCAGGGTGGAGGGATAGGCTTCAGCCTTATGGGTTTACTTTGTTCTATGAAAGGGGAGTGGAACAAGGCTCTTTCTTATTATTCCCTTGCAGAAAAATTTGCATCTGAAACCAAGAGGGCGACTTGGTTGGCTTTCTTTTACTGGTCTAAGCTGACTCTGTACTCTGTATCGGATATACCAAATGATTTTTCCCACGCCCTGCTTGGAAAAACTCATGAATGGTACCGCGATAATTTTGATGCGATGAAAAAAAAGATTGGCTGGGATAATGATTTTTAATACCCTGGAAATCTGATTATTAAAAAGTGCAAAAAAATTTATGCAAAAAGGCCAGGCCGCCTGCTCATATATGAGCAGGCGGCCTGGCCTTTTTGCATTGTTTTTATCGTGTATTGATAGGATATGCCAGTAAGGCAGTAAAACAGATTGTAAATATTTATTCAGCAAACGAAAAATAATGTTAACGGAGGTATCAGAAATGTCAATTGTACAGATTCGCAAATTTATGGTAGAGGGCGACGGAGATTCTGCCGTTGCAATGGTGAATGAACTTATATCCAAAGGAACTCCTGCGCACGATATTATGGCAGGACTTACCGAAGAGATGGGTATCTTAGGAGAGAAGTTTGAAAACTTTGAAGTATTCCTACCTGATCTTATGATTGCAGGAGATGCTTTCATGCAGATCATGGATGTACTTAAGGAACATCTGGTAGCAGCAGACAGCAAGTCCGCATCTAAAACGATCATTATAGGAACAGTAAAGGGAGACTTCCACGATATTGGAAAGAACATAGTTGGAATAGTTCTTCAAGCCAACGGATATAACGTTATCGACCTTGGTGCTGACGTTGACCCTGTCGCGTACATGGATGCCGCGCGCAAGGAAAATGCTGATGCGGTTGGTATTTCTGCGCTTATGACGACAACAATGCCAGGTCAGGAAGAATTTATCAAGCTCGTATCCGATGCAGGTGAAAAGGGCAAGTATATAGTTTGCGTAGGTGGAGCACCAACATCTGCAGAATGGGCGGAACGCATAGGCGCAGACCTTTGGTCATTTGATGCATTTGAGTTTGTTGCTAAGCTTAAAAAAATGCTTGGCTAATTTTTATAAAAGAGACAAAACGGGAGGAAACGAAAATGTCAACATACAGAATGTGGGAAGTATTTGAAAGGGTTGAGAATGGTCCATTTTTTAAGGACCAGTCTGAGTGGATGCTTAAGAGCTTCATACCAAATATGAGAAGAGTTGTCAAAGAATATAACATAAAATATGATGGTAAGACAATTGTAAACTGCGATGATGACCTTGCAGATCGCGTATGGCAAGCAGCCAAGGATTTTTTTGTATCTGTCGGTGTTTATCATCAAGAGAGCCACAGGGTGATCAAGTTCACCGAAGAAGAGGTCAACGAAGTACTCTACACCAAGAGACCGTGTTACATGATCGGAGCTGGGCATGACCAGCGCTGGCTTAGAGTCCGCAGTGTAGAGGACAGAGAACATCGCCCGTTCCACCTATTTAGTCCTGATGCCAACTTTAGCACGGATATTCACAAAAAAGCATGTATGGCGTATCTTAAAGAACCCCTTCTTGACGGCCTTTGTGCTCCTCTAATAGAAGATTTTATGGGACGAAAAGCAATGTCACAGACTCCTACAGAGGTTGCTGCAGCAATGGAACATGCGATGAACCTCAGAGATGCACTGCGTCTTGTGGGCAAACCGGATGTATGGACAGTATCTGTCGGAACGGCTGAAACAGACCAAGCACAGATTGCGGCTGCAAATAAGGACTGGGGAGTGCGTCCCTCACATCTTGATGGCCGTATGGTTTCGATACTTACCGAGATGACAACGAACAACGCAATGTTGAACAAGGCAATGCATTATCGTTCATATGGCAATGTATTCGGTAATCTTTGTGGTGCAATTTTTGGCGGACATGCTGGTGGAACGGAAGGAACACTGGTACTTCAAACGGCTTACAATATTGAGGGCGCTTGTCTTTATGGTTCATGCTGGGCGCTCAATTTCCCCTTCCACCTCAAGTGGCAGTCAACTACGACAAGGGAACTCCTTTGGCTCCAGAGCGTGCTCAGCCAGGCAATGTCAAGGAACTCAAACCAGATATTCCTAAACAATCTCTTCGCCAACGCCGGTCCCGCAACCGAGCAGCTCTACTGGGAATGCGCCAACCATGCCATTGCGACTGAAAGCTCCGGCGGAAACCCGTGGGGAGCAGCGACATGCCGCAACAAGTTCACTGACATGGCGACACCGCTCGAGTCACGCTTTTACCATGAAGTTTCAGAGGCTTCCTTCCATATGCGCATGACCCGTGCACAGGCGGATGAGATCTGCCAGAAGATCATGGAGAAGTATGAAAAACTTATCCCGATCGACAACTACGGCAAAAAGATCCAGGAAGTCTACGACATGGAACATCTTGTTCCACGCAAACAGTTCGTTGACCAGTACAAGCGGATGAGAGATGAACTCAACAGACTCGGGGTGGAGTTTGCCTACTGATTTGACTGAAGATGGCATACGTGCATGGGTTTTAAAGTATCTATGCACGTATGCATGTTGTTAATGAATAACGAGGTGAAAAAATTGACAGGTAAAGAAAGGGTTCTGAAAGCCTTAAAATTTCAGGAAGTGGACAGAGTTCCTTGGGTTCCCTTCACAGGTGTGCATGTAGCCAAGCTTATCGGAACAGACGCAGAAAAACTTCTGAAAGATGAAGACCTTCTTGTTGAAGCAGTTTGTGCTGCCGGAGAACGTTATTATGCCGACGGAGTATGTTCCGCCTTCGATCTTCAGGCTGAAGCAGAGGTCCTTGGCTGTGGTCTACACTGGTCGAAAAACAACCCTCCTGCAGTCACCGGACACGTATTAGCACAGGGAAAAGAACTGGGCGACCTCCCGAAGTTTGAAAAGGACAAGGGACGCCTTCCTGTATTTTTCAACGCTACCCGCAAACTTGTAGAGAAGATAGGCGACAAAACAGCAGTATTCGCCCTTTGCTGCGGGCCATTTACGCTTGCCCTCCATCTTAAGGGGTCGGCCTTCATAATGGACATGATCAAAAAGCCCGATGAAGCCCACAAAATACTTGCTTACTGTGCAGAGATCACTCGCAAAATGGGAGAGTGGTACATGGAGACAGGCGCTCACGTAATTGCTGTAGTCGATCCGATGACTAGCCAAATTGCGCCGAAGCATTTTGAAGCATTCGTGAGTCCCTATGTAAAGCCGGTTATTGACGAAGTCCATGGCAGAAATGGAATTGTCACCCTCTTCTGCTGCGGCAACGCCACGAAAAATATTGAACTCATGATGCAGTCAGTTCCTGACGCGATAGCATTTGACGAGCAGGTCGACCTGGCCTTTGTGAAAGAGCTCGCAGAAAAGTACAAGGTATGTTTTGAGGGCAATATTCCTCTTACAACGACCCTTCTCTTCGGTTCACCCAAGGAGAGCGTTGAAGATGTCAAAAAGAGGATAGAAGTTGGCGGAAAGAGAGGCTACATACTTTCACCGGGATGTGACCTTCCTTATGATACTCCATTCTACAACCTGGAAGCTGTAGGCAAATTTGCCGCCACAGGTGAAGAACCTTCCGATACAGCCGGCTTCCTTTCGCTGGAAGACGCACTACTGCGGGCCGAGGAATCAGGAGAGGTCTTTGAAGATGTGACCATAGGACCAGGAAAGGTCTTCATAGAAATAGTCACGCTCGACTCAGAAGGCTGCGCCCCATGTCAGTATATGTGTGAAGCGGTCAAAAACGTTGCTTCTCATTACGGAGACAGGCTCACTTGGAGGGAATCCCTGATAAAGAGCGCCGCAGGCATAAAAAGGACGAAGGCACTCGGAGTATCTACCCTTCCCACCATGCTCATCAACAACGAAGTGGTCTACGACAACATAATCCCCACGGCGGAAGATCTGATCAAACAGATCGACAAGAGGCTCAACGGCTAAGAAATCTGATGCACAGGATTTTAACCATGTCCTGTGCATCACTACTATTAAAAGGGAGTGATAGAAATGGCGACAGGTAACGTTGAAAAAAGTGGGAAATATACCATACCACATACTTTTGTAATAATTTCAATTTTTATCATAATTGCCACGATCCTTACCTGGATAGTACCAGCAGGAACTTTTCAACGCGTTTTTGACGAATCAACAGGAAGGACTCTGGTCGTTGCAGGAACATTTGAATTTGTTCAAGCCACGCCTGTGACACTCCCTCAGATGGTAATGTCGATTTTTGATGGTATGGTAAATGCTGCGAATATTGTTTTCTTTACTTTCTTTTCATATGGATTCATGGTAATGCTTATAAAAGTCGGGGCTTTTGATTCCGGCGTAGGTGCTTTGATAAGGACAATGAAGGGCAAAGACTATATCGTAATGCCTGTGCTGGCTGTGCTTTTCTCCTTGATGGGGGCTTCCTTTGGAATATACGAAGAAAGTTATGGTTTTGTTCCAATAGTAATGAGTATGGCCGTAGCCTTGGGTTATGACCCTTTTTATGGTGCTATCGTGGTTTTGGGAGGAATAGCTACCGGATATGCCTCAGCTGCAATTAACCCATACACAGTTGCTATAGCCCAAACGATAGGTGAGCTGCCGCTTTTTTCAGGGATGGCATATCGAGCGTTTTGCTACGTTTGCTTCATTACGGTGTTTCTGATTTGTCTCCAGCGTTATGGAAACATGGTGAAAAAAGATCCTACGAAAAGTTATGTCCATGGTATTGATTTTCCAAATATTTCAACTTCTAGTCAGGAAGAACTTCTTGCAAAAGAATTTACCATCCAACATAAGATTTCGTTGCTGATTTGTCTGTTTACTGTTATAGCTTTTGCTTTTGGAGCAATTAAGTATGGATGGTATTTTTCAGAACTGTCTGCAATATTTATAGTAATGATGTTTGTAATTGGGCTGATAAACGGTAAAAGCATCAACCAAATATGTGAAGATTTTGTTGAGATATCGAAGAATATTCTGATAGCAGCTTTTGTTATAGGCCTTTCCAGAGCAATACTCATTGTTCTCCAGAAGGGTCAGGTGATAGACACGATTTGCTATTACTTCTCAAACAGTTTGAGCTCGCTTCCCAAAATAGTAGCTGTCGAGGCAATGCTTGTATTCCAGACCTTACTTAATCTTTTCATTCCTTCTGGCAGTGGTCAGGCTGTCACATCAATGCCCCTGATGATACCTTTGGCAGATTTGCTAGGAGTAAACCGACAGATTGCAGTCCTTGCCTTTCAGTTCGGAGATGGTTTTTCAAACATATTCTGGCCTACTGCGTGTGCTGTGCTCTGCGCAATATCAGGAGTACCGATAAACAAATGGTGGCGTTTCTTTGCCCCGTTCTTCTTCATCATTGAATCAGTTGCCGCAGTATTGCTAGCCGTTGCAGTCCTGATAAATTATGGACCGTTTTAGCAATGAAGAATATCCCAAATATCCTAGAAGAAAAAAAACCTTCAATATTGGAACTGGAGAAATTTCTATACAACAACCCTGAGGTCGAGATGAATGAGTACAAAGCAAAAGCTAAATTCATCGAACTTCTGAAAAAAGAGAATTTTTGTATAGAAGAGGATATACCGAATCTGCCTACCGCTTTTGTAGCGTACAAGTCAAGAGGCAATGGCCCGATAATTGGTATTTTGGCTGAGTATGATGCCTTGCCTGGGATTGGTCATGCGTGTGGACATAATCTGATTGGTGCGATTGGCTATGGTACTGCCTTAGTTATTGCAGAAATGCTTTCTGAACACGAGGGAAGTATTTACATTTTAGGTTCTCCTGCAGAAGAAACCGGGAAGGGTAAGACAGGATTGATCGACGCTGGTTATTTTAACAAAATTGACATTGCCATGATGGTCCACCCTATGAACTTAACCAGCCTCAAAACAAACATGACTAACTTGGAAGGTTACGATGTGACATTTAAAGGCAGAGCATCACATGCAGGCCAAAAGCCAGAAAAAGGGGTTAACGCCCTTGATGCAGCTGTCCAATTTTATTGCGGGATAGGTATGCTTAGACAACAAATCGAAAATTGTTCAAGAATTCACGCAATAATTACTAAGGGCGGAGATGCTCCAAACATAATTCCCGATATTGCAACAGTTAGGCTAGAGATACGCCACGAGGAGATAAATTATTTCAAAAGTTTGGTGGAAAGAGTATTAAATGTAGCAAAAGGTGCAGCTATTGCTACAGGATGTAGTGTAAACATTGAGATGTTTGAACCACAAATCTGCTGTATGAAAAATAATAATGTCATGTCAGATTTGTTTAAAAAACACCTAATCGAATCGGGAGTTGATGAAAAAGAAATCATCGATATTTTGACCAAAACAGGAGGATGTAGTGATATGGGAAATGTTAGCCAGTTAGTCCCTTCAATACATCCCTGGATACAGATGGCAAGGTCAAACTCCGAATTACACACGACAGAATTTTTAGAAGATGCTGATTCTCCTTTTGCATTAAATGAAATGTTTAGAGCAATTGGGTGTTTAGCAGCTGTGGGGTTTGATGTACTAAAAGACCCTGGTCTTTTGTCTGAAATCAAAAAAGATTTTGAAAACGTAAATGATCAATAATTTTTGAAAAAAGAACGGGAGGTAGAAAAATGGAAGGTAGCACAGTAAAAAAACCAAGTATCGGGCTTGCTTTTGTAACATTTATAGGTATTGCTGGAATTATTAGTTATGGTCTTTTGGGCCTCGGACTTGATGCACACGTTCCGATCGCCGTTGCTGCCATTTTTGCAGGGCTTATTGGCAAATTTATTATAGGTGTTTCATGGACGGAAATTTCGAGTGCAATTAGCAGTGCTATAACTTCTGCAATAGATGCACTGCTTATATTAATTGCAATTGGTATGCTAGTTGGATCATGGGTACAGGCAGGTGTTGTGCCTGGAATGATATATTACGGATTTGATCTGCTTTCACCAGGAATATTCCTTTTTGCCACATTGCTGATATGTTCGGTAGTATCCATGGCAACAGGTTCCTCTTGGGGGGTCGGCGGAACAGTAGGAGTTGCACTTATAGGAATTGCAGCGGGACTTGGTATACCAGCACCGCTAACTGCAGGAATAATAATTTCTGGTGCATATTTTGGAGATAAGATGTCGCCTCTTTCAGACACTACAAACCTTGCCCCGGCAGTTGCTGGTTCCAATCTTTTTGATCATATACGAGCGATGATATGGACCACTGGACCGACATATGTCATAGTAGTTATAATCACAATAGTACTTGGTTTTGCTTATGCTGGAGGGACAGGAGCGTTTGACGCCAGCCGCATAAAAGCATTTCAAACAATACTTGCTGCTGAATTCAATATAAACCCGATTTATGCAATAGTACCTCCGCTCATCGTCCTTGTGTTGGCTATAGCTAAATGTCCTGCACTTCCTAGTATGATGGCAGGAACAGCAGCTGGCTCCGTCTTGGCAATGTTTCAAGGGTTCTCTCTCGGACAAGTACTTGAGGCAATACACTATGGTTATAATTCAACTGTAGCTACAAAACTGTCCGAAGCATCTGCAGGTGGTATTTCTACAGTGATGGCGGAATTTAATATCACTGGCATTGCCCCTGAAATGGCCCACGATGTAGCGTCTCTTATTACAGAGCTTGTAAACAGAGGTGGGCTTGACAGTATGATGTGGTCACTCTCTCTTATAATGATTGCCCTTGTTCTTGGTGGAGTAATGGAAAGTTGTCACTATTTAGAAGTCCTCCTTAATCCGCTGCTTTACAAGGTTAGAAAAGTTGGTGGTTTTGTATCGCTTGTTGTTGTTTCATGTTTTGCGAGCAATCTTTTTCTTGGCGATCAGTACCTTGGAATAGTTGTGCCTGGACGTATGTTTAAGACAGCTGTGGAAAAAACAGATCTTTCTCCAAGGATGCTTTCACGTACATTGGAAGATTCTGGAACTCTGACTGCTGTATTAATCCCATGGACAGGATGTGGTGCCTTTCAGTCAGGGGCTCTTGGTGTTTCGACGCTGGCTTATGCTCCCTATTGTTTCCTCAATTGGCTTAACCCGCTTGTCGCAATCTTGATGACATATATGGGTTTGGGAATATATAGGGGGAAAAATGGTGCAGACAGGATAGAAAAGCGAACAGATATCAACTTTCATGCAGTAGAACAGGATGATTGATAAATCCAGACGAACTGACGGATTTTGATCTGTCTTATTTATTGCCGTTAATGTATGGCACGCTGGCGGAGTCAGTTAAATAAGACTTCGCCAGCATTATTCGAATGGATGGAGTGATCTTTATGAACAAAAATTTAGCTGAAAGTTCAAAAATAGTCGACAGAGATAAAAAAATAATTTCACCATGTTCGAGATCAGTATACTATCCTTTTGTAGTCGACTCAGGCCGCGGGGCGATACTAAAAGATGCAGATGGAAATAAATATATTGATTTTTGTGCTTCAGCAGCTGCTCTAAATACAGGTACATGCCATCCTAAGGTGGTCAAGGCAATAAAGGAGCAGTCGGAGAAGCTGCTTTGTTACACCACCGGCTATATGTATGAGGCATCTTCTGTGGAACTTGCAGAAAAATTGGCATCAATCTCCCCTGGAAATTTTTCCAAAAAGATAGCGTATGGTCTCTCTGGCTCTGATACTATTGATGGTGCTATAAAATTTGCTCGCAAGTTTACAGGACGTAGCAATATTATTTCTTTTTTGTCATCCTATCATGGCTGTACTTATGGAGCCATGTCGGCATCAGCCATATCACTGAATATGAGAAGAGGGATAGGCCCAATGCTGCCGTCTTTTCATCATTTTGCTTATCCGCAATGCAACAGTTGTGAATGGAATGAATTCCCTGATGATTGTTCACTAAAATGTCTTGGCCAAATTAAAAATGCGTTTAATTTTTACTTGCCACCAGATGAAGTTGCTGCCGTTATATTTGAACCAATCGGTGGAGATGCTGGTATCATTATTCCGCCTCTGCGCTACGTAAGGGCGCTTTACAATCTGTGCAAAGAAAATGGCATAGTTTTTATATCAGACGAGGTCCAACAAGGAATGGGGCGTACGGGTAAGTGGTTTTCAATTGAACATTTTGCTGTTGTCCCAGATATTATAGCAATAGCAAAATCTCTTGCGTCAGGAATGCCGCTGAGCGCACTGATCATGAGGGAAGAAATAGCCGATTCCCTTATAGACCCAGGACATTGTTTTACACTTGCAGCCAACTCCGTATGTTGCTGTGCAGCTTTGGCGACAATAGCTGTAATAGAAGATGAAGGGCTTCTACAGAGAGCTTCAACACTTGGTTACAAAATTATAAAGAGGCTTAACGAATTAAAAAAAATAAATCCAATATTTGGAGAGACACGCTCCCTGGGTCTCACAATAGGGCAGGATATCATAACTGGCGATGGTACGCCAGATAGGGATGCATGCGCAAAAATATGCTACAGAGCTTGGGAAAAAGGGCTAATAATCACTTTTCTGAGGGAAAATACATTGCGTATACAACCACCGCTTGTGATAACTGATAATGAAGTGGAAATAGGTCTTGAAATTTTAGCTGAAGCTGCAGATGATTATATGAAAGGTAAAATAGGAAATGAGGTCTTGTCCTTTGCAAGGGGATGGTCATGATGGATATTCCAGTATATAGAATATTATTCAAGCCAGGAAACATTGAAGCTGAGTCAAAAGATGGGGAACTTGTTATCAATGTATCTGCCGCTGCAGAAGCTGGAATATCACGACACTGTGGAGGCACGGGCAAGTGCGGAAAATGTAGAATTTTAGCCGCGGACTGGAGGCAATTCCTGTCACCTGTGACCTTAGCCGAAAAAAAACTGCTAAAAAAAGAAGAGATTGATGCAGGTATTCGTCTTGCTTGCTGTGCCGCAGTAAAAGGGAACGGAATAATAACGGTTATTGATTCAATTAATGATTCTGGTAATCTGATACTTGAGAATACATCAGGTAAAAAAGTGACAGATTGGAATCCTGATAGAAATGGTCTGGGTATAGCAGCTGACATTGGAACCACAACTGTAGTCTGCTATCTCTTGGACCTTGACAAACATAAAATTATAGGGGCTAATTCATTCCTTAACCCACAGGTATCATTCGGGGATGATGTAATATCAAGAATAGCTGTCTCATCATCACAGCCAGAAACGTTAAAAAAAATGCAAAATGCAATAGTGAGAGGAATGTCCTTATCTTTTTCTATTCTTACCGACAGTATTGGCGCTGCAACAAGTTCTATCAGTGAGATTGTTGTGGCAGGAAATACAGTTATGGAACATATTTTTCTTGGAGTATCTCCTGAAAGCATTGGACGCAGTCCATATTCTCCTAAATTTCTTACATCACCGCCAGTTTCTGCGGCAGATCTTGGTTTTTGTATTGCGGATGATGGTGTAGTAAAAATCCTGCCAAATATTGCCGGTTATGTTGGAGCGGACATAGTTGCAGGAGTAACGGCCCATTCAATGGATAAAGAACGCCAGATCAGGCTTTTTGTGGATATTGGGACAAATAACGAGCTTGTGATAGGCAACTCTGACAGGATGTTCTGTTGTGCTACAGCAGCAGGACCAGCCTTTGAGGGAGCAAGAATAAGCCAAGGAATGAGAGCTTGCAACGGTGCAGTTAATAAAGTCGAAATCAAAGATGGAAACGTACATTACTGTACTATAGGTAGCTGTACTCCATTAGGTCTTTGTGGATCAGGATTAATTGACGCAGTGGCAATGCTGATAAATAAAAGGATAATTGACGGAAGCGGAAGGATGCTTAAACATGATGAATGCCCCGATGAAAGAATAAAATCCCGCCTTAGTTTTGACGAGAGAAAAATGAATAGATTCCTCATTACAGACAAAAAACATCCTGTATATATCACCCAGAAAGATATCAGAGAAGTCCAGCTTGCTGTCGGCGCAGTTAAAGTAGGGATTGAAACCATTATGGATAGTCTGGATAAATCAATTTTTGAAATAGATGAAATACTCCTTGCTGGGGCTTTCGGCAACAATATTAATATTGAAAGTGCAATGACCGTTGGACTGCTTCCGAAAATCAAAACGGATAAGGTCAGGTTTATTTTCAATGCTTCTGGACTAGGAGCCTGTATGGCACTGGCTTCTGATGCATTTTACCGAAGGACAGAAATGACAATGAGAAAAATGAAGTACATAGAGCTTTCATCTCTGCCTGATTTTCAGAAAAAATTTGTAAAATCTATGCTTTTTAATTAACAGGAATACGTAGGGAGATGAAGAGGAATGAAAAAAATCAGGATATATTTTAGCTCTGATTTTCAAGAAAACACTGATTTTATAAAAGAGATAGATGGCCCAGCAATTAATGTTGATTTGTCAATACTTGTCAATCATTATAGGAAAATGGGGGAGAAAAATTTAAAGTATGTGGAAAAATTCATTCCGCTATGGGAGAATGAATTTGAAGATGGCTTATTTGAGCCTAAAGCACGCATAGCATTAATGTCTTTTTATAACATGAAGAAAAAATTTGGGTGTTTTGTAGATTACGGGAAGGTAAACATAAACATGTCAGCTCTTATGGTCTGGACTGTTGGAGAAGAGATAGAGCGAAAAAGTTCAAGTTTAATGTCACTAAGGGGAGATCTAATGTTAGGATGCCTGCTTGATGTCGCAGGGTCAATCGCATTGTATGGCATGCATAAAATTTTATTGAAGTGGATTAACGATAATGTAGGGAAAAGTTCAGGGAATTTCTTATCTGGTGAAGTATACCCTGGGCTTATTAGTACCACAAAAGACCTCATGGATAAAATAGAAGTTTCAGGACATACAAAAGATACTATCGGTGTAAGTGCACAGGGAAATTTAATGTTGAAACCTAGAAAAACGCAATGTTCATTTGTTGGTCTGGGACCGGAAACGCACCTGGAAAAATTACCTGTAATGCCATGTTATCCATGCAGTGGGAAAAAATGTCTCTATTACCAACTTGGTGGATGCCACATGGATTTATTTGCAGCAAAGTAAAAATATTACTTACTGTAATTAAATAATATTTATTATAAAATTTGTAAAATGAACATTGTGCTGCCTTATGACAATGTTCTTATGGCTGCGGAATTTATGCGTATAGCCCGGGGCTGTATTTTGCTCAGTATTTATCATTTTGGCTGCCCTTATTTTTGGATGCATGAAAATGTGTTTTTAGCGTTATAAAAATAATTAACATGGCAGTAATATTTAATATATTTTTGTCAGGCTAATTATGTTATATTATTTTTTTTAAAATCTATTGCATGACTTGAGAATTATATGTATATTAGAAAGTGGAATTAGTTGCATATGTCGAATTTAAATTATATCCAAGTTTAAGTTTTTTTGCCACGTAGGCAAAGTGGGGAGGGGTGCGATTGGACGTTAAATGGCAATGCAGAGTTAGTGTACGTAATGTGTTTTTTGCCTTTATTGCCGTATGTTTTGCATTTCTTATAACATCTG
>JGI2065J20421_1000855_pt1 | contig 28003 bp, 31 predicted proteins | sample Biomet5_FD_20421 | JGI IMG/M metagenome (IMG submission 20421)
GCTCCATGCGGATGTAAGCTATGCTGACGATGGGAAGCCTTTTCGATGGGATCGGAGGCTTCCCTCTGGCGGCAGTCCGCAATGGCGTCGTGCCCGTCTGGTCCAGCGAGATCGAAGTCTTTCCCATCGAGGTAACGAAGCTGCGGTTCCCGGATATGGTCCACGTCGGAGATATCACGAAGCTCAATGGAGCGGCGCTGCCGCCTGTGGACATCATCTGCGGCGGCAGCCCGTGCCAGGATCTCTCCGTGGCCGGAGCGAGAGCCGGGCTGGCCGGCGTCCGTTCCGGCCTTTTTATGGAACAAACCCGTGTCGTAAAGGAGATGAGAGATGCAGACAGATTGCGAGGCCGAACAGCTCACCTTGTTCGGCCCAGATTTATGGTGTGGGAAAACGTCCCCGGAGCCTTCTCCTCGGCAGGCGGCGAGGACTTCCGGGCGGTCCTCGAAGAAACCATCCGAATTGCGGACNACAGACTTTCAATTCCTCGACCTGCGTCCGGGCGGTGGGAATCTGCTGGGGCCNTGCTGGGAAACCAATGCTCCCTTGCTTGGCGAGTACTGGACGCTCAATTATGTGAAGCTTCACATAATTGAGCTTATGGAAAGATGGAGATTATGAAAAGTAAAGGCTGAAAAGCGGAATAATCCTCACTCTTCAGCCAAAATGCTTTTCATAATATTCTTGTAATAAAGCGGCAGGCCTCGCTGCTGCTTAATCGTTGCGGCCGCAGCATTTCTTGTACTTTTTCCCGCTTCCACATGGACAGGGATCATTGCGACCTGGCTTTTTACCGGCGCCCGGCAACACCCTCAGCACCGGACGTCCAAAATTGTCTGTCATCTCATTGGGAGTATGGCCTTTATTCGACCAGATTCGGACATTGTTCCAAACATCCGTAAGAATCGGCATCAGTCTTTCAACTTGCTCTTTGCCCTGGAACACGATTCCATGCTCTTCAAACACGCCCATGACATCTTTCATCCGTGCTTCCGCCATACAGGTGAGTACGATCTCATCTGCAATTTCCATCGCATCCATACGGTCCTGCGTCAAGTTCTCAAAGATAAACCCTTCAAGCTTTTCCACCTGCGGCGTTTGCTCGTAATAGTCATCATCGGCATATTGCAAAAATTCTTCCTTGGGTGGGATATAACGCTTCTTTCCGCGAATGGCCTCTTTCAGCGCGGCAACGCCGCTAAAGTCGTCCTCTTCAAAATCCGTATGAACCAGATACTCTTCCCAAAAGCAGTAGACCGATTCTTCGTGAATGTGGCGCAGGAGCGTGGAAAACAACTCATCCTCCGTCGCCTTTTCTTCGTTTTGTCCATTGAACAATTCCGCCAGCTCGTCAAGCGGGATAATACCGTATAAATTGACCGCAGCCCGCGCGTAACAATCAAGCAGAACTGAGCGTTCGATCCTGTCTGCGGTACCATTACGGACCATATCGGCAAAAACGGTGCGGATTTCTTCCGGAACCACAAAAATCATGTTGCCGTCATTAAAGAACGCCTGTAAAAAGCCAAAACTTTGCGTTGTCACGAAACTGTCTACAAAAGCAAGATTATCGGCAAGTTGTTTCTGTTTCGCTGCCTTTTTGAAAAATTCCCATTCCTGCCGTTCCAAACAGTTCAGCGCGATTTCAATGTTGTCCGGATTTGGCAGTGAATCGCACAACGCGTGCACAAGTTCAGCTTTTTTCATTTTGCTGTAGCCCGTCACCTGGCTTGCCTTTGCCAGACCTTTCAAGTCCACCGCGGTTTTATGCGGCAGTATCTCACGAAGCGTATATACCGGCTTTTGCGGCAGTGCTTCGCTGAGGCTCGCTTGAACAATGTCTTCTAAAGCTTTTATCAATACAGGATCATTTTCTCCAAGTTGCTTCATGTGGTACACATCCTAAGATACATTTTACTCAATAGTACGTCATTTTACAGAATAATTCAATGAATATCGGCGATCTTTGACAAAAGAGCTATCCTCCATAATTACAGCTGAATCAGTGCTCAGTTTTTCCAAATGACTGCAGCCATGACAAAAGGCCAGAGTTCTCAGTCCATGATGGGAATACCGAATTGCTTTTTATCGGGCTGGCCTTTTCCAATGCTTGGCGTTTGGCTTCGCTTTCAGCGCGGGCATAGATTTCTGTGGTTCGAAGATCCGTATGTCCAAGCAAATCACGGATATAAACAAGATTCACGCCACCCTGCAGCAAGTGCATGGCTTTACTGTGGCGCAGACAGTGCGGCGAAAGCGTATCGGGGAGAGCTCCGGGAGACGCCCGCCTTGCCATGTCGGCATACTTCTCAAGAATATACGCTATCCCGGCCCTGGTCATTTTCTGCCCGGAGCGATTGCAGAACAGCGGTTTAGTGCTTTCAACATGCCCGGTATGAGTCAACTCGTTCATATATGATTCCGCAAGTTTTGCCATATCTGTTGAAAGAGGTACAATCCGCACTTTGCCGCCCTTGCCGGACAATCGTATTGTGGCGGGAAACTCCGTTCTGACATCCGAGGAAACGACGTCCGCTATCTCCTGTACTCGTGCTCCGGTATCATACAACAGGCTGAGAAGGACAAGGTCTCTGCGTCCTTGCCTTTTTGAGGTATCCGGCATAGATAAAAGAAGCGCTATGCCATCAATGCTCAGATAATTCATCGCTTTCTGCCGTGCCGCTTTGGACGGAATATCAATAATTTGCCTACACAAAAGCAGGTGCTCAGGATGGTGTGTTTGAAGATACCGAAAAAAGGCGCGCAACGCGGCAAGTCGCTGGTTACGGGTGGAAACGGAACAACTGCGGTTTGTTTCAAGCCACGCAAGAAAATCTTCAATCAGCGGTCGGTCTATTTGCTGAAAGGAAAGCTGCTCCGGCGCAATACCACGATTTTTATTGCAAAAAATCAGAAACAATGAAAAAGTATCCCGGTAAGATAAAANCGTGTTTTCACTGACTCCTTGNACGCCGGGAAGATAGAAGGCAAGATACTTGGAGAGCGCATAGGCAAAATCNGCCGGCCGCTTANTCAATGTTGTTCACCTCCCCAAGNGTCGGAAAGATATCTGCGGAAAGGCGATCCATTGCTTGAATGACTTCCGGATATGCTTCTGCAGTCAGCTTTAGGTACCACGCCGTTGCAGAAACGGAGGTATGTCCGAGATATTTCGACAGCACAGGCAGTTCGGCAGTCAGGTCTACTCCGTCTGCAGCCCACTGGTTGAGCCTATGACAGACAAAGGTGTGGCGAAGATCGTGTATACTGGGACCGCGATCTTTTCCAAGATAGGGTATCCCGGCGTCCCAAAGAAACCCGCGAAATGCCTTTCCAATGCCCGAACGGCTATACGGCTGATTCGCCGTGCGGAAAAAGAAGTAGGCATCTGGACTCTTCCCAGTGAGAACACTCTGTGCGTATGCAGCGCATCGTTTTGTCAGAGACGGAGACATGGGCACAAGTCTTTCGCGGCCGTTCTTTCCATGCCGAATATGAAGAACGCCGTTTTCCAAATCAATATCAGCGACGCGAAGAGCCAAGGTTTCGGAAATCCGCAACCCGCAGCCGTATAGGAGCCTGAGCAGAATCGGCATTACAAGATGCCTGTAGGGTACCGAGGCACAAGGCTTCAATACATCCACCGTCTTGAAGATACGGTGAATTTCTTCTTTCGTAAAAATATATGGCGTATGGGTGGAGTTCTTCGCCGGACGGAAGCCGATGAGGTATGACGGATAACCCTGATCTATTAGAAATCTGGCAAATCGCTGCATCTCCATAATTCTGTTGTATCGAGTCAAATCTGCTTCGTTTGGACGTTTTTGGCACCAGGCCAAAGCCAGGGCTTCACTGATGACAAAAGGCTCCACAGAATATGCCTTGCTGAAGTTATCAAACATATGCAGGAGCTTTTCCTGCTGCGTATAATCGCTGCCAAACGATCTTTTCTGTGCAACAAACTGTTCGCACATCGGAGCAAAGGGGCCGGTAAAGCGGATTCCCATTATTCGTCCACCTCCAACGCGCAGGAGCGAAGCTGATGAAGATCAATGCTCAAATAAGTTTCAGTGGAATGCATGTCGGTATGTCCAAGTGTCCCCGAAATAACAGGCAGAGGTATCTTCTGCTCCAGCATGGCGCTGGCAAGGCTATGACGAAAAGCGTGCATTCCCGCCGGCTTACCAACGGGCCCTTTGATTCCGGCTTTTTGCAGATATTTTTGCACTGTCCTGTACATGGACGGGGTGAGGACGTCATAAGGCGCGCAATGCTTGACAAATACATGATCGCACTCACTTTCAGGCCGTCCGTTTTGCAGATAATCGATGATCGCCCAACCGATTCCATCGGTCAGCGGCAGTTCAACCAGCTTCCCGGTTTTTTGCTGAACAATAGATAAAAGCTTTTTGGACCAGTCAATTTCATCAAACGTCATCCCAATAATGTCGCTAACGCGCAGCCCCAGACCGGCGGCAAGCATAAGAATTGCGTAATCACGCTTGCCCAATGGATTCGACCTGTCCACAGCTGCCAGCAGTGCGTTCACTTCTTCCTTCGTAAAAACTGTTGGAAGCTGTAAATTTCTCGGAATACGCAGCTTGGGGATTATCGGGGAAAGCGGTTCTGCAATAAATCCATTTTCATAGGCAAATTGCAGAAGGTGCTGCAACAGACGCAATTTGCGCACCACTGTTTTTGGCGAAAAACTGCCAAGCGTTTTCGAATACTCGTTGAGACACTCGGAAGTCAGGTTATCAAGATTGAAAATTTTGTTGTTAAAAAGATAGTCTTCAAACTGAAATAATCGGCTGCGAAACGTTCTTACGGAACCCTCTGAATAACCGCATTGAATCAAGTGCAAAAGGAAACCCTCAAAAGCGTCCCGATATTCTGTGCTGAATTTACGGGAATTCAGAGACGACTGCTTGAATACCTGATGATGCCATGCAAAGTCCCAAAGCATATTCATGGCCCGCCGGACATTATGAGCCTTGTCCCTATCACCCAACTCACATCCATACCGAAAGCTGATGAATTCCTGTATGGTTTGAATACAAAATTCAAGTTGAGGGTGGTCGTCCCAGTATTGGATGAAGTTTCTCCATACGGAATTCAAACGGTCAATGGTGCTTTTGCTGTAGTTCATCTCTACAAGCTGCCCCTTAAGCTGAAAGATGGTCGACCTGGGTTCGAACGCCCTTATCTGTTCCTGATTCATTTGCATCTTTTCCCTTCAATTTAGTGTCCGACCCTTTAAGCCGGCAACTTCATCATCGGATATTATGCAAAGTATTTCAACCAGGAGCTCTTGGAAAAGTGTCATTATCAGCCTTTACTTTTCATAATCTCCATCTTTCCATAAGCTCAATTATGTGAAGCTTCACATAATTGAGCGTCGTATACTCTCCAAGCAACGGAGAATTGATCTCCCAATATGGCCCCAGCAGATTGCCATACCCCTCCCGGAGGTCGAGGTATAGATACGGAGCCGTCAGCAACTCGGCAGGTTTCTTCGAGGACCGCCCGGAAATCCTCGCCCCCTGAGCAGGAGAAGGCTCCGGGCACATTTTCCCAGACCATATACCGAGGTCGAACAGTGTCAGCTGGCCTTCCGCTTGCTTTGTCATGCGCTCTCATCTCCTTGATAATCCGAATTTGCTCCATGAACAGGCCGGAGCGTTTGCCCTGCAGCCCGAGGCGCCTGCCGTTTGCCACGCTGAGATCCTGACACGGGCTCCCGCCGCAGACCACATCCACAGGGATCAGTTCCGAGCCCTTCAGCTTCATGATGTCGCCGACCGGGAGCATATCCGGAAACCTTATTTTTGTAACTTCCATCGGAAACGGCTCGATCTCGCTGGCCCATACAGGAGTGAACCCCTGCCGGACGCCTGCCAGCGGAAATCCGCCGATCCCGTCAAACAGGCTGCCGAGGGTCAGCGGTGCGGTCACAGCCGCAGTTCCATACCGAAGGAAGGCGCTTCCTGCGGCATAGCCTCCATTTCTTTCGGAAAATACTCGACGGTCCGGTTGACAGGTCCCATCCGGCCGTTCAGCCGTTCGGCTTCTACCACAGCTTCTTCATAGGTTCCGAATACCAAGGGCCTTCCGTCCTGCTTCACCCAGCTTTCCGCCGCACCGCAGACAGACGCGGCGCTCCGGCGCGCCAGAACGCCGTATTGCCCTACGGGCGCTTCACACTGAATTTGCTCCGCAGACAGGTACCGGACGGGGATTCCCAATCGCCCGGCCTTTGCGATTTCACAGCTCATTCCATAGCTGACGGTGCCGCCGCACACCCACAGTTCCTCACAGGAAACCAGCACCCGCAGCCCCATCCGAATACCGGCTTTTCTCTCGGAGGGAACGGCATCGTTCAGGATCTGCGGATACAGCAGATGAACAGCGATAGGCGCACAACCCTGTTTCATCGCATAACGGCAGGCGGCTTTGGCAAACCGGACATTGTTTTCAACATCCCCCGCGTAGGGAGAGCAGATATATACCAGTTTCATTTTGTCACCGCCTTCACAATGGTGCGGGTGATGTTCATTGCGGTCTGACCGGCGTAGACGGCGCTCATGAAGTTGGCTCTGGTGCTGGTGTCCAGCCCGAATGCTCCGGCAATACGGGGAATTTCTCCGGCCGCCAGCATCAGGCCAAGCCCCAGCAGGACGTGATCCTTCAGCACCATCAGCCCCGCGATGAGGATGGTGGACTGTAAAAATGCGGTCAGGCACAGCCCGATGATCTGTTTGCACCAGCCCACGAAACCGTCCAGATATCCTCTCGGGACGCTGAACATGTACAGGCTGCCCACCGCAATCTGGATGAGCAGGATGCCGCCGCGCTTCAGGTTGGCGAAGAACACCTTGATCACGGCGTAGCCCATCATGATGAGGATAAAAATCAGCATGATGGGATTGAGCGTGCTTCCGATCCCGCCGAACACTCCGGCGTTCGCCGCTTTTTCCAGCGCCCCCGCAGAGGACAGCTGGCTGATGATATTTCCGGCAACGGTGTCGATGCCGGTACCCAGCCCGGTGATGCCCGCCGTGAAGCTGCTCTGCAGGGAGACCGAGAGCTTATACAGCTCCACCGGCACCGTGGAGAAAAGCCCGACCGCGAGAAAACCCTTGATGTTGTTGAGCGCGGTGTCCTTGATACTTCCCCGTCCGGACTGGTACTCAATACCGCACTCAAAGACCGACACCACAAGCCCGGTCCCGTAGAGCGCCCAGCCCAGGTAAGTAAAGAACAAAACGATGGATTTCACCCAGGTCATGTCGAACAGGTCCGCGCCCATATTACCCATGGCCGCGAAAAAGTTGCCGAGGAACCCGATCATCTGGCTGTAGATCCAGTCCAGAATCTGCCCCAGCACGGTGTCGGCCACGAAGTCCCATATAAACATGGAAAATCACCTCCTTCAAAAAATATAGAGCCCGCTTTCACAGGCTCCAATGCAAGGACGATTGCGGGCGCTTAGAGATGGAACAATCGGACATCGCCTCCTTTTTTAATCACTGGGTATTGATAAACTAATTATGTTAGTTTATAATAAACATATTATAGTTTATGGAAGTGGTCACAATGGGCACAAGAAGAAATCTGGACGCACAGACGATCCTAGATGCGGCGGCGGAGCTTGCGGAAGAAAAGGGGCTTGAAAATGTCTCTCTGCTTCAGGTAGCGGAAAAGCTGGGGGTCAAATCGCCGTCCCTTTATAACCATCTGAGCGGAGTTCAGGAGCTCTCCACAGGAATTGCGAAGCTTGCCCTCGGCAGGCTGGAAGAAGCAATCCGCGGCGCGGCAGTCGGCCGGTCCGAGGGCGACGCGTTACTGGCAATCGCCCTGGCATATCGGAGCTACGCGAAAGAAAATCCGGAGCTTTACAAGGCAATCCTGCGCTTCCCGGACTGCGGCGACAGCGATGTTCAGGAGAAGGGGCACACCGTTGTCCGGATTCTGTATCAGGTGATGGAGCCGTATAACTTAGGGGAAGAGGAAACGATCCATTTTGTCCGTGGTTTCCGCAGCGCGCTCCATGGGTTTGTTTCTCTGGAAGCGGCGGGATTTTTCCGTGGAAACGGTGCGGACGTCGACGAGAGTTACCGCCAGCTTGCTTTTCGGCTGGTTTCATCTTTAAATATGGAAAAGAGTGATTGATATGGGTACTTACATTGCCTTACCCGTCGTTGGGTTTATCGTAGGATTGTTGATTGTATCTCTCGGCGGAGGCGGCGGAGCCGTCTATGTTGGGATTCTGACGGTGTTCTTTCATATTTCTCCCGCGATTGCGGCGTCGACCTCGCTGGCTACCACGATCCCTACCACGGCGGTGGGGGCGTTTTCCCATTGGAAGGCAGGAAACGTGAATCTGCGGTTCGGCCTCACCATGCTCGTAAGCGGCGTGGTCGGCTCCGTCATCGGTTCGCTGTGTTCCGGTTTTCTGCCGCAGAGCCTTTATAACAAACTGACCGGAATCATTCTGCTCCTGCTTGCCCTGCAGATGCTGATCTCCTTCCTGCGAAAGAAGCAAGGCAAAACAGTGGAGCAAGACACAGCCCAAACAAAAACGGCGAACACAATCAAGGCTGTCTGCTTTGGGCTGCTCGGCGGAATCATGTCCGGTCTGGTGGGCTTAAGCGGCGGTGGGCCGATTGTAGCGGGCCTGATGATCCTGGGCTGTCCGGCGCTGGAGACCGTTGGCACCTCGGTTTTAGTGCTGTTTGGAATTGCGGTGACAGGTTTCCTTGCGCATCTCAGCGTTGGGAAGATTGATTGGCAGCTTGTCGGGCTTCTGGCCATCGGCACCATGTGCGGCGCGCTCGCCGGGCCGTTTCTCCTGAAACGGGCAGACAAGAAAAAGCTGGAGAAAGTTCTCCAGCCGGTGCTTTTCATCATGATCGTTGTCATGGGCGGAATGCTGATGTTTAAATAGCGATATTATGACCAACAGAGATGTCTCAGAGAAAAAGCAGATCAAATCCACCCAAGATTTGATCTGCTTTTTGATAAGTGATATTTTATGCTGAGTCTTTTAATTACAAGTTCCGCTGAACACACCGCACATAACGGTAATATCGCCTTTAATTACTTGTTTGGCTTCTGAGGCGGTCCCCACATTCCCATTGGAAACCAGCTTGGAAGCAAAGTCCTCCTGGCTCATGCCGGAAAGCTTGTAATCCGCGCTGCTGATTGTTCCGTCCTTATCAATATCAAGTTCATAGTTGACTTTGGGGACAGTAACATTATACTTGTTTTGATTGCTGATGCAATATCCTCCGACCGTACCGGAGTTGTTGTTTTGCACATTGGCATCCTGTGAGACATCAGAAGTGGGCGCTTTCGTATTGTTGCCGGTATCTGTGATTTTGCCAGAGCCGTCTTCGGTATTGGCGGAAGTTTTTGCGCCGCTGCTGATACCCGTGGCTTTCATTGAGCTGTTATCATGTGCTTTTACGTTGATGGAGTTTTCCAAATCGTTGGAAACAGGTACCGACGTATTGCCATTGCCCAAAGTTTTACCGGCTGTTTCCGCTTCAGCCGTCTTTTCGGAGACTGAATTTCCTGTTGGCGCAATGTTTGCGGCCGACTTCTGACTTTGACTGCTGCATCCGGCGAGTAAGCATAAAGCTAAGATGCCGGGCAGAAAAATGAACCTGATTTTTTTCATATTGCTTTCTCCTTGTATTCAAGTGTTTGACCCATTAGCCATTTACAGTGTTTATGCTTTTTAGCTGTCGTTCCCATATCGTGCAGATCGTGATCGGATTGCCGACGTAGCTGACTTCCACCTGATCTCCAACGGAATATCGCTTTGCCTCGCCATCCGGTAAATATACTCTGAGGGTGGAAAATGCGCCGTCGCCTACTGAGATGGAAATAAGGTTGGCGTTCTCATCAACGGCATTCACCGTGCCGGTCACCATATGGGCATTTTTCGCGCCGGATTTATTTGCTTCAGTATTGACGTTATCGGCAATGACCGAGCTTAGTGCAGCCGTATAGTCTTTCTGTGACAAATTATAAGAAGTGATACAGTAAGCGATTCCGTTGTTCAAAAACTCCGTATAGAAGCAGGTACTCCCATCCTTTCCGGCGTACTGGAAAATCGTGACGGCGAAGCCGCCCAACTCCGACTGTTTTAGCTGAGTGGTACTTTCATCCGTCCCTATAATCAAGCCCGGATAATAGGCTGTTTTGCTGAGCGTGATCTCCAGCCGCTGTGTGTTGACGGCATTGGCAAACACGAAAGTATGGCTGTCGTAATAGGTTCCCCTGCTGCTGTTCCTGAAAATTCCATTGTTATTTGCCGGATTCAGCAGCTGTAGTTCAAACGCAGGAACCGCCCTGTTGATGCTGAACGAAATGCCGTAGTATTTCAGAAATTCGTCATCCGTCATTGCAATAAAATCATTCACATTCAACGAGATGACGGAGTTTTGAAAAGATGGCTCTTGTTTCAACTGGTTGATATAGAGCAACGCGTTGTTGGGTGTTGTCGGCTGGCTGCTGTTATTTCCCGGCGTAATAGGGGTATTCGGTGCCTGTTTGAATATTGGCAATGTAAATATACAAAGCATCACCAGGCAAAGGCACGCCGCCACGGACAGCCGCCTTACCCAAGTCTGTTTCGGCGCATGAACAACTTCGTTTTCACACCTTGTAATGAGGTCGCTGTCAATCTCTCCGATGGCTTCAAAAAGTTCCATATTGTTCATGCCATGTATCCCTCCTTTTGCAGGTAAAATCGAAGTTTTTTCCGGGTACGCGACAGGATTACCAGGACATTGCTTTCCTTCAGACGGTAATGCTTTGCGATTTCTCCAACGGGCTGCACATAAAAGTACCGCCGGATGAACATGTTGCATTCGCGTTCCGAGAGTGTTCGCAGAAATTGGCTGATTTTTTCGCCAAGCTCTTTTCCCTGGTATTCGGCCTCCACATTGTCTGATGCGGAAAGGCACTCACCCAATTCATCTATAACAACCGTTGCCTCATTGCCGCTGCGTTTTTCAGCCGTTCTCGCTTTCAGCTTGTTGATGGACAGATTTCGGGTGATTTTTGCGAAGAAAGCGGACAGATGGTTGGGGCGCTGGGGAGGAATCGCGTTCCACGCATTCAGCCAGGTGCTGTTCACGCATTCTTCCGAATCTTGCAGATTCGATAGAATGTTATTGGCGATGGACAAACAATACGAACCGTACTTTGATCCAGACTCCTGAATTGCCTGTTCGCTCCGGCGCCAATAAAACTCAATAATTTCGTTGTCCTCCATTCGTTCCCCCCCTTGTAGATGAAAGGCCCTTTACCTATATAGACAGCAAACGTCTTATAACCTAACAGGTTTTTCAGAATTAATTGTAAGCCATGTGGTCGGTTTTATCTATGTCAATTTTCAAATGTCATCATTTTTAAGAAATGCTGTCCAAGATAAAAAAGGCTGATGACGTTTTGAAAAATGAGCAGCAGTATATGATATAATCATCTTTAGACAGACATCGGAAAGGAGATCATTATGCTTGGATTTGGCTGGCTGAACATGGGAAGCCTGATATTCGGGCTGATTGCGTGGATACTTCCGGTTGTTAATCTCACTCAGCATAGTAAGTCTGGCAGCAGGAACTGGCCCGCATTCTCTGTAGCAAGTGCCGCTTCCTGTGCCGTATCGCTTTATATGCAGATTCGATATACCGACCATCTGGTGCAGATCGAAGACTGGTCGGCGCTTCTGGATACCTCCCGCGCGGTAACGTGGGTTTCGGCGGTATTGCTGATCGTCACGATCCTGCTGAACGCGTTCACGCTGGTCGTCTGCCGCAGAAGAGAAAAAGCAGGCACCGGTTGAAGAATTCAACCGTAGGTTAAATCATAGACGTGAAAAGTCAAACACGCTTCCATTGCGGTCCTCCCCACAATCGGCTATACTAATATTTAGGAAGGGCCTTCCTCAAGAAAGCGAGGAATCAGAATGGAATTATCGATTGGGAAAAATATTCAGAACAAAAGAAAATCTATGGGGCTGACGCAGGATCAGCTTGCCACAGCGCTTGGCGTGTCCATTGCGGCCGTGTCGAAATGGGAAACAGGCGGCGCGTATCCGGACATTACCCTGCTTGCTCCCATTGCCCGGCTGCTGGGCGTCACGGTAGATGATCTGCTGGGATTTGAACCTCAGTTGTCGGAAGATCAGGTCATGGAGTTCTGCGAGAAGTGCACGAAATTGTTTGAATCCTCCGACTATGAAAGCGCGATTTCCCTTGCCGAACAAAGCGTCAGGGAATACCCGAACAGTCCGCTCTTGAAGCTGAGAATGGGCAATGTCTTTATGATGCACACCCCATGTGCGCGAACGGAGGACGAAGCTACCCATTTATTGAGCCGCGCGGAAACTCTGATGCGGGAGGCCGCCGAAAGCGAAGACATCCAGATCCGCGAAGCTGCGTGGCACAGCCTGAGTGCTCTGCTGATGCAGCAGAAGCGGTACGAGGAAGCATTAAAGGCGCTCGACGGCATCCACAGCTCGGAAATTGAACCGAATCAAATGAAAGTTTCCATCTACTACGCCATGGGGGATTACGAAAAGTCAAAACAGGTGGCGCAGTATCTGCTTGCCACTCACACGTTCGGCTGCAATATCGCCCTCGGCACGCTTGCCAATCTTGCGAAAAAGAAGAAGGATTATCCGCTTGCGCTGCGGATGGAAAACCTGAGCCTGCAGCTCTCGCAAATGTTTGGCAAAGATAAGCTCTATGGTCAGGACTTGAACCACTACCTGATGATCGCGCAGTGCCACGCGGAGCAGAAGCAGGAACGGGAAACACTGGATGCGCTTGGAGCGTTTTTGAAGTGCGCGCAGATGCCCGCGGATCATGATGCGGTAAAGGCAAGCCCGTTCTTCGACAGCATCGAGATGAGCGAAACACTTCAATCAAAAAGCTATTTGAATCACTGCGTCCGTGAGATGATAAACGGAAACCCGGCATTCGATTTTTTGAGCGGCAATCAGGAGTTTCAAAATATTCTAACAGCGCTGGAACAGCTTCCGGAATAATGTTTTTATATAAGCAGACCGGACCGTTGTTGTGAATGATCCGGCCTGCTTGCTTACATTCCGACTACGCTCCAGCCTATCCGTTGCATAAAGACGATGAGTTCAGATAAATTATTATGACAATTTTTCATGAAGGAAAACCCGCATAACTTGATTTGTAATTCGCAGTCAGTATGGTAAAGTAAAGATATACAGGAACGGAGGGATCGTAATGTCGGTTGAACGCAAGGGTGAACAGATTATCATCCATACGGAAAAAGGTGTCCAGTCAATTTCACCTATGAAAACAGTCATGAACAGTTTTGACGCCGGTGCATTCAAAGCGTGGCAGGATGAATGTGCGAGAAAACTTACAGCCAATGCTCGGTCGGCGAGTGAACTGACTGGTTATCTCATGGCGCGTTACGATCTTGAACCACTTGATCTGCGGGATGATACAATACAAATGTTTTTACACAGCTTTGTTCCGCGTCATTTTGGGGAACGGCTAAGGCACAATCCGCCGCAGTTTTCTTTTGATATGACAGATGAGAAACTGGAAGACTGGCAGCGGGAAACGGATTCCCAACGGGAGGAAATCCGTTCGATTCTGCCAGAGCAGTTTGGAATCAAAGTGCATGGATTCCATATTCTGCACACGGATAAAAATGAGCCTTTGATTGAAGCCGATCGCCGACAATGGTGGGAACGATGGGGAAACGAACATTGCAAAGATGCGAAAAACTGTACAGAGCCAGAAGGCTATTTCTGTTTTGAGGAAACGGTCTGCGAAGGAAACGGATCGGGTTTCGGCGGGACGGCGCTGGCCCGTGAAGCCGCACTGTTTCTTGGCGTAACCGAGGAAGACATCAAAAACCGGACAAACCGTTTTCTTGGATACGCATCCGCTCTTGTGGAGAAAGGCCAACTGCCCCCTTTAACTGATTTCATGAATAAATAGCTGTTATAGATGTAAATAGCCGAACAAGCCTGACTTTTTTAGAGTCATCCTCGTCCGGCTATTTTTTCACATTCCAACGACACTCCAGAGTATTCTTGCATAAGGCTGGTGCTTAATCCACCTGCCCAACGAGGTTGTATATGATGGTGACATTCTGCTTTTCCTCTCCGTTTTCGATAACTTTCTGACCTACAATGATTTTGTCAATCAGTTTTATCAGCAGTTTTCGATCAAGTTCCTCGACTCCCATGTATCGCTTCATAAGAGAAACCCACTCACGGATGTCATACTCGACTTCCTTTGAGTGGGTTTGTTGTTCTGCCAGCGTTGCAGCCAATTTAGTTTTGTCATCCTTCTCACTTTGATACTTTGCCATTAGCCCAAGCAGGATGTTTCGAGGGACATCGCCCAACACCATTTCTTCGTAGGTCTTGGCAATGAGTCGGTCGAGTTCTGAGAGCCGGGCACGGATTGTATTTAACTGCTTATCTGCAATCGCTCGTGCCGAGGCGCTATCGGCGTTTCGCTTTCGCTTCAGCTCCGCGACCACCGCTTCTTCATCAAACAGGATGCGCTTTCCTTGCTCATGGATATCAGCTTTCACGAGGTCTATAAATATACTCATGCAGGTTCTGTGCGGCGTACAGGCGTTCGCTCCACCGCGAGCGTATGTGCCGCAGAGGTAGGCATGGTGGTTGTTTCGAGTTCCATCTTTATGCTCATTGTAGTCTCGGCATAGCTTCATGCTTTTGTGGCAGTCGGCACACTCCAATAGCCCAGAGAACAAGCTGATGCTGCCATCATTCGTCCTGCGAAAAGTCTGTTTCTTTTTAGCCAACTCCTGTGCTTTATTCCATTGCTCCATCGTCACAATAGGGGGGTGCGTTCCCTCAACGCGAATCCAACTCTCCTCTGGCCTTTTTACATTCTTGTGATTTTTAAAGGACACAACTCCACTCTTAAACTGAACGAGGTTTCCAATGTAGGCTTCGTTTCGGAGTATCTCCTTAACTGTTATGTCCGACCATGTGTGTGTAACATTGCGAGGATTCTCCCTGCCGAGAAGCTGATAGTAGTAGTCGCGGGGAGGCGTCAATCCTTCATCGTTGAGTTTTGTAGCAATGCCACGGTAACCCATACCCTCACAACGCATGGCGAATATCCGGCGTACATTTGCGGCTGCGGTTTCATCAATCGTGTATCGAGTGATTCCGCTCCTGTCCTTTTCCTTGATGTAGCCATAGGGTGCATAGCAGCTCATGTTGTGACCGTTTTTAGCCCGAGCCATCTTTGCTGATACAACTTTCTTGCTGATGTCACGGCTGTAAAACTCATTGAACAGATTTTTGAAGGGCATGATGTCATTGTTCTCGTTGAGCGTGTCTACGCTGTCATTGAGAGCGATGAAGCGACACCCGAGCGAAGGAAAAAGATAGTCGGTGTATTCACCGAACTGAATGTAGTTGCGTCCGAATCGACTGAGGTCTTTTACGATGACGAGGTTGATTCTTCCATTTTTCACATCGTCAATCATTCTCTGGAACGAGGGCCGCTCGAAATTCAACCCCGTGTATCCGTCATCGATATAAGTGTCGACCAGATTCCAGCCATGCTCTTTAATGTATGCCGTAAGAATGAGCCGTTGATTCTCAATGCTCATAGACTCGCCATCTCGTTCATCATCACGCGAGAGGCGAAGATAGGCGCCTGCTTTATAGTTCATTTGTGTTTTCCTCCATTCCGATTGTTGTTGTGGTCATTCTTGTGTATAGCTACACACACTACCACAAGGTTGCGGGAATAGCTATCCCACCATCATTAATTATTTTGAGCACTCAGTGTCTTCTGAAAAGCCCAATCAAACAGGACTTTTCTGAGTTCCTGTTCTCCTTTATAGACGGAAGTGACATTATACAGGGTCTTACCGATTTTAACTGTGCGGTTGACCGTGATGGCTTTCTCTGTGTTTGCCTGTTTCATCAGTTTCCTTTCTCCCCATATCGGGGCATAAAAAACGGCGGGATTTTTTCTTTCCCGCCGTCACATCATCCGCATACTGAAGTCCTGTTCTTCCTCATGGTCATCCGCTTTCTGACCGGGCGCCAGCTTGCGCTGTTTCTTGTGGTCGTGCCGCTGCGGAGCGGTGGTCGCATCCCTCATGAGAGGATGAGCATCCTGATCGCGCTCAAGAGCGTGTCCCAACTTAACCAGACCGCCAGCAATACCACCGAGATTGGTATCAGCAGAAACCATGCCGGAGACAGGCGTATCCGAGGTAGTCTGAGTCTGGGCAAAGAAAAGGAAGGCTCTTTCTTTTTCCCAGCCTGTTCGAGCAGAGTCCTGATTGCGGTCAGCTCCTGCTCCAGATTCGAGGTCTGCTGCTTCGTTGCATACTCGCTGAGATGTGAGAGGCTCTTGTCCAGTGCCGACCTCTGCTGCTCCAAATTCCACACCACCGCGTCCACCAAATCCAGCAGCGTGTTCCATTCCTTCTCTGTTGGGTGCGGCTCCGACATCGGTGTAGTCTGCTCCTGCCGCATACGCTGCGGCAGGTTCTTCTGTTTTAATTCTTCCATTGACGAGTTCATGGCGGATTCGGAATTCATGCTCCATCATCTCCTTGAGATATTTGTCGTCGTGCAGTTTGTCATCACCACACTTCTTTCCGTTTGGCAGGGTGTAGGTGATATTCTTTCGCGTTTCCTCCCAGCGCACCTTGTAGCCCTCGAATTTCATAAGCTCGATGAACTCTTCGCGGCTCCGGGCGGATCTCATACAGTCGTCGATGACATTCATCAGTTGGAACTTCCAGCTCTGGCCTCGCTCGGCTGTGTGGTACTCGGAAACCGAAATGCCTCTGACCTGCTTTTGCTTCTGCTTTGGCTGGCAGACCTCAAAGCCGTACTTCATGCAGAGACTGTCGTTGAGCATACGGATGGGTTCCATCTCCGGCGTGCTGATATGAAATTTCCCGCCGTTCTCGAAGCTGACGCTGTTGATGATAAAGTGAGAGTGGATGTGCTCACGGTCAACATGGGTGCAGACCAGCACCTCGTAGCCCTCGAAGTATTCCGCCAGCTTGAGCGCCATCTCATGCGCTGTTTCGGGCAGCACTTCTTCACCCTTCGGGAACGCCTGTGTCATGTGGTAGTACATCCGACCGCTGTCCTTGCCGTAGAGCAGCTTGGTGTTGATGAAATCGTTGTAGGCGGTCTGTGGCGAACAGTTCACGCCGCTGACCAGTCGGCGTCCGTGCCAGAGCGTTTTCTCCGGTCTGGCTGCGTAGCGCATGACCGCGTTCATTCCAGCGCGGCTCTGGCCTTTCGGCCGATTTGCAAAGCTGACGATAGCTATGCCGACCACCTCCTGCGTTCCAAAAGCTCCTTGAGCGATTCGCTGATGTCGGTCAGCACCTCCAGTGCTTCGCTAAGATTAGCAACGCTGATCCTCCCCATGTTGGCGAGGGTAGCAAGCTGGTTGAGATTGCGTCCGATAGCTCTCTGCTGCTTCAGTACTTCCTCCAAATCATTGATGACGACGATCTGCTTTCCGAGGCAGACGCTCGTCACATAGTCGGTGATATTTTTGCCGGATTGGTTTGCCTTTTGGTGGATGTCGTCGAAGTCCTCCGACGTCAGTTTGATGCTGAGTCTGCGCTTTTTCGTTTCCAAAGCGATGTCCTCCGTTCTTATAGTGGGTGCAGGGCTACTGCCCGCCCTGCTGCATCGGCTGTCGGGGGCAAGGCCACCGACAAGCCGAATGCGATGCTGGCTCTCTCCGCAGAGAGAAACCCCGCACTCCCTCGTTCTCGCCCGCTGCCGCGTTTCCTGACAGGGAGGGATAAACCTTCCACCTCCAGAGAAAAAGCCAACATAGGGGCGACACCGTGGCACAGGCGGGGCAAGGCTTGCGTACGGTGCGTACGGCTGCGTACGGTAATTTTGCTACTGGATCCTGTGCCACTTTTACCGACCGCTGCCGCACATGCCGACCGCAGGCCGCATTCTGCAAGGGTTTTTATGTGTACGGCAACTCCGATGAGGAAGCGGCGGTGTCCCGCCGCTTGATTTCAATAATCTTTTCATTTCGGGTACGGCGAAAGGTGCAATCGAAACCGTGCTCTGTCAGTTCGCTGTGGTGCTTCATCAGCTTCTTGCGTAGCACAGCCGGGGTGATGCTTCTGCCTGTAGACCTTTCGATGTCCTCGGCAAGCTGAGTGGCGGTGCCAGAGAAATTATCAGAGAGAGAAAAAAGGTGTTGGCACACTACGGAGATGGTATCATCGAGCAGTGGCACTTCCTCACTCTCTCCGCGCAGCTTCCAAATGTGCGTCTCGTTGTCCAGCTCCAGCTTCAACTCCATTGACTCAATGTCGCGACCTGTGCAGAAGAGTGTTGCTCGACCATCGGTGCGTTTCTCTCTGTCGAGAATAAAAACGGTATCCACCACACCCGAGAGACCTGTGGTGCCAGAGAGCATGTTCATCGGGTCGACATCTTTCATTTTTCGGAGATGGTGGACACAGAGGATCGCGATGTGATAGCGGTTGGCGAGTTCTCGCAGGACATTAAGTTCGCGATAATCGTTGGCATATGGATTGGCGTTGTTGGTTTCCTTTCGGATATTCTGAAGCGTGTCGATGACGATGAGGTTGGTATCGGGATGTTCGGAGAGAAAGGCTTCAATCTGTTTTGCGAGACCATCATCGAGACTATCTGCCATGATTGAGAAGTGGAGACAGCTTGGAGCGTCATCGGTCACATCAAGCAGCCGGGATTGGATGCGCTCGAAGCTGTCCTCGAGGCAGAGGTAGAGCGCAGTACCTTGTCTGCACTCGTAGTTCCAGAAGCGTTCTCCTTTGGAGACGCACAGGCAGAGCCACAGCATCAGCCACGACTTACCGATTTTGGGTGAGCCGCCGAGGATGTGCAGACCTGTCGGTATGAGAGAGGAGACCACAAAGCCGGGCGCTGCCATCGGTGTGTTTATCAGCGTCTGACCGTCAATGGTCTGGAATGGTTTGATGTTCATTTGGGTTCTCCTTTCGAGTTTCTTCTCTGCTGTTTATGCGTATATATAAAAAGACGGCCTCCGTTTGTACTTCACGAAGGCCGTCTTGGTTGTTCAGTCTACTTATGATAAGAGGCCGCTTATCAATATAAGCGACCTCTCTATGTTTACTTCTTGTGAGTTTTTGATTCTTTCTGTTCGCGTAGCTTCACCATATAGTCAAAGGCAAGACCTCTGATTTCTTCTGCATCCAAAAAATCGAAGGTGGTTACAGCAGCATAATGGTTTAGGTATTTCTTACACTCACGGAAATACTCTGTTATTCCTTCATTGTCATCAAGAATATCTTTGAAATCTTTTATGGCAAGCAGGACACCTTTTATCCTGTTGAAGTTCATACGATTAAGGGTGTCCATCACATCGGTACAGATGGTTTGGTTTGTAAACAAGATTTCGGTTAGCGCATAGTGATTTGAATTGCTTTCATCGTAGGTTAGGTATCCATACCACCACAGCCTTGATAGCGCATTGTCGTTTAAGAGGCTTGAACCTCCGGTCACAAAGTATCTTGTTTTAATCGTGTTGCTTCGCGCTGCTGACATCCACCGATCGCGAATGTAATTGCGATATTCCGGGACAGCGTGGCAAAGATATGACCACATATACTTGTTGGAAGCCTGTAGGGGTGTCAGAGAGCGAAAGGCATCATACATCATTCGTGTGTTAATTAGGTCCTCGGAGGTCTTCAATGCATCGTCTTTATCTCCCTTAGAATAATGCGGTGAGAAGGCATTCACATCAACCGTTTTTGATTGACGAAAGTAGTCATGCGAGAAGCCAAAGTATTCATCCAGCCAGTCATCGTCTCCTGCATACTTTGCTTCATTTCGGTCAATGTCATGAATTAGCTTCTCATATGCATCTTCAGTAAAATATCCAAGAAGCATCAATCAACACCCCCAAGCATTTGTGTCTCGCCGTTGTTAATCTCACTGTCAAGTGTATCCTTGAAACTCTTTAATGCATCAAGCGCAATGTCACCGAGCAACTTGTTTGCAAGGAGAGTCGTAGAGTCTTGATATGTATTAAAAGATATTCCCAGCTTTTGTGCCTTGCCCTCAATGGCACGGAACCATCTTTTGTCGTCGCTGCCATCATCCAAGTCCTCACGATAGAACTCACATATCTTCGAAATCGCCTCTACAAGGACTGGGTACACAATCACGCTGGTGATGTAGCGACGGAGCGACCCGTTGTTGAAGTCCTTGAAATTGAAGTACAGGTTGTATAACTCCTCTTTGAGGTTTATCTCAATTTTGTCTCCCGAGAAATCTGGCATTACATCATCCTCTTGCGAAGGAGTTCTGTTGATGTTAAATATGGATGCAATAGGTTTCTCGAGTTCGGTATCGTCCACATAGATTATGCGGGTATCCTCTTTTGCCAGCACATCGCCTTTGCGTATCTCGAATGTTGAGCTCGAGAAATACAAATCGTTAAACTCACCCTCGCACTTAAAATCATTCATCGCGGCTGTGGCAATAATCGAGCCTGTCAACTCAATGCGTTTTACTACTTTGAATTTCGGTATATGCAACTCCATCGCTGTTTCCTCTTTAGGGAAAATGAAGAGCCGGCTGTATGATGAGCTGCTACTTTTAATACCGATGACTGCAAGTGCCTTGTTGTCATCAATTAGTTGTTGTAGGCCATTGCAGACCAATGAGTAAGAAATGGGGATAATAATATCATCGGAAGTAACAACGATTTTTTCGGGGTCGAATACAGTTCCAAACTGACACGCTGCAATGTAATCATCTCTTCCGGCGGCGAGCACAGGATTGGGAAACTCATTTTTTTGCGACTTCATTTCTTCGCCACCTCCGCAATATGAAGATTGAGAACCATTTTCTCTTTACTTGAAAATTTCACGAAAAACACCGCAGGCACATCTGCTTCAACTTTGATAGGACCTGCCTGTCCATCGGAAATGCTGATTGCCGACCCATTGTAGGTAAACGACTCCATGCTCAGTATGTCGGCTTTTCCATCTTCGCCCAATGCAGAGCAAGCAATATAAAGGTTGTTGTATGCTTCGGTCGGCTTGATAACGATTTTATAGAGTCCAGCAGAGGAGTTGATAGGGAATGCCCGTTGTGCGGATAGGTTGGGCAGAGTGACCGTTTTCGTACCCTTGCCGGGGCGAGCCCCTTTTTTTTGCTCTCCGTCAGGGTCATCAGGATTAACAACGGGGGGGTGCGGTACAGGAGGTGGAGGATTGGGATTCTTTTCGTGATTGTGAATGTCTCCCTTTTCTTCTGAGCCTTCTTCTTTCATTCCACTATCGGTAATAATCCCCGGCTTGGTTTCAACAGTTTTTACTTTGCCAATCTTGATTTTTGCCTTCAGAATGTCATCACCTTCGGATGCTCCGCCAAGCCCATCAAGATCGTCCGGAATATACTCGCCAACGCCCGCTGCATCAACAGTATCTTCCGTAATCACTTCAAACTGATTTCTGAGCAGCTCGAGAATTGAATCATCTATCGTTTTGATTGCTTCTTTCGCGCGTTTACGGTTTTCTTTTTCAGATGCTCCCGTTATCAACTTGTAATCCCACTTGTTGTGACGAGCGGGTTCTGTCGCTCTAAGCAGCTCACCGAGTTTCTGCCCTCGTACCACTAAGACGGCGGCATAGTGCTGAAAGATTCTTCTGCTCTTTTGATAAATAAGCATTCCCGTATCTCTGAAGTGCGCTATTGTTCGCCCGTAATTACTTTCGGATTTGATGTACACTTCGGCATCATTTTCCTCCAGAATAGAAAGCGGCACACTTTTGTCCGGCACGGAAAAGGCTTTATATAACTGCGAAGGAATAACCATCTCAGGGTCTTCGGCAAAATCAGAAATCGTCTGTGAGATAGTTGCGGAATCGATGATTCGCAACTTGTTGCCAGCCTTGAGTTCAATAATCAGTCGGTTCTCGCTGATAGCAACGAAAAAATTCTTGATGACTGCCTTTGTTACATTGTTCATCCAGTCGCTCTCTTGGTTAAACCCAGCAATAATTACATCGGTACCTTTTTGGGTTCTGGCAAAAACATCTCTGAACTCGTCGGAGTCATCAGAAAAAATAGGTGTCCATCTTTCGTTGTCATCATCGTTCTTTTGGTATCTTCCGACTCGTTGAGTTTCTTTACCTTGCTCATTAAACAAGGTGGCAAGTCTTGCAACTCCAATAAAGGCGGATTCCCCATCATCAGCAAGCGTGTTATAAAACACCATACTGAGTGCAGAGCAAGCAAATGGAGCATTTTTCCCTATGCCAAAGGAGCCGCCGCTGGTGTCGGTATTTTTAACCGACATACCATCAGCGCCAGTCAACGCTTCCCACGGAGAGGAGAGGTCACGGCTGCGGCTTCCGCTGAGGCCAAAGGTGTTGTAATCTCCGGCAATTAATACAGGGATTTTTTCACGAGATAGCATCTCTTCAGCATCGGATAAAAATCGGGAGAGTTTTGCATCCATTTTCTCTCCCCAATACTTTCGGCATCCATCAATGCATTTCTGATACCCTGCAAACACCGAGTCATGTTCTTTCTGAATGTGTTTCAGTTCAAACACCACTTTGACGGGGTCTGCAATCGAGGTATCCTTTGCATCAAGCGAGTTCTGGCATATTTCGCGTGCCAAATTATCTATTAATTCCTCACCCTTAAATGCTTCGATATCGTTGTTTGTGTAGCCCTGCCTTGTTCCGCCGGAAAGCGGAGGGAATCTCCAACCGACTGTTATCATAACGAGCCCTCCTTAGTTGAGCGTAAATTTCTCTTCCTTTGCATCAAGTCCCAGGAAGCGGTTTTTGGTATTTTTCAGCTCTTTATCCAAGGCGGCAAATATCTTCTTGATATCCTCATCGGTATAGTCATAGTTTGCTTTACTTGAACAATTCCCGAGTAAGCGCATCATCTCAATGATTTTATTTGTTCTGGCCTCTGCCAAACGAACGAAGCGATCTCTTTTTGTTTCTGTAGCCATAACCAGCACCTCTTTCTTATGTTTGATTACAGTATACGAAGTGCGAATATATTTGTCAATATATTTTGCAAATATATTTGAAATATATTGCACAATTGGTGCTGTTATTCAGTTATTTTTCATCAAGTATATATGAAAAATGTAGCGCAGAATATGCGCTACATTTTTTCGTAATTATGCGTTTGGTAGATCACCGAGCATGCGAAAACAGTTTGTCATATACTCAGCCATAGTTTGGATTACGGGGATGGTAACTGAATTGCCGAATTGTTTATATTGTTGGCAATCGGTTATCTCCGGTGGGAAAGAGAAGGTGTCTACTCCGTCTTCGACAAATGCGTAGTTTATGAAGCCTTGCAACTTCCCCCACTCTCTTGGCGTCATCACCCGAATTCCCATATCATTCAATTCGGTTTTCTTTGTTGGAATTAACGTTCCGGCAATTCCATCTTGCGGGTCAAGGACTAAATTGCGCTCTTTCCCAGAACCTCCTGTTGCCATAATCGTGTTGGCTATTGGTGATTCAACCTCGGGTGCATTGACAACCTTGTATCCAAATCCATTTCCCTTATCATGTTCTCGAGCCCTATGTCGAATCAGTGTGTCTAAGTATCCTTTTGCCATATAGCGTCTTGGCTCTGCACCGAACTCGAGTAAATCGTTTAGGTCATGGTATAATTCCAAATCGTTCCTCTCTGGCAGGTAGTTCTCGATTCCGTTTAGCGCAACTTCACCATATCGCTTTCTGTCAAACGCCATGATATATGTGCGAGGTCGATTCTGAGGAACTCCGAAGAATTTGGAATTTCGTATAAATGATTTCCCTTGATACACAGGTTTGCCATTTGCATCGTATGTTACTCCGATGACTTTGTAGTCCAGTGCCTGCTCCAATGTTCGGATGATGATGTTGAATGTGTTTCCCTGATCGTGCCGGACGAGATTGTCAACATTTTCAAGAAAGACTGCACGGGGACGATTCCGTTTAATTATCTCGGCTATGTGATAGAAAATAGTGCCTTTTGTAGTGTCCTCAAAGCCTTTCTCAAGACCTGCTCTGCTAAAGGTCTGGCATGGGAACCCTGCCAGAAGAATGTCATAAGGGGTACTATCCAATAATACCTTAAACTCTTCCGTTGTTAAATCATGACAAGGGTCTTCGTTGTATAGATGCTTATATGTGATGCAGGCATACTTGTCGACCTCGGAGGCCATAATGTTTTTGTAAAAGCCTGTCATTTCGAATCCTTTTCGTATGCCGCCGATGCCGGCACACAAATCAACAGTATAAAATGGCATATTATCTCTCCCTGTAAACTTGTTCGATTTTATCTGCACAGGCTGTCAAGTCATGCTTAATATCCTTGCCCCAAAAGCGTAGTACAAGCCAGCCATTGTTTTTAAGGTGCTCTGTCACTTCCACATCTCGCTGAATGTTTCGCTCAATTTTTGGTATCCAGAAAGACTGATTGCTCTTAATATCATCTTTTCTTATTTCCCATTGGTATCCGTGCCAGAACTCGCTGTCTACGAATACCGCGATTTTCTTCCCTGTAAATACGATGTCCGGTTTTCCGAATATCGTATTTACATTTTTTCGATATCTCATATTCCTATGCCAAAGCTCTCGTCTCAAAGCGAGTTCTATCTGAGAGTCTTTATTCTTTACTTGCTTCATGTTGAAGCTAATTTGCTCTGGACTTTTCTTTTTCATTGTCCATCTCCGAATCGCTTCATTACCTGCCGCCAATCCAAGTCAGTAATGGACTCTCTCTTTGCGGTTAGTATTGCTTCGTAAATAGAGGGGTTGTCAAAAAAATAGTCCTCAATATCATTTGGCACACCTTTTCTTGAAAACGCAGCAAAAAACCGCAACTTTCTTGATTCATCATCAGACAGAGAAAGGGCTGCAATGATACTATCCAGCAGTGCTCCTTGAGGGGGTGCGTTCTTGCCCTGCTCGAACTGGCTTACTGTCATCTTACTACGGCCGATAGCAGACGCCAGTCCTTCTTGTGTCATTCGAGGATTCCGAGACTGCCTGAGTTCCCGCAAATAAGTTCCGAATGAAGAGTTGTCCATTAGCGCACCTCCTCTCAAATAAGTAAGTATGATTATTTACTTATTATAGCAGAAGCCGCAAAAATGTCAAGTTTCGCCGTTCATTAGGGTATCCTTTGCCTTTGTAGCCAACAGCGGTTGTCCATCCGAGGCGCTGGTCGAAAGCCAAGCCGCTGTTGGCTGTGTGGCGGTCGTTTCTTGCGGAATAGCTATCGAGGTTTCGCACTTGCGTAACGATTATGCCAAGTGTCCATTTTGACCCGCTGGCTTAACCGTGACACTTTGGCGATATGCCTTTTGACGACAGGTATTGCTACAATACTTGGCATCGGAGCGTTTAGGAGTAAAGGACTTACCGCAGATGGGGCACATGCGATTTTGACGGGCTTGCAGGCGTTTCTCGCGCTGATGTCTGTAATTGGCAATCCGCCCACAAGTGGCATTATTGCAGTATTTTTTTGCGTGGATGCGGGTATAGAAAAACTGATGACAGCCGCCACAGAGAATCTTCCGAACCTCCCAAGTGTAATGCTCATATGGCTTCTGTTCCCCATACCACTCTTTCAAGGTACTCTGGTTCTCACGTTCCCACTCATCGTTCCAAATCATATCCATCCTTCTTTCTTTGTCGACTGAGCGCACTTTTTGCGTTTTGTAATGAGTGTTGTGGGTGTTGTCCTTTTAACCGCCTTTATGCGAGTATCTCCCAGATATACAGCGGCGCCGTCAATGTGAACACCAGACAGGCGAACAGGATTGCGGGCGCCGCCCACTCGAATTGTCCGTGCTTTCTATAGTCGAAATAAGCCGTACCTAATTTGGCGAAGAAAAATACGGCCAGAATCAGGTCGATGGCCGGGAACACGACGCTGTTGACGACGGTCTTTATTTGCTGTGACGCTGTTGTCCATGTACCTTCCACAGCTCCAGCCACATCGCCGCTTCCCGCCGCATACGCGGTTGTTCCAAAGATGCAGGTCAGAACAAGAACCACACACAGAACCGCGAAAATACGTTTGGCTTTCATGAATTTTCCACCTTTCAAAATGTTTTTTAGAAAAAGAGAAGGACCGCGGAAGCTTTTGCTCTGCGATCCTTTTTCTTTTCTGCTGTTATGGGTTTACAGGAGCAATGTGCCAGTCGTTCCAAAGGCTGCCCCTTATGGTCACCGAATCGGTGAGGTTCATGCTGAGCATTCCAGCCGGCGTCCAGCAGTCCTCCAGGTAGGTATAGGGCGTGTAGCTGCCATCCGGCATCCAGATCGGAGTAAAATGCGTCCGGTGCTTGTAGGTCGAATATTTATTTGACGCAAACTCAAAATCCGCGTTGTACCCGGAACGCGTCTGCTCCAGCAGCCGCCAGAAGGAATGGTACCCGAATTCCGGGAAGTAGGTGATGGCCGTCTGCGCGTCGGTTACCGCCGAGGACTGACTGGTGCTGACTCTGGCGGTCGTTGTCTGGTTGATCCCATAGCCGCTTTTTAGAATTTTGCCCGATGCGGTGGGATCTTTTTCGTCAGGCGTGATGCTCATGGAAGCGGTAAAACTTGCTGAATAAGAAATCCAGTTAAAGTCCCACCAGCCAGCATCTTCCCAATAGCCGGAGTCCTCTCCCGTAGAAATCCAAACCCAATTTGCGTGCCAGGATGGACGCCAGAGCCCCCAAGACGCCGAGGTTCTCTGCGTATTATTTGGGACAGGGGATGCGGCGTAGGAGTCATTCCGGTCATCCGCCACCGGATCGGGTGGATCGTGTCCGGAGAGATCCACAATCTTTGCGATAATGGTTCCCTCACTTGCCGAGCCGCCGCCGTTCACCGACACGCGGATGGTCATGGTCTGCGGAGTGGATGGGGTTGTCCAGCGCACCCACGCCAGCTGGCTGTCGCCATCCGGGTAGTAGACGCCGCCTACGGTGTAAGTCTGGCCCCCAATAGTGAAACGCACTGTGACGGGATTGTCCGGATCGGACTGCCCGCCCCGCACCGTCACGGATGTGATGACCTCCGTGTTGACGCGGTATTCATAATTTGTTGTACTGATCGTAGGCGGTTCCGCTTCGCTGAACCGCACGATGCCAAGACCAAGGGATGAGATGATATCCGTGTCCGACGCCGCCCTGGTCGTGGAACCGCCCCACGCCGGGTAGCCGAGATCCGGGGTTTCCAAGAACATCGCTAGCGGCAGGTTTTTGTGGCTGAGAGAGACCATCTTGCTCCGCAGGCCGCCCCCGAGCTGCTGATCGAACAGCGCGGCCTCCGTGGCGGTCATGGCGTATTTGACACCGCCGAATGTCATATAGGCGATGGGTTCCAGAAGCAGTTTATATTGCCCGTTGATCAGAACATTAAAGTTCATTCCGGTCAGGTTCGCGATACTCCGGATTACCTGCTCGTCGGTGAAATAGCTCTTGATCGCGGCGATATTGCCGTTTCCTCCGGATGTGCTGATGATCTTGGGCAGAGCCTGAGATGGATTCACATAAGAATAGTTTCCGGTCCTTGGTGTTAAAGTTTGCCCTCTATTATAAGAGATTTTGCACACCTTTCCAAAGTGCCATATTGTTCCGGCTGGGGTCCTGTTCGTTAAATCGACCGGCGTTGTCACAACCGCATGATCGTTGGCTCGGATGACCGTTACCCGCACTCCTTCGTCGCCAGTGTTCCAGAAATCTGTGTTGGTTCCGTCTCCCATCCCACCTCCGCCGCCATCCACATTCCCGTCTCCGATGGCATAGGCGTTCATCGGCAGGAATACGGAAATCATCAGTACAAACGCTAAAAAAAGGCTGATGATTCGTTTCATGAAATCCTCCTTCCAAACGAAAAAGCACGGCCGAAGCCGTGCTTTCCGTAATATCGTGATATCGAGCTAATTCATGTTGCCGATCTT
>JGI2065J20421_1000870_pt1 | contig 27613 bp, 25 predicted proteins | sample Biomet5_FD_20421 | JGI IMG/M metagenome (IMG submission 20421)
CCATTCTGGTAATTTAAAACAATCGCTCAACATCCAGCTTAAACTTACAGAAGGATAGAAATAATGGTTATTTTTAGGATCCAAAGTAGAGAACCAGTCATTACGTCCTGTAAAATTAAGGAATAACCAATCTTTATAACCAAAATCGGCAGTACCATATACAGAATTTACCTGATATTCAGTATAATCTTTGGCAAAAGTACGCGTACTAGCAGAAACATTAGAAGTTGAATAAATGCCACTAATTACAAATGGACGAATACCACCATTTGTACCATACTGCTTAGTAATATCACGTTGTCTGTTACCACCAACTGTTGCATTTACAGAAAAATCATTAAACTTTTTGTTTAAACCAATTAAATAGTTCAAGTTCATTTCAGAGAAGTTCTTTTCATATTCCTGAATATATCCATTAGGATCGGCAGCAGCTCCATCAGGTTGAACTTGTTTGAAAGAAAGAATATAACCATCTCGTGAAACCTGACCCTGAGCATATAACCAATCGGTAATATCATAACGAAGAGTAGCAGCTCCTGTTAAACGGTTCTTGTCAGACTCATTTGTTTTTCGGTACTGCAACCAGTAAGGGTTATTGAAATAAACATTGTTACCAGGCTGTAATTCTGAGCCATCAGCAGATGCACCTTTATTTCCTTTTAACCATCTTACATCATAGCCATTTGCAAGATATAATAAGGTAGCATTTGTGTTACCATTTCCATCAGACAAGTTTGCTCTACCATTAACATGTTCAAAAATATAGTTAGCATTAATTGTTAAGTGCAGTTTCTTGGAAATATCATATATTGTGTTCATGTTAATACCTTGCTGGTTTAAACCTGCATTTGGTAAGTTAGCCTGAGAAAATGTGTTTGACAAGCCAAAACGATAAGTTACTTTATCATTCTTACCGCTGATTGCTAATGATGCAGTTTCGTCAACACCTGTACGATAGAAATTTTTCCAGTTATCAATATAACCATAACGTGCTGTTTCGCCATTACGGTTTACAAAGTTACTACCATCTAATTTAGCACCCCAGCTTGAATTATATGTCTGATAAGCAGAAGTCTGATCAGCTGGTTTAATTCCCTGAGTTCCCTGACCATAAGTCTTTTGGAAATCACGGTAATCGTAAATTGAGTTAAATGTCAAGTTATTATTAAATTCAAGGCCAACACCATCCTGATCTTTTTTACCGGCTTTTGTAGTAATCAAGATAGCACCGTTACCACCACGATATCCATAAAGTGCAGATGCTGCAGCACCTTTTAAAACCTGAACATTTGCAATATCATCAGGGTTGATATTTGACAAACCGTCACCCATATCCATACCACCCCAAGTTCCTGCATTACCCTGATTAGAATTATCGAAAGGCACGCCATCAATAACATACAAAGGCTGATTGTTTCCTGCCAAAGATGCATTACCACGAATAATAACACGGCTTGAGCCTCCTAAACCTGTAGCATTACCAGCAACGCTAACACCTGAGATTTTACCGCTTAAAGCATTTCCTAAATTTAAATCACGAGATGCTGTCAATTGATCACCACCAACTTCTGTAGTTGAATAACCAATTGAGCGTTTTTGTCTCTTAATACCCATGGCAGTTACAACAACTTCATTCAAAGAATGAACGTCTTCAGCCAATGTTACAGTAATGCTCTCTTTTCCAGCAATAGAAACTTCTTGTGTTACATAACCGATATAACTGATAACAAGAGTGGCATTACCAGGAACAGACAATGAAAAATCACCATCTATTCCTGTAACTGTTCCTACTTTTTCTCCTTTTACCTTAACACTAGCTCCAATAATTGATTCACCATTTTTGTCTTTTACAATTCCTGAAACCTTTCTTACTTTTTGTTGAGTAGCATTTGATTTGGTTGTTCCTGTAGATTTAGAAGCTTTTGAGTCATATAATAGAACTACATGATCTTTGATCTCATATTTAATGCCACTACCTTTTAAGATTTTGTCTAATATAGCATTAAGACTTTCATTTTTTGCATTAACAGCAACTTCATTCACAACCCTTGTTTCCAAAGATTTATCATAAGAGAAAACTACATCTGTCTGTTTAGACAGTAAATCAATAACATTTTTCAGAGTAACATTATTTAATGAAAGGTTTACATTGAAACTATCATTAAATACCTCGGCTTTTTGAGATGCTTGTGCTTTTAAGCCAAAACATACTAAAAAAAGCACAATACATAAAGGCTTTAAGCATACATAGCCATTAGATTTGTTTTTCATAAATACATTTTTATTTTAAATCAATAGATTTGGTTTTTTCACTTAACTAATTTCAGACTTTCCGTCTTTTCTTTCTTAACTTATACTACATAGGCTACTAATTTTACATTTTAAATTATAATAAGGAAGTGTACTCTGACATATAATTAAGTATATATCAGAATTAATTTCCAGTCTTCCCGTTTAATACAATTTAAGAGGAAGAACTACCTAATAGAAAATGCGTTTTTTTAGAAAAAAAATCAGTGAGAGACTTTTGCCCTTTGGCCAGTTAAATGAAATAGCTGTTCAAGAACTTCATCAAGGCTATTTGTTTCCTTATAATAGAAATTATATTTTCGTTGTTGCAGATCCTTTGAATCAATAAGAATCTTTACTTTATATTTTTGCTCTATACTATTAATAATATCAGAAATTGAGACATTAGTTAACGCGACTAAGTGAAAGCGCCATAAAGAATATAAACTGGCATCAATTTCGTTTATTTCTAAAGTTTTTTGTTTATCCGAATATATTGCCTGTTGTCCAGGACGAAGTGTAGCGAGGTTCTCACCAACATTATTTTCCAACTGAATAGATCCTCTTAACAAAACAGCTTCACTTTTATTCTTAGAATAATCTGAATTGACACTGAAAGCTGTTCCCAATACTTTAACACGAAAAGCTTCTGTTTCGACAATAAAAGGATGTAACGGATCCTTTTCAACTTCAAAAAAGGCTAGTCCCTTTAATTTCACATGCCTTTCTTTTTCCATATACTCATCTGAGTAACTAATTACAGCATTTGTATTCAGCCATACAACAGATCCATCCTTTAATGTTACCTGTTTAACAGAATCTGGTAAAAAGTTAGCATAAGAATAGGTTACAGACGAGTTTTTATTGATATAATGAGAAAATACCAGAACAGTTACTAAAATTGAAGCAGCAACACTTCCCCACCAATATACAAGTTTCTTTGGTTTTTGACTTTTTATAGTCTTCTTTTTAGCTTCGGTATGATCAATGCGATTATTCATTCTAACTAAAGAATTGTAAAATTCTAAAGTTTGATTTTTCTCAGTAAAATTATGCTTTGATCTCCAGATAGCTTCTAAATCAAAAAACAATCGTTTGTTTTCTGATGAAGCTTCCAACCAATCTAACAACTCTCTTTCTTCTTCTGTAGTTGCTTGTCCTGTTAAATATTTGTATATTACTGATTCGTTCATTGTATGAGTTCTGTGCAATATATACAAACTTTAAAGGAAAAATACCTAATAAAATATGTGAAATAATGAGGTTTATTTTTCTGTTCTATATAAAACACCTATCCTATGTCTTCTTTATCAGACAAATATACTCTAATTTGTTTTATGGCAAAGCATGTTGACTTAATTATATATACATTATCATTCATTAAGCAAATATCTTGTTATTCATATTTCAATTTATTAAAGAGAAAAATGAATTATAGGTCTAGAAGTCGGAATCAGTTTAATATAATTCTTTAGTATACAAATTTATCTAAAATCGAGATTTATATTATAATTCGGCTAAGCTTTAGCATTCTAGGCACATAAATCACCTTATTTTACAGTATTTTTTGATCTGATCAATAATCAGATAACAAGCTGGGGCTACAACTGTTCCATGATCAAATCCTTTCAGTTCGTACAACTCAGTATGCATGTGGCCTAAAGCCTTTAAAACTGCAGCAAGATGAGCATTTTCTTCATAACGAGCAGACATTTCCAAATCACGATCACCAGTAATCAAGACAAATGGTGAAGCATCCTTGCGTGCATGATTAGAAGGTGCATAGGTATCTATAATAGGCAAATCAAAAGGCAGTCCTCTTTCTTTCCTAATAGTATAATGTGTCGTTGTTTGACCACTAATTGGGAAATAGGCAGACACGCTGTCTGCATCGATATTATATTTTGCAAGATAGCTTTTGTCAAGACCTAGCATTAATGTAAGATAGCCACCAGCAGAATGGCCTGAAACAAATATTTTCTTAGTGCTTCCTCCATACTGCTGAATGTGGTTAAAAGTCCAGGCTACAGCAGCTGCTGCATCATCTGTATATGCAGGGTTTGTAGCTTTTGGACTAAGACGATAATTAACGGCAATTATTGCAACACCTTTATCAAGTAATTCTTTTGGAAAAAATTTCTCGCCACCTTCAAGTCCACCACCATGAAACCACACAATAGAGGGACAGTTTTTCACATTCTTAGGATAATAAATATCTAGTTTACAACGACTTTGTTCGTATGCATCTTTATTCTGTGATTTATATGGAATATTATACTCAGAGAGATAACTAGTAGCATTTTGCGCTGAAATATAATAAGAGCAGATTATGCTGAGTAAAAGAGTAATGAAGTATTTTTTGTGTTTCATAGTAGATAGATTAAAAAAGAAAGGGCTTTATTCAAGCCCTTCTAAAATACGTTTAAGTACTACTTGTGCTGAAATCTCGCGATTAGCAGCTTCAGGTATCACAATAGACTGAGGACTTTCAATTACATCGTCCGTTACAATCATGTTTCGTCTTACAGGCAGACAGTGCATAAAATATGCATTATTGGTTACTGCCATGTGATCAGCGCTCACTGTCCATACACGGTCTTTGCTTATAACGCGACCGTAGTTATCGCCTTTGTAGGCGCTCCAGTTCTTCGCATAAACAAAATCGGCACCTTCGAGGGCTTTCATCTGATTGTACTCAACTTTGGCATTGCCTACGAATTTAGGATCAAGTTCATAACCTTCGGGATGAGTTATAACGAAATCATAGTCGGTTGCGTTCATCCATTCGGCAAAAGAATTAGGCACAGCCTGCGGAAGTGCACGAGGATGTGGTGCCCAAGTCATAACAACTTTTGGACGAGCCGTTTTCTTATATTCTTCAATAGTTATTAAATCAGCAAAACTCTGCAATGGGTGGCGTGTAGCGGCTTCCATTGAGAATACCGGTCGACCAGAGTATTTGATAAACTGATTAATGATTACTTCATTATAATCATCTGTCTTATTTTGAAATTGAGCAAAAGAACGGACACCGATAATGTCACAATAGCAACCCATAACAGGGATGGCTTCAAGAAGGTGTTCGGTCTTGTCACCATCCATAATTACACCTCTTTCTGTTTCAAGTTTCCATGCTCCCTGGTTTACATCGAGCACAATAACATTCATTCCCAAATTCATTGCAGCCTTTTGAGTACTGAGACGAGTACGAAGACTTGAATTGAAGAATATCATGAGAAGGGTTTTGTTTCTTCCCAGCTCAACATATTTGAAACGGTCTTTCTTTATCTCAAAAGCTTCATCTAAAGCTGCTTTCAGATCGCCTAAATCATTTACATTGGTAAAATGTCTCATCTTATTTTCTTTTTTAGTTGTTATCAAATTATTATTGTCTTATCTGACCATCTCCTTTAATAATCCATTTATAGGAAGTAATCTCTTCAAGTCCCATTGGACCGCGAGCATGCAATTTCTGTGTACTAATTCCTATTTCTGCCCCAAGACCGAACTGCGCACCATCAGTAAATGCAGTGGAAACATTGGTATAAACACATGCGGCATCAACAGATTTTGTGAACAATTCTGCATTATCCATGTTTTCTGTCACTATACATTCACTATGCTTTGAACTGTTTATATAAATATGTTCAAGAGCTTCATTGATATCTTTTACAGTCTTTACAGACATTGTATACGAAAGAAACTCTGTTCCAAAGCTTTCTGGTGTGGCAGACTTAAGCAAGTCTAAAGGATAATGACCATCCAATACCCTATAAGCTTCTTTATCTGCATATATAATAACCTTACTTTTCTGTAAAGGTTCACACAGAGATGATAAATCAGACAAGCGCTTTTCATGTATAATTACGCAGTCCAAAGCATTGCAAACACTAACCCTTCTTGTTTTGGCGTTATTAATAATGGCAGTTCCTTTCTCAAGATCACCAAACTCATCGAAATAAGTATGGCATACACCTGCTCCTGTTTCAATAACAGGAATTGTGGCATGCTGACGAACAAACTGTATCAAGCTACTGCTTCCGCGAGGTATCAGTAAGTCAACATATCCCACAGCATTTAAAAGTTGGGAAGTAGCTTCTCTGTCAGCCGGAAGAAGTTCCACAACATGTGTATCAATCCCAAACTTCTCGAGAACAGAATGAATTACTTTCACAATAGCCCGGTTAGAAAAATCGGCATCACTACCGCCTTTCAAGACACAAGCATTACCGCTTTTTAAGCAAAGAGAGAACACATCAAAGCTCACATTGGGTCTTGCTTCGTAAATAATGCCTATCACTCCGAAGGGGACACTGATCTTTGTAAGTTCCACCCCGTTGGGTCGGGTGGTTTGCATAAGTACACGTCCCAGTGGAGAAGGTAGTGTAGCTACATTACGAATATCACCGGCAATTCCTTTTATACGGTCTGCAGTAAGCATCAAACGGTCATATTTAGGATTGCTTGTTTCCATCTTAGCCAAGTCTTTCTGGTTTCCAGCAAGGATAAGAGGAATTTGCGCTTCAGCCTCATCAGCTAATGCCAATAATATTTCATTAATCTGTTTGTCACTTAGTCGGGCAAGTTTTCTGCTTGCTGCCTGAACGGCCTGAAATGTATCTTTTAAATCCATCATCTGTCAATAATTAGATTTTTTATTCAATATATAGATAGTCATAATGCACAATTGGCTTTAGACCATGTTTACCGATCATTACTCTAGCTTCGGACGAATCAAAAGAAGCTTTACCCACCCCTATTTGCTTGCCGTTATGATCCATAATGCGCACTATGTCGTCTTTCTCAAATTCACCTTCTATATGGGTAATACCAACAGGGAGAATGCTTACCGCCTTTTCTGAATTGATAATCCGGGCTGCTTGTTCGTTAATGTGAAGTTCACCTTTAGCAAAGCCCTCACTGTGGGCGATCCATTTCTTCACGCTTGAAACTTCTTGTGTAGAAGGAATGAAGCGGGTGCAGACTGTAGTCTTTGGCTTCTTCAATAAATCAACGAGAATATTATCTTTCTTACCATTGGCAATAATAACCGTGATTCCTTCATCGGCCACCTTACGAGCGATGTTTGTCTTAGTAAGCATACCACCACGACCAAAGCCCGACTTCTCTGTCTGAATATAATCTGATAGATCTTTTCCATGCTCTACTTCTCTGATAACAGATGAAGTAGGATCAGATGGCGATCCATTATAAATTCCATCAATATTACTTAGAATAATGAGTGCTTCGGTATCCATCATACTAGCTATCAATCCTGAAAGCTCATCATTATCAGTGAACATAAGTTCGGAAACAGAAATGGTGTCGTTTTCATTCACGATGGGAATCACTCCATTTTCGAGCATCACCGTCATACAGTTTTTCTGATTCAGATAATGACGACGTGTTCCGAAGTTTTCTTTAGTCGTCAGCACTTGTCCCACGGGGATTTTATGTTCACGAAAGAGCTCATAATAACGATTAATCAGCTTAGCTTGTCCCACTGCCGAGAAAAGCTGGCGCTGATCTACACTATCTAGTTTCTTTGAAGCACGAACTTCACTCCTACCTGAAGCGACAGCTCCTGAGGATATAAGGATTACTTCCACCCCTCCCTTGCGGAGCTCTGCAATCTGGTCAACCAACGCAGACATACGGGTTACATCGAGAGAACCATCCTTACGGGTAAGTACATTACTGCCTATCTTAACTGCAATCTTTGTAAATTGATACGCCATTCTTAGTTATAAATTAGAAGCACAAATATAGGAAATATAATCGATCTGTGATAAAATACATCTGTTTTCTTAAAACATATTCCAAGAATAGTCCATGTATCAGCTTATCAGATAACAGCAATAAAGGTTATGTAAATATATTATTGTTTTTCAGAAATATAAATATAGAAGGACTATTAAAAGAGGCATAAACAAAAGACTTCTCTGCTTTTTCTCTAAAGAAGTATTTCCATCTATAAAAGATTTGGTTATGTCGATTCTTTTTTGTTTGAACACCTGCCTCTGATACTTTTGGCCTAAGTCATTCTGAATAACATTCCTAACCAGCACCTTTCTTTCATGATTTATGCACAAATAATTTATCTGAGCAACAAATTATTAAATGAGAAGGAAAAGAATCAAAGTTCATATTTTTTTAGCAAAGCAACATAAATCAAATATATAACTAATAAAAAACTAGTGTATGAAAAAGCTTGGAATCTTAATTTGCTTCTTAGTAATAGGATTATCAAATGTAATGGCATGTCATTTTGAATTTTCAACCTCTGAAAACAAGAAAAGCTGTAAAGTTGGAGAAGAACTAATAATCAATGTTAAGCTCACATTGATACATAGAAACTGTAAAGTAGCAGCACAGAGCACTCAATTTAAATACAGTGGGATACAGGTTCTTGGAGCAACCGACTGGAAGCAGGAATCTCCGGGTATATTCACCAGACAAATAAAAACAAAAGTTTTGAACGATAATAAGAATAAAATTATGCTCTCAGCATCACGTACATGCGATAAAGATGGAGGATATGGAGTATTCACTTTGGATAAATAACCCTCCTCTTTATGCATAAATTTTTGGTTCAGAAAATCATAATCATACTGTGTATGTTGCATTTGAGTATATCACTCAATGCAAAGGTTACTCAGGTTAAAGCAGATAGCATTACAAAAATACTGAACAGTGCAAATGCTGTATGTGATCAGTCGTGTTCACTATATGCACAAGAGCATCCGGGAGCAAGCCTGACAAATACTATTTTCATATCTATCCTGCTTGCTTTGGGTGCAGCGTGGTTATATGTAACTTACAAGAAAAAATACATTATTGCGATCAGTTCTATTCTGATAATTTTAGTTTTAGGGAGCTATTTTGCCCAACCATTATTCCGTTCCAAAACAGTACCTAAAAATTGTCCGGTTTTAAAAAAAAAATCCCCAATAAGTTCTGCAAGTTTATTTGCTTCTCCTGGCAATGAGTTTACGCAGGATACAACCAATTCAGAAGAATCTGCACGTACATTGCCTCCAGGCGACGAATTCTCTCAAGCTTCAACTGAGGAATTTTCCTCGGCCAACGCTAATACTTCTACTTCTAACAACAATGAATTTCAATCAGCAGACTCAATTTCGACATTAACATCTCCCACTAAGGTTGACAACAAGGTTAATGAATCTCTTATTTATGAACCTATTGTTATCTTTTTCATACTTGGAATCATCGGATTTATGATACGATATTCCTGGTTTAGAAAAACAAGAGGACTATTTTTACTTGGAGGGCTACTGTATCTGGGATTTTACCGAGGTGGATGTTCATGTATGATTTCAAGTTTTCAAAGTCTGATACTCTTTATTATGGGTCTGAAAATAAATTGGGAAGCTTTACTTTGGTTTCTTTTACTGATTCCAGCCACTTATCTGTTTGGGCGAGTATGGTGTGGTTGGTTATGCCATCTCGGAGCGTTGCAGGAGTTCCTGTTCCGTTCGCGGAAACTAAGGTTGATAAACTCTTTAAAGGCACAAAAGTATCTGAAAATAATTCAGATCTCAGCCTTCGGCTTATGGATTGTTCAGCTTGTGATAACCCAAACAAATTTATTCTGTGAAATAGATCCGTTCAAAGTGGCATTCAACATGATAGCAGTAAACTGGATTGGTTATGCATTACTGGGTATTTTGTTAATATCATCAGTACTTATATACAAACCATTTTGCCGGACACTATGCCCGGTAGGACTCATTCTTGGATGGGTATCCTTTATTCCTGGAGCCAGAAGGTTGAACAAGAACGATTTCTGCGTAAATTGTAAAAATTGTAATGACGAATGTAATCAAAGAGCTATGATACACGAGGAAAGAAAAACAGTACTGCATAATGAAGACTGCATTATGTGTGGTGAATGCTTCGATGGCTGTAAGAAAAAAGCTTTAAAAATAAAAAATCATAAACCCGGAACAAAGATATTGTCGGTCATGATACTGGCACTTATGATTTCGTCAACAGTGAAAGCTCAATGGGAATGCCCCAGCAGATTGGGAGGCAGCCTGAAACCTTTCGGACAAAGTAATCTGATGTGGGCTGGTGAAGTGACTACTACAGGCGGATTTATTGAAAAGTCAGCTTTATCCAATCTTTTAGTTTTCGGTGCTTTGGATTATAGTGTAAATAAGAATACATTTTATCTGGAAGGAGGCTTCAAATCATGGTACCGTTCAGGTGGAGACAGAGATAACAATGGCCTTTACAGCTTTGGTCTCAGAGAAGCATTCTACAGATATTCCGGTGAGAAGCAAACTCTTACTCTAGGATTGCATTCAGCCAAGAGCGATGATTACTACCTTTTAAACGAACGTGTTGTTGGAGCCAATTATCGGGTGAAACTAGGTAACATTGATTTCAATGCTGTTGGTGGTTCTATAATGAAGGACTTTGCAAGGAATGGAACGTTTTGTACTTTGGGTTACTTGTATAATATTGTACCTGGAAGACCACGCTCTGATTTGGGCAATAGCTTCGGACAGACTAATCTGGGTATGGTTACTTTAACCTGGCATCCTAATTCTTCAAAAGGAGATAATGAATTCTCATCCGGCGGAGAATTTGGTACAACACCTAAGGAGTCTTTTCTCAACATAAAATCTCTGGGACTAGTTGCTTATCATGAATTTGGCGATCTGATCTCCCAAAAAGCATTTATAACAGGAGCTTACGGAGAATTTAGTCTGGGAGGAATAAATCTTAAACCGGAAATATTACTGCAATCATCAAAAAATAATAATGCAATTATTTATTCTGCTATAGCCGACAAACAGATAGACTGGGCAAATGGGCAAATGACGAAATTATTTGCCCGGTACATTGGAATGAAGAAGAACGATGCAGGAGCCATAGCAACCAACTCTTTCAGTAATATCTTTGCAGGAGAGGTGTTACGTCTTGATGCACTGGACATGCCATTCGTACAAATTGGATTAAAGCATTCATTCCCTGCCATAAAGACCTCATTGAAAATTCAGGGAGCTATGCAAACTGGTGCCGTTACAGGTTATACTCCAGATGATTATAATACGACTCCTGGCAAAATGAAGGAGTTAGATCTCACGCTAAGCAAAAATCTTGGTAAAGCTTTCCTCTTGAATGCTACAATTGGATATCTGAACCATCCGAATATGATAACAGACGATTCGGCTTATCTGAAATATGTATCCAGGAATTCGTTCTTTGGAAAGGTGGAGTTACGTATCACATTTTAAAATCATCACATAACAATACTCTTATGAGAAAGTTACTTGGCATTCTGTTTTTTACGACTCTGGCGTTGATGATTATAATGAATTCATGCAAAGAGTCTGGCAATATATATTCCATCAACACGGATAAATGCACCCGATGCAGAAAGTGCGTTCAGGTATGTGGTTCGCATGCTATAAGCTGGGACACAATTTCAAACAGTGACTACCTTTACAAAGTATCTATAGATCCAACTAAATGTACTGGATGTGGTGAATGTGTATTGGTTTGTTCATCAAATGCTATCACTGATGGATATATAACCTCAACCAACAACTCATCAGGTTCAGGCACGTCGGGCAGTACAACTAGCGGAAGTTCTACTGGCAATTCATCTGTCTACACTGTTTCTTCCTCTTTATGCACAGGTTGTGGCAATTGCAGAAATTCTTGCAGTTATGGGGCACTTTCTTTTTCTGGCGGAAAAGCTGTTATTGATACGTCCAAATGTACCGGATGTGGAAATTGTGTTAAAAGCTGTCCAAGAAGTGCTATAACTACAGTAAGTACAAGCGGTTCATCAGGATCAGGATCAGGAACAAACTCTGGAAGTACTAGTTCATCAACTTATGCAGTAAATTCATCTAAATGTACTGGCTGTGGACATTGCAGAAACTCTTGTAGCCATGGGGCACTATCTTTTTCCGGTGGGAAGGCTGTCATTGATGCTTCCAAGTGTACAGGATGTGGAAATTGTGTGAGGAGTTGTCCAAGAAGTGCTATATATAAACAGTAATCAGGATGAAATATTATTTAGGATTATTATTTCTATGCATCGCTGTTCAGATCAATGCTCAGATTCAGGTAAAGTATTTAAAAGAAAAGCAGGAACAGTATAAAATTGGAGACAGGATTGAACTATCAATAAGAATGAAAACTCTTCCTGAGACATGTAAATCAGGAATGAGACAGGCCAAGGTATTTGCCAGCGGACTGGATATTGGGAATCAGACTGACTGGATCGAGATATCAAAAGGTCTGTGGGAAAAAAAACTCTCACTACTAATTATTCAAAACAATAAGAATTGTGCTAAAATCACAATTATGCGAAAAGTAGATAAAGAGTCTCTTTTCCATCAGGAATTATTCAACATAAAGCAATAAAAAATTTATGAAAGCAGAAGAAGCAGCTATCGACATAAGAGAACTTAAAAGAAAACAGCAAGAGCGTCAAAAGAGTGTGTCACGCACAATAGTCATTACAGTTATCATGATTACTGTCATTCATATGATATATATGAATATGATGGGATTTAGTTCATTAAGTCATGAAGCGTGTATTGTATACAGCTCTGTTCCAAGATGGTTCTTTTATTTGTATGAAAACATTTTGGAACTGTTTATTGTAGTTATTCTTGGCGTATTTGCCGGAGTCCTGGTAGAACGATATTTTTATAAGATAAAACGTTTCTATCCCAAGAATCAATTACTTGCATTCACTTATGCAGCAATACTTCCTGTATGCTCCTGCGGAGTGGTTCCATTAATTGATTCAATGAAGAAACGCACATCATTAAAAGTTATTATTACTTTCATAATTGCAGCTCCTCTGCTTAATCCATATATTATACTTGTCTCTTTTACCGTTTTAGGATTAAAATATGCCCTATTGAGAATCGTTTTTTCTTTTCTGTTGTCTATCATCTCAGGAATAGCCATCGATTATATTTCAAAACATTTCAAATCGTTCTCATGGGGTGACTATAAAGCATGCGTTACAGAATGTGACGCTGTTGTTGATCGTGATCCATTTGTTAAGACCGTTAAGATAACACGTAAATTATTGCCATATATTTTAATAGCCGGATTGATAAGCTTCGCTTTTGCCTTATGGAATCCCAGACAATATTTAGAAAGCATGAGCTTCAGTCATGAGCCTTGGGCTACCATTATTATGACTTTAGTTGGTATACCTCTTTATGTATGCAACGGTACTGATGTTATATTTCTAAAGCCCTTGCTTCAATATACAGACTTAACAATGGGCAGTGCCATGGCATTTTCTCTGGCATCCTCAGCTGTATGCGTTTCGTCAATTGCCATGTTGGTGAAATTCATCGGAAGAAATCTTACTATAGCGCTTGTTAGTGTTGTATTTGTCTTAATTATGTTATTTTCTTTTTTGATAAATATCTTTTTATAACTGACTTAAATAGAGATATATTCAATTCTTCAATTTGGTTAAAAGTATATTAAAAGGAGATTTGCTAAACTGTTTTTTTGTATTTTTGCAGTCAAATAACCTATTAATGAGAACTACAAACCCTCAAGTGGAGCAAATTACCCCGTTCATTGTAATGGATGTTTTGGAAAAAGCAAACGAAATGCAAAAACAGGGAATCTCCATTATTCACATGGAAGTTGGCGAGCCCGACTTTGATATTCCTGAATGTGTGGCTCAGGCCGCAAAAGCTGCTTACGATAAGCATCAGACTCACTACACCCATTCGCTGGGACATCCTGATCTTCGACAGGCAATTGCAGATTTTTACAAGAAAGAGTATAACGTGGACGTTGATCCCGGCTGTATTGTGGTAACATCCGGTTCATCACCAGCTATTCTGTTAACGCTCATGTTACTTTGTGAGCCAGAGAGTGAAGTTATTATGTCGAATCCAGGCTATGCCTGCTATAGAAACTTTACACTTGCAGCTCATGCAAATCCGGTGCTGGTTCCTTTACGTGCTTCCAACGGATTTCAATACGACATAGAAGATATAAAGAAAAGTATCACTCCCCGTACCCGAGGCATATTCATCAACTCACCGATGAATCCCACCGGAACGCTTCTTGATGATTCTTTCATGAAGCAGATAGCAACTCTGGGAGTTCCTGTTATTTCCGATGAAATCTATCACGGACTGGTTTATGAAGGTAGAGCACGAAGCATCCTTGAGTTTACTGACAAAGCATTTGTGCTAAACGGATTCTCAAAAAGATTTGCTATGACAGGATTACGATTAGGCTATCTTATTGCTCCAAAAGAATATATCCGTTCGTTGCAAAAACTACAGCAGAATCTGTTTATCTGTGCTCCAAGCATTGCTCAGCAGGCTGGTATCGCAGCTTTGAAAGAAGCAGAACAGGATGTTGAAAAGATGAAAGCCATCTATAATGAGCGCAGAGTATACATGATTTCCCGCTTAAAAGAGATGGGATTCAAGATTGATGCAGAACCTAAAGGAGCCTTCTATATATTCTGTGATGCACGCAAATTTACTAAAGATTCATATAAATTTGCTTTTGATATACTTGAGCATGCTCACGTAGGTGTAACTCCGGGAGTAGATTTCGGAACTGGTGGCGAAGGATATATCCGTTTTTCATATGCTAATTCACTTGAAAACATCAAGGAAGGCATGGACCGAATTGAGGCTTACCTTAAAACATTACAAGTATAAGATTTACTTTTTATTAGTAATTGAAGTGACATACAGCATTCTCAAATCATAGGGGGACCGAGGATGTTATGTTGGAAAGAATATAATAAAAACTGAAAGAGGCATCACAAATCAAAATCTGTGATGCCTCTTTTCATTATTTCTTTATCTCTCTATTTTCTACAACCTGTACCGCAGCTTCATAATCATCGGCAGATACGAGTACCTTCATACCACCCGGACCAAAGTTAACAGTCATAGCAGGAGCCATACTTCCAAGGTTATCATCTTTCAAAGCAGCCTCAATATCTACACTTTCTAATAACCCTTTCACTAATTCCGCTTCCCATGGAGTGCCAGTAAACACTTCCACCAATGGAGTTTTATCGTCTGCAGTCATAATTATTATATTTAAGGATTTATACTTTATCCACAAATATAACAAAATCTTTATAAAATTGTTGCCTAAAAGATTTTATATTCTGCTTTACTCAACATTTTCTCTGTTGGCTATAATTTCAGTGGCCGTATCATAGTCATCGGCAGATACAAGAACAGCCACCCCACCACCTGTCGGCATCTCAGTTAACATGGTAATAGCCATATATCCCATATTATAATTCTTCAAAGCAGCTTGTATGCCAACACTTTCAAGAAGTCCTCTAACTAATTCAGCTTCCCACGGAGAACCAAAGAAAACTTCTACCAAAGGTAGTTTATCACTTGAACCCATAATTATTTACTCCTATATTTACGAGTGCAAATATAACAAACCTCTATTACAAAATGTTGATGTAACAAAAATAAATATATACTGCTTATATACGGTTGGCTAGTACTTTCATTGCTTGAGTATAGCTTTCACTGGGAACAGCTACTCTCATTTCAGCTTCATCTTTTACTTTAGTCTGAACGTTAGCTTTTTCTAATAAACCTTTAATAAGTTCAACTTCCCAAGGTGAACCAGAGAATACATCGATTAATGAGATTTTAGTAGTTTTCATTGATAAAAATAAAATTGATTATCTGGCAAATATATAGAGAAAATATTTCTTCATCAAAACGCAAAAAGTACATTTATGCAATATCTTATGCAAACGTTGTACATAAATAAATGTAATATGAACACTTATTTTAATTATTTATTACTTAAGCATTTACCTAGCCTTATTGTAGTATAGGCAGTCACTAAAAAAGTTATTGTATATCCTACAATCAACAAAATAAAAAATACAATAAGCACATTTCAATTCAATAGAATAAAAGCAAAAAATCATTGTTCTTAAATGCTTTAAAGCTATTTTAAGGAACAAAAACAACATTCCTATTTCTTAAATCAGTTATTACAAATAAATCATTGCAATGCTATTATTCAAATTGTAATATCCATTTCAAAACTATAACAAAACTATAACACTCTAAATGTAAGTGTCATTTGTGTTGATGTATACAGATAAAATACCTCATAGAAAAATCAAATTTTAAGATAGATTAGCATTACAATAACTATTTTTGCAATCACTTAACAATCAATCTATTACCCATTCAGCATCTTTATTAAAATAGATGATTAGGTTATTTATAGGTATAGGCAAAAAAGATTCTTCCTATTATAAAAGCTTTGAGCAAAAGAGGTTATATACATAAATTTATTCGCCAATAAATTATATTTATTCCTCAATAAACAACCCATCATTACCCAATAAATAAAATCCATTCACCAATAAATTGGGAAGCAAATTCATAAGGGTAAAGACGTTATTATACAAACACTTAGAAGAGCAAACTTTAAATTTCTTATCAGACTTTGAAGGGCCTATATAAACTTAAAAAGGCACCCCGAATAACGGGATGCCTTTTCCTATATCGATAATAATGAAATTATTTCTTTGAATCTTTATCGCGGATTTCAACACGACGAATCTTACCACTGATAGTCTTTGGAAGTTCGTCAACGAATTCAATCACACGAGGATATTTGTAAGGAGCAGTGACCTTCTTCACGTGATCCTGAAGTTCTTTAGCAAGCTCTTCACCTGCTTTCGCCTTGTATTCTTTAGAAAGGATGATTGTAGCTTTTACTACTTGCCCACGGATTTCATCGGGAACACCGGTAATGGCACATTCCACAACAGCAGGGTGAGTCATCAATGCACTTTCAACTTCGAATGGACCGATACGGTAACCAGAACTCTTGATTACATCGTCAGCACGACCTACGAACCAAAAATAACCGTCTTCGTCTCTCCATGCAAGGTCGCCTGTGAAATACATATTATCATGATAAGCTTCGTTGGTTAACTCTTCATTTCTGTAGTACCTTTCACTAAGTCCCACAGGAAGTCCGTTATCAAGACGAATCACAATCTGTCCCTGTTCACCTTCCTCAGCCGAACGACCGTCGGGAGTAAGCAAATCTACGTTATAGTTAGGACTAGGAACACCCATGCTACCTGGTTTTGGTTCCATCCAAGGAGAAGTAAAGATTACAAGAGTAGTTTCACTCTGTCCGTAACCTTCACGCAACTTAATACCTGTAAGCTGGTGGAACTGTTCGTAAACAGCAGGATTCAACGCTTCACCTGCAATGGTGCAATATTCCAATGAAGAAAGATCGTATTTAGTAAGGTCTTCACGGATAAGGAAACGGAAGATTGTAGGAGGTGCACAAAGTGAAGTGATGTGATAATCATGAATCTTCTCTAGAATAGCAGAAGGAGTAAACTTCTCATGATCGTAAACAAACACAGCTGCGCCGGCAATCCACTGACCGTAAAGCTTTCCCCAAAGAGCCTTTAACCAACCGGTATCGGCGATAGTGAGGTGCAAACTACCTTCGTGAAGGTTGTGCCAGTATTTTGCAGTAATGATGTGACCTAATGGATAAACAAAATTATGCGCTACCATCTTCGGGTTACCTGTTGTACCAGAAGTAAAGCTGATAAGCATAATGTCTTCATTATCGTTTACATGAGTTGGGCGAACAAAAGGAGCTGCATTTTCTATTCCTTTATGGAAATCTTCCCATCCTTCAGGAATAACCGGACCAATAGAGACACGGTGTTTCATTGATGGAGATTCAGCCATTGCATCATTGATGTGACCAATAATAAGTTCATCACCATCGGCTACAATAGTCATGATATCAGCAGCATTGTTACGATAAATAATATCTTTCTTTGTAAGCAAGTGGGTTGCAGGAATAATCACAGCTCCGATTTTGTGCAAAGCAATAATCGTAAGCCAGAATTCATATCTACGCTTCAAGATAACCATCACCTTGTCGTCTTTCTTAATACCCAGAGAAAGAAAGTAAGAAGCAGTTTTATCAGTTTCTTCCTTCATCTCGGCAAAGGTAAAGCGACGACATTCGTTTTTGTCATTAGTCCATAGAAGGGCTAGTTTGTCAGGTTGTTCAGCAGCCCATGCATCTACTACATCGTAAGCAAAGTTGAAATTCGCAGGAACCTTAAGTTTATAATTCTGTTCAAAGTCTTCCTGTGAAGTAAACTCTGTCTTTTCTAAAAATCTTTCGATCATATTTCTATAAGTTATTATCGTTGTAAATCGGTTAACTAAAAAAGCTATGGTTGTTTACATAATCATAGCCAGGAACTTCACCGATTTACCATCAAGTGCTTTCATTCCATGAGGTTGTTTTGAATCAAAGTAAATGCTGTCGCCAGCATTCAGAATCAGTTCTTTACCATTAATATTCAACAGCATGCGGCCTTCAATAATAAGATTAAACTCCTGTCCGGCATGAGCATTGAAATTAATTGGGCAATCTTCTCCCTTTGGTTCAACAGTTACAATAAACGGATCAGCTTTTCTGTCCTTAAATCCAGCAGCCAATGACTGGTATTTGTAAGCCTTGGTTCTTTCAATAGATGTACCTTTGCCTGCACGGGTAAGAAAATAAGTACTCATTTTTGGTTCTTCACCAAACATCAGCGCATCAAGAGCCACACCATACTTACGGGCAACCTTTTGTAACATACTTACCGAGATGTCTGATTCACCACTTTCTGCCTGAGCATATTCTTCAATAGAGAGCCCGCAGTCTTTTACAACATCTTCCACTGACAGTTCAAGTACTTCACGCAATCCGCGTAAACGTTCTGCAATTTGTTTTATTTGTTCATCCATGATAAAATGGTATTATCTGCTTGCTTTCATTGCTCGTATTATAGCCGAGCTAAAGCCTGCATGTTCTAATTCATTAAGTCCTTTAATTGTTAATCCGCCTGGTGTAGTAACCTTATCAATTTCAATGGCAGGGTGTGTATCGTTCTGTAATAAAAGCTCGGCAGCTCCCTTTACAGACTGTGCCACCATTTTTTGTGCATCTTTGGGATAGATACCCATTTCCACACCAGCCTCAACAGCCGCATGAATATATTTCAGCACATAAGCAATACCACAAGAAGTAAGCGCTGTAGCAGCACTCATCTGCGATTCATTGATAATCATAGCCAGTCCCATTTCATCAAAAAGATCGAGCATGAATTGTTCTTGTTCTTTTGATGCATTGTAGGATGCTATTAACGTGGTACTTTCAAGAAGTGAGATCGCTGTATTTGGAATAACACGAAAAATAGTTGCTGATTCACCTATTATTTTACAGTATTCAGTAAAAGCAACACCTGCAGCTACCGTAACAAGAATCTGTTTTTTTGAATCAAAGCTGATGTTTTCCAATACCGACTTAACCAACCAGGGTTTAACTGCTAAAAGAACGATATCTGCATTCTCTATTGCTTCCTGATTATTGTTTGAGACGTTAATTTCCGGGTTGAATGCCTTTAAAGCATCAAGTTTACCATTGGAAGGATTGGTAACTGTTATATCAACTGCTTTGACTTTGGAACCTTGTACAATACCGCGAGCAATAGCTCCGCCCATGTTGCCTGCTCCAATAATTGCTATTTTCATATCATCTTAGTTTAACTATTCTTGGTATCACTTGCAAACTTACATAAAAAACTTCAAAATGTAAGCAAGTTGCATAAAAAACAAAGCCTAGTGTTACTTATTATGTATTAGAGATAAACACTAAACAAAAAAGGACTAAGTCGGTTATGTTCCGAACTCAGTCCTATTATTATCTATTCATTAACCAATCTAACTTTTGAGGGTAGATCAATTTAGGGCTTTTTTAAATCTTTCTATAAATTCATCGGCTTGCTCCAGGCTTAAACAAAGCGGAGGAAGAAGTCGTATCACATTCGTACCACTTACACCGGTAAATACTTTCTGTTCAAATAACAGTCGGGTCCTAAGTTCCTTAACAGGTTCTTCAAATTCAAGACCTATCATAAGTCCTTCACCACGAACTTCTTTAATCTGAGGGAACTGCTTTAGTTCTTTCATAAGATGAGCTCCCACTTTAGCTGCATTCTCTATCAGATTTTCATTTTCAATCACATCGATAACAGCAAGAGCAGCTGCACACGAAAGATGATTTCCTCCAAATGTTGTTCCAAGCATTCCATAAACTGGGGTAAACAGAGGGCTGATTAAGACTCCTCCCATAGGGAATCCATTACCAATGCCTTTAGCTACTGTGATAATGTCAGGACGAATTCCTGCAAACTGATGGGCAAAGAATTTTCCACTACGGCCATATCCCGACTGAATCTCGTCCAGAATCAGAATAGTTCCGGTTTCCGTACACAGTTTTCGCAATTCCTGCATAAAGCTATTTTCAGGAACTTTGATACCACCTATACCTTGAATTCCTTCAATGATAACGGCACATACATCGTTCTTTTCAAGTTCAGAACGCACACTATCAATGTCGTTAAGAGCCAGAAAAGTTACATCAATGCCCTCATTGATAGGCGCAACAATCTTAGGATTATCAGTTGTGCGTACAGCAGCCGAAGTACGGCCATGAAAACTCTTTGAGAAAGACACCACCCGTTTACGTCCGGTATGAAAAGAGGCAAGTTTCAATGCATTTTCATTTGCTTCTGCACCAGAGTTGATCATAAAGAATGAATAGTCCTCATAGCCGGATATTCTTCCAAGGCGTTCTGCTAATTGCTGTTGCAGTTTATTTACTACAGAATTAGAGTAAAAGCCTAACTCTGCAACTTGCTTTTGGATCATTTCCACATAATGAGGATGACTATGACCAATTGAAATTACAGCATGTCCGCCATAAAGATCCAGATATTCATTACCTTTATCATCCCAGACCTTACATCCTTTTCCTTTTACGATATTAATATCGAATAAAGGATACACATCAAATAGTTTCATTTCTTTTGTTGGTTGTTTTAGAAGGCACTCGGTTTTAATCTCAGCCCTACTGTTTCTTCCAGTCCGAACATCAGGTTCATATTATGAACAGCTTGTCCGGAAGCACCTTTTAATAAGTTATCTATGCATGAAATGATAAGAAGCTTATCACCATGTTTCTCGAGATGGATTAAACATTTGTTTGTGTTTACTACCTGCTTTAAATCCACATTCGCATCAACAACATGTACAAATGAGTCCTTTTCATAGTACTCAATATACATTCGTTTAATTTCATCCAATGTTACGCTTGTCTTAACAACAAGAGTTGCAAAAATGCCACGGGCAAAATCGCCACGATAAGGAATAAAATCTATATCTGAATTAAAGTTATTCTGCAATTGTTTAACAGATTGCTTTATTTCAGGAACATGCTGATGAGAGAATGGCTTATAGATAGACATGTTATTGTTTCTCCAGCTAAAATGCGAAGTAGCTCCTGGTTTTACTCCAGCGCCGGTAGAACCGGTGATCGCATTTACAGATACATCTCCATTCAGCAGCAGATTTTTTGCAAGAGGTAATAAACCTAATTGAATACATGTAGCAAAACATCCTGGGTTAGCCACATGTTTACTTTGACAAATACGACTACGGTTCAGTTCGGGAAGACCATAAATAAAATCGTGTTCATCAGAAGCAATGCGATAATCCATCGAAAGATCTATTACTTTTAGATTTTCAGGCAGAGTATGGCTTTCCATAAATTTTCTGGTATCACCATGAGCTGTACAGAAATAAAGCAAATCAATCTTGTCAAGAGGCAATTCATCGGTAAAAACCATATCTGTTTCGCCATAAAGACCTTCGTGAACATCAGTTATCTTGTTTCCGGCATTACTGTTACTATTAATAAAAACGATTTCAACATCTGGATGGTTTATAAGCAAACGAATCAACTCCCCTGCTGTATATCCTGCTCCTCCTATAATTCCGACTTTAATCATAATCTACAAAACTCGTATTTGTTATTTTCCGTTTTTCTTTTGGTTAGCGTAATATACTCTCAATGGGTTAGAAAGAATCTTGGTAAATCCTTTAGCATCTTCTGCAGTCCATCCTTTACCAACTTCACCATAATCACCAAAGTCAGTCTTAACCAAATCGAAAGATGATTCAACACCTACTAAGCTAAAACAATATGGGCGAAGAGTAATAATTACTGTACCATTAACATTACGTTGAGAACTTTGAAGCATAGCTTCGCAGTCGCGCATTACAGGTTCCAGATATTGAGCTTCGTGAAGGAACATTCCGTACCATGTACCAATTTGATCTTTCCAGTATTGTTGCCATTTGCTCAGCGTATGTTTTTCCAGCATTTTGTGAGCATTAATAATAAGCATAGGTGCTGCAGCTTCGAAAGCTACACGACCTTTAATACCAATAATAGTATCACCAATGTGCATATCACGGCCAATACCATATTTTGAGCCAATTTCTTCAATCTTATTGATAGCGGCAACTTTATTTTCAAATACTTCTCCATTAACCGCATGAATCTCACCATCTACAAATTCAAGTTTCAATGTTTCTGTTCCGGTTGAAGTAACTTGCGAAGGATAAGCTTCTTCAGGAAGACCTTGTTCTGAGTGAAGAGTTTCTTTTCCACCGATTGATGTTCCCCAAAGACCTTTATTGATAGAATATTCAAGTTTCTTAAAGTCAGCTTCTATTCCATGTTTTTTAAGATAGTCAATTTCATATTCGCGAGTAAGAGACATATCACGTGTAGGAGTTAGAATTTTGATTTCAGGAGCAAGGACATCAAAAGTAAGGTCGAAACGGATTTGATCATTACCTGCACCAGTACTTCCATGAGCAACATAATCTGCCTTTATTTCCTTTGCATAGTTAATGATAGCTATTGCCTGGAAAATACGTTCTGAACTTACAGAAATAGGATAAGTTCCGTTACGAAGAACATTACCAAATACCATATATTTGATGCTCTTTTCGTAATATTCCTGAGTTACATCAAGAGTTACATGCTTTACAGCACCTAGTTTATAAGCCTTGTCTTCTATTACTTTCAATTCTTCATCGCTAAATCCGCCAGTATTAGCTACAGCTGTATATACTTCGTATCCTTTTTCTTCTGACAAATACTTTGCACAAAATGAGGTATCCAAACCACCACTAAATGCTAAAACTACCTTCTCTTTTTTCATATCTATCTAATATTTTTATAACCTTATTTATTTTCTGATTCTTCTGTTTTTCCTGCTTCTTCTTTATCATTCTTTGTCTTGTTGAATGGATCATCCGGATGTTTTGCAGGATCATAAAGCATAGCAGTACAAATACATTTTGTTCCACCTGTTCTTTGAAGAATATCGTAATTAACACAACTCTGACAACCTTTCCAGAAAGCCTCATCGTCAGTAAGTTCTGAGAAAGTTACAGGAACATATCCTAATTCTGAATTAATTTTCATTACTGCCAAGCCAGAAGTTAAACCAAATATTTTAGCTTCCGGAAAACGTTGGCGTGAAAGTTCGAATGCACGACGCTTGATTTTCTTTGCCAGGCCATGACCACGGAATTTATCAACAACAATTAATCCTGAATTGGCAACAAATGCCTTGTTGCTCCATGTTTCTATATAGCAAAATCCAGCAAACTCATCTCCGCAAAGGGCTATAATCGCTTTTCCCTCAATCATCTTTTGTTTTACGTATTCAGGGGAGCGCTTTGCAATACCGGTTCCGCGAACCTTGGCAGCTGCTTCTATTGTGTTTAAAATAATGTCAACGTATGGAATATGACTCTCGTTGGCTACAAGAATTTCAATATTGATATCCATTTTTTCCTTTAATGTTATATTTTTAGTGTTATTATGTAGATTAAATATTCGGAATAATCTGAGACAATGATTGTCTTATTTCATTTCGGGAATAGCCATCCCTGAAAACCAACAATATTGTATCATCTCCTGCAATTGTGCCAATAATATCCTTATATTCACGGTTATCGATGTCATAAGCCAAACTACTTGCGTATCCGGGACGTGTTTTTATAACAGCCATGTTTCCGGAAAAGTCAATAGATTTAAAACCGCTTTGCAACAACATCTCACCAGCACTAGGCACATCAATTGTCCTTTTATACATGGTGTCATTCGGTAAAACATACACATAATTACCATTTGTTGTGGCAGCTTTTGCAACTTTCATTTGCTTCAAGTCCCTTGACAAAGTAGCTTGTGTAAGTTCATAGCCTTCCTTAGCCAACTCTTGAAGCAGCTCTTCCTGACTACCTATCTCTTTACTAGAGATAATCATTTTTATCGAATCTAATCGTTTACTTTTGTTCGTTGTCATGTATAATTATTCTAATTTGCCTGCAAAAGTATACATTTTATTGGATATAAAATGCATAATCCCAGACTTTTTTTAGTTTTATGCATAAAAAATAGTATAAAAAACGAATATGGATTATTTTTAGCGCTCATTCCGGAAAGAATATACACTTTTCATTCATTATAAATTTCAATGCTTTTTGTATAACAACAAACTAAGAGATTTATAAGTTCAGCTATGCTATACTACATATATGGAGAATATATATAAAAAACCACGAACATGTTTAGGGGATAAACGTGTTCGTGGTTAGTTACCAGACATCCGCATGTCTGGGGAAAAATAGCTTTATACTTTTTCTAATATACATTTTATGGCATATTAGATATGGGAATCAGAATTTATATCCTACAGATAATGAATAGCAAACGTTTTTTGCATCCTTAAATCTGGATACATCTTTAAGAATTTTCTTCAACCCTGATGAAGCATTCAAGCCAATTAAAAAGTTTCTTACCTCAAGTGTTGTACCCACTCCCAAGCCATAATCAAATCTGTCATCGGAAAGAGATCTGTTTTCAAAATTATTTCGGTCACCGAAAATATTTTTCTCAACTAAGGTCGTAGTTTCCGATGTATAGATCTCATCTTTATATTTGCCGCCAAGAGCATAAGCCATATATGGACCTGCACTAATAGCTAATTTCACATTATCTGAAAGGCGATATTTGTAAGCAGCCATAATTGGCAGCTCGATATATTGCGGATTCAAAGTCGTTTTTTCCTGACTTTGATCATACTTGGCCCCTTTAGTTATAAACAACACAGAAGGTTGAATGTATAATCTTTTGCTCAACGCATAATCCATACCTACTCCAATCTGATAATTAAGTTTGAGCTGAGAACCATTTATGTCCTCTCCCGCAAAAGAACTAAAGTTAATACCTCCTTTTACATTCCATGAAATTTGTGCAAATGTTGTGACGGATACAATCGCAAAGATTGCTAAAACAAAAATTTTCTTCATACTTTTCGTGTTTTAATGTTTACTCTTTCCCCCTAAAAAGAGCAGTGATTAATTGTTTTTTGAAACAAAAACAAAACTCTGAACTAAGTAATTTGTGTTTGTGAGTCTGTTTTTGTAGCAACCTTCCATCTTCTTTGCAGGTACAAACATAAAGTAAATTGCTTATATATGGATATAAAATGCAAAACCAAAAGGAATACTTTAAACTTAAAAACGTTATTTATCCTTTCTTTAACACTTTTATAAAAAAAGCCCTCGTTAAAGGGCCTTAAAGTAGAGACTTATTGAATTGCATTAGACTTTTTATGCTATATAATAATCACAAAATCCTTTCACCAATAAATAAAATGCATTGGTGAATAAACAAAATTCATTGGCCAATAGCCGGACAGGGATTGCTCAATAATTTTTGCCTGATAATTGGATTATATTATTTCGCATTCCGACAAAAATTATATAAAACAAAAAAGATCCATCACTCCCTCACCATTCTTAATAACATCCTCATTAAATGATAATTAAGAGGTGATGGATGCATTTTCATCTCTCACCAATCCCTCACTCATCCCTCACTTTTTCAAGCATCCCTCACCTTTTCAAGCCGTTTTTTCTTTCATTAAACAGCCAAAAAGCCATCATACCAAAAATAATTGCTATAACAGCACTTACCCAAATTGGCACTGTAATGCCATTAACGACAACTGGAACTGAGAATGTATAACGAATAAGTTGAATAAAGGCAAATATTAAAAGAATAATGCCACAAATAAGAGATGCCGGTCGTTTCATAATTAATCCTCCCATAATATTAAACCTTGTTCACTAATTATATATCGATGAAAAGAATATTATATTTCTACACTAATAACAAAACGATACGAATTTAAGTTCTGTATTTTTGCCTGATTTACTTAATTTAGCGGATAAGTAGAGAAAAGAATTCTTTAAAAATGCAGACAGGAGCAAAACAACAGATACTCTTTGAGTATAAAAAAAGAGAACGCAAAGCACAATTTGCACTTTACGTTCCCACCAACCTCTAACCAATCACTTTTAACTCTCAAAATATTTGGAAATACCTATTTCAATTCAAAAGAAACTTTTGATCGGATATCTGTAGAAGAAGCACCTACAAGGGCTTCAAACATTCCAGGTTCGGCTATCCATGAATGCTTTGCATCATCAAAGAAGCTCAGTTCTTCTTTAGAGATAGTAAATGAAACCTTTTGCTCTTCGCCTGCATTTAGCTGAATTTTCTTAAAACCTTTCAGCTCTTTTACCGGACGAGGAAGAGAGGATTTTAAATCACTAATGTATAGTTGAACAACTTCCGAGCCCGAACGTTTACCTGTGTTTTTAACTTTTATACTAACGGTAAGCTGGTCATCAGCAGTTATTTTTGATTTATCTATTTCTGCTTTTCCATAAGCAAAGGTTGTATAACTCAATCCATGACCAAAGCTAAACAATGGTTTGGCTTTCTGCTTATCAGCCCAACGGTATCCCACAAAAATATCGTCTTTATAGGTTTCTTCCTTACCATCGCCCGGATAGTCACCCATAACAGTGGCACCGTTATCTTTCAGGCTTACCGGAATGGTAAAAGGTAGTTTGCCCGATGGATTTACATCACCCACTAATACAGAAGCAATTGCATTTCCTGCTTCCGTTCCGCTATACCATCCTTCTATAATTGCGGGAACCTCTTTAACCCAAGGCATTGCTACTCCATTGCCTGTAATAAGCACAACCACCAGATTAGGATTAGTTTTTGCCAGTGCGCTGATCAGTTCATTCTGGTTATAGGGCAACTCATATTCTTTGCGGTCTACTCCTTCGCAATCCTGATGTTCATTCTTGTTCAGTCCACCAAAGAAAAGAACAATATCTGCTTTTTTTGCTGCAGCAACGGCTTCCTCTCTTAATCCCAACACATCTATTACTTTCTGTTCGGGCGCTTTGGCACCTTTCACATCCTGTTCGGCAACAGCGGGTGATTCGTATCC
>JGI2065J20421_1000874_pt1 | contig 27384 bp, 26 predicted proteins | sample Biomet5_FD_20421 | JGI IMG/M metagenome (IMG submission 20421)
TTGGCTGTTGTCGTTCTCCAATGCAAATGAGAGCAGCGGAAGGGCCAGTAGCAGAATTAAAAGTTTTTTCATAGGTTCGATGGCTGTTTAACGTTCCCGTGGTTTGGCACGCTGGGGAGTTAGCAGCAGCGTCCTTATCCCACGTTAAACTTTTACTAAGGTACTAAAAACTTTCATATCTGCATATCAGCCTCAGTAGGTGTAACCACGTGTTGTAAAACGTGGTTTATTCTTTCGTCTCTTTCTTCAGTGATTTAGAATTCTGACGATTATCAAAAATTGTGATGACGTCAATAGAAGTTTCTGAATATTTATAGAAAACCGTTGTCCGTTTTGTAACAACACATTTTCTTAAACCTCTAATCCTTTCAGATTCAGGAAAACTATCTGGAAGTTTTTGGATTTGTTTTAAAGACTTATCAAGTTTCAGAATGAAATTATGCTTTACCTTGGTTGATCATTCTTTTTCAAGGTAAACTAGAAGACTCTCGAGTTTCTTCATCGCTCTTTTGGAGAGCCTTATTTCTCGTTTCATCAACGATGATTTTTCATAAACTCCTCGTAGTCAACTGTCTCTCCGTTTTCTACTTCTTCAATTCCCTTGAGGATTTCTTCTTTCTGTGATTCTGGTAAACTATCCCAAAAGTCAACCTTCTTAGAACTTGCGAATATTCGCTTAACAGAGGAAAGGATGCTAGGATTTTCAGTGTCCAGTATCATTCTAACGAGTTCCAATTTTTCTGCTTGAATATTCATGGTCTATCTTTTCTGCAAAGGTAAAGATTATTCGATTAAAAGGCAATAATTGTTGTCTTCATACCATGTTTTACAACGGTTTGCGTGTTGCCGCAGTTGGCGATTTCGGAGCACTTCACTGTCAACCTGCACCGAACTTGAATAGTAGCACAAAGCTCCAAGTTTGCACGTCACCCCGCCTGACGCAAAACCCGTGTTACCTGCTGGTTTTTGTTTTCGGGTTCGATTTTCTATTATCATTTGCAATTTTCACGTATTCTGTCAATGGCATCATTGTCGCCAAGTTCTAGTGCTTTTCTATAATCTTCACAAGCCATGTCTGTTTTATTCAATGAAATTCTTATGTCACCACGGTTGATATAGAGAATAGCTTGCTTCTTCTCGAAAATAATAGCTGAATCTAAAAGTGATTCTGCGTAACGTAAATTGTTCAAATCATTTTCAGTTAGTCCCTTGTATCTATATGCAATTGAAATTATCGAAGAATCCTTTTTCTCTTGACTAATTGCCATGTCAAAGTCACCAATAGCACCTAAATTGTCTGAAAGTGCGTAACGTATAGCACCACGTAAAATAAATGTTGCGTTGTCCCCTTTGTTCAAGTTGAGAGAAAAATTCACATTTTTTAAAGCGTCTTTTAGTAGGTCCACACTTGTCTCACTTGTTGCATCAAGTGCTTTGTTAAACAACGCTGTTGCCTTGTTGAAATACATTTTGTAATTTGATGAGTTCTTGCTTATAAGTTTGTCGCAGTATTCGATGTAGTCATCATATTTTTCCATTGCAAACAGTATTTTTAATTTCAATACTTCTATTGAATCAGAGTTGAATTTTCGCTTTTCCGCAAGGTTTAAATATTTCAATCCTTCATTATAATTGTCAATTTGGTAATTAGTCTTGCTTAAATAATAATAGGCTTCGGAATTTGATGAATCAAGCCTTATTGCATCATTAAGGCATGTAAGTGAAGAGTCATATTTGTCATTTTCAAAGTATTTCTTACCCGCTTCGAGTTGACTCAATGATTTATGTTTATTGTCATTGCAGCCAAAAAGGGTTAGTAAGAATAGTGTTGTCAGAAATATCGATTTTTTCATTGTCTATGTTGTTTAAACTTGCAGGTAACGGTGGTGTTATGAATAGTTGCCGATTGCGGGTTACAAACCTGTCCAGTTACACTGAACTTAATGCGGGCTACACCCCCTGAATAACCTACTAAACGGCAATTATTTATGAGCACGTGTTGTAGGGCGTTATTCTTTAAATGTGACCAACTATCACTTTAATATCTTCGTTAATATGCCCTCTTAGTTTATCTATAAATTCTGGTTTAAATTCTGGCCAATTCCAAAAAGTCAGTCCAAAATTTGAAAGGCACATTCCATCTCCAATTGTGTATTCTCCAATATCTCTTTGTTTCTTGCAGAATGGACAAGTTAATACTGCATCTTCATTATTTGTCCAATTCTCAAATAGTTTAAAAACGGATTGGTATGAATCCATCTGTTCTCTTGTCAAATTTTCTCCATAAAAATCAGGTTTAGTTATTCCTTCAAATCTATTTTTACCGCAATCAGGGCAAGTTAAACTAATAAAAGGAGTAAATGCCATTGCATTAAACACTTCTCTTTCAGTCTGGATCTCAACTCCACAAGTTATCAAACGAGTAATATTCTCGTCATACATAACTGCATCTAAATGATTGTCAGAAGGTTTATATCCAAGTTTCTTAGAACTTAAGACGCAATCAAATTTCTCATTTTCAATGATTCTATTATCTTGTAACCATTTTAATACTTTCTCTCCTGTTTCTTTAGGTGAGTCAATTTCTTTCGCTGTACAAATAATTCTATAATTATCGCTCATTGTTTTATAATTGGATTGCTTTATATGAAAGACATTTATCAACAACCTCTTCAGCTGTAGGTTTGTATTTTGAAATATCAGTATTTTTAGATTCCTTTTTATCAGGCCAAAAGAACATGCTAGAACCATTAGGTCTTGGTACATTTTTATCAAACAGTCTCATTAGTTCATGAAGTTCTTCCTCTGTTCCTTCTGCTTTTATAATTTTTCTTCCAATTTCTATGAGTTCTGTTCTTGTCATGACGTTCGTTTTAATGCCCTACAACGAATGTATAAACACAGCTATGGTTGTTATTTCCGCCTTAGACAAACCTACCCTTTTTAGGAAACTCGTGCGTTCCATGCGCGGTAAAAGGCTTGTCTTGGGGTATATTTACCACATTGCTGCCACCCATTCCTATCCAAACTTACAAAAAATAGGAATGCCCCTGCTCTCCAATGAACTTTTTATTAACCTAAAGCCCCCTATTGGTAGGCAGCTTAGCAGCAGCATAGTGTTTATTCCCTCCACAGGTTGGATAAACACCATAGGGGCGCATAGCTTGCGGAAATTATTCTAACGGTCTTGCCGCTTTTAATCCTTGCGTAGGGCTCCACCTTTCAGGGGGAAATGGAGCGTGCAGGCGCAGGCAGAGCAGGCCTGTTTTTGCACCTGATTACGGCACACCATCCGCATTGTGGAAACCCTACCCACGGCTAAAGCCGTGGGTTATGCGTGTTCTTGGAACAGCTATTAGGGCGAAAAACATTTCGTCCCAGCGGTTGTGGAACTCGTTGGCTGATAAATAAGGAGACAAACCATCGTGTGTCTCTACATTCCGCTGCGGTCCATTAATTCTTTGACTTCTTTGACTTCCTCTAACCCCGCTATCGCGGGATCTTCGCTTCGCTGCGACTTTTTTTACTTCTTCTAACTTCCTCTAACTTCCTCTAACTTCCTTTTTGTTAACTCCTTCCTCATTTTTTCATTCTCGGATCGGGTTGTATTTCCAGCTTGGCCATCTTGCTTACGGTGATGCTGGGTTGGCCAAACTCCTCGGTTACGGTTCCCTGCAGCAGGTATACGCCGGTTCCCTTGAAGGGCCAGTGCGAGAGGGTGTCGGGGAAGTGCAGCGTGTCGAAGTATTGGCCGTCGAGGTCGATAAAAGTGCCGAAGTGCATCAGCTCACCGCGCTTGGTGCGCACATACTTAATGTGAACCAGCACGCCGAGCATCTTCACGGTTTTACCTACAAGCATGGGTAGCTCTCTTGCTCTGGGTCCGCCACGAAATTTGGTTTTGAGCAGCTCAAACCAGGAGAGCGTTACGGGAAAGCCCAGCAGCTCAATCTCGTCGAACACATCCTCCAGCACGGTTTGCTCCAGCTGGGGCAGCGTAAACTGCTTCTCCGGAACACGGAAGAGGCTGTTCGCTTGTGGCTCAGGCTTTCGCTTGTCGAGCAGGGCATGCACCTCCCACAGCAGCGCGGCCTTAGCTTTCCCCGTGAACCGAAAGGCGTTGATGCGGATAAGGGTAATCATCTGCTCAATGCCGGTGCCGATGCGCCTGGTGAAGTCGGCTAAGCTCTGGTAGCTGCCGTTTTTTTCTCGTTCCGCCACAATGCGTTGGGCCAGGTCGGCTTCCAGGTTGGCTATGTGGATAAAGCCCACGAAGATGTTGCTTCCGTAGATGCACGTTTTGTAGGCGCTCTGGTTTACGCAGGGTAGGTTAATGGTGGCACCCCCTCGTCGGGCTTCGTTAAAGTAGACCCACGTGCGGTAGAATCCGCCGAAGTTGTTGATTACCGCCACCATGAACTCCAGCGGGTAGTGCGCCTTGAGGTAGAGGCTCTGGAAGCTCTCCACAGCGTAGGAGGCGGAGTGGGCCTTGGAGAAGGAGTAGCCGGCAAACGACTCCACCTGCCGCCACACCTCCTGCGCAACCTCCTGCGGTCGTCCAAGGTCCTGCGCCCCCTGAAAGAAGTGCTCCTCAATGCGCTTGAACTCTTCCTTTGAGCGAAACTTGCCGCTCATGGCCCGGCGTAGGATGTCGGCATCGGCTAGGTCGAGTCCTGAAAAGTGGTGACACACCTTGAGCACATCCTCCTGGTAAACCATCACACCAAAGGTTTCCCCCAGCTGCGCCTCCATTACCGGATGAATGTATTTGAATCCCTTGGGGTTGTGGAAGCGCTGGATATATTCGCGCATCATGCCGCTTTTGGCAACGCCGGGACGGATAATGGAGCTGGCGGCTACCAGCGTGAGGTAGTTGTTACAGCGCAGCTTCTTCAGTAGTCCACGCATGGCGGGACTTTCAACGTAGAAGCACCCCACTGTTTCGCCGCTCTCCAGCTGCTCCTTCACCTTTGGGTCTTTCTTAAACTGCTGCACGCGGTGGGCGTCGATGTCGTCGCCCCGGTTTTTTCGGATGATCTCCACCGCCTCCTTGATGTGTCCAATTCCGCGTTGGCTCAGGATGTCGAGTTTTTCAAACCCAATCTCCTCGGCCACATACATGTCCCACTCGGTGGTGGCAAACCCTTTGGGTGGCATTTCGAGCGAGGTGTAGGTGGTGATGGGCTCCTCCGAAATGAGCACTCCTCCGGCATGGATCGACCGCACATGGGGAAAGTCCACCAGCTGGCTACCGATGGTGAATATGCGCTGGGCAATGTGGTCGCGCTCCTTCTCAGCCACCTCGCCGTCGGCAATCTTGTCTATCTCCTCCTTGGGCAATCCGTATACCTTGCCCAGCTCCCGCACAATGGAGCTGCCCTGAAAGGTGACGGTGGCGCCGAGCAGGGCGGTGTGTCGCTTTCCGTAGCGCTTGAAGATGTAGTCCTGAACCTGGTCGCGATCTTTCCAGCTGTAGTCGATGTCGAAGTCGGGAGGGGAGGTGCGTTTGGGGTTTAGGAATCGTTCGAAGTAGAGGTTCAGCTCAATGGGGTCGACATCGGTAATGCGGAGGCAGTAGGCCACCACGCTGTTGGCACCGCTACCTCGACCAACGTGGTAAAAGCCACGGCTCATGGAGTAGCGGATGATGTCCCAGGTGATGAGGAAGTAGGCAGAGAACCCCAGGTCGTTGATTATCTTCAGTTCCTTCTGCATCCTGTCCAGCGCTACCTTATCGTGCCTACCGTAGCGGTAGTCGAGCCCGTCGAATGCCAGCTTCTCCAGCAGTAGGTAGTCGTCGTAGCGGCTGCCGGTAAAGGTTTGCTTGTTTTTGCTGCCTTTGAGGTCGATGGATAGCGAGCAGCAATCGGCCAGCAGCTCGGTATTCTCCAGCAGCAGCGGTAGCGACGAAAACTGTAGGCGCAGCTCGTCCGAGCTCAGGGGAACCTCATCCGAGGGGGCGAGCATTTCGGGGGTGAGCTTGCTCAGGAGCGTGTTGGCCTCCATGGCACGGAGGTGGCGATGTACCTCATAGCCCACGGCATCGGGAAAGGTCACCGGTGCCAGCGCCACCATCTTGCGCAGGTCGCTTCCGGAGGCGTTTACCAGAACGCGGTTTACATTGGCAGGGTGAACGGTTATCAGCTCTCCGTCGCGAAGCTTCGATGCTGTACGTGAACCGTAGGGGTAGAGCACAAACGCATTCTGAAAGCGATAGGCTTGAGCCGTCTCCATGCTCTTTTGCTCCTTGCACTGGGTGAGCAGCTCGTTGATCTCCCGAAAGCCCTCCACATTTTTGGCAATGGTGGTGAAGAGCAGCTGGTTTTCGTCTCTAAATTCAACGCCGGCCAGCGGTTTGATGCCGCTTTGCTGGCACTGCTTGTAGAAGTCCATCACTCCCTGTGAGGTATTGATATCGGTGAGGGCTAGGCTCTCCAACCCTTGCGCCTTGGCCATCTCCACCAGCTGCTCTACGGTGAGCGTTCCGTAGAGCAGGGAGTAGTACGATTTAGCCGTCCACATTGTGCATCGGTTTTGGTGGTTGCTGTGGCACTGAAATGCCGCTAGCCAGCCTAACGGCCTTAACGCTAAAGCGGTGGCGCAGGTGGTCGAGCGACTGGTAGAGGTGAACCATTTCGCTGGTATCCTCAAACAGGTCGAGCTGCTGCGTTCCCTGAATAAGGCCGCTCAGCTTAACACCAATGAGCCGGATTAGGAGGCGGCGCTGGTATAACTTTTCAAAGAGAGCCTCCACCACGGGTCTCACCTGATGGTCGAGCGAGGTGTAGGATATCTGCTTCTGCATGGTGTAGGTGTTAAAGTCGGAGTAGCGCAGCTTTACGGTAACCACCGAGGCCAACCGTTGGTCGCGGCGGAGCTCGTAGCAGAGCTTTTCGGTCATGCGCACCAGCTTGGCGCGGAGCATGGCCACGTCGGTGGTATCCTGCTCAAAGGTGGTTTCGGTGCTAATGCTCTTGGCCTCGGAGTAGGGCTCCACGGGGGTGTTGTCGATGCCGTTGGCCTTGCGCCATATCACTATGCCGCTTTTACCCAGCACGCGCTCCATCATGTCGGGTGAGATGTTGCTTAGCGTGTCGATGGTTGCCACCCCCATGGAGCGCAGCAGCCGGAATGTGGTGTCTCCTACGCCCGGTATCCGCGCAATGGAGAGCGGGGCCAGAAAGGGTTTTACCAGCGGAAAGGGGACGTCCTTTTCGCCGTTGGGCTTGGCCTCTCCGGTGGCAATTTTGGCCACGGTTTTGTTTACCGAGAGCCCAAAGGAGATGGGTAGCCCTGTTTCGTTGATGATGCGCTGGCGCAGCTCGTGCATCCAGGTGTAGCAGCCAAAGAAGCGATCCATCCCCGTAATGTCGAGGTAGTGCTCGTCGATGGAGGCCTTTTCAATCACCGGCGCCTTTTCGGAAATAATTTCGGTAACCATGCGGGAATATTGGCTGTAGCGGTCCATGTCTCCACGGATTACCACTGCATCGGGGCAGAGCCGCAGCGCCATCTTCATGGGCATGGCCGAGTGAACGCCAAACCGCCGCGACTCGTAGCTGCAGGCAGCCACAACGCCCCGGTCCGAAAGGCTACCCACTATTACGGGCTTGCCATTCAGGTCGCTTCGCAGCAGTCGCTCCACCGACACAAAAAAGGTGTCGAGGTCCATGTGCGCTATGTGGCGGTCGGTCTCCATTTTTTTATTCTAGATTTCTCTGTTTATCATTTTCTGGAGTAGGTTCATTTTCTCCATTCACGGCTTCTGTCTTCGGACTTTCATCTTTTTTATTGGTCAATTTTTTATTGTTGAATTGGCATATTGTCTTATTGCTTTTTTATCTTTGCTTAGATAATAATCAATATTGAGATTACAATATAATCTAACTAAAAGCAAAAAGCAAGATGTTTTTTAGTTCGAACATGAAATTGTTGAGGAAGAGAAGGGGCAAAACGCAGGAGGAGCTGGCCTCTATTCTGGGGCTCAAGCGTCCTACGCTCAACAACTACGAAAATCGCGTTGCCCAGCCCACCATCGATGTGCTCATCTCCTCGTCGGCCTACTTCAACGTCTCCATCGATACGCTGGTGAAGGTGGATTTGGAAAATCTGTCGGAAAGCCAGCTGCGGCAGCTGGAGCGAGGGTTCGATGTTTACCTAAAGGGGAGCAACCTGAGGGTGCTTACGGCCACCGTGGGCAGCGACAATGAGGAGAACATTGAGCTGGTACCCGAAAAGGCTAAGGCTGGTTACCTGACGGGCTTTGCCGACCCGGAGTTTATTAGTCGGTTGCCGGTATTCAGGCTCCCCTTTCTGCGGAGCGACAGGAAGTATCGCACGTTCCAAATCAGCGGCGACTCCATGCTGCCCATTCCCGACGGAGCCTTTGTTACCGGCGAGTTTGTGCAGGATTGGACCACCATTCGCAGCGGCGAAGCCTTTGTGGTGCTCACCCTCGACGATGGTGTGGCCTTTAAGGTGGTGGAGAACCGGCTGGAGGAGAGTGGTGCCTTTCGCCTTATCTCGCTCAACACCTTGTATAAGCCCTACGAGGTGAATGCGTCCGACGTAAAGGAGATGTGGCGTTTTGTGCACTACATCAGCGATGAGCTTCCGGCGGGTAAGGTGGAGCGCGAGGAGGTGCTGCAAGCCATCGATAAGCTGCAGCGCGACGTGGCATTTATTAAGGGGAAGATGGAGTAGGAGCGTGTGTCTGTATTTTTTTCTGGTTTCAATCCAAGCGGTATAACGTGCTTGTAGGAAGCGTATTGTTAGGGCACGTGCGACCCCAGTCGGGGTCGAATTTTTTTCTGCTGTGGATGTTCTACAAGCATATAACCTCTCCGAGGTCAATGGGTCATTTTATTGCATCTGAACTATTTCTGGTTGTTTTTTCTTGGTTCTAATATTCTTTCTTTCAATCCCGGAGGGATTGCATGTTTGTAGAAAGCCTTCGAGAATGAATGTGCGACCCCATCCGGGGTCGAATAAATTAGGCTGGTGTTCTTTCTACAAACATTTGACCTCTCTGAGGTCGTTTTCTTTTGGTACTGTTTATTTGTGTTCCTCAATCCATTCAAAAAGATATTCGCTTTTAAATTTGATTTCAAAATTCTTCAAAAACGTGAGATACTCGTCTTTAAAACTTTGTTTTTTATGATGTTGCTTTTGGTTGTTAATGTATTGAATAACCTCTGTTAATTGTGAATGACTGTATGAAAATGCACCAAAACCTGCTTGCCATTGAAATTTGTAAGGAGTGAGCCGTTTATCATTGATAAAAGCGTTCGATGATTTTTTTATTTCACGAACCATGTCTGATAGGCAACATTCTGGTTTCATCCCTATGAAGAGATGGATGTGGTTGGATGTGCCATTGATGGCGAGCATCTTTTGTCCCTTGTTTTGCACTATACCAGTGATGTATTTGTAGAGTTCTTCTTCCCATGCTGGCAGGATGAGTGCATTGCGATTCTGCACGGCAAAAACGGTTTGAATGTGGATTTGTGAAAAGGTATCGGCCATGGCATTTGTTGTTTTGGAGGTTTGTAGAAAGCGTTCGAGAATGAATGTGCGACCTCATTCGGGGTCGAATGTTTTTCTGCTGTGGATGTTCTATAAGCATATAACCTCTCCGAGGTTAAGGGATGATTTCATTTGACATCTTTTTAGGTCGTTCTTTTGTTCTTTATTTTAATGTATTTATGCCCTTCGGACTTTTGCCTTAAAATTAACGCATTGGTTTTAGAAAGTCAATGCGTGCGATTTTTATGTTGTTGAAAAACAATTATTAACAACTCGTGGTCAACCTAACTCTAAAAACCACTTTCTCTGAATGGAATGTTGTTGTAAACCTAATACCTAACTTTATGCATAAAAAAATGTCGGAGCAAATCCGACATTTTTTTATAACTACTCCACCACGGGAAGCCACCCTTTTCGGGTAATGAGGCCTTGCCACATGGGATCGGGAATAACTAGTTCTGCTTGCGCTTGCTTGGATAGGGTGGTGCGGATATCGTGCTCCTTACCCTCCTTTACCATGGTTAGCCAGTCGGGCTCCATGAGCAACTCTCGCCCCAGTGCCACTAGGGGAATACCGGTATTTAGTACTGTGGTTACCTCTTCAGGGTTGTGAATGGATCCAACACCAATAATTGGAATCTTATGACCTACAAGGTTTTGTATGAGAAGAGCACGCGGGGTTGTATCGTCGCTGTTGCGTAGTGAACCACCAGCGTAACTCATTGTGGAGATGTGTAGGTAGTCGAGTTTTGTCGATGTTAGCGCATCAATAAGATGTAGCGTGTCGCTGATGGTTATGCCCGGTTCCTCCACCTCCTCGGGTGAAAGGCGGTAACCCACGGCAAAGGGTGCTTTGGCATGCTTTGCTGCTGTAGCTGTTACTACTTCAACTATTGCCAGTGGAAAGGTCATTCTCTTTTCGATGGAGTCGCCCCACCTGTCCTCCCTGCGATTGGCGTGAGGAGAGAAGAACTGCTGGAGCAGGTAGGTGTTGGCTCCGTGAATCTCTACACCATCGAATCCGGCTTCAATTGCTCTACGAGTTGCCTCTCCAAAGGCAGCAATGGTCTCCTCTATCTCCGCTTCCGTCATGGGGTGGGGGATGGGGGCATTGCCGTAGGTGGCTGGAATATTGCTTGCGCTTAACACCTTACCGTTGGGCACCTCCTCGGGTGGAGACATTCTTCCCCCATGGTAGATTTGCAGAATAGCCTTGGCACCATCCTTCTTAATTGCCTCGGCTATCCTTTTAAGGCTTGGAATCATGGTGTCGGAGTGAACACCAATTTGTCCGCGAAACCCCTTTCCGTGAGGGATAACATAGGCGCAAGCCGTCATTATGGTGCCGGCCGCCTTTGAGCGTCGAGCATAGTAAGCTACCTCTGCATCGTTGGTGGTGCCATCGGGATTCCCAGAATAGGTGGTCATGGGAGCCATCACCACACGGTTGGGCAGCATCAACCCCGAGTGGGGCAGGGTGAATGGCTGAAACAGCGCTTGGTATTTGTTGTTAATCATCATCTTGTATGCAAAATTTAATCATTGTCTTTTTTAATAGCTGCTGTTATGCATTTATGAACTTCATACCGGATGCATCGTAGCGTTCACCATGAATATTCTTCATAATGTTACCAATGCGGCTTATCTCGTCGTTGGTAAGCGATATGTTGACGGCTGCGATGTTCTCTAGTAGGTTGACTACCTTGGTGGTGCCGGGAATTGGAACAACCTCTTTTCCCTGTGCTAGCAGCCATGCCAGTGCTAGCTGAGACGGCTTACAACCCTTGTCGGCGGCAATTTCTTCTACCAACTTTAGCAGCTGTAGGTTTTTATCGAAGTTTTCCCCCTGAAAGCGTGGTGAGAAGCGTCGAAAATCGTCCTTTGGCAAATCATTAAATTTCTGGAATCGTCCGGTGAGAAATCCTCGGCCCAGCGGACTGTAAGCTACAAGGCTGGCCCCAAGTTCACGAATGGTTGGTAGGGTGGTTTGCTCCACGTCCTGCGACCAGAGCGAATATTCGCTTTGCACAGCGGTGATGGGGTGAACGGCATTTGCACGGCGAAGCGTTTCTCCCGAAACCTCCGAAAGACCAATGTAGCGAACCTTTCCCTCCTTAACCAGCTCGGCCATAGCTCCAACGGTTTCCTCGATGGGGGTGGACTGGTCTACCCGGTGCAGGTAGTAAAGGTCGATGGTTTCGCGACCCAGCCGTTTGAGACTGGCTTCACACGCCTGCTTCACATATTCGGGTTTACCGTTGATGCTCCGGTTGGCTGGGTTTTGCTTGTCGCGAACGATGCCAAACTTGGTGGCGAGAATTAGCTTATCCCACTTACCATTAAAGGCCTTTTGTAGCAGTTTCTCATTCTCTCCGTAGCCATACATGTCGGCCGTATCGATTAGGTTTACCCCATGCTCAATGGCGGCGTGAAGTGTTCGAATTGATTCCTGTTCGTCGGCTTGCCCGTAGAAATCGGACATCCCCATGGCGCCAAGGCCAATCGGGAAAACGTTTAGATCGCTTTTCCCTATTTGTTTTTTCATTATAATTGCGATTATATTACGATGCTATTATTCCCAATCCCATTTAAAGCGGGATTGGGAAAATTATCCTTTTATAAAAGTTTCATCAAGGCCTTTGCGGCAGCTTCCGATGAGGCTGGGTTTTGTCCGGTGATAAGTAATCCATCAACCTTTACATATGATCCCCAATCGGCACCCTTGCTGTAATNNCCACCCAACTTTGTCATCTCGTTTTCTAACAGAAATGGCACTACCTTGGTTAGCTGCACAGCCTCTTCTTCGGTGTTCGAAAAACCGGTAATTTCCTTATCCTTAACTAATGGTTCTCCGTTAGGCAGCTTGACGTTTACCAGTGCTGCGGGTGCATGGCACACGAATGCAATTGGTTTTTTGTGGTTGTAGAAAGCTTCAATAAGAGCAATGGAATTTTTATTGGTAGCTAAATCCCATAACGGTCCATGGCCACCGGGATAGAACACCGCATCATAATCGTCCGCGTTTACCTCACTGAGCTTAACGGTATGTGACAGCTTTTCTTGTAGGACTGTATCCTTATTGTAGCGACGTGTTGCTTCTGTTTGAAAATCGGCAAGTTCGCTTTTAGGATCGATGGGGGGTTGACCACCTTTGGGCGAGGCAATGGTTATTTGCACTCCTGCATCGGCCAGTACGTAGTAGGGCGCCGCGAACTCTTCAATCCAAAATCCTGTTTTTTCTCCGGTATTGCCTAAATCGCTATGCGATGTTAAAACAATCAATACTTTTATTGTTGTCATCATTTTTGTAAGATCAAAATTAGTAACTCATTTCAACAATCTTCTCTACATCTGATGGAGTAATGGCTTGTCGTTCACCTAGTCCATTCCATCCACGTTCGGTAAAACGGCTCGAGATTTTTTGAGCTGTTCCTTTATAAACATCGGTGTAGTCTGAAAGTTTTGTTGCAACATCCAATGAATGGAAAAACTCCACAGTTCTTTTGATTGCTGCTTTTGCTTTTTCTTCTGGCGTTCCAGTCGTAATGCCCCAAATCCGCTCACCAAATTGGACCAACTTCTCCTTCTTGCTTTCCAGGTTGTAGCTGTAGTGATTTGGTGCAATAATGGCCAAGGTTCGGGCATGGTCGATGCCAAATTGAGCGGTGAGTTCGTGCCCAATCATATGCACTGCCCAATCTTGAGGGACACCACTTCCGATTAGTCCATTCAACGCCATTGTGGCACTCCACATTAGGTTCGACATGGCCTCATAGTTGGCAGGGTTGGCGTAAGCTTTTGGCCCTTCTTCTACCAAGGTTTGGAGGATCGATTCGGCAAAACGATCTTGTAGTGGTGCATTTGCTGGGTAGGTCATATACTGCTCCATTACATGCATAAAGGCATCTACCACACCATTTGCAACCTGACGTTGGGGCAGGGTAGCTGCAGCATCGGGCAGAAGGAATGAAAACTGGGGAAACGTTAGTGGGCTCATAAATGAAAGCTTCTCATGCGTGGTCTCGCGTGTGATCACAGCACCACTGTTCATTTCGGAACCGGTTGCTGGTAGGGTTAGCACTACACCAAATGGTAATGCAGCATTTACGTGTTTGTGTTTCGCTAGGATATCCCAAGGGTCACCTTCGCGATACAAGGCTGCAGCGGCAATAAACTTGGTGGCATCAATCACTGAGCCTCCGCCAACGGCCAGTATAAAATCAATTTTTTCGGTCTTGATTAACTCTACCGCCTTCATGACCGTTTCGTATTTAGGATTTGGTTCAATCCCTTTAAATTCGACCATGGTATAGCCATTCAATGATTTCTTAATAGCTGCATGTACGCCATTTTTAAGGATGCTCCCTCCACCATAAATCATTAATACTCTTTTGTTCTCGGGAATTTGGGCAGATAACTTTAACAGTTGGTCTTTCCCAAAGATTATCTTAACCGGGTTGAAAAATTCGAAATTGTTCATTATTAATGTTTTTAGACGTGAATACTATTGTATTTCTACAATCAGCTTACCTGTATTTTTTCCTTCAAAAAGACCGATAAATGCTTCAGGTAGCCGATCAAAACCTTTGAAAATAGTCTGGGCATACTTTAGTTTGCCTTCCGCTATCCAAGCTGCCAGCTCTTTTAATCCTTCAGGAAAACGCTCGGTATAGTTGCTTACGATAAAGCCTTGCATCAGCGCACTACGTTTTAGAATGGTAGGCTGAATACGTGGCCCCATCGGTTGTGTAGTTTCGTTGTAGAGGGCAATTTGTCCACAGATTATAATTCTAGCATTTTTGTTGATTTTAGCCACAACAGCATCGGAGATGTTACCTCCCACGTTGTCGAAGTAAACATCAACACCAGAGGGACAAGCCGAAGCAATAGCCTCATCGAGGTTGGTTGTAGTTTTATAGTTAATTACCGCATCGAATTGAAGTTCGTTAAGCAGATAGTTAACCTTGTCATTGTCGCCGGCAATACCTACAACACGGCAACCCTGAATCTTAGCAATTTGGCCAACCACCATACCTACGGCTCCCGCTGCACCCGAAACCACCACGGTTTCCCCTTTTTTTGGCTTTCCAATATCTAATAATCCAAAATAGGCTGTTAGCCCGGGCATTCCAAGTATGCCGAGGTAGTAACTTAGTGGAGCAGTGTCCTTGTTAAGTTTTGTTACCTTTTCGGCAGGCACCGTCTGAAGCATTTTCCACTGTAGCATGCCAACCACTATATCGCCGGGGATAAAATGTGGGCTGCGGCTTTCCACTACCTCTGCAACTGCTCCACCTTCAACGGGCTTTCCAACCTGATATGGCTCAACGTACGATTTTGCATCGCTCATTCTTCCACGCATGTAGGGATCCACTGAAATGTAACGAGCCTTAAGAAGCAGGTCGCCATTGTTGAGCGATATGGGCTCTGAGTTAACAATCTCAAAGTTTGCCGCCGTGGGCTTGCCCACTGGTCTTGATTTTAGTAGTATTTCTTTATTCATTGTCGTTTGTTTTTAAAATTAGGAAAGTAGAAGTAGCTCTACCTCAATGTTGTTTCGTGTGGCTTTGGAGTAGGGGCAAACCTTGTGTGCTGCTTCCATCAACTTTTGTCCGGTTACTTGGTCCACTCCTTCTATTTTAACTAGCAATTTAGCCGAAAGGCCAAGTCCACCCTCCTTAACGGGACCAAGTGTTACTTCAACGGTGGTTTGGCTGGTTGCAGATAACTTTCGTGCTCCGATTACCGAGATCAGGGCGTTGTCGAAGCAGGCCGCCCAGCCGGCGGCAAATAGCTGCTCGGGGTTGGTATAGCTTCCTCCCTCACCTCCAAAATCTTTAGGCACCGAAACCTTTAGGTCGAGAATGCCATCGGACGATTTCACCACTCCATTTCTACCTCCCGTGGCGGTGGCAATTGCAGTGTATTTTCTAACTTGATTTTCCATATATGATGAAATATTTAAAATGAACGAACATTCAGAGGGGGAGCAAAAAAGATTACCGCTTAATTGCATCCCACGAAGCCTCAAAGGCGGCATTAATGGCTTCGGGACTCAGCTCTTTTCCCGCTTTAATGTAGACCCGTGCTACGTATATCATAGGGAATAGCGAGAAGGCGTAAAGCATTGGTATACAAAGTGGTTTGATGATTCCTTCCTGCTGTCCACGCTCCCATAAATCGAAAAGTGGCTGAACGGCTTTTTGTCCTACCTCACGGCTCGAATCCGTAACCATTGGAGTATTATCGCACTGTTCAATAAAGGTTGCCTCGTCGGGTTCGCTGAGCTTGTAGCGGAGAATGTTATTCCAAATAATCTCAAAACCCTTCTTAACCGGTGACTCAGGTTGGAAATTTTGGAGTGCATGGCGCGAAAATTTAGCTTTTAGTTCACGGTAAAGAGTATTTACCAAATCCTCCTTGTTCTGGAAGTAGAGGTAAATGGTACCTACCGAAACTCCAGCCTCCTTGGCAATTTTCGACATGGGTGCTGCATGGAATCCGTTGCTGTTTACCAATCCTAGCGTGGCCTTCAGTATTGCTTCACGCTTGTCTTCATTTTTTTGCCTTACCATTTTGTTGGTGTTGATAATGCAGTAAAAACAATGAAAATGAATGATTGTTCATTTAGGTTTTATTTTTCTAAAAATATTGTTCATTAGCATTCTGGTGTAACTCAAACATTATGGAAACAGTTTAACGTCACCATTGGATTTTCTTCGACTCAACAAAATATTGCATTCAGCGGGATCTCGATTTTCTTAATTTAATAACTTGCCTCTGTAACTATTTTGCACATAAGTCATGAATCTATTAATATTAGGTGGAGCCTCCTTCGACTCCATTGTTTACCTCAATGAATTTCCAGAGCCCACTCCACAGACCATTCACGAGTCGGTTTTTGTTGAAACGGTTGGTTCTACCGGAACGGGAAAGGCTGCCAACTGTTGCTATCTGGGTTTCGATACTACACTTCAGGTGGTGCTGGGCAACGACATGTATGGCCAGTGGATAAAAGATTTCTTGGCTTCAAAGCCCATTCGTGCAATTTACGATATCGACCCCAACGGAACCGAACGCCATGTAAACATTATGGATAAGTTAGGCAGGCGGATTTCCATTTTTGTAAACCCAACTTCCAATGAGCCACCAATCCGTTATGCCGACATGGAACCTGAGATTAAGAGGGCCGATGTGGTGGTGCTCAACATTGTGAACTATTGCCGCAACTACATTCCCTTCCTGAAAAAGCATGGGAGCGAGGTTTGGACCGACTTGCACGACTACGATGGTGTAAGCAGCTACCATCAGGATTTTATCGAGGCATCGGATTACATCTTTATGAGCTCCGACAACCTGCCCGACTATAGAAAAATCATGGTCGAAATTATGGACAAGGGTAAGCGATTGGTGGTGTGCACACATGGTAAGGCAGGAGCAATACTCCTCACTCCTGATGGGAAGTGGCTCGACGCGCCTTCGGTGAGTAATTATCAGCTGGTGGATGCCAATGGTGCCGGAGATGCATTTTTTTCAGGCTTCTTATATGGCTACAAGCACGAGTATGAGCTCTCCGATTGCCTGCTTCTGGGGCATATACTGGGTGGTCTTTGTATCTCCTCACCCCATATTGCTGCCGAAGGTTTAAGCGTTGCAAAAGTTGAGAAAGAATTTGCAACGTTGCGAAGAACCAAGTAGAACCGATTTGTGCGATGAGAGCATCGCTATAAAAGAAGCCGCCCCAAAATGGAGCGGCTTATCTATCTAATGTAATCAGCAATTACTTCTTTCTGGAAGCTCTGATGGACGATTGTGCTGCAGCTAAACGTGCAATTGGCACGCGGAATGGTGAGCAGCTAACGTAGTTGAGACCGTTCTGGAAGCAGAACTCTACCGAAGCAGGGTCACCACCTTGCTCACCGCAAATACCAACCTTGAGGTCCTTGCGAGTGGAACGTCCCTTTTCAACACTCATGGTGATAAGCTGTCCAACGCCATCCTGATCAATGGTCTGGAATGGGTCAGCAGCCAACAGCTTAGCATCGAGGTAATTGTTCATAAATCCGCCAATATCGTCGCGGCTGAAGCCAAATGACATCTGAGTGAGGTCGTTGGTTCCAAAGGAGAAGAATTGGGCAGTTTTAGCCATACGATCAGACAGCAAGGCGGCGCGAGGAATTTCGATCATGGTACCATATAGGTAATGAATTTCCTTGATGCCAAATTTGGCAATAACTTCGGCGTATACGCGGTCAACAATCTTCTTGGTGAAGTCGAGCTCAGAAACGTCGCAGGTTACAGGAACCATAATTTCTGGTTTTGGACTCTTGCCTTCCTTTAGCAGTTCGGCAGTAGCTTCAAAGATAGCCCTTATCTGCATTTCAGAAACTTCGGGATAGGTTACGCCAAGACGAACTCCACGGTGCCCCATCATTGGGTTGCTTTCGTGTAGACCTTCGCCACGCTTTGCAATGGCTTCAACAGAAATGCCTAGAGCCTTAGCAAGTTCAGCCTGCTTTTCAGCGCCTTGAGGAACAAATTCGTGAAGTGGTGGGTCGAGCAGACGGAAGGTTACAGGCAGGGTATCCATTGCCAATAGGGTAGCCTTCATATCCTTCTTAACAAATGATGAAAGTTCGTTAAGTGCAACAATGCGCTCTTGAACTGTTGAGCTGAGAATCATCTTACGGAGAAGGAATAGTGGTTGTTCGGCACCTACACCGTAGAACATGTGTTCGGTACGGAATAGTCCAATACCTTCGGCACCAAAATCGCGGGCAATCTTTGCATCAGCAGCAGTATCGGCATTGGTGCGAACACCCATTTTGCGATTCTTGTCAACTAACTTCATGAATTCTTGGAAGCGTGGGTTTTCAGTGGCATCCATGAGCTTTAGAGCACCTTGGTATGCATGGCCCTTAGTTCCATTGAGGGTGAGGGTGTCACCTTCTTTAATCACTATGTTTGTTCCAACAACTTTTGCAATTTTGGCATCAACATCAACATGGAGCGAACCGGCACCAACGATGCAGCATTTACCCCATCCACGGGCAACAAGAGCAGCGTGAGAGGTCATACCCCCACGGGCAGTAAGAATACCCATAGCAGCACGCATACCTTCAACGTCTTCAGGGTTGGTCTCTTCACGAACCAAGATTACCTTTTCGCCTTTGCGGAACCAAGCTACGGCATCTTCGGCGGTAAATACTACCTTACCAACTGCAGCACCTGGACCAGCAGGAAGACCCTTCACAAACGGAGTGGCATCCTTTTCGAAAGCTGGGTTGATAATGGGGTGAAGGAGTTCGTCGAGTTGAGCTGGGTCGAGACGCATTACGGCGGTTGGTTCGTCGATAAGCTTATCGTGGAGCATGTCCATGGCCATGTTAAGGGCAGCAGTTCCGGTGCGTTTACCAACGCGGCACTGTAGCATGTATAGCTTGCCATCCTGAATGGTGAACTCAATGTCGAGCATGTCTTTGTAGTTCTTCTCCAGCGTTGCTCTAATCTTATCGAGTTCCTTATAAGTTCCGGGCATTGACTCCTGCATGCTGTGCAGGTGCTTGTTTTGCTCGTTCTTTGTATCGTCGTTTAGTGGGTTTGGAGTGCGAATACCAGCAACTACATCTTCACCTTGAGCATTTACCAACCACTCTCCGTAGAAAATGTTATCGCCAGTTGCAGGGTTACGGGTAAAGGCAACTCCGGTAGCAGAACTGTCGCCCATATTACCAAATACCATGGATTGAACGTTTACTGCTGTTCCCCAATCGTCGGGAATACCTTCGATACGACGGTAGGAAACGGCCTTCTTTCCGTTCCAGCTCTTAAATACTGCCTTTATACCTCCAACCATTTGCTCTTTAGCATCATCGGGAAAAGGTTTACCAAGAACTTCCTTAATCTTTTTCTTAAATTCTTCACCAAGAAGTTTCAGATCATCGGCGCTCATGTCGGTATCGCTCTTGTAACCCTTGCTGTGCTTGAACTTATCGAGCATGCCATCGAGTTGCTTACGGATTCCGCCACCAACAGGCTCAATGCCTTCAGCTTTTTCCATAACCACGTCGGCATACATCATAATAAGACGACGGTAGGAATCCCATACAAATCGTGGATTGTTGGTCTTCTTAAGTAATCCGGGAATGGTTTTAGAGGATAGACCAATGTTTAGAACGGTGTCCATCATTCCTGGCATGGAACTACGAGCACCAGAACGGCAGGAAATTAATAGAGGATTTTCAGAATCATCATATTTGGTTCCCATAACTTTTTCAACGTTCTTCATGGCTTCCCATACCTGAGGCATGAGATCGGCTGGAAGCTCTGTACCGTTTTTGTAGTAGTCGTTGCAGGTGTCGGTGGTAATGGTAAATCCTGCAGGAACTGGAAGTTCCAATAAACACATCTCGGCCAAGTTGGCTCCCTTTCCACCAAGCAGATTCTTCATGTCCGCTTTTCCTTCAGCAGTCTTGCCACCAAAGGAGTAAACGCGTTTTACTTGCGTCATATTACTTACTCTTTAAGTTTGAATTATAGTGTATTGTATTTTAATTCATAACGAATTGCCACAGCCTACAAATCTACCAAAAAAAATGATAAAGGTTTTTTGGTCATTTTGTTTTTTTTTGAATAAAGTGCAAAAGGTCTCAGTTTTATAATATGCAATCGTTTGAGATAATTTGCACGATTTGAACGGTTACGGGTATTGTTTACCGAAAAGCTATATGTGGAAGTTGATGTTAGGTTGCATTTTACTTTTAAATGAAATTAGCAGGATGGCACATATAGCGGCAACAGTTCCCGATATGGCAAAAACGGCACCCGGTGAAATTTTTTCCCAAATAATACCTGCGGTGATGCTGGCAAACAGAGTTGCTACGCTAGATAGAGCCGTAAAGAAACCAATGGCTGTAGCCGAATCTTCCTTGCGACAAAGATTGGTAATCCATGCCTTGGAGACTCCTTCGGTGGAGGCTGCAAAGAGTGCGTAAATACAGAACAAAATTGCAAATTGCCAAAGATTATTGGCGAAGGATATACCGAGGTACGCGGTTGCAAAGAGCATTAAGCCAAAGGTGAGCACACGTCTCATGCCTAGTTTGTCGGCTAAAATACCCATAGGCCAAGCTGCAAGGGCGTATATAAGGTTGTAAAAAATGTAGATGCCTATCATGTTGAGATCACCCATTCCGGCTTGCTTTACTTTTAGAAGCAAAAAAACATCGCTGCTGTTGAATAGCGTGAAGAGTAGCAGTATGGGAATTAAGGTCTTGAAGCTAGGACTAGCCACTTTCCAGTAGGAGAGGAATGAAAAGAAATTTTTTCCCGATGGACTTTTCTTTGGTGTTGAAGTGCCCTTCGACTCTTTTACAAGAAAGGTGAGGCCTACGGCCACCATGCCGGGTATAAACGCCAGCACAAAAAGGATACGGTAGTGACCGGGAAAAGCTGCGAGGAAAATTAGCGCCATAAAAGGGCCAATGGCTGCACCTAGCGTATCCATTCCTCGGTGAAAGCCAAAAACTTTACCCTTGTTTTCTGGAGTAGATTCGTCGCTTAGCAGTGCATCGCGGGAAGCGGTTCTTACTCCTTTTCCAAGCCGATCCATAAAGCGCGCGCCAAATATCCACAATGGCATGGCGAACAATGCCATTAAAGGTTTGGAGACAGCGCTCATGGCATATCCCCATTTTATGAATGGAACACGTTGACCAATTCTATCCGATAGCTTACCAAAATATCCTTTACTGATGCCGGCCGTGGCCTCGGCTATTCCCTCTAAAAGTCCAATCAAGGCAACCGAAAAGCCAATGGATTCTAAGTATATTGGCATTACCGGGTATAGCATTTCGCTAGCTATGTCGGTAAAGAGGCTCACAAACGAGACGAACAGGATTGTTCTGGTAAGGTAACGCATCGTTTTTTTTACAAAGGTAACGGAAAAATAAAAAAAGGAGTTAGAAGAAGTTAGAGGAAGTTAAATGGAGTTAGAGGAAGTCGCAGCGAAGCGAATATCCCGCAACGCGGGGTTAAAGAATTCAGAGAATTGAACAGAATGTCGAGACACACCATCGTGTGTATCCAATACATCAAAAGGCAATTCATAGTATACGTAGGGGCGAAATGTTTTTCGCCTCCATTTTTTACAAGCAAACCATTATTGCACGATAAACCCCGGGCAGGATAATAGCCCAGGGTTGGCAACCCCCGGTATCAACGGTTCCAAAGCGTGAGCGGTGCACGCACAAGTGGCATGAAATTCTACCGACCTCCTATGCACCGCAATCGCCAAATGATTGCAATAGAAACACAACGATATTATGAGGTGCTCGAAGAATACAACCGATTGCATCGCCACACTGTAATACGCCTCGCTTGGTTAATTAATCGCTGCCCACCATTTACCTCCTACGAAAAATAGCGCTACCTTTGGAATACCAAACCAAAAGTAAAATAAGGTAAGCACATTAAGGAGAAATGATAATCTGTTAATGGTTGAACTTGTAACAATTATTTAAAACGAAACACTATAATACCCTTTAAAACCTCATGAAAACAATGGATACATTAAATTTAATTTACTATTCACCAACCGGAACAACACAAAAAATTGTAAAAGAAATTGGTCACGCACTTGACCTATCGCCAGTAGCGGAGTATAACATTTCATCAACAAAGACCGATTCGGGATGTGAATTAGGCAATAGCGGTTTAACCGTAATTGGTGTGCCCACATACGGTGGTCGATTGCCAATAAGTGCTGTTGAAAGATTAAAAAAGTTTCATGTCCAAAATACACCTGCAGTAATAGTTGTGGTTTATGGTAATCGTGCGTTTGAGGATGCACTATTGGAGCTAAAGGAGATTGTTAGCAATTGCGGTTTCAACATTATTGCCGCCGCAGCCTTTATTGGAGAGCATTCATACTCATCGGTAGACAAACCTCTTGCTCAAGGAAGACCGGATAAGTTAGACTTAATTAAATGCCTCGATTTTGCCCGGTTGATTCAGTCTAAAATGGTGCAGCTAAAGAGTAAGATTGAGATGGCAGAAATAGAGGTGCCTGGAAACTATCCATATAAGGAGCGAAAACCATTGGACGAGCTAATTTCTCCAGAAACCGATTTTTCAAAATGCACTAAGTGTGGAATTTGTGTTGATGTTTGCCCTACCAATGCCATTACAATAAACGATGAGGTAGTCACAAATAAAGAGCTGTGTACATGGTGCTGTGCCTGTATTAAGCGCTGTCCGGAGGATGCACGTTTTTTCGACAGCCCAATAATTAATGCCACTAAGGAAAAATTGCTTTCCCTATGCACAGAGAGAAAAGAGCCAGAGTTTTTTTTGTAGGTTGCTCGACCATTAAATGGCAATTAGACTTTGTAGGTTGTAGCTGGACATGGTAATTTTTTGAGCATGCTACTCTTACCTGTATTATGTCATTGCTTAACTTCTAAATGTTGTCTACTTTAGCTTTCGGAACCGCAAACCGTAAATAATTTTACTAACAATTTTAATTCTATGAAGAAGTTATTCTTTAGTATCGGCATTCTTTTGCTGTTCGCGGTGAGCACCTTTGCACAAAAGCAGCTAACCAACTTCAACGACCTCATGGGTGCGCTTAACAGCGGCAAGCACGTTCGGATGGTATTCTACTACAACAAGTGTAAGCTAATTAGCAATAACGAGGAGGCTGAAAAGGTCCCGGATGCCATTGGTGGCATGGATATGGGGGTGTATGAGTATTTTGCGGCAGGTGCGGTTCATAACAAGTTGGCGTTTGTGGTAACCTCTGAATCAAAGCTTATAGAGAATCCAAAGGGCGATGGCTTTGTGCAGAACTACGTAAAGGTGAAGGTTTCGGAAGATGGCAAGGTTGTTATTTCGGCCAAGTACATCGATGCCAAAACCTTTGATATAACCATGGATGAGAAGTTCTTTACCGAGATAAACAACGGTAAAAACGACAAGGCCGCCTACTTCTATACCGAGTAGCGGGTCATCGCAGCGCTGAGCCTCTCCTTGGCTGCTTCATTGGCTGGAAAGCAGTCGCCCAGCAGCGCGATGCTGGCCGGAAGAACCGTTGCCGAAACCGGTGCAAACCCAGGAACTTCGCCATCAACATCGAGCGGAATGGCTTTTTCGCCGGCGGCAATGGTTACCTCTTTGGCAGTATGGTAGTGAACTTTTGGGTGAATAATGGGTTTGGCTGCGTGCAGCGAGCGCATAAATCGTAGAAAAAGGAGCGCCGATACATTCTCCACCACCACAATGCTCAACGTGCCGTTGGTGATGCTGGCTTGTGGCGCAATGCCCAGCCCGCTGCCAAAGTAGCGGCCGTTGGCTATGCACACGCACTTAATCGTTCCCGAGTAACTCGTATTTTCGGCTTCCAGATAGATAGGTTCCGGTTTAATAAATAGTAGGGAGTGAATGGCTGCCAGTGAAAAGGCTACTGTTGCGCCGAGCCACGTCGACATTTTTGCTGCTGCAATTATGGTATTGGGACCAATGCCCACATCGGCAATGTTGTTGAAGTAGCGGCTGGCGCTGTGGCCGTCGTGGTCGATGTAGGTAACCAGCCCAAGGTCGATTAGGCCAACCCGGTGCAGCTCTATCTGCTCCTTTAGCTGGGCAATGGACGAGGGCACTCCCAGCGTTCGGGCAAAGTCGTTGCCGGTTCCCCACGGTAGCACACCCACAATTACCCTGCTGCGTTGCTCTGCCGGTGTCAGCATAATCCCGTTGATAACCTCGCTAACTGTTCCATCGCCACCCACGGCAATAATGTAGCGAAAGCCCTGGTTAGTGGCCTGCAGAGCCAGCTGTTCGGCGCTGCGATGGCCGTTGGTTACCAAAAATTCCACGCGAAAGGCTGGCGCAAAGCAGCTGCTCACCTCCTGCTGAAACTGGTTTAGCTTGGTTTTCTTCGAGTTTACTATGAAGCAAATGCTGTTCATTGGAGCAACTTAGTGCAGCAAAGGTAGGGGAAAATGTGAGTTGTGAATGGTGAATTGTGAAAAGTGAACCGAGCTTGCGAGCTCGCCGAAGGCAAAAGTGAGTTGGATGCGGGACGGTAACTTTTTTGGTTGGTTTAGGTGGAGGAACGAGGAGGAGGGCTCTCCCCGTGAACCTAGCTGGATAGGGCCATAGGAACAAGTGGGGCAAACGCGCTGTTAGTGGTTTGTATTAATTTCTCTTTAAAATATCACTGGTTACCTAATGAAACCTAATTGTCTCATAATAGTAGTTCTGTCATACACCTGTGTGTGACCACAAATTTTTCCATCCTTAAAATGATATATAGTCACTCCATTTGCTTCTATCGTTTTATTTGTCGCTGGTAATTCCCCCTATTTTCCCTGTGTTTGTTCCTGTCATAACCCAAGTTATTGCAACAAGATTCCCGTTAGATACAGCAGTTTTAATGTCAAAGTGAATGTCTGGGAATGAATTGAAAGTGTAGTTTAACCGTGTTTCAAATTCATTCCTATCTAAAGTCTTTCCTTCCCAAGGGTCAGCATTGTCAATATGCACGGTGTATTCGCTTGCTAAAAATTTAGAAATGGTTGCAACATTCTTTTCGTTCCAAACACTTTTCATAAATTCTCTTAATGTCGTTTCGTTGTTCATTATTTTGGTCTATTTAAGTTTGGAGTGTCGTCTTACAATGACCGCCAACTCGCTTATTTATGCTGCAAAACCGTATCCTACCCAAAGCTACAACTAATTCATAGACCATCAAACGGCGACCTAACTATTTTAGGCATTGGTTACCTACATGGGTATATACCTCGGCAGCTTGGTAGCCCAATCGGACGGCTTTCTACATGGTTCTGGTTGGGCCGAAAGGGCATGGGCAATGCCCATGAGCTAAGCTGGTGGTTGTGGCCACCTTCGTTATAATCACCACCATTGGTTGTTGTTCAGCAGAAGTAAAAATACAAAAGAGTCCCTGAGAAATTTGGTCAAGTCTTAGCGTGCCACTATGGCCAGCAGATTTTCATTCTATCGTCTTTCGGTATTTATCAATTGTTTCATCAATATGATTGAGTTCGATAAACCATACAAGCAAATCCTTGTCAAGCCACTCAATCCCTTCAATAATTTGAAGTTTATACGAATTAAGCACAGCTAAATTCCAGGTTATCGCCTCGTGATGAAAAATCCTATTTCTCAGTTTTCTAATGCCATTAAACTTGGCACTCATCGTTTTGCGCTTTCTTATTTGCTTGGGGCAATTTGGAAACGCTAATCGAAGATTTTTCCACAGGGTCATTTCAAACTTCGTGTCAAACAATGAAGTCCAAAATCCAAAGGATAATTCAGAAATTATGCGTCCAGAGGTAATCTCCTTTTTCTCAGACATTATGTTTGTTCGAGCTTCAGAAATTCGATTAATCTGAAATCGAGATGCAATCTTAACAAACTCAATATTATCATACCATTGTTTATCATTGAAATGTTTTGACAATTGATAGTCAATTGAGTTTCGCAAGCCTATCTCCAGAATCGCAAGCATGGGATAAAATGCTTCTGAAATGAGAATATTGCTTTTATAGTGAGCAATCGCCTTCTCGAAATCATTCTTATGATGCTTTAGATAAGGCTCTAACCTTTCCCTTGAAATAATCCGCTCAAGTATTGCTTTACTATCCATTTAAGTATTATCTTTGCGCCGTAGTCCCGGTAATTCCTCTCCCAGTTTCTATGCTGGTGATGAAGCCGGGTTCTTTGTTTTATACTCTCAAAGAGAATTTTTTCTGAACTTTCTTTTCACATGTCCATTGTTACGTTAACCTCGTATCCTACCCAAATCTACAACGAATTTATAGAGCGTCAAGTAGCGACCTGATTATTTTAGGTTTTGATTTCCTACATGGGTATAAATCTCGGCGGCTGGTGAAGCCCAAACGGACGGCTTTCCACATGGTTCTGGTTGGGTAGAAGGGGAGGTGATTCTCCCCGCAGTTTAGGTGGCTGGACACTCTACGATTAGCAATTGTTTCTATTTTATGCTCAAGTCGGCAGGGTTCTGTCTACAATCCCAAATAGAATGGACAATAATTTTCTCCTTGTCATATTCGTAGAAAAGGATATAATCGTCAACGATTAGGCCACGAACGGATTCAATTTCTGTATTCAAGCCAACGTTGGGCTGCTTTAGTAGGATTTTAAGCTCTTTGTTTAACCGTTGGTATAGCTTGGCGGAATAGGTTCTACTCTTGTTTCTTTTGGCATAAAACTCAAGAATCTTGAAGAGCTTAATCTCTGCTCTATGAGACCAAATTATCTTGCGTTTAGCCATTTCGAAACTTTTTTATCGAGAAGTTCCTGCTCAAGGTAAAAACCTTGCTCAATCTCTTTCTTCGATTCAATAATTTCGTCTCTTTGTTCACTGGTCAAGGAAAGAACCTCCGTCTCGGTTTTTGATTCGAGAATAGTCTTCAACGCTTTGAGGAATGAAACGTCATTTATCTCAGCTATGCGTTGAATCAAGACTTTCTTAAGTTCAAGCGTTGTCATGGCTATTCCTCTTTTTCTTACAAAGATACACATATTTTGGAGTCAGGGGAAATGCTTTTTTTAGGACGTGTAGGGCAATGCCTTCGTTCCGCTGCCATTCATTCTCAACTGAAATAAAAATGATACCTTTGAATTTAAGAGAAGAGCACATTACGCACAAAATGGGACACTACCAATTTTGCAAAACCTGCAAGCCGTTCTCCTGCATGGCAATTTCTTCCAAAATCTTTGTAACTTGCTCTTGTGTAAAGCGTAGGTTTTTCATCTCTTAAATTTTAAAGTTTTGCAACCTTAAATTTAGAAAAATCTCACTTTACACACTTTTTG
>JGI2065J20421_1000905_pt1 | contig 26490 bp, 29 predicted proteins | sample Biomet5_FD_20421 | JGI IMG/M metagenome (IMG submission 20421)
GATTTTTCTATGTCTGGAGGTGCCGTCGTGGCCAAAAAGGATTATACTGTTTTTATGAAAAACGCGGAAGCGTCCGTCCGTATGGAGGGATATACAGTAACCCCCAAAATGCGCAATCAATGCAAGCAGGTCCTCAGCGGCAAAACCACAACAGCCGAGTGCCTGAAGCAGTTCGCTGCCGCAAAAGCGTCAAAGGTGGCCAAATAAATGGGATACAGCATTGATCCAATTTCAGATAACTGCTATTCAAGTACAACAGTCCTTATCAATAAACTGGATATCCGTGATGAGGAAACTCTGAACGAAGTGGAAACCCTTGCCACATACATTAACGCCTCCAAGCTGGAAGACAGCTTGAAGGCGCTTTTGACTTTGCCCACTACAAGGCGATCCATCATTCCCTTTTCTCTGACTTATACGACTGGGTGGAACAAATCCGCATGGTCAATATCAGTAAGTCATGATCGCCACCATCCAGGCGGCGAACGGCGTGATAGATTTGCTGAAAGACGAGCTGGATAAGGGTATTGTCACCTCAGTGAAGGCGAGTGCTCATGTTTTTTAAATATAATGCGGTTTGCAATGCAGAAATCGCTCGTTCGATCCGCGTCATCTCCACTTTTTACGTCGGAGCAGTTGACGCAGTTCCGTGTGTGAGGCAACCCATGAATTGAGATTTCAGGAATACACGCTGCAGTTGTCATGTTTCCTCAAAATGTTAGACTCACAAATTGCAATTTGAAATAATTTTCCTGATTTTTGTACTATATGCTATAATATAAATATATTCTTGTTGACAAAATAAAAACAGTAGTACGATAGGGGGTAACATGAACAACAACACAATCAAGCTGGGGATCGGATTCGCCACCGGACGTAAGAGCTTTAAGAAGGTACTCAGCTCATACATTTACAGCTGGAATGAGTCTGGGATTCGGGACAAGCTACAGGCGAATATCAGCCTCAGCCTGTTTGTCGCCTATGATGTCGGGTACTCTAACACGCAGTCCACGGATTACACCAATTTGAATCAGGAAATGGTAGATGCGTTTAATGAAATCGTGTTTCTCGGTTCCAAAAACGCACAACGCAGCGTTCAGCAGCTCATCGACGACGGCGGTCTCACTGCCGCTGACGCCAAGCTGCTGTTTGGAGCCGGCTATGCAGGGAAGCGCAACGCCATTGTTTATGCTGCCCTGGAGCACGGAATGGACTATCTTCTGTTTCTGGACGACGATGAATATCCTGTGGCCGTTACCAAGACCCGCGATAGCTGCCTATGGGGCGGGCAGTATGTGCTGCCTGTCCATTTGCAGAACATCAAAAACGCAGACATCACTAACGGATACCACTGCGGCTATATTTCGCCCATCCCGCAGATGCTCTTTAACGAGTTAATGACAGAGCTGGATTTCAGCCGCTTTATTGAGGCAATAAGCAATGACATTGTTAACTGGACGTCAGTCAAACGCATCCAGCAAAATGGTGGCATCACCTATGCGGATATTCCGGTACTGCTCTCCACAGAGGCCGTTCCGGTCACAGAGGTCAACCACTGCAAGTTTATCTCCGGCTCCAACCTCTGCATCAATCTGACGGCCCCTGATAGGACGTTCGCGTTCTTCAATCCACCCGGTGCCAGAGGTGAGGACACCTTCCTCAGCACCATGCTTAGCGATCGTGTTGTGACGCGCGTCCCTTGCTACACCTTCCATGACGGATTTTCTGCCTATCACCATTTGCTGGACGGAGTTCTCCCACTGCATCTTGAACCGGTCCTGCCGGACAGCAATGCGGTGGTCACCCGCTTCTATAACGCCTGCGTCGGATGGATTCGCTACAAGCCGCTGCTTCTCTACGTCACCGATCCAGATGCCTATGAATCTACCATCGCGGCAATGAAACGGACACTGGAGGAGATTTTGCCTAAGCTGTGCGCCTTTTTTGATCGTCCGGAATTCATGAACCTTTCCACGGAACTCTCCAAGTACAGCAAATCCGTTCCAAAACACTACCAACAGTTTTTACAGATCCAGACGGCGTGGATGGCCTTACTCAAGGAGAAAAAGTACTGGCATAGTTCTTAATTCTACGTCAGGTGTTCCACAGGCGATGGCTGCAAAAGCAGAACTGTTCTCAGTCTGAAGCCCCTGTTTGACTGGCCCGTTGCCTTCCTCGCGGGTTGCTGACACTACGTTGATTGGAAAATTATCTTTTACTTTTTACTATTTGTGGTATAATAGAAAAGGTAAAGTGATTTCTGCGGTTTCCGTTGATTTTAATTGACGGAAACCGCTTCGCTTTCTTGGGCCATACAGAGCAGAACCGATCTATTCCGTCAGCATGAATACCACCTGCTCTAATATTTAAGAAAAAGAGAATAAAATGACATTTAAAGAACTGAACCTCACAGCACCTATCTTAAAGGCGGTTGACCATCAGGGGTATACTACACCGACTCCCATTCAGCAAAAAGCAATTCCTCTTCTATTGCAGAAGAGAGACCTGATCGGCTGCGCCCAAACCGGCACGGGTAAGACAGCTGCCTTTGCCCTTCCAATTCTGCAGAACCTTGCATTAGAACGGAGAAAGGGAATCAGAGCGCTGATCCTGACGCCCACAAGGGAACTGGCTATTCAAATTCAGGAGAACTTTGAGAATTATGGAGCCAATCTGCCCCTTCGCTGCTCCGTTATCTTTGGCGGCGTCAGCCAGGTGCCGCAAGTAGAAAGCCTGCAGCGCGGCGTTGATATTCTAATAGCGACTCCCGGCCGACTGTGCGATCTGATGAATCAAGGCTATGTTGACATCTCGCGGATTGAAATTTTCGTCTTGGATGAGGCCGACCGGATGCTGGATATGGGCTTTATCCATGATGTAAAAAAAGTCCTGAACGCGCTCCCCCAAAAACGACAGACGCTTCTTTTCAGCGCAACAATGCCAAAGGAAATTGAGGCCCTTGCAAACACCATCCTTCACGATCCCGTTACGGTGAAGGTGGATCCTGTGACCAGTACAGTTTCCTCCATTCACCAGTATGTGTACTTGATTGACAAGGGCAACAAGCGCCGTCTGCTGGCAAAATTGCTCCGGGATAACGGGGTTGGCAGCGCTCTGGTATTCACACGCACAAAGCATGGCGCCGACAAGGTGGTCAAGGAATTGGCCGAGGCTGGTATGGTGGCGATGGCCATTCATGGGAACAAAAGTCAGAATGCCAGGCAGACCGCGCTGAAGGACTTCAAAAACGGAGAGATTAAGATCCTTGTGGCAACGGATATTGCGGCCAGGGGAATTGATATTCCTGAGCTGTCCCACGTGTTTAATTATGAACTGCCAAATGAACCGGAAACCTATATTCACCGCATCGGCAGGACTGGCCGTGCCGGTTTGGGAGGCATCGCCATCAGCTTCTGCGACTATGATGAAATGCCCTATCTAAGGGAGATTGAAAAGCTGATGGGGTGCACCATCCCTGAGGAAAAATCGGAATGGCCAATGATGATCCTGCAAAAGTTCGAAAAAGCGCCACAGAAACGGTATGGCTCTGGTAATTCTCGTACAACCGCAGCAGCTAAGCCCGGGAGACCGCATGCCCCGGCGACTGATCCCTTTTCATATGCAAGACCTCACGGTGTATCCGCAAGACGGCATAGCCGTGTGGCGGGAAGCCGAAAGAACCACAAAAACTGACGGAAAGTCCTCAACCGACAACAGGAATATTAGAAAAGCATGGCCCTTTAAGCGGCTATGCAAAAACATATGCGCCATGCATTAAATAAATAAGTTGACTTTTCACTAATAATGTGATATAAATATAATAATGCTTAATATGATTGCTTTGATCCCACACGTTTTGTAAATCAGTGATTATTGATGTATACAAAACTTGCGGGTCTTGTTTTTATATTCAGTAGTAATATTTTTTGGAGGTACCTATAATGAATAGCGGTACAGTAAAGTGGTTTAATTCTGAAAAAGGATTCGGATTTATTTCGAATGACAATGGCGGCGATGATGTGTTTGTACATTTTTCTTCCATTGCATCAAATGGATACAAATCCCTTACAGAAGGACAAAAGGTAACTTATGATGTTGAAAAAGACCCGAAGGACAGCCGTAAACTAAGAGCGGTCAATGTTCGTATATCATAACGGGACCAGAATAATTTCATTTGTCGTAAAACAGATTGGCGCGAAACAGAAATGCTGTTTCGCGCTTTGTCTTTTTATCACAGATGAAAATAATCTGACACCAAATTTAACAGGGAAGTTTTCAAAAGTTTTGGGTGAACAGGAACAGTAGCGTTAGAGATGCAGGTGGTTTCGTTTCTGAATAGGTCCCAGCGCAAAATCTCGGAGGTAGCATGAAATGTACCAGATTGGAAACTTGATTTTTTATGAAAGTTCAGGCGTATGCAAGGTCATGGGTGTTACGATGCGTGATCTGACGGGTCAGAACAAAGAACAGCTTTATTATGTCTTGGAACCTTTGTATCAGAATTATATCATTTTTACCTTGGTCAATACGACAAAAGTGTTTATGCGCCCAATCATATCGAAAAACGAGGCGGAACGGCTCGTCGATATGATGCCAACAATTCAGGCAAGAGCATATCACAACCGCGTTTTGAGCCAGCTCACACAACACTACAATGCGTTATTGAAAACGCACGACTGTTCGGATTTGGTTAAGCTTTCCATGTCCCTCCGTGCTAAAAAACAGGGCTTGGAGCAGCAAAAGCGGAAATTTGGAGCCGTGGACGAGAGATTCATGAAGCGCGCGGAAGAATTGCTATTTGGCGAACTGGCCGCCGCCCTTGATATCCCAAAAGACAGAGTGCCTGAATATATCGCTGACAGAGTAAGCGAGAAACGGAGTGATAACGAAAATGGATTTAATGCATGAGCAAGTATGCCACCGTCAGTTTGGAATCGGAACGATCACCAGCCAGACCGTGACGACTGTCACGGTGAAATTCTGTAAGGAGTATGGTATTAAAAAGTTCATCTATCCATCCGCGTTTGAATCATTTCTGGAACTATACAACCCAGTCATGAAGAAGAAAATGGAGGATGAATTTCGGCAGACTCGTAAGCAAGCGGATGAAGAGCGGCAGCAGAGCACTGAAAATGATAAAAAACGCAATGAGGAAGAACAGCGTACTCTGCTCGAGCAGAAACGCAATGCCGCCAAAAAGCGGGCTTCCGCCAAAAAAGCACTGAAAAAGCCTCGAGAGAAGCCGCATGCTCCAGAATCTGCCGAAAAAGGCACAGATGTGTAACCCGCATACAATTAAATCAAGCTGGGATTTACTCAAAAAGAGCATTTTAAACCATTGTAAACACCGGGCGGCGCGTAACAAACCGTGACGCACCGCGCCTGGCGTTTTCAGCTTGAGAAGCCGGAGTTGTTAACTCACATTACTTGTTCCATGGACCCGCCCATCTTCTCAGCGGCTTCAAACTGGCACGGCAGATGGTAGACAAATTGAACAACTACGACAACAGGCGCTCAACGCCGGCAAATCAAGCCGGGTTGAGCGCCTTTTCTGTATTGCGGGAGAAAGTCGGCGGAATATAAAAAACGCTGCTTACAGCCGACTTGATGACTTGCGTACAACTTTGTCCGGCTTCCTCTGATTACTCCAGATTCGGAATAGTAGCATATGTTTTGCTTTTACTTGAACAGGAGTAATTGGCTCGGATCAACATCCAGAGCCTTCGCAATTTTGTAGATAGCTATGATAGACATGCCATAGGGAGATGTACTTTCAATGTGACTGATCGTGGTATAGCTTAAATCAGCTTTTTCCGCAAGCTCATTCTGGCTGAGGCCCCGCTGCTTTCTGAAAAATTGAATTTTGAAACCAATATTTTTAAGAAATTGCTTTTCTTCCTCTGTGTATGATTTGCTGTTAATTGGGGGCACAGCAATCCCTCCAATCAGATAAAATCTTCTCTTATATTTTATCCAATAGAGAGTTGCAATCATACGCAGTATTAGGGTATAATATTGTAGTAATACTGCAAGTTGCACCAAAAAATAATGAAAACAGGAGCACATCATGGCAGATCGTGAAATCCGGACAGAGCAGCAAGTGAAAGACAAGATAAAGGCTTTCAATAAGCAGCGGGCTGGATTGCTCATTGCTTTTATCGTATTGATTGGCCTATTGGTTTTTTCCCCGACGGCTGAGGCGGAAGCGCTGCCCGGCCGCCTGTCCGTATACTGCTCCGCAATTCTTATGCTATGCGGCGCGGCTTTCGTGATCTCATTCCGGGACTTGTTATTACTGCTTATCGTGACAACAGGCATCCCAGCGGTTTTACTTGGCCTGAGCCAAATACGATTTAAACTGTTTTTGATTCTTCTGCTGACCAATGCCGGGACAGTTTTCACCACCAGCATAACAGGCAAGGCCATCACCCGTTCCTTTACAAACGAGACTGAGGAAATAAACCACCTGAAAACGGAAGCAACAACGGACGCCTTAACACACCTGCTAAACCGCAACGGTTTGGAGCGGGCGGCAGGAACCGCCTGGGCCTTTTGCAAGCGGGATATGAGGAAAGCTGGTGTCATCCTGGCGGATATTGATTATTTCAAAAGCTATAACGATACTTTGGGACACCCGGAGGGCGACAACATCTTAAGGCAGGTGGCGGACAGCATAAAGAACTGCTTCAGGCGGGAAACAGACATTATAAGCAGAATCGGCGGAGATGAGTTCTTGATTTTCCTTCCGGACGCGAACGATGATTGTGTTTTGGAAATGGCGCAATCCCTTTCGACATCAATTATCAATTTGAAAGTCAAAACCGCCTTAGAAAACAATTCCGGCGATTTTTTATCCATCAGTATAGGCGTTGCGACGAGTACACCGCAGCAGGACGATTTGCTAATAGATCTTTATAAAACTGCGGATGAAGCACTATACCGTGCCAAAAGAGTCGGCAGAAACTGCATCTCTTTTCACGATAAACTGATACAAATCGGGACGCCTGTGGAGGCATCATTTCCCGTAGGTGTATTATCGACGAGAACTGCATGCAGAGATAATGCAAACTGATAGGCCGCTGGAGAGGCGGCCTTCATTACGCGCAAAATTGTTTGATAAGCCGGTCGTACCAAAAATTATAGTTGTGAGGGTGTAAGAGTGGGTAAGAAAAAGAGCGGAAGCAAAACAGCAAAGCGGATTGTGGCGGAAAACGCCATCAGAAAAATCGCCGATCGTGACGGTGTTTCAACGGAATATGTAAGAAAGCAGATGCAGATTGCCATGCTGAACGGCCTGTGCAGCACCGATCCGAAGGTCAAAGCGTTTTGGGACGCTGTCCCACGCGAAAAAGACATCCCTACGCCTGAAGAACTGATTCTATATATTTCAGAGACGGTAAGACGCAAAAGGTCAATCTGATGGCAGAGGTTGAGGGAGCGGTCATTGCCGATCCCTCTCTTGAGCTTCAAGGTTCTTCCAGGTAGCTATCCTGATCAATATGAATTTGCTTGGCGTAACTGAGCCGACTGTCCAGCCAGGAAAGATAATCCGCTTTGGCCTGCTCGTATGCCTGGCGATTCGCCCAGCTTTTTTCCTCTGCCTTATTCAGCGTCTCCCACGCGGAGCGAAAGTGTTCCTGCTGGGTGTAGTTTTCATCATAAAACTGCCGCAGCACCTCGCGCGGCTTCACCACGTCTCCGCCGTCCAGACAATACTGGCGGCGGAGTTCTTTTTGCTTTTTATCCTTGGCGGAGAGATTGGCGACGATGCGTTTGTACGCCGCGCTGACTTCCGTCTCACCGCAGAAGCCGTCCAGATTCCGCTGCTTGCTGGCACACGCCGGTGAGCAGTATTGTCTGGTGCTGCGCCGTGGGATAAAAAACCGACCGCAGAATTCGCATTTTTTAATGTGCTTATCCAATAGGATTGTCTCCCGCAGCAGATACATCACAAGCTCCTGCGGCTCCTCAAACCTTGCTATGGTTCCGCGGGGAATTCGAAGATTATATTCCCTTATCGCTTGACAGCCTGCTTCAAAATCAGCCTCACGCCGTGTACCCGTATTCCGGCGCTTATTTTGCCCGGCATATTTTCCGAAGGCTTCGTCTGCGGGAGCATGATTGTGCAGTACCTTCCAAAAGCAGGAATACTCCTGCTCCCTCACTTCTACGGAGAAAAGCGTTCGGTCGAAGGTGAGATATACCCGCAGCCGTTGGCTTGGAGGCAGCGCGTTCACGTTGGCGGACTCGGAAAAATAGAGCTGTCCAATCAGATTCGTGATCCGCTCCCGGTCATAAGTGGTCAGCCACTCGTAAAACTGCGGAGCGTCCGTCAACTCCATATTGAGCAGATCCCTTGTGGTAATCAACCGAAGATAATCCCCGTTGAGAAATACCGTCAGGAGCTCCTGCGGGGACTCAAATTTCTCCACCAGCATTCCCGGTGCGTCTCGCCACTTGATTGTGAAGATGCAGCTGTTCTCCTCCAGCGAGAGCGTGAGCGGCGCTGCGAATTCATCGGCGGTCGATTTCGCTCTATCCATGTGTCCCTCCAAGCTATATACGATAAATTGTTTTTGCCTGTTATATGTTATCACGCTCAAACGGAGACCGCAAGAGGGAAAGTTGCTACACTGACGATAGAACCAAGAGTCTCTCAATTCTCAAAAGAAAGGAAGGATCAAAATGTCAATTACCAAAGAACCAGCGGCTACGGTGAACCAACACAGGCTGGACGCCATAGACGGCGAAACCCTGATGACTACGCCGCTGCCGCCGATCCGCTTCACCATCGGCGGACTTCTGCCCCAGGGGCTGCACATCCTCGCTGGCGCGCCAAAGGTGGGAAAATCGTGGCTGGCACTGTGGCTGTGCCTGTGTGTTGCCAAGGGAGATAACGTGTGGAAGTTCCCCTCTGTGCAAGGCGATGTGCTGTACCTCTGTCTGGAGGACAGCTATTCCCGCATCCAGAACCGGCTGCTGGACATCACGGACGACGCGCCACCGAATCTGTTCTTTGCCACCATGTCGGAAAAGCTCCGCGGCGGTCTGGAGCAGCAGATCGAGCGCTTCCTCAAAGAGCATCCCGGCACCGCGCTCATTGTCATCGACACGCTCCAGCGCATCCGCGGTATAGCGAATGATGTCAATCCCTACGCCAGCGATTACCGCGACCTCGGCATCCTCAAGGAGCTGGCGGACAAACACCGCATCGCAATTCTGCTCATCCACCACCTGCGGAAAATGAACGACGATGATCCCATGAACATGATTTCCGGCACCACAGGCATCAGCGGCGCGACGGACTCTAACTTCGTCCTTCGCAAGGACAAGCGCGGCGGCAGCACCGCGACACTTTACTGTACCGGGCGAGACATTGAGTACCGGGAGCTGACGCTGGAGTTTGATACCGAAACGCATATCTGGAAGCTACTCTCGGACAGCGTTACCACGGAGCCACGGCCGCAAGATAAGCTCACTATTTTTCTCTCTGAATTTCTCAGCCAGCGCAAATCGTTCACCGGCACAGCCACGGAGCTGGCGGAAGCGTTGGCGGAGCTGAGCGGTGAACCGCTCGTCCCGGCCGCGCTGACCAAGCGGCTGATCCGCTGCCGGGACGAGTTGGCGGCGTGCGAAATTACGTTTGAAACCCACCGCACCCGCGACCGTCGGGAGCTGCGTCTGGCTCTTGTTGGTGACGGCAGTGACGGGAATGACGGGAAAACCGATACAGGCCCAGTACCGAATCTGCTGTCACAGCCGTCACACCTGTCACGGGAGGATGCGTAGATGCCCGGCGGGGGAATTTCTCCCCTTTCGGGGAGAGCCAGCATCGCGTTTGTCTGGACGTCGGCCACACAGCCGCCGCCCTGCCAAACGCCCAGTTTGCGGGGCCCTGCCCCACACCCGGTAGGACGGAGGAACGAATGAAGAATACGACATTCAGCATTCGGATCGCATCCGGCGATCTGGACACCATCAAGCAAAAAGCAAAACAGGCCCGGCTCTCCCAGAGCGACTACGTTACCCGATGCTGCCTCGGCAGGCAGGTGGTGGTCGTGGAAGATCTAAAGGAAGTTCTGAAACAGCAGCGCGCCATTGGCAACAACCTTAACCAGCTCACGATGCTGGCCAACATGGGCAGAGTGTCGGTTGCCAATCTCGGTGAAACGGCGCAGGCGCTGAAAGCGATCAGCGAGACGCTGCGGGAGATCGCCGAGCGAGGGAGGTGGACGAAATAGCCATCATCAGCTTTACGAATTACCCCAGGGGGCAGAACCGTCCCTGCATGGCGGCGGTCATGGCGTACACGAAGCGGGAGGAGAAAACGCTGTGGCAGGGACAGGCTCTGATCAGCGGCATCAATTGCCGACCCGAAAGCGTCTATGACGATTTTCTCTGTACGAAGCTGCTCTACCATAAGGATGACAAAACCCTGTTTTTCCACATGGTACAGTCCTTCCCCAAGGGTGCCGACGTCGATCCGGTCACGGCGCACGAGGCTGCAATGGAGCTTGGTAAGTATTTCGAGGGCCGCGAGGTGCTGGTCTGCACCCATACCGACCGCGGCCACGTCCACTCGCACTTCATCATCAACAGCGTCTCACTGGAGGACGGACGAAAGCTCCACATCAGCGAACCGGAGCTGGTCGAGCTCAGGCAGCGAAACGATCAGGTGTGCGAGATGTTTAACCTGCCAGTATTTCAGAAAGACCAGAAAAAGAAAAAAGTGAAGTCCATGTCCACGGCGGAATACCACACCGCCGCCCGGGGCGAGAGCTGGAAGTTCCGGCTCATGGACACCATCGACGAGTGCATGCGCTACGCCGGAACCCGTGAGGAGTTCATCACCCTGATGCGCACCGAGGGTTACGACATCCGCTGGCAGGATTCCAGAAAAAATATCACTTACACAACCCTAAGTGGAATGAAGTGCCGGGATGACCGGCTGCACGACGAACGATATTTGAAGGAGGCGATGGAACGTGAGTTCCGAATCCGAGCGGGAATTGTCCATGGAGGAATTGAAACGGCTGAATCATCCACAGGGTTCGATGATGCGGCAAGAGCCGGCCATACCGGCACAGCCGGAGTCACATCCGACGCAGGCGGAGTGGGCGGAACTGATGAGTATGCTGGCCTCGCTGGAGCACCGTGTGGCCGTGCAGGCGGCCCTTGTGCGGGAGTTTTCCCAAAGGCCGAGAACGTACCCGACCCAGGAGCAGATCGCGGTGCTGGCACGGGATGTGGCGGCAGTGCGGGAGACGATGCAGCAGGCTGGGAAAAAGAACGCGCGGCGTATCTCTCTTCCGCATCTGCACCTGCCATGCCTCAGCCCGGCATGGCTACTGATCCCGGTAATCTTGCTGGTGCTCTGGGCAATGTGGCACAGCTGGGACACGCTCTGGAACGGACTCAGGACGATGTTCCCGTAAAGGATGCCACAACTCTGAATCCGTACACAGACCGAAAAGTGTTCACCAAAGAGCGTGAAAAGAAAATTGCCCTTGGTCATAAGGCGGATGACCATGAGGATGAGCAAACCTGGCAGCAGACCTTGCAGTAGCAGTACGATTATGAGACAGGAGGCAATTATGTTTTTATTCAAAGGTGATTTCCGAGTCAACAGCACGATGATTCACGGCGTGCAGTATGTGACCTTCAGCTTTTACGATGGAGACAAAGACCTGTTCCAAAAGGTCGGGGATTTAATTTCCGATTCCTTTCAGGCATCTGAACCTGACGAGATTCCGAATGAAATTTTGTTGGATTCTGGTATAGCTTCGGAAAAGGAATAACGGTATTGTGTGTTGCGAAAGGGGGCAACAATATGGCAACAGAAACAGCTGCGATTTATTGCCGGCTCAGCCAGGATGACGGCAGCGTAGGTGAATCGGGCAGTATTCAGACACAGAAAACGCTGCTTACACAATATTGCAGCGACCACCACATTGCCATTGGCGGATATTATTGCGACGATGGTTGGTCAGGCACAAACTTCGACCGCCCGAACTTCAAGCGGATGCTGGACGATATTGAGTCAGGAAACATCAATATGGTGATCGTAAAGGACCTATCCCGATTCGGTCGCGAATACGCGCAAATGGGAATGTACATTGAACACTACTTTGAGGAAAAAGGCGTACGTTTTATTTCAGTGGCGGAGAACATCGACTCAAAAAACGGCATCGATAATCTCGTCCTGCCATTCACCAACGTCATCAATTCCTTCTACGCGCGGCAGGCGTCCAGCAAGACAAAGGCGGCACATCGGGCGCGGGCGAAAGCCGGAATGTTTATCGGCAGCCGGGCGCCGTTCGGCTATCAGAAAGATCCCGGCGACCGGCACAAACTGATCATTGATCCTCCTGCCGCAGACGTTGTGCGTGAGATCTTCCAGATGTTCGCCGATGGCATCGGCTATGTGCGGATGACAAAAATTCTGCGGGAGCGCAGTATTCTGAACCCTCAGGCATATTTCAATCAGAACAATCCGGATTACTACAAGAACAGTGATTACTGGCGAAAGCCTTTCGACTGGCATGCCACCTCCATCCGGGCGATCCTCAACAACCGCGTTTATCTGGGTCAAACGGTATTTGGACGGACAAAAACCAAAGGCTTTTTTGATAAGACGCGAATCGCGGCCCCGGAGGAGGAATGGGTGATCGCCGAGGACACCCACGAGCCGATCATCACGCGGGAGATATGGGTTACGGTACATCAGATGATGCGCGCAAAACGGCGGGAAAATTTAAGCGGCGAAGTGCAGCCCTTCGCAGGGCTGGTTAAGTGTGCCGACTGCGGCTCCTCCCTGAATGTGAGCTACGACGCAAAAAAGGGACGATATACCGGCTTCTCCTGCTGGGTTTACAAGAACTACGGGAAACAGCGCTGTACCTCCCATGCCATCGGTTGGGTGACCCTCAACCGCCTGGTGTTGGAGGACATCCGGCGCAACGCATCCGCCGCAAAGCTCGCCACGCAGAAATACATGGATATGCTCATCGCCGCCAGAACGGATAAGAAGAAGCAGGAAACCGAACGCTGCAAACGCGAACTCAAGGCTGTGGACAAGCGGATCGGTGAATTGTCAAAAATACTTACGAAACTCTATGAGGATGCAGCGCTGGAGCGCATCAGCGAGGAACGGTATCAGGCGATGGCCCCCGGCTACGAACGGGAGCAGGAATTACTGAAGGGCCAGCGGGAAAAGCTGGTAGCCGAGATTACACGCTGTGAGAAGATTTACGACGACATTGAAAAATTCCTGCCGATTATCTGGAAGTACACCGATATCACGGAACTGGATGCCCATATCCTCAACGAACTGATCGAAAAGATTGTGGTGTATGAAAAAACCATCAATCCCGATGGCAGCAAAAGCCAGCGGGTGGACATCCATTATAAATTTATCGGCTATGTGAATCAGAAGGAATGGTTTGGCACGATGCCACAACCACCGGCACCATCCGGGACAGAGCACAATGCGCAGGATAAGCAGACCGCATAAATAAAATACGGCCATCGGAAGTAAAATTCCGGCGGCCGTATTTTTAGTCTCAATCCAGAATCCAATCGAGCAGTGCTTTGTCGTCCATGCTACCATCGGCCAACGCTAAGGTCGTTACAGAGCTTCTTGGATATCCCCGTGGGGCCAGCTTGCTGAGCGGGATGTCGCCGATCTTGGGCACGATGTAGTCCCTGATAAAATTCTGATAGTACTCTACCGTGAAAGGGCGGATGTTGGGCTTGGAGTACAGTTCAAACCAGGTCAGCACCCAACATGCCACCGTGTACCCTTCGGGGTGCCGGACGTCGATCGCTCTTGTATCGTCAATCGCTTTTTTCAGCTTTTCCTCGAGTTCGCCCTGCGTTTTGCCAAGGATGTTATTGGAGATCTGCTTGCCGGTTTCGGGATCGTACCCTGTGGAGTAGCAGTCCTCCCATCTGTAAATCTTTTTCCTGGATTTTAATATTCCGCGATGTAAACCGATTACTTTTTAGTATTATTTACCGTAAAGGTTTCCGTGGCAACTGGGGGCTGCACAGCAATTTTCACAACAATTTTCTTCTTTTTCTTCGGCTTTTTCGGATTTTTATCTCCCATTTAATATCACTTCCTCTCCGCGCAATTATTGTTTTTATAATCTGATGGCGCTTGCTGATAAATTACCGCTTTATTTGATTGTCCTTACTGCATCTCTTTGGGTTTTATTGCCGATACTGCTTTTGCGTTAATGGGGGAATGTGGAAGGACTTTTTTTGCCGTATTTTTCTTTTTTAATTTATCCGGGTTTTTAAATGACATTTAATAATCACCTCTTTTCTTATCACATTTTCCCCTGTATCGTAACAACTTCCGCACTCTTTATTCGTGTGTTTTTACATGTATATGGAAAGCAGCGTCATGTCCCCATCTATAGTAAATTCCCCGATACAGGCCGGGAAAAGCACGGTTTCTCCGAGTATGACGCTGCATGTCCCGCCGCCATAATACACCACCCCGCTTCCTTTAATGCACATCAATACCAAAAAGCTGTCAGTCCATGCGCTTATGTAGGAGTGATGTATGGTGATTCGATCAATATTGAAATATTCGGATCTGAGGACGGCATTGGTGCAATAATCCTTGTTATCAGCAATTTGAGGACAAAGCTCACGTTTATTCTGTGAGTTGAAATCAATGACATCAAGCGCTTCGGAAATATTCAGCGTCCTGCCCTTGCCGGATCTATCCACTCTGTTCCAATCAAATATACGGTATGTTGTATTGCTGTTTTGCTGGATTTCGGCAATCAGAATCCCACCAAGGATCGCATGTACTTTACCGGCCGGCACATAAAAAACATCTCCGGCGTTTACGTTTTCCATGTTTAATGTCTGCGCAATGTTATTTTCTGAAATGGCCTTTACGAACTCCTCTTTGGTTTCTTCCTGTTTTATGCCGTATACAATCTCGGCGTTCTCCCGGGCTTCCAATACGTACCACAGCTCGTTCTTGCCGTTCTTTTCACCGTTGGATCTTGCATAAGCGTCGCCGGGGTGGACCTGCACAGAAAGATTTTCGTTTGCGTCGATTATTTTTATCAGGAGAGGAAAATGAGCGCCGAACTTCCGGAAAGTAGTTCCCCCCAGAATCTTGTCCCCATACATGAGGATTAGGCAACTCAAACTCTTGCCTTTTAATTTTCCAGAAGATACAACGCTTGTTCCGTCAACACGGCAACAGAGCTCCCAGCTCTCCGCCACCTTATCCAAGCCGATATCCCGGTGAAAATATCTTGAAATATTTGTTCCGCCCCAAATGATCTGCTTGTAGATCGGATTAAATTTCAGCGGATACAACATATAGACCACATCCTCATAATGATTCGAGCTTGTTGGCCAAATCAGCCTCAAGCGCATTGAGCAGTTGAATTGCACTGAAGCTATCCTTTGCCATAACCGTCAGATAACATTTTATTTTCGGCTCCGTGCCCGAGGGCCTTATCACGATTTCGCAGTTTTTTTCAAGCGAGAATACCATAACATCGGATTTTGGCAGCAGCAGGCGGGCGTTCCTGCCTGTTTGTTTATCCAAAGACATAGAATCCAGGTAATCGTCGATTTTGATGACCGGCATTGCAGCATATTCCAGATCAGTTTCTTTCCGGAAACTGCTCATAATCGCGTTTATCTTATTGTGCCCGTCAGCACCTGGAAAGGTGAAGGACAGCAGTTTGTGCATCCAATAGCCATACTGTTTATACAGCTTTTCCAGTTCATCAAGCAGCGTCGAAAGATTCTCTTTATAATAGGCAGCCATTTCACAGATCAGCAGGGAAGCCGATACGGCATCCTTATCCCTGACAAAAATCTCAGGCAGGTATCCGTAGCTTTCTTCAAATCCCAATACATAGCTGCCTTCCAGATGCTTTTGCTCCAATGCGCCTATTTGCTCGCCGATATATTTAAAGCCGGTCAAAGTGTCAATGACCCGCGCGCCATATTTTCCGGCTATCATGTTTGCCATCGCGCTCGTGACAATCGTCTTGATAATCACAGGCCGTTCAGGCAGGATGTTTTTAGCTTTTTTCTGAGATAAAATATAGTTTAACAGCAAGCATCCGGTTTCATTGCCTGTCAGCAATCTATAGCCGTGTCCGTATTTTACTGCTGCTCCCACTCTGTCGCCATCGGGGTCTGTCGCAAGAAGCAGATCTGCCTCGTTTTTCCCGGCAAGCGCGATTGCCAGTTCAAAGGCGGAAGGTTCCTCCGGGTTGGGCATTTGGCAAGTAGGAAAATGACCGTCCGGATTTTCCTGTTCCGGCACTACCGTCAGATTTTTGAGTCCGGCTCTTGACAGGATTTCTCTGACGGGTTTGTTCCCAGTGCCATTAAGCGGGGTATAAATCACTTTTAAATCCGACTCATTCATAAGTTCGGGATTGATAGAGCAGCGCTCCACCAGATCAAGATAGCTTTCAAGAATATCCGGAGACATAAAACGGACACGGCCCTCCCGGACAGCTGTTTCAAAAGGCGTCTTTTTCACATCGGCAAACAAATCCACTGCTTCGATGCACGTTTGTACAGCTTCGGCCGTTTGGAGCGTAATCTGGCATCCGTCGCTCCCGTATACCTTGTAGCCGTTATATTCGGACGGATTGTGGCTGGCAGTAATCACAATCCCCGCATCGCATGCGAGTTTTCTGACCGCGTAGGACAAAACGGGAGTGGGCATCAGCTCCGAAAAGATATGAGCGGTTGCTCCATTGGCGGCAATTACCTCAGCCGCGGATTTTGAAAACAGTTCTGAATTTATCCGGCTGTCATACGCAATCGCGACGGAAGTCAATTTCTTTCGGCGCTTCAGAAAATCACACAGGCCTTGTGTCGCCCTGCAAACGGTATAAACATTCATCCGGTTTGTGCCGGCCCCCATGACGCCGCGCAATCCGCCGGTACCGAACGCCAGTTCCTTGTAAAACGCATCGTTTTTTTCGGATTCCGACATTGCAAGTAATTGCCTTTTCAAATCAGCATCCGCCACGGTTTCAAGCCACTTTTTATAAATACATGCCGGGTTCATCGCATCATCGCCTTTCACTTTGTTTTGATCATGGAATAAAAAAATGTCTGACTGTCGTAAGTCAGACATTTTTCCACGGATTATTTTTGCTTTTCTTTATTTTCATATTTTTTAATTTCCAAGTAAGCTATCCAGAAGGAAACTATACTTTCCGCGCCCTGATTGAGGTTTAATCCTTCCGCTGTTATCGCGTCGTAGCACCCGCCGGTCTCGTTGTCGATAAGGCTGAGGCCCTTTGAATTTTTACCACGGTACCAGGAGTAACAGGTTCTTGCCCTTTCAAGATAATCTTTATTTCCCGAGGATCCATAGGCTTCCAGAAAAGCGAGTATTGCCTCACAGGCTTCGACAGGCTGTTCGTCAAATTCGGCGGGATCATTTCCCTTATAAAGCCATCCCTTGCAGCCGATCGGCTTAAAATAACCGTTACGAAAGGTCTTGCTCTCGAGAAATTTCAGGCTTTCAAATCCGACTTGCCGGTGCTGTTCAACTTTTGTAACTCGGTAAGCCGCAATCATGGCCCATGGCAGTGTCGCATTGCAGTAGGTTAAGCTGTCTTCAAACCAATGCCATTCGCCGTCATTGTAATGCGCATAATGATCAGCAAGAGTATTGGCCAGCTCTAAAATATATTTATTGGTTTTCTCTTGGTTCAAACATTTCAGTCCGATGATCACATATGCGATCGCTCTTGGTGAGATTAGCTTCATGCAATTCGGCATGGCCTTCTCAACCAGAATCCATGCGGTTTTCTTCACGTTCTGTGAAATTATAGGATCTGAAAAGGTATAACACAACGCCCACAGGCAGCGGCCGAAGCAATCTTCAGATGATTTTTCTTCAGAGAACTCACGATTATAAGCCATGAAATTCCGGAAGGTTCCGTTTGGGTTTTGAGCATAGCACAGGAAGGAAAGGTACTTTGTGATCAATCTCTCAACAGCTTTTTCCCTGTACCGACCATAAAACTCTACGGCCATGATGAGCGCTCTGGCATTGTCATCGGACGTATATCCCTTTGAACGATTGGGGGTACCATAAATACAATGCTGGAGCATCCCCGTATCGTCGGTCATACGAAAAACATGAGCTGTCTTTAATATTCTTGGATTGTTGTCTTTTATCATGCGGTCACCATATCCCTTGCCTTTATATTATGCTTTATAATGCTTGCAAACAAAGTTTGATATTGTTCCCCCACGTTCTCCCACATCATTGTTTTTCCCGTTTCTAATGTTTTCTGTTCCATTTGTTTCTTTTCCTCCGGGTGGTCAAGCACGTATTCGATGCAGCCCGCAATTGATTCCGAATCCCTGAACTTTGTAAGTAAGCCCCTGCCATGCGACAGCATCTCTTTTGCGTAACTGTATGGTGTTGAAACGATCACACGGCCATACCCGGCGGCGTAGGCCAGCGTCCCGCTCACCGCCTGATCCTTGTTTAGATAAGGAGTCATATAAATATCGGAAAGCATCAGGTATCGGATGATTTCCGCTTTCGTCAGATACGCATTTACAAATACTACATTGTCGCTGATCCCCAGGTTTGCAACCATCGCTTCTAAAGACTCGCGGTAATCTTCTCCCGATTCTTTTTTGACTGCGGGATGAGTCTGACCGAGGATATAATAAAGCACATTTTTGTGCTTCTTTGCCACATCCGCAACCGCTTCGATCCCGTATTCCAATCCTTTCCCAGGACCGAGCAGGCCGAACGTGCTGATAACGAACCGGTATTCCAACCCACTCTCAGCCTTTAAAGTTTCTCTGCATTCCATGGGCATATATGGCACGCCGTGGTTGATTACCGCTATCTTCGACGGATCGATCCCATAGACATTTTCCAATATGTTAACCGTATTTTTTGCCATTGTGACTATTTTGTCGCCCTTTTGACCAAGGACATTCAGAATATACCGTTGTTTGGCATCCGGCTCTGGGAGCACGGTATGCAGCGTCGTTACGAAAGGGATTTTCAGGTTGTCTATAAGATCCAGCAAATATTCGCCCCGTTCACCGCCATAGATGCCGAACTCATGCTCGATGACTAAAAGGTCGATATCCGAATTATTCAGCTTGCTTGCCGTCTGCGTATAGCTGCTCCTGTCATTCTGCGCAAGCTCCATGATGACGTTATCATCATACCGCAAACTTTCGTTGCTGACGGCGATGATCCCGCTCCGTCCTGCCGGATGCATCCTGCCCAGCTGCATTACAAGATCCTGTGTAAAGGTTGCAAGGCCGCACTCTCTGGGCGGATATGTACTTAAAAATGCAATATTCATAGTTATTTCAGAAATCAAATTGGTTACTCCTTTTTCTTTTTGTCGGTGCGCGGCAGAAAAAAATCAGCATTATAGTCTTGCGCCGAGCATCAGCTCTTTTCCCAGTGCTTTTCCGTCAGACTTTATATTTATTTTGCTGGTCAAAGTGTTATCGTGAGGAATGGTTCCGCACTGGATTTTAAAATTGGAAGCGGCAACCATGCCGTCCATTTCAGCGAGACTTCCTATGTCTGCATTGTTCCAGAGTATGCTGTTGCTTACGCTGCCGCCCGCATGAATGCGTACGTCGTCTCCAATTACCGCATTCGGCCCGACTTTTGCATATGCCCCGATTTTCACACGATCACCGATATACACAGGACCGGTAATTACGGCAGTGATGTTTATGGCGGATTGGGAGCCTTTTATAACGCCTAAGCTGTTAAACCGAACTCCTGACAGCCGGCAATCTCCGGCCATGATGTCTTCATGCGTCTGAAGATATTTTTCCGGTGTACCGATATCCATCCAGTAGGAGCAGCCGTTATATACAGCGACCTTGTGTCCTTTTCGCAATAGCAAGGGGAATATTTCACGCTCTACCGATACCGGTCGGTCATTTGGAATTTCCCCAAGCACTTCAGGCTCAAGCACATAAACTCCCGCGTTGATATAATCGGACTTAATTTCATCGGCTTTCGGCTTCTCTGTAAAAGAGAGCGCATATCCGTTTTTATCATATTCGATCACGCCATATGCGGAGGGATTGCTTACCCGGGTGACGGCAATCGTAACGGCAGCCAATTTTGATTTGTGGAATTTTACAAGTTCCATGAAATCCATGTTGCAAAGGATATCCGCATTGAAAACCAAAAAGGTATCATCAAATAAGTGCCCGGTATTTTTAATGGCGCCGCCCGTTCCCAAAGGAGTATCCTCGCGGATATACTCGATTTTGAGCCCAAACTTGCTGCCGTCTCCGAAATATTTTTCTATATATTGGGACTTGTAGCAGGTACTGATAACAATTTGATTTATCCCGCATTTTTTGAGATTCTCCATACTCCGCTCAAGTAATGGCTTGTTCATAATCGGAACCATCGGTTTAGGAATCTTATCGGTTAAAGGCCTAAGCCTTGTCCCCATTCCGCCGGCAAGAAATAATGCTTTCATTTTTCCCCTTTCCACATATGTTGGCGTTTCCATCTACCATCAGATATGCGTAATACCAAATTTATTACTATCGCCGCGGACATCAAATTTTACGTATGCAGCGCCAAAAAACCGAGCCTGTTTTCTGAAAGGAAAACAGGCTCGGACATCATATAATATTTGCAATAACATTCTTAATATATTCTTATTATATTTCCTGTTTCACTTCCGGACAGGATTTAATATACTCAAGTAAATCGTTCAGATTTGCCGTGGCAAGAGCAATGCAGGTATCCGCGGCACCGTAATACATTCTGACCTTTCCTGTTTCGCGGTCGAGTATCCATCCGCACGGGAATACGGCTCCGCCCACGTCGCCCTCTTTTTCATAGGGTTCCTGAGGCCCAAATATCCACTCGTCGCTTCTTCGTAAAACCTTGAACGGATTTTCAAGATCAAGAAGCGCCAGCCCCAAGCGGTAGATGGCTCCCGCCGCGGTCAGTCTCACGCCATGATACAGAATCAGCCAGCCCTCCGGTGTTTCAAGCGGCTGCGCGCTCAAACCGACCTTGCTTGCATCCCACCAGGCGCCTGCCCGCGCAGGAATGAGGATTCTGTGATTGCTCCAGTTCTTTAAGTCAACCGAATCTGATGCCCAGATATGCGCACCGGGTTCGCTGCAGGTAACAATTGGCCTGTGAATCAAAACCCACTTGCCATCAATTCTCCTTGGAAATAAAGCGGCATCCTTATCTTCCGGGGGCAGGATGGGACCCATCCTCTCAAACGTCTGAAAGTCCTTTGTCAGCGCAAGAGATACCATGGGACCGGATTTTGAATATGCGGTATAGGTGATTGCCCATGCGTCCAGTTCGTCAAGCCGAGTAATTCTTGGATCCTCAATTCCCCATGCCTCTTCAGGATAATTTTCCGGGTCCGATTCAAACGTGGGCTGCGTATCCACCATCCAGTTGACAACACCTTTTTCGCTGACGGCTTTTGTGAAATGGGAAAATCCCCTTCGGTCTTCCGCACGGGTCAGCAGTAGCACCTTGTTTTGAAAATATGTTGCCGCGGGATTGAATACCGTATTCACCGGATACGGCCAGTCTTCGGCAGTCAAAATTGGATTGTTCTGATGGCGGACGAACAGGTCTTTATATGTATTATCATAGCTTTTCAGTCTTGATTGAAAGCGCGGCATATTCATGTTCTCGACAGAGCCTTTGCAGCAGGCTTCTCAATCGGCAAAACCCCCGCAAGCTCACCGATCACGTTGACCAGCTCCGTGCCGGTGGGAACGACAATTTTTGCATTGTTTTTCAGCGATGTCTCAGTCGCCTGTAATTTTCTCAGAAGCTGTGCATTCCCCACAAAATATTTCTCCGCCGATTCGTTAACCAACTTGATGGCCTGCGCTTCTCCTTCGGCTTCCAGGATTCGCGACTGCCTTATGCCTTCAGCTTTCTTGATCTCAGCCCTTTTCAGGCCGTCCGCATTCGTCTCTGCGGCGGTTGCAAAATCGATAGCCGCGATCTTTTCGTTTTCGGCCTTGACCACCTTATTCATCGTCTCCTGAACGTCCTTCGGAGGATCGATTTCTTTGAGTTCCGCCCGGACGATCTCGATGCCCCATTTTCCTGTTTCGACTTCAAGAGTATGAAGGAGATCGGTGTTGATTTTTCCCCTTTCGCTGTTGGCGGAGCGCAGCGACATGGTGCCGATGATATTCCTCAGGGTCGTTCTTGCAAGATTGACGATTTGATATTTGTAATTCGCGGCGTTGTACTGGGAACTTTTGACACTTTCCTCATCCTGCCTAACCTTGAAGTAGATCTGAGCGTCCACAGTAGCGTTCAGGTTGTCGTTTGTGATAATCTCCTGCGGCTCGGCATTGACCATCTGCTCGGTGATGTTGATCCGGTAAAGCCGCTGTATTACGGGAATCACCCAATGGAATCCCGGAAGCGCGAATTTTGTATATTTTCCAAGCGTCTCTATCAACCCGCGTTCTGTCGGCCTTACGACTCGGATGCCAGCGAAGAAAACAACAAATGCAAGTATCAGAATACCGGCAATAATAACTGTAAAGCTCATTATATCGTTTCCTTATTTAATAATTCATTTTGCGCTTTCTTTTTCCGCCTTACAGCAAGAAGAACTTCTATTGCCGAGATGGAAGTAATTGCAATACCCATACCGGCGACAAGCCAACTAACTCGCACTTTTAGACTTTTTTCGCAGTCTGATGAATGATCTTTCAAAAGCATAATGAAGCCCCTCTTTTCTAATGAATGGTCCTATATATTTTCTCTATATAAAAGGTTTCGAGTGTTTATTTAAATTATTTCCTACCGCTGTGCTTTATTTTAAATCATTTTTTAAATGGTCAAATGAGTATCCTCTGCGGATTCCTTCCTTTGGCAACGACTCGATGACTTTTTCCATATCTTGATCTTCAAGGCTTTCCATATACTCAATAAAACCTGAAAGCCTTTCATATTCGGTAATGGAAAATAAAACGGCGTCCGGCTGGTTGTTTTTCAAGACAAAAATCTTACCGAAACTTTCTGCTTTTTCCCGGCAGCCTTTATAGTTTTTTATCATATCGGAGTTTGAGACGATCGCCTTTGCAGAAATATTCATTGTTGTTTTCTCCTATATTTTTCTTTTATCTAAATGCATCATATACCAATCAGAATAATATGTCAACATAATATTCAAATAATTATTAGAATTATTTTATTTATTATTTATCAATATATTTATATCATTTAAACTGTTTATGTGATATGATGAGATCCCTTGAAAAAACGATTGCAGTTAAATACAGATTTATTGCGCCTGTGGCGTTTGTGATTTTAATTTTCTCTACAAATAGTTAGTACGTTAAGCCCTGCTCAGCAAGGTAAGCCAAAAAGCGCAAAAACAAGGAGGTTATTTAAAATAAAAAATCAAGAGACTAAAATTGTCGTTACGGGCGATATATGTATCAATACCCTGATGTGGAGTGTGCTGCCACAGGGACATGAAGGTTTAAACTGGAAAAATAGAACTAATTTGCACAGTATATCTAAGCCGGGTGAATCATTGCTTTTGGCGGAAATGACTGCGTTGGCGACCGGAAAACAGATTATTTCTCCGTCTATTCCAAAGGGCATCGGTCCTTATACCGATCGTTTTTTACACTCATTTGTTGAGATCGAACCTTTTCCTTCTTCTGCCGATAGGAAAAAGGAAAAGGTCTACAGAGTGGGCCGGTTTATGGGGTTCGCCGGCACGGCAAGTGGAAATCCGACGCTGCTCACGATAGAAGACGATGCTTCTGATGCTCGAATCGTTATCATAGATGACGAGAACAATGGTTTTAATAACGATGAGAGTTACTGGCCGGCCGCGATTAAAAGCACAGGGGAAACGCCGATTGTTTTGTATAAAATGAATAATCCAACTGGAGAGAGCGCTCTTTGGCAGCAATTTGGCCAGCGTCAAAATGACAATACCATCGTCATCATTAATGCCGACAACCTTCGTTCAAAAGGTGTCAATATCAGCAAAAGCCTGTCCTGGGAGAAGACAGCCCTTGATTTCGTCTGGCAGCTCAGCAATAACCCGAGCCTGTCTTTCCTGTCAAAATGCAGACATCTGATTGTCCTGTTTGGATTGGAAGGCGTTATCTATTATAAAAATGACAGCAATCCTGAAGCCCGCTTATACTTTTTGCCTTATGAGTTTGAGGGAGACTTCGAGCAAAAGGCTTTGGGGAAAATGTACGGGCTTACGTCCGCCTTTGTAGCGGGGCTCTCTGCCACCTTTTTAGGAGAAGAAACGGATGAACTTTCAACCTTGATTTCACAAGGCATTCGAGAAGGGATGAACGCAATCAGAAAATGCTTTTATTATGGTTTTGGGGGAAATCCGGATTCTTACCTTTTTCCAAACCCTCTGATATTTGAGCGAAATTCCACCGATACGACTATTCTAAATCATATACAGGACGTAAAAATCCCCAGTGTTTTAAACAGGGACTATCAGGACAGCTGGTGCATCTTACAAGGAAAAAGTTCCGCGAGTATTGCGCAAATGGCTTTCGATCTGGTTAAAAACGGCGAAGAAAATGTCCTTATGCGTATCCCTACAGCCAGATTCGGCAAGCTGAAGACAGTGGACAGAATCGAAATTGAAAGCTACCGGACCATACACAATCTGATCTCGGAATATATCTCATCAAAGAATACTGCTCGCCCCTTATCCATCGCCATATTCGGAACGCCGGGTTCCGGTAAATCCTACGGGCTTACCGAGATGGCAACAAGCACATTTCCTGAAGACATTCAAAAGCTGAATTATAATATTTCTCAATTTTCAACACCTCTTGAACTACAAACGGCATTTCATAAAATAAGTGATTTAAATCTTATGGGGAAAATTCCGCTTGTTGTGTTTGACGAATTCGACACTTACTTTGAAGGAAACCTCGGATGGCTAAAATATTTTCTGTCTCCTATGCAGGATGGCGTTTACAGGGGCGAGGAAACCTTTCACCCGATCGGAAAGGCGATCTTCGTTTTTGTCGGAGGAACCAGCAGTTCGTTTTCAGAATTTTGCGGAGAGAAAATTGAAGGCGAAGACAATAAGCGGATATTTTTGAATGAATTTAAAGCAAACAAAGGGCCTGATTTTGTTAGCCGTTTGAGGGGTTATATCAATATACTCGGACCTAATCAAAGCGACGACAACGACCAGCTCTTTATGCTTAGAAGGGCTATGCTGATTCGGTCGTTGATTGAACAAAAGCTTCCGCATTTAATTAACGAAAAGGGAGAAGCGCAGATTGATGATGGTGTTCTCAGGGCTATGCTCAAAATACCAAAATACAAACATGAATCAAGATCGGTGGAAGCCATTATGGATATGAGTACATTGGCACAGGCCAAAAAATGGGAGCAGTCGTCTTTGCCTCCAAAGGAGCAGCTTAAGCTTCATCTTGATGAAAAGCAGTTCTTGAGATATATGATGCACGATGCTATTTTTAGCGAAAAGGTCGATATCATAGCGCAGCTGCTACGGGACAAATATAATGTATTGGAAAATTCCATTGCCGTTACCGGCGATAACACTTCCATGCCATGGGAAAGGCTGGACGAATTTCAAAAGGGCTTTTACCGAGATCATGTTAAAAACATTCCTGAAGCGCTTTTGCTTATACAATACGACGTTCTCTATGTCGATGACAAGGCGGAGAACCCGGCTTTTTCAGAGGAGGAGCTTGGAGAGCTTGTACGGTTTGAGTATAAACGCCGTAGAAATTACGACAAGATAAACGGTGCCGATTCCACACAAACCCGCGTACTTTCCAAAAATGAAATGAAAACACAGATTTATCAGATGGTCAGTCTCTGGGCCGCATCCCTTGCCGAGTCAAACTTCAAGTTGGAAAGAATCAAATTTGCAAACCAGTGCAATATGCTGTGAAATGTGAACTTGGGGACTGAGGCAAAAATCGTGCTTGTGCGGATGTACGGGAGCCCCTGTCAAAAGCTAACCGGATACCGGAAGTTATGGCGCTGCATAACAGTTTTGAGCGAGATGACAAGCAACTGAATTAAAAACGAAAAATACGCACCGTTCCAACGAAGATGCAAAGGCAACCTTGAACTACTCTGCGCGGTGGAGAAAGAGGTCGGCGATTTGGAATGCTGCGTCAGTCTTTTTTGTGCATAACCCCAATATGGAATTTCAAGACCAAAAATCTCCTCCGTTAAATATCTACCGCAACCATATGATATGCCAAATAAACTCTATGAGAGATAATACCCACCCTTACAAACAACCAGAGGTCGCCGGTTCAAGTCCGGCCACCAGCTCCAGAAGCCCTGATTTTGAAAAAATCAGGGCTTTTTGCTGTCTGTGTTCCAAGACCAGCAGGGTTGCTGTCCCCTGTCGGCGGTTTGCCGGATGCGGCGGCGCAGAATCGGGCGGCCGGAATTCCCGGCCGCCC
>JGI2065J20421_1000912_pt1 | contig 26310 bp, 29 predicted proteins | sample Biomet5_FD_20421 | JGI IMG/M metagenome (IMG submission 20421)
CGATAATTGTTACGGTGAGTTTGTGCAGATAGAAGAGCCGGTTAGCCGCGGAGCGGATTTGATGGCAGGTTCCCTGATTAAGAATCCGGGCGGCGGCGTCGCGCCAACAGGCGGATATATCGCCGGACGCAAGGATTTAGTGGAAAGCTGTTCTTACCGCCTTACCACACCCGGAACCGGCCGCGAAATNGGCGCAACGTTAGGCAATAACCGCGAACTGTTCATGGGCGCATTCCATGCACCGCATGTGACGGGCGAAGCGCTCAAGACNGCNGCGTTTACCGCGGCGCTGTTCAGTCTGTTTGGCTACGACGTAACACCAAGGTACGACGAACCCCGTGCCGATATTATTCAGGCGGTTCTGCTCCGCAGGGAAGCGGCGCTGATTGCATTTTGTCAGGGTGTGCAAAAAGGCGCGCCGGTGGATTCGTTTGTTGTCCCGGAGCCATGGGATATGCCCGGCTATGACTGCAAGGTTATTATGGCGGCGGGTGCGTTCACACTGGGCGCTTCCATTGAGCTTTCAGCCGATGCACCGCTGCGCGAACCCTATGCCGCGTGGATGCAGGGCGGCTTGAATTATCACAGCGGCCGCCTCGGCGCAATGCTCGCCGCCCAGTCCATGTTGGAGCAGGGCATCCTCGGTAAATAAACTTCTTGCAAAAAAGCTGTTATTACGGTATAATAGCTTTTGCACGCGGGTGTGGTGGAATTGGCAGACACGCAAGATTTAGGTTCTTGTGCCACAAGCATGCAGGTTCAAGTCCTGTCACCCGCACCAAATAATCCGAAAATCTTTTTGCTGGAGAGAGTTTTCGGTATAGCATTTAAAATGCCCGACGGAAGTTAACCGCCGGGCATATCCTTATCTATCAGCTCATTAATATAGGTTCATGCTGCAAGGTGTGGAAAATAAAAAAGCCGCCCACAATTAAGTGAGCGGCTGTAATTTTAAAATAAGTATTGACAATACACGCAATGCGTGTTATACTATAGTTACAGATTAAGAAAGGGGCTAATTAAAATGACAGAATATTTTGTTTACGGTTATACATTTGACGGGGAGAAAAAACTTTTAGGGAATTTTAAGTATGAATTATCGGCAGTAGAAGAAGCCACAACCTATTCTCACAACATGGGGTATACAACAACTTTTGTCACTGGTCCCAAAGGATTTTACAAAACATTTGTTAACACAGCGCTGAAAAAATAAAAATATAACGAGCCGTGCCGTCCGGCTGAAGACGGCAGAAAGAAGAACTATCATGAAAACTACAGTTACATTGCTTGGACTTGACATTGAGGCCACTTATGACGATTCGGAAACTTTTGAGTTTACTACCAGTAACGGTGATGTATATAATGAATCAGCCGTTACAACCGATAACCGTTTAATCGCTTTTGATAATGCAGCGTGTGCATGGGTACAACTTAGTGGAGACGCTGAGAGCGAGGGTCTTTAATGCTAAAAGATTTACGAGCAAAAGCAAAACTTACTCAAAAGCAGGCTGCTGAACTACTGGGCGTACCGTTTAGGACATATCAAGATTGGGAATATGGCAAGCGCACGCCGCCGGACTATGTAATGCAATCTATAACCGATAAACTAAAAAAAGCCGCCGAGAATTAACTCGACGGCTTGATTTTATGTATTTCTCGCGGCCGGTTTAACCGATTTCGGATTCTATTTTTTAGGCTCTGTGTAAGTCGACGCCTGTGTACTGTCCTTAATTCCTGCTGTTGTCGGGTCGTTCACCGATTGCCAAACCGACACAACCACAAGGCCTAAAACATAAGGGTTGCTGACGGCCTGTAAGAGTACGTTACCTAGCAATACCCAGCTTGTCAAGTCTGCGGCGGTAATACCCATGTAGCCCAAAATGGGGACGATGACAGCCATTAAAAGTTGTGCGATAAAGACAGGATTTTTAAAGCGGATTTTCCAGTTAATCATAAATAATACCTCTTTCTTATTTTATGTGAGCAACAAATTGCTTCACATCATTGACATACAGTCCAACAGCCGTGCCGACATCTCCGACACCAACAATATAGTAAAAGTGATCGTTTCCATCTGTGTACCTGGGCAGAATCACCGCCGCGCCGGAACCGCCTAAATTTACTTTAGGAGCAGTAGCGGAAGTCACCTTGAATTGGTACGAGCCGCCACGGGTTAGAATGATATCTTGCGTGGTGTCGCAAGTTGCAGAGGTGGGCGCCGGGATTACCGGGTTTTTACCCCATGTTGCCATGAATTTATCCGGTGTGCCATAAGTGGCCTTTAAATAGCCTACAGTGCCATCACGGAAGAACTTAGCAAGCTGCATATGTGGTTTATCTACCCAGCCCTGCGTCCAATTACCGCCCCATTCAAGCCCGTGTTTAACACCAGTTGCACCGACTTTAGCAAACCAACCGTCGCCATCCTCAAACAATCCCTTACCATCATTGCGAAAGAAATCGAAGGCTACACCCCATTGGTGAGGTGAAGAAAAAGAAGTTCCGCGACAATTGGTTACGATTGCGCCTTTTGTGCCGGTTGTGCGCCCTTTTGCGTATAATGCTTCCTGTTCTGCAATGGTGCGGTAGCATTCGCCTATGCCGACGATTAAGCCGTGTGCCTTGCAATCTGTGATAAACGATGGAATTACTGCTTGCAATTTCGGGTTAAGCTGTTTAATATCTCTCATGCTGTTTTCTCCTTTATTTCTGCCCGTATTTCATCAATTCTGTGGTGCGCTTGTGCGGCAGAACTTTCGACCGCCGTAATGCGTTGGCCATATGAATCAATAACTGTGTTAATTTTTTCTATTCCAAAATCTGTGTTATTTACACTTTTTTGGATTGAGTCCAGTTTCGTATTGATAATGCCTTTCCATTCAGCATCGTTTGAAATTTTATTGTCTCTGCTATATAGCCACCCTGCCAGTCCAACAAAGCACCCAATGACGGCTATTAAAGTGCCAATTTCCACCGCCCCCATAAGTTCACCGCTTTTCGTCTTTTTCTTCAAATAACCTTTTTTCAAAATTTTTGGCTTTTTTATGTTTGTCAAAATTAATAATATGCCATATAAAAACAGATATAAAAAATATTACAAGTCCAGCCAAAAATAAAGGAAACCATAAATCAGCTTTTGCCGTATCCCAAGTAGTAAAATACCGGTTGATCTGTGCCATTTTAACCGGCCCTATACCGCTGATATGGTCAACGTCTCGAATATCATTATATGGAGCATCTTTGGCCAACTTTTGTATCGTTACCGTGCCAATGCTTTGAATGTGGGTAAGCTACTATATGAGCCATGTAGCGACCACAGACCCGGAAGGCAAGCAGAAAACATCCACGGGGGAGATTACAAATCCCTATTTGGATATTTCAGACTGGGGATGGCAGATTGACCCCAAAGGGCTGAGAATTACGCTCAACCAATATTACGATCGGTACCAAAAACCGCTGTTTGTCGTTGAAAACGGGCTTGGAGCCATGGACCGGGTGGAGGATGGAAACAGAATCGACGACGATTACCGGATAAAATATCTCAGCGATCATATTGCTCAGTTGGGTAAAGCGATTGACGACGGCGTTGATCTGATTGGTTACACGACCTGGGGACCGATTGATATTGTCAGTGCCGGAACTGGCGAAATGAAAAAAAGATATGGATTTATCTATGTGGATCGGGACAACGATGGCCGGGGAACGCTAAAAAGAATACCCAAAAAAAGTTTTTATTGGTATAAAAAAGTGATCGAGTCAAATGGATGCTCCTAATCTATTTACACAAGCATATTGCTGAAGATGTTCCAGGTCTTGTAAGTCTACCAAAGTGGATATCATCAATGGATAACCGATCTAAAAGTGCTACAGGCCTGAAAAATCTAAATTTTGATATGCTGAAATTTAGGTAAGGTTAAAACAAAGGCCGCATGGGCTCGGATAAATTGCTGGACAATGTACATTTTCCGAATGTAGTCGATACCGGCTACTCTTTTTGACTCCTAAATCGAAAAATGATCAGCATTTTATTTCGCATAGGTAGGTGACTTCTATCATATATATTTACGTTGCTTTTGGATTAATATTTCTATACATATTTATTACGGGATTTCATGATGAAGGAAACCTAATCGCTACAGTAATTGCTTCCCGTTCCCTTAAACCCGTTTTGATTTTTCTTCTGGCTTTCTTGTCGCAGTTTACCGGGGTGTTATTCCTCGGAACCAAAGTGGCTAAAAGCACAATTTTCGGCTTGTTCAATATAAAAATTCTCCAATTTCATTCGGCGGAAATACCTATCATGGTTTGCGCAGCCGTTCTTGGGGCAATTGTTTGGAACCTCATCACTTGGGTTGTGCGGATTCCGTCCAGCTCATCCCATGCTATTATCGGTGGGCTGATGGGCCCTTTCGTGATGAAGTACGGTTTTTCCGCGATCAATGGAAAAGGTATCGTCCTTAGCGTCCTGATGCCTTTGTTCACTTCACCAATCATGGGCTTTATTATTGGATATTGGCTATTCAGTCTCAGTCAGCGCTTTCTCAACGGGTGCAGTACCCGTGTGAAAAAACCACTCCAGAAACTGCAGATTGTTACCTGCACGCTAACGAATGCTTTCCAGGGGTCCAACGATGCTCAAAAAGGTATGGGTATCTTTGGATTACTAATAATGGCTCAAACCGGTAACGATGATTTTTCTTTACCAAGCTATATCATCTTTTTTTCTGCCCTTATCATTGCTTTAGGTCTGCTCATTGGCGGAAGTCGAATGATCAAAAGCGTGGGAACAAAGATATACAATGTTAAAGCACTTCATTCTATGAGTGCCCAAGTATCGTCCCTTGCTGTTGTCGTAGTGGCGTCGACTCTTGGATTCCCAGTCAGCGGCACGCAAATCGTCAATTCTGCCATCTTTGGTGTAGGGGTGGCGGACCGGCCGAACGCCGTCGGCTGGTTGTATGCAAAAGATATGCTGACAGCATGGCTTATCACCATTCCTGCATCGTTTGCTCTTTCTTCTCTTTTTTATTGGATTATTCATTTAATTGGAGTTTAACGAAAATGAAACTAAAAAAAGTACTGCGAAAATCGGTTTGCTTCTTTGAATTGCTGCAAGATCAGACTCGCTATATTACGAATTCTGCTTGTGCGTTAGTTTCTTATACAAGAGATATGAAAGATGCTGATGCAGAAAAAATTAAATGGTTGGAAGAGTGTGGGGATAAAAAACGTTTCGAACTGGTGCAAGCTCTGGGAAATTTTTTCATCACCCCATATGACCACGAAGATATATATTGCCTTTCGAAAGCGCTTGATGATATTCTCGATTACTTTAAAACGACCGTAAAGGAGATAGAAATTTATCAGATCGGACATACGTCGGATTTATGCGATTTTGCGGATGTACTGGAAACAGCTTGTCAGAATATTGATAAGGCGGTTTTATGCATGGAAAAACAGCCTAAGCAGGCTATGCAGTATGCGATTGCAGCAAAAAAATGTGAGAATAAGGCAGAGTCCCTGTACCGCCACTCCATTGCCACATTACTTATGGGAGACGATATAAAATATATTATCAAAATGAGAGAAATCTACCGCCATTTAAGCAACTGTGCAGATCGCATTGATGAAGCAGCTGATTGTATTTGCACAATCCTGATGAAAGAGATTTCCTGAGCCGTCTAAGAGTGATTCATATAGTAAGATGAGCAAACTATAAGCGAAATTTGTATTGATGCGCAGGAAGACGGATGGAATGTGAAAAGGTGGTTCATATGAAGATAACAAATGTCAAGACGATTCTGACGGCTCCCGAAGGTATTAATCTGGTTGTCGTAAAAATCGAGACAAGTGAACCCGGGCTTTATGGTCTTGGGTGCGCGACTTTTACATACAGGTCTCTTGCTGTTGCAGCGGCTGTTGAGGAGTATCTAAAGCCATTTTTAATCGGGAAAGATCCGCGGGGCATCGAAGAAATCTGGAATAGTGCGATGGTCAGCGGGTATTGGAGAAATGGCCCTGTGCTCAATAATGCAATTTCAGGCGTGGATATGGCACTGTGGGATATTAACGGGAAATTGGCCAATATGCCGCTATATCAGCTGTTTGGCGGGAAGGTTCGTCAAGCGGCCACAGCATACATTCACGCTGAGGGCAGATGTGTCGGCGAGGTTGAAGAAAACATAAGAAAATTTATGGAGCAGGGCTACCGCTATGTTCGCTGTCAGTTAGGCCTTTACGGGGGTGAAATGGGAAACCAGGCGACGAAAACGCAGAATATCGTAAAACCTGCGGGTGCGCTGGCGGGGGAATACTACGACCCGAAGCAATATATGCGCGCCACAGTCAAGTTGTTTGATCATCTGCGTTCAACATTCGGTAATACGGTAGGTCTCATTCATGATGTTCACGAAAGACTGGCACCCATCGACGCAGTCAATATGGCAAAGGAAATGCAGCAATTTGATCTGTTTTTTCTGGAGGACGTTTTATCGCCAGAACAGATTGGCTGGTTTAAGACAGTCAGAGCAAATGCCGCGACACCGCTTGCCGTGGGGAGTTATTCAATAACCCAAATGAATGGACAGGGCTGATTACGGAAAGACTGATTGATTATATACGCATCCACATCAGCCAGATTGGCGGAATAACACCGGCGCGCAAGCTTATTGCGCTTTGTGAGGCATTTGGCGTACGCACCGCATGGCACGGGCCAGGCGATCTTTCCCCAATAGGGCATGCCGTCAACGTCCATCTCGACCTGTCGTGCATGAATTTTGGCATTCAGGAATGGACTGGTTTCAGCGATCCGGTTTATGAGGTGTTTTCTGGTTGTCCAGAAGTAAAAAATGGATATATCTACCTGAATGAGGCTCCCGGCATAGGCATCGATATCGACGAGAAGGCTGCCAAAAAGTATCCCTGTGTAAAGGAACTGCCTGGATGGACCTTGGCAAGGTTGCCGGATGGAACACCAGCAAGACCATAAGGCGCATAGTCACTCTTACAGAGCTTCAAAATGGAGAAAAGAAATGTTTACAACCAGTGGAATAGGAATGGCAATTGGAGTTGCGTGGTGTATCGTGGCAATAATCACATTTATTCTTTCTCAAATTATAAAAAAGAGTAATAAAAATTGGATTTATGGGATGACAACAAGCTTTGTTTTTCCATAATTGGCTTTGTAATTTATATTGGATAGTATGCCAATTGCATTCGTTGCGGCAGTGATTGCGACCGGTCAGGTATTGGGACTATTGATTAAAATTTCTACTAATTAAATAGCAAAAAAGACAGCCGAACGAGTTAACTCGTTCGGCTGTCTGCTATAGTGAAAAAATAAGGTTATACGGTATGGGCAGTTATAGATGGCGGAATAGCATTGGAAAGCTACCCAAATGTAGAAAGAAAAACCTTGTACCATAATTTTTCCTGACTTTTTATTTGTTTAACTGATTTTGAACGGCTTCAAGGCATCCTTCTGAAAATCCGTTTTTTCGTACGATGGTATACACTTTATTGGAGAATTCAATTATATAAAGATTGTCTGTTTGAACAGTTCACTTAACATCTGTATAAAAAAGTGTTTGAACTGTTTCTTCACCAACCATTGTCCCTAAACGATCCAAATAAAAGATCATTCTCCCGGTACTGTTGTGAGTCATGAAATACTGCTTATAGCGTATTCTACCAAGCCAATGCGGAAACATAACATACGTGAAAATGGAAGATTACCAAACAAAAATTCATCAAGATCAATAGCGATTCAGACACAAGGCGGATTTTCAGCAGGGCGGATACAATAGCAGCCGCATAGATAACCGCTACACAAATAATTACAATAATAAAAGCTGTTTTTGCCGCCCTTTTCCTAATTGCCTTCCCAAATTCTATAAAATCTGAGTTGGATAGGAGCAGATTATTTACTGCTAAGATGTCGTCATTTTTCATGCTTTTTCGTTCCCTCTCTCTGCACAATGGTGTACGGGCTATGTCAGACTAAACGGATTGATCAAGCGAAGTTGTGCTAGTGCCTGTACGTGCTGCATAACTGTTTCCTTGACTTGCTCTTGCGGCATTATTCCACGCCTCATTATATATGCCCCAAAGCTCCGATTCACGAGCATTTTCGGCCTTCGTTCCATATGAAATCCATTTGCCATTTGAGTAACTGGCTACCATTTCCCCATTGCTGTCGCAAAATTCAGCATAAGACACATCTGCTGCTTCTTTACAATATTTAACGCTGCCAAGCAAATAGTCTATCAAGTTAAGTGTTTTTGGTTGTGGATTCTTATTTTTGAATATTGCTGTTAATCCCTGTGTGATAATATTTTTTCTATCCGGAGAAACAGAAGAGACATAATTTTTTACCAAGTTTCTAAACCCAGCGGATTCCGACTGAAATTTTCCGGCTGACTGGTCTTTTTTTGCCTGCTCTATGATAGCCTGCCTGTATTTTTCATCGCTTTTGGCAGGAGCTTTCTTCGTATTAAAGTTAAAATCGTTATAATTAGGCAAGGGTACATTCCCGGTTTTCCCAGCATCAGATAATAAACTGTTTTGTGCAAAAGTGTCACAATTTCCTATGCGCATTTTATATCTCCTCCCATACTGTTTATATTTTTATTTTAGCACAACTGATGTTTTTTGCAGGTCGTTCCCGCCGCATCGGTATAAGCGATAAATGAACTGATTACATAAAAAGACAGCTGCGACAGAAAATCAATGATTATCCGTAGGGCAGGTCTTCTTAACCCATTTCCAAAGTTCCAAAGAATTCTGGTAAATGAAAGTTAGGAGTAGGATGATTAATCTTTGTCCAGCTTCCATAATGCGGCAGTTCAGTTTCGTCTCCACATTTAAAAAAATTTCCTTTTAAAATAACACCTGTTTCAAAAGAAAGGTTTCCATACACTTTCTGAATCAGGCTTAATGGGATGAACAGTTCATATCCCCATAGATTGTTCTCCCTCAAGGATTTTACACGAGGTGGGGAAATCTTAAGGTCTTTTAAAAAATTTCTGGAGTTTTTGGTAGGTCCATAACCGCACAGAAGAGCACCATTTGCATTGCCTTCAAAATTTAGGTATCCGGAACCATCTGTTTGCGGTTTGAAATTGACGAAAAATTCTAAGCAGCTATCCTTGTACACAGGTTCGTCGTTATGAAAATATACAGATTTCGGATTGCTTTCCTCACAACTTATTTGAAGTGAGAATCCGTCCTGTTTGATATAGCACAGTTTGGCACTGGCATTAGGTCTATACTTGCCGCCCCAATTATATTTGCTGATTGAAATCGACTCAATTGTATCCCAATTTGGGGCGCCATCCACTTGTTTGATTATATAGTTCAATTTATATCACAGCCTTTTTGCCTTATTGTTACCAATGCAAGTATTGTGTTTGATCAGATCATGTAGAACTGCGGAGAATCAGTGTCGTTGGTATTATTACTTTTTTGGGTAGCAAGTTATCCCCGTTTATTCTTGATAAAAGAAGGTCAACAGCGACCAACCCCATTTCTTTTGTAGGTATTTCAAGGGTGGTTAGCGGCGGATTTGAATATTTGGAGAGATCTATATTGGAAAGTCCGATTACAGACATCTCACTTGGAACGTTAACTCCATTTAGATATAGACTGCTTAATGCAGCCATAGCCATTAAATCGCTTGCCGCGAAAATAGCGGTAGGGCGATCTTTTAATTTGCATAATTTGTCGACTCCTTCTATACAGAGCCCCTCATCCCATTGACAGTTAATGACCCACTCTGGATTTACGGTTAATCCTGCGGCGTGCATGGCCGAATAGTATCCTTTATAGCGAAGGCTGCCCCTGATGTTGGCATTCAGGCCGTTACCGCCAATAAATCCAATTCGCGTATGCCCCTTATCAATTAGATATTGAACAGCTTTTGTAGCAACTTCATAATGGTCATAGCCAATATTGTCAATATCAGTATGTGCAGTATCAACTCCCACAATAAATGGAACTTGGTTACGAATATATTGATAAGTCGCTTCGTTTAAGGACTCCATGAGAATAAGCCCGGTTACTGGCTCATTAAAGGTACTATATAATGTATTTCTATCATTGAGTTCTAACCCGGTTCGTAAAAAAGCCAGTTCATAACCATTTTTAAGGAGTCTTTCTTCTACTCCGGACAGTATTGACATAAAGTACGGGTCATTGTATTTATCTTTCGTAACGCTAAGAATACAGCCGATTTTAATACTGCTCTTTTGTTGAGATAACAGGCTGTTTGCATTTTGGGGCTTCATAATATGATAAGACTTATAGTTTAGCTGGGTTATGGCATCCCATACGCGCTCCTTTGTTTCTTTTGTCATTTTATATTTTGTGTCATTATTTACGACCCTTGATACAGTCGCGGTCGAAACATTGGCCAGTTTTGCAACATCTCTAATGGTACTCATAATCAGCGTAACTCCTTTACATATGTAATATTCAAAGCGTAGCTTATTTTTGTTACGTTATCGTTACGTTAACAATATGGAGCTACATATACTATATATATTACATTTATTTTTGCACCATGTCAATGATTTGATAAAATTTTATTAGAAATAAATATAAAACATAAAAATAAGTTAAATCTATTGACATAAATTTGACTAAATGCTAAACTTAACGTAGATTAAAACGAAACATAACGTAACAAACACGAAAATACGTACATGAATGGTGATGGACTATGTTAAAATTAGCTTTAATAGGAGCGGGTCAGCGCGGGAACATTTACGCTGAATATGCCTATTCGAATCGCAAAGCTGAAATTTCAGCTATTGTCGAGCCGAATAAAGAAAGACGAACCATTGCAGCCAGGCATTATAATGTTAAGCCTGAAATGGTGTTTGACCAAATAAATGATTTTTTTGCACTGGGCAAGGTTTGTGATGCGGTTATTATTGCATCAATGGATCGAGATCATTATAAAGAGGTTATCCCTGCTTTGGAAATTGGTTATGACATACTTTTAGAAAAGCCAATATCCCCAAGCCCGGTTGAATGCTTGAAGATTCAGAAGAAAGCAAATGAGCTTGAGCGTAAAGTAATTGTATGCCACGTTTTGAGATACACACCATTCTTTAGCTCAATAAAGGACATTATCGATTCCGGTGAGTTGGGAAAAATAGTGTCCATCCAGCACAATGAAAATATAGGAAACTTTCATATGGCACATTCCTTCGTGCGCGGAAATTGGAGGAATTCGGCTTTATCGTCTCCACTCATTATGCAAAAGTCCTGTCATGATATGGATATATTGACATGGCTGACAGGCAGTGAAGCAAAAACAATTTCATCGTTCGGAGATTTGAGGTTTTTCAAGGAAAGCAATGCACCAGAAAACAGCGCAGAACGCTGCTTGGACTGTAAAGTAGCAGATAGTTGCCGATTTGATGCGAAGAAAGCCTATTTGCCCATATGTGGGGAATGGCCTGCGACGGTGGTCGGAACCGACCAAACAGAAGAAGGACTATTAGAAAATTTGAAAACCAGCCCATACGGCCGTTGCGTCTACCGCTGCGATAATGATGTGTGTGACAACCAGGTTACACTAATTCAATTTAAAAATGGAGTAACAGTCACATTTAATTTAAGTGCATTCACAAATAAAATGAGCCGCACTTTAAAAATCATGTGTGAAAACGGTGAAATACGCGGAGACGACAGCTTAAATAAAATTGAGGTAATTCATTTTGCATCTAATCAAGTGGATCACAATGAAATTAGAGTTATAACACCAAGGGTAGCTGTGGGTGGTCATGGCGGTGGAGACATTGGATTAATGAAGGACTTTCTACAGATTATGTCGGAAAACAGCATGCGGCCAGACAGCCGTTCTTCAATCAATCAGTCAATCAAAAGTCATATCATGGCATATGCAGCAGAACAATCGCGTGTTAGTGGTCAAATAATAGACATTGATGTTCTAAATCAGGAATTGATGAAAAAATAATTTATGAGGGAAATACATTGCGCAAGATGTAAAGCAAAGGTAAGTAACAATGAAATTGCTTTAAATATTAAACTGTTAGGCAAACAAATTTCGACTGTGAAATGTTATAATTGCCTGTCCGAATCATTTTACTGTGGAGTAAGTGAACTTCAGGAAAAAGTCGACTTTTACAAGTCAATGGGCTGTACATTATTTGAAATTGATTATACAGATGAAGAAAGGGCTAAAACAAATGCCGCAGAAAAGAATTACCGTATATCCAATTCTAAGTGATGAATTGATTACCAATCCCGGAATTGGATTTATAGCCGCTCCCCAGCTTATGGGTGAACCGGAAAAGCTTTTAGATCATAATCATCAAGAGGTTGAAAAATACAAGTTCACCCCGGACAGCAAAACCTATAACCATCCTGACAGTAAGGTCACTTTCTGCGGAATTCGGTGGAATGAAATTGAGACCGAAAAAGGCTGCTATAATTGGAGCGCCTTAGAACAAAAGCTTAAAAATGCAAAGCAGCTTGGTTGCACTGCAATTGTACGGTGCTTGCCTTATGCGCTAAGTGAAACGGAAGATGTACCGGATTGGTTTCGAAAAGAATATCCGGATGAACCGGATTTTCCATTTTGGCGAGTGGATCCGGTTACAACACCCTATGTAACTTATTGGTCGGATTTTATTAAGGAGTTTGCAAAGCGTTTTGACGGGAATCCTTTAATAAGTTCTGTGGATATGGCAATTGTGGGTGCCTGGGGTGAAGGTGGGGGTACGGAATTATTAAGTGATCAGGCAATAGAAACGATAATCAATGCATATGTAGATGGATTTCAAGTAACCCCTTTGCAGGCGCTTTTACATGATCCTAAATCACTGAAAATCATAAAAGACAGAAAAGCCAAAATAGGGTTTAGAGTGGATTGTTTAGGCGATATGGGCGGATTTCATGGGACAGAGTGGTCTCATATGCTGGATTTTTATCCTGAGAACATACAAAATTTTGGAATGTCTGCCGCATGGAAAACAGCACCCGTTGTTTTCGAAGCATGCTGGTATATGAATGACTGGTATCGTCAAGGCTGGAGCATTGATTATATCATTGAAGAGTCTCTTAAATGGCATATTTCATCTTATAACAGCAAAGCAACCACTGTGCCAAAAGCATGGAAGAAAAACGTTGAAAACTGGCTGAAAAAAATGGGATATCGCTATCAGCTGAGGAAGCTGAGTTTCCCTGATACCGTGAAAGCGGGAGAAACCTTAAACATCAGCGCATTGTGGGCAAATGTAGGTGTAGCGCCAATTTATACAAACTATCCGTTGGTAGTGAGATTAGTTGGGAATGAAACGGTTCATCGCTTTATAAGCAAAGAGGACATTCGCAAATGGTTACCTGATATGGACATTCTTTGGGAAGAAAACTTTCAAATAAGTTCCAATATTGAGAAAGGCGAGTATACCTTAGAAATCGGAATTGAAACACCTTTAAAGGAAATCGATACTATTAATCTTGCTATAAAGGGAAAAAAAGACGGTTACTACCCAATGGGTAAGATAATCATTGTATAAGAGGTAATTATTATGATAAAGAATAGATTGCAGTACGCTGACTTAGTTGAGTATTGTGGCTTTGAAAATTTGCCGGAAGGATTGGAAAATATTTATCAAAATTATCAGCCGGTAAGCCAAGAATTTTTAATTGACCGTGATTTTTTGGAAAAGATTTATGTGAAATTCAATCTCCCAAAAGATAAAAAAGAGCTCTTTACAAAGGGCGTTGAAGCAGTGGAAACAGACAAAAAGTTATTCTGTTTCACAAAATTCTTGATTTGGGATATGTGTTCGGCGCGCAACCGCTGCGACATTGATAATTATAACAATTTAATTCCAAAATGTATGAAGAATTTTTCTGAATATTATTCTTTAATTTTGCTCGTGGCCTGTGTAACTCCATCCATAAAAAAATTAGAAAAACGCGGTGTCCCACATTCATACTACGATGATATACCCTATAGCCCGATGAAGCCTCAGTTCGAGAAATTTATAGCAAATGGAACGGTAGAGGTGGGAGATTTTCCCTGGGATATGAATTTTTATACTTGTTCCATCTTTTTATTAGATCGGTTTTATTTTATTCCTTATAAGTTTTGCGATAACTTCACAATGTACCGTAACAGGAAAACAAATAAGGTCGTCGCGCTAAGGCATAAAGGGGAAGAGTTCCGCAGAGACGGCCAGATAAATGGAATCAATAACGTCTTTGATGAAGCAGGAAAATTTGTTTCAGTTTGGGAAGAAAATGATCTCATCATAAAAGCGAACCGGATCAATCCAATGGGGTTTGTTGAAAGAGAACCAATTACAATCAACAAAAATGAATGGCAAGTGGCTTTGAAAGACGGAGATACCTTATTGGCACTTCACATTCCATCCGGCCCCGGCTATATTCCGGAAAGGTTAAAATCGTCCATGAACCTTGCGTTGAAATTTTACAATACATATTTCCCGGAATTTCTCATCAAGGGATTTTGGAGCGAAAGTTGGCTTTATGATACTCGTTTATCTTTGATTTTAGATAGCGTAACCAGCAATATTATTAAGGTTCAAAATCAATTGTACAAGTACCCCATTGATGAGGGTGACAGTATGCTTCGATATGAAGCATTTGGTGATGAGAAAGCGGATCCGACAAAAATCGAGTTAAAAACATCTTTGCAAAAGGCGGCAGCCGCTTATATGAAAACAGGGGCGCGCTTTAATACCTTAAGTATGGTGGTGCTTGCTGAAGAAGTAGATAAAATAGGCGAAGCGCCTTATCTTACCAGCGAGGATATAGAACATTTTAAGAAGACTGTTGACAGCCATTTAAAATAGGAAGGAAGTAAGCTGTGGGTAAATATTCTCTTGAAAACTTTGAAAAATACAAAACCTATAAAATACGTCCTGAACCATTGGATAGCCATCCAAATAATTTGGGGCGAGGGCAGTTCTTTTTCCTGAATGTTCCTTGGACAGAAGTAGAACCGGAACGCGGTCGATTTGAATTATCGTCAATTGAAAAGGCTTTAGAAAACGCCTTCAACCCGGTATTGGTTATTGACCCTACACCGCCGGCGTGGGCAATGAGTAATGTAAGCACTTTTTATGCAAACCTGATTATCAAAATCGGAAGCCGGTATGATGGCGATGAACGTTTGACGGGAGCTGTCATTTCTACAATACAAAATAACGCCGAAGAAATAGACGCATATCATATTGCCTTCACAAAAACGAAACTGTTCGTAAATTTACAAGATCAAGTCGCAATAAGCTATTTGAAAAGTCAGAGCATAGACTTTGGGCTGCTTGTCAAACTCGATTCTGAAAATCGCATGGAATGCTGCGAGCTGTTCGCAAGGCAAAATTTACAGTTTGTGTGGGAAAGGAATCCGGTACTGGTTCAATCAGCCAATGAGCAATCAGATGCTTATGCTTATCAGGAAGCTTTGCGTTGGCATGCTGCATTTTCTAATCATTTACTGGATTTGGGCTTTAACTTTTCTTTAAGAAGGCTGACTTATCCAAAAGCAATTTCCAATAATGGTGCTTTGCCGCTGCGCTTCTGGTTTGTAAATTCAGGTACTTCATTATGTTATAAAAAGTTCCATTTAAGTTTATTGTTATTTCAAGATGGTCTAAGTTATAGTCTTCCACTACATGCAGACACGGAGACATGGGGGTTAGGCGATATCACACATAATGAAATCGTAAAGCTGCCCGCTATGAAATTGGGACAGTATACAGTTGCGGTCGGCTTGTTTTTTGAAAATAATGAACCAATTCGGATTGATATAAAAAATAATAGCAATCATGGTTTTTATGAGGTTGGCACAGTTGAAGTGGATACCATGCAAAGAGAGGATTTATTTCATATTTGGGATGATTATTACCCGGAGGGCTATTATCCGCTCGAAGATCCGCAAGCACCAAATGAGTCAAATTAAATGTACAGTTTGGATGGGGTGATATCTTATGGAAGAAAGTATAGAAAAACAGAAGGTTAAAGTTCCTAAAGAAAAAGGCAGGTTCGTTAAGGAATGGCGCGAAAACAAAGAATTATATTTAATGTGTGTTCCGGGACTTATCTTACTAATCATGTTTTGTTACATTCCCTTTGTAGGAATATGGATGGCATTTACTGATTTTAACTCGGTAGACGGTATTTTTGGAAGTCCTTTTGTGGGATTGCAAAACTTCCAATACTTTTTCTCCGGAGGAATGGCGGGAAGGGTTATTTATAATACCCTTTTTATTAATATTTTCGATATCATTTTAGGCTTAATCATACCTATTTCAATTGCAATATTTCTTAATGAGATAAGAAACAAGACGTTTAAAAAGATTACACAAAGCATGATGTTTTTTCCATATTTTTTATCTTGGGTAGTTGTCGGCGCAATCATATATGGATTGTTTTCAACGGACATCGGTGTTGTTAACAATATGCTAAAATCCTTCGGACAAGAGACAATTCGCTGGTATGCTGAACCTAAATATTGGAAAGGCATTTTAATTGTTGCAAGTGTTTGGAAATGGAGCGGGTATAGCTCAATTATCTATTTAGCAGCTATGACAAATTTCGACACAGCGTTATATGAGGCGGCATCGATAGATGGCGCAAACAGGTTTCAACAAATACTGCACATTACCATTCCATTATTAAAACCAACCGCAGTCGTGCTTACTCTGATGAGCGTAGGACGCATTTTCTACGGAGACTTCGGAATGGTCTATGGTATAGTCGGAAACAATCCTGTGCTGGTTGATTCAGTAAGTGTTATTGATACTTATGTATATCAGGCAATGAGGACACTTGGATTTTCTTATTCAACAGCCATTGGGCTAATGCAGTCGGTAATGGGGCTGATTTTAGTTACTCTTGCCAATATGGGAGCTAAAAAAATTAATGAAGGCGAGGGATTGTTTTAAATGAAGAGAAGCGTAAGCGATAAAATGATGAAAATAATAGCGTATTCCTTTATTGCAATTTTTGCCTGTATTTGTCTGTATCCACTGATATTAACACTGAGTGTTTCACTTTCCAGCGAAACACAAATTGTGAAACATGGATATTCTGTTATCCCACAGAAATTTACATTTGATACCTACAAATATATATTTGCAAGCAGCGGAAATAAAATTTTGAAGTCATATGGTGTAACTACTTTTGTGACTGTTATCGGTACCGTCGGCTCCTTGTTGGTTACCAGCTTGATGGCTTTTTCTCTTTCAATTAAGAAATTAAAATATCGCAATAAAATTGCTTTCATTTGTAACTTTACAATTATTTTTTCAGCCGGATTAATCCCTTGGTATATTGTATGCGTTAATTATTATGGATTAAAGAATTCAATTGCCAGCTTAATTTTACCTTCAATGTTAAGTGTTTGGAATATGTTTTTGATGCGAACCTACTTCAACAGCATTCCGGTGTCATTATACGAAGCTGCACGGATTGATGGTGCCAAATATTTACAAATTTTTTGGAAAATCGCGATTCCGCTTTCTAAAACCGCCTTACTCACCGTTGGGTTAATGTATGCGTTACAATACTGGAATGATTGGTGGAACGCATTGATTTTTATTAATGATAAAGATAAATTCCCACTTCAGTATTACTTGTATACAATATTGTCTAATGTTAATGCGATAAGCTCAGGGCGCGTTCCTTCGGGGGCGACAGCAATCAGACTCCCTGCGGAAACAGTGAAAATGGCAGTTACGGTAATTACCATTGGCCCGATTATATTTCTTTATCCTTTTCTACAGAAGTATTTTGTCGACGGTATTATGACAGGGGCTGTCAAGGAGTAAAGACAAAATATTTTAGGTAAATTATTTAATGCCAAAAAGGATTTGAAAGTACAAATCCTAAAAAATAAGGGGGATAACATGAAAACACGTAAAATCATAGCGACACTCTTATCCTGCGCCATGGTGGCTGGACTATTAGGCGGTTGTGGCGGCCCTGCAAACGGTACCGCAACCTCAACTGGCAACTCCGCAAAGGAAGGCACTGTATCGGAATTGAACATTTTATACCCTGGTAATGAATCGGACAGAATGACAGAGTTTTTAAGCAAAGACTTTGCTGAAACCATGAAGAAAGATTTGAACTTAAAAGTCAAGGTTACCTTTGTTCCTTGGGATCAATACTGGGAACAAAAAGATATTATGTTAGCCGCAAAAGAGTCAGTCGACCTATATTGGGACGGATTGCCGGACCTTTCAACAATGGTCAATAAGAAGCAATGTATGCCTTTAGATGACTTGATCAAAAAGTATGGTCAGGATATGCTCAAGGTTTTGCCGATGGACCACATTAAGGGCGGCAAGATAAACGGCGTTACCTATGGCATTCCTTCTACAAATACTCCGTCTTCTGGCATGTTCCAAATGGTTTGCGTAAGACAGGATATTCTGGAAGGTGTTGGTATGAGCGAAATCAAGACACCTGATGATTTAAAACTTTTTGCAGAAAAAGCAAAAGCGAAGTATCCGGATATGAAAGGCGGGGCCGACCCGATTTTCAAACCATTGACAAGATATTTTTCAAATGAACAGTATACATGGGTTGGCTCTGGAGACCTTGTCACGTTTGGCGAGGAATCGCATAAGGCTTACAGTTATTATGAAACAGAAGCATTCCAAAAGTTATCGAAGTTTAATCGTGAATTGAGTAAGGAACACATCTATAACGACGATGTTACTACGAAATACAATGAACGCGATACAAGGATGCAGACAGGTCTGTATTTATGGGTTGAGGGTTCCCTCGGAAAAGAAAATGAAATTATTGATGCAGTTAAGAAAAATGCACCGGAAGCTAAATTGAAGACGTATTTACTTGCATCAGAAAAACCCAAATATATCGATGCAGCCGGCGGAGAAGTAATTTGTATTCCGAACTCTGCAAAAAATCCTGAAGGTGCGATGAAATTCTTAAACTGGCTGTATTCATCTCAAGATAATTATAACTTGGCATTATATGGAGTTAAGGGTGTTGACTACGAAGTAAAAGATAACAGAATTAACCGCCTAACCGGTGATGACCTTTTCTATGAGTGGATGTTCCGGAATAAGAGCTATAAAATGTTTGCGCCGTCGATTGACCAAAAATTTATTGATGAATATGCTCATTGGGATGATAACGCAAAGGTTTCTAAAGCGTTTGGTTTTGCATTCGATAATAAAAATGTAAAAGAAATTGAAACAAAATTATCGGAAGCATCAAAAGACTTTGTTCCTATTGAGTCTGGGTTTGTAGATTACGAAACAGAGTATCCGAAGGCAGTGAAAAAATTAAAAGATGCAGGTATTGACAAGTACGTTGCAGAAATTCAAAGACAATTAGACGAATATATGGCAAAAAATAAATAAGGCGCGAATGCTTTTCCTTCCTTTCTCTGATACCGTTGAATATTAACAGATTTGATTTTCTGAAATTACTTAAAGCACAGGGCTGCAATGAAAGCCTTGTGCTTTATCTATAAAAGGAGTTTTATGTATTCGCAATTACGGAATAAATTGAGTTCTATCTATTTTAACAGCTCTGATTTGTCGGAGCAGCAGTATAAAGACAGTCAGCGTAAACTGATTTTATCAGGCGCCAGCACAAATATATTATATGCATTGACAACAGGCTCTTTCTTAGCCGGTTTCTTAAGCTACCTTGGTGCTTCTAATGAATTTTGTGCCATCATGGGCTCTGTTCCTCAATTGGGCTGTATTTTGCAAATGTTCTCCCCTTATGTTTTTGAGAAATTACATAATCGTAAACTGCTGATTTGTATATGTTGCTTTATATTCCGGTTTTCTTTAGGAACCGTAATATTTATTCCTTTTATCATAAAAGGGACCACAGCGCAGTTAATTGTTATCGCAGTAATTGAAACAATGGGATTTTTAGTCGCAGGTTTTGTAACCCCAGGTTATAATAACTGGAATTTAAGCATTGCCCCAGTGAAAAACCGAGGCCGGTATTTAGCATTAAAAGATATTATTTCTATGCTCAGTGTAGCATTGGTTACACTTGGAATCGGGAGATTACTTGATTATCATAAGTCAAATGGAAATATATTACATGGATTTACCGTCATGTTTATTCTTGCGCTGATACTATCCGTTTTAGACTTCTTTTTAACATCAAGCATACGCGAACCCAAAGTGGATTACAGTGATCAGAAATTTACACTGAGACAGGTTATACTTGTTCCATTACAAGATGAATCCTTTCGCCCAATTATTTTATTTCTAAGCATGTGGAGCTTTGCTGTACAATTTTCTGTGAATTTTATCCCGGTCTATATGGTAGACGGTCTTGGCCTGAGCTATTCGTTTATCTCAATCGTCGCGATGATAGGAAATGTTATAGGGATTGCTGCGACGCTTTTTTGGGGACATTTGGCAGACAAAACCACATGGTCCTTTTTACTGAGAATGAGCGGCGGTATGATTGCAGTCTGTTATTTGGGATGGTTTTTTGTAAATTTAAGTACCGCGGTTGTGTTGGTCCCCATCCTCCAAGTCCTGTTGGGATGCTGTAATGGAGCGTTTACAATGGCGTCGATTAATTTACAGTTCACAGTATCACCGAAGGTGGGAAGGACAGCTTATTTAGGGGTAACATCGGCTGTTTCCTGTGTGATTAGCTTTGGGGGTACATTACTGGGATCTTTCTTCTCAAAGTTGCTGCACAATACAAAATTAAATATTGGGGGCTTCGCAATAGGAAATATACAAATTCTATTTTTGATCACGTTTGTCACTTTGGTTATGTCTCTTACTGCCAAGAGAAAATATAATTTTTAAAAACCATGAAAAGCACATATTGTGAATCAACAGATTCAGTATCTTGATTGATTTCGGTACTCAGAGGGAGACTTTTGATAAGCCTTATGAAAAACTTTTGAAAAATAATTTTGGTCTTCAAATCCACAATCTATAGCAATGTCTTTTATACTTTTACTTGAATTTTTTAGCATTTCCGCTGCTTTTTCCATTCTTATATCCAAGATATAATGACTAATCGTAGTAAGATAGTTATTTTTGAAAGTATTGATTAAGGTTGAGCGGCTGCAAAAGAATTGTTTGCAAAGATCTTCAATGGTTATTTTTTTATTGTAATTCTTGGTAACGTATTCTTTGACTTCAGAGGCTAAGTCCTTCTTGGATAAACTAAGACGGTTACTTAATGTAATGTATTTTGCGCAGATATCCATAATGGCAATACAGGACAAAATCCTTTGTTTTGAGCTAACCGAAATAGAGCTGATTGCTTGTGATAAGACGTCTGAGTTCTTCACATATGGCAGCGCGGATTTATAGACAAAGTCCCGACTTCCCGTTAAGGTATCAATAATTTGCCCCATCATTAAATAACCCGTTAATGTTCCAAAGCTAAAAAGTGGAGTGACTGCTTCATATAATCCAAATTTACATTGGTAAACATAAACCTTTAAATCCTTTTCAACGATATTAAAAACAGAAATATCATTATTAATACAAATTTGTCGTGCCTTTTCATTTTGCTGAACAAGACTGCAAAAACAGCCTAATTCATTAGGATAAGCAGCGATCTCATTGAACTTTGTATCATGAATACTAATACGGAAACCGGAAATATTATGTAGCTCTTTTAGTACTGTCAATAGCTCAATATGGTCATCCATGTTATCACCACTCACTTTAATTAGTAAAATACGATAAATTTAAATGATACTACTAATTATTATACTATATTATATAGCATAAGAAAATCAAAAATATATAATTAAATTCATAGAGAGCAAAGCTATCATGCAAAAATGTCAAACTGTTACTAAATGGAATCGTATTAGATGGAGGAGATATTATGAAAGAACCAACATTAGTTATTATGGCCGCCGGAATGGGGAGCAGATACGGCGGACTGAAGCAAATTGACCCCGTTGACAGCCAGGGGAACCTGATTATTGACTTTTCTATTTATGATGCTGTGAAAGCTGGGTTTAAAAAAATTGTATTCATTGTTACACACGAAATTGAACAGGAATTTAAAGAAATAATCGGGAACAGGATTTCAAGGTATGCACAGGTAAAATATGTGGATCAGAGTCTGAACACGCTGCCGGCGGGCTATTCGGTGCCACAGGGCAGGGTGAAGCCATGGGGTACCGCACATGCAATATTAAGCTGTGCCGAAGAAATTGATGGGCCTTTCGCGGTAATTAACGCGGACGATTATTATGGCGTTCATGCATTTAAATCAATATATGATGCTTTATGCGAGCAGTGGGACGATTCAAAATACCGTTATTCTATGGTGGGGTATGTACTTGAAAATACCCTCACGGAGAATGGTCATGTAGCTCGTGGTGTTTGCTCAACAGACGAACAGGGTAATTTAGCCAGCATCTGTGAAAGAATCCGCATTGAAAGAAAAAACGGCGGTGCAGCTTATACCGAGGATGGAGACACTTGGATTCCGATTTCTCCCAAAAGTATAGTTTCAATGAACTTGTGGGGGTTTACTTCCAGCATATTAGCAGAGTTAAAAACGCGTTTTCCATTATTTTTAGACAAAGCAATTGCTGAAAACCCGCTCAAGGCAGAGTACTTTTTACCAACCGTGGTCGGCGAACTGCTGGCTGAAAATAAAGCTTCAGTAAAGGTGATGTGCTCACAGGACCGATGGTACGGCGTTACCTACCGACAGGATCATGAAACTGTTGTGGAAGCGATGAAGCGTTTTAAAGAAGAGGGGTTATACCCTGAAAAACTTTGGGAGGCAAAGTGATGACAAGAGAAGAGGCTTGCTCTAAAATTGACGAGGCAATTGCCAATTTTGGCATTAAGGGCCAGCTGATAGAAAAAAAGCCATATGGTAACGGTCACATCAATGACACGTTTCTGTTAGAATACCGCAGTGATAATAATCAAATTAAAAAGTACATTCTGCAGAGGATGAACCATGAGATATTTAAGAACACGCAGGAACTTATGGAAAACATAATTGGAGTAACATCCTATCTGCGCGGTCAGATTCTGAAATCCGGCGGAAATCCAGACCGTGAAACGCTGAATTTTATGCCTACTCTCAGCGGCGAAAGTTATTATGTAGACAGCACAAAAAACGCTTGGCGTATGTGCGGTTTTATTGTGGACACCCTCTGCCTTGAAGCAGTGAACACGCCGGATGATTTTTACCAGAGCGCCGTTGCTTTCGGAAACTTTCAAAGGCTTTTAAGCGATTATCCTGCTCATACTCTTCATGAAACAATTGCAAATTTTCATAACACAGCTTCGCGCTTTATGGATTTTAAGCATGCAGTCAATGCCGACGTTTGCGACCGGGCAAAAGAAGTGGGAGCCGAAATCAAATTTGCGATGGACAGAGAAAAAGACGCAGCTGTGCTGGTCAACATGCAGGCCGGCGGAGAACTTCCCTTACGCGTTACCCACAACGACACGAAGTTGAACAATGTCTTGCTGGATAGGAAAACCGGAAAAGCAATCTGTGTCATTGATTTGGACACCGTAATGCCAGGTCTTGCGATCAATGATTTTGGGGATTCCATCCGCTTTGGAGCCAGTACCGGACTTGAAGATGAACAGGATTTATCAAAGGTTTCTCTCGACTTAAATCTTTTCGATATTTATACAAAAGGTTTTCTGGATTCTTGCGGCAAAAGCCTCAGCAAAAAGGAGATCGAGATGCTGCCAACGGGTGCAAAAATGATGACGTTTGAGTGTGGAATCCGATTCTTAACCGATTATTTGCAGGGTGACGTGTATTTTAGAATCAGTAGGGACAAACAAAATCTTGACCGTTGCCGCACTCAGTTTAAACTGGTAGCTGAGATGGAACAAAAAATGGATCAGATGAATCAAATTATTGAGAAATATGCTAAAAGACAGGAGGAATGAGAATGAGAATTTTAGTGACAGGCGGAGCCGGATACATCGGAAGCCACACTTGTGTAGAACTTTTAAATGCAGGACACGAGGTCATCGTTGTAGATGATTTATCCAATTCAAGCATCGAATCTTTAAAACGAGTTAAAGAGATAACAGGAAAAGATCTGTTGTTTTATGAGTATAGTTTATTGGACTATGACAAAATTGATGAGGTTTTTCAAAACAATACGATTGATGCAGTGATTCATTTTGCTGGATTAAAGGCAGTCGGAGAATCAGTTGAAATACCGCTTAAGTATTATCATACTAATTTATTATCAACAATTAATCTGCTGGAAATCATGCGGAATCATGAAGTATTCAATTTGGTTTTCTCTTCATCAGCTACAGTATATGGAACACCGAAAACAGTCCCTATTACAGAGGATTTCCCTCTATCTGCTACGAACCCATATGGAACAAGCAAATTGATGATCGAACAAATTTTAAACGATCTTTATTATTCTGACAAGCGGTTTTCTATTGTAATTTTAAGATATTTTAATCCGATTGGTGCACATAAAAGCGGAAAAATAGGAGAAAATCCAAAGGGAATTCCAAATAATTTATTACCATATATTTCTCAAGTGGCAGTTGGAAAATTAAAGCTGGTCAAGGTGTTTGGAAATAATTATAAAACAGTAGATGGAACAGGTGTAAGAGATTATATCCATGTGGTGGATTTAAGCCTTGGACATTTGAAAGCAATCGAGAAAAAAGCGAATTGTAGTGGAGTACATATATTCAATTTAGGAACGGGTATCGGATATTCTGTTTTAGAGATGATAAATGCATTTGAAAAGGCTTGCGGGAAACACATACCATATGAAATTGTTGAACCAAGATCTGGCGATATTGCGGAATGCTATTCTAATCCCCGGAAGGCAAAAGATGAGCTCGGTTGGAGCGCGGTGTATAACGTTAATCAAATGTGTGAGGATGCATGGCGCTGGCAGAGTATGAATTCGAATGGATATAGCGAGTAACGAAAATCAACCCACCTACGCTGCCAATCAAGGGGAGCGCACCCTCGAGTGCCCACAACGACAGAAACAGGCTGACATACTGTCAGCCTGTTTCTGTTATAGCCATATCAGTTATTGTTTATCGAGGTGGCTTTGATAAACGCTACATTTGCATATCGCTCCTGAAAACATTCCGGAAAGTCAAAATCGGAAAAAATATAGTCCAAACAGTGGATATCCGTTAATCCAAACGGTGCGTTTTTGCCAAAACGATCATGATGACATAGAAATATTTTTATTTTAGCATGGCTTAGCATGAGTTTTCTGATTGCGGTTTCATCTTCATCAAGATCGGAAATAATGCCGTCCGCCGATAGCGCTGAAGATGAAAAAAGCATAAAATCGACATAGATATTTTTTAGCATTTCCAAAGCATAGTTTCCTGTCGTTATCACTTCATTCCGTTTCGAGATGCATCCGCCAATACAGTATGTTTTTATTTTTTTTTCGGCCAACAAATGGGCCAAAAGCATATTATTGGTAAATACAGTCAGATTCATATCCGAAGACAGGTACTGATGGATGTCCATGGCCATGGTGGAACTGTCGATATACAGGGTACTGTGTGGTTTTATAATCTCGGACACCTCGCGGATAATAGATGACTTCTCCTTCTTGTATTCATGCATCCGTGAAAGAAACGGAACCATTCCAGGGATGCACGGAAGGACCGATGCACCTCCATGGTCACGCTGGATCAGCCCTTGCGACTCTAAATGAGTCAAATCTCTTCGAATACTTGACGGGCTGATATGTATAACTTTACTTATGGTAAAAAACATGGTGGTACGTTGCAGAGCTACGGTCTTTTAAATGACAGCATAAGCTGGATGCAGATTATAAAAGCGATAGGATTTGCAGTTACGATTGTCTCTGCTATATATGTGATTGTTAATTCGTGCTATGCTCTGTTCAATATAGACTTCCGCTTCTGGATATTCGCAATTAAGCCGATTACAGCAGCCAGGCTGCCGTACATTTGGGGATATCTGCTAATGTTCCTTATTGCTTTTGCTGTTCTTAATATGGTGAGTGTCAATTTTGCGGGACTCTCTGCGGACAGCAATAGTAAGTTGGGTGTGTTGAAGCAATACGTTATTGGTTGGCTTATTGGCGCAGGCGGTTTTACGATTATCGTACTGATCTATTACATGGGGCTGAAAATCAACCATTATCCGCCATTCTTTTATGGCTTTGGACCGTTCCCAAATGGTCATCCAAACTCTTTGGTATACAGCATGAAGTTAATAACAGTTGTCCCTCAGTTCACGTTTGTTTCCATATTAAATACTGCATTTTATAGAAAGACAAAGAATATTTATGTTGGTTCC